>Ga0307982_1004736_pt1 | contig 10706 bp, 9 predicted proteins | sample OrgLakmetagen989_FD_201847 | JGI IMG/M metagenome (GOLD analysis project Ga0307982, IMG submission 201847) | Saline water microbial communities from Organic Lake, Antarctica - #989 | ecosystem: Environmental > Aquatic > Non-marine Saline and Alkaline > Saline | place: Antarctica: Organic Lake... | reverse complement strand
CGAGTACACCTACAACGTGGCAAGCCCTTTTCTCGCCGCGGAGCGAGGAGAAATCGACAGCATCATCGAACCCGCTGCAACTCGAGTAGCAATCATTAGGGGCCTGCGTGCCCTCCGAACGAAAAAGCAAAGGTTTCCCGAAGGGAAGCATGGGAACATTCCGCTGTGAAAAGGCACGTGAGGGCGCTGATCCATCGCACGGCTCGGAGATTGCGTTATCGGTTGATGGCGTGGTGGCTGTGGGTTCCCCTCACCCGTATTTTTTCTCGACCAAAGACGGTTATTCCCGGAATAGCTGGGATGACAACGTACCCTCCACGCATAAGAGGGGCGTGGCTAGCCATCGAAACACTATTGCGCCAAAGCTTCCGCCCATCCCACATCATCCTTGTCCTTAACGTCGAAGAATTCCCCCGGAAGCGCTTGCCGTGGAAAATCCGTGAACAAACCACACGAGGACTTTCCATCATGTGGATGGAAACAAACGGTCGAAGCTACGACAAGCTCCTACCGGTATGGCGTACCTTCCCCGAGCTTCCCATTCTGACTTTTGACGACGACAAGGTTTTTCCCCGCACGCTCGTCGAGCGCCTCTGGACCAGGCATCTGCTAAGCCCGACCCACATTGTGGGTGCGCGAGGATGGAAAATTCAGAGGACCGACGACGGTGAGATCCGCTTCGCTGACAATTGGGTTCGTGTCTCTTCGCACTTTGTCGGTGAGAATCTCCACCTTCCCGGCGGCAACGGAACACTGTATCCACCAGGCTCACTGAGTGAAGAAGTTGCCGATGGGGAGGCAGCGCTGCGTATTTGTCCAACAACCGATGACATTTGGATCTGGGGTGCAGCGCTGAAAATTGGGTCAGTCTTCGAGTGCTTAGGAATGGACGCTCACGTCGTGGTTCAGCAACAGAAAAATACCCCCGCTCTATCGGATCTCAATCACACCACCGAGGAGAGTCAGTTCCAGGCGGCCGTTAACTATTTCAGCCTGGGTGAGCGTCTTGCCCGGGTATGAATCGAGTGACGCCATACCTCTCCTCACCCCCAAAGGCCGTATCCTTTTTGTTCTCGCAGAGGACAATTACATCCGCAACTACTTGCGCTCTGGAGTGGTCGAAGAACTTTCCACTGCCTACGATATCTCCCTGATTATTGATGAGCGCCTGGGCCTCCGCGACGAGGCGGAGAAGTCTCGATGGTTTCGTGGCACGTATCAGATAGCCAAAACAAGCGAGGAAAAACATTTACTCCTCTCACAACTGTTAATGTGGCGAAATAGAAAGAAGTCTCGAACTTTTCTGTACAGGTGGCTAAGAATTGCACGATGGCCAGCTTTTGCACCGGGGCTGGGGCGTCACCGCACAGTGTTGCGTTACGCTCGCTGGCTCGCAGGTCTTCTCCGTAACTGGGAGGCATTGAGAATCCCTCTTCTGGGCAGCGGTGTACTGGGATTACTCTGTATCGGGTACCTTAAAAAAGCACTCGCCGTCTCCCCCGATCTTGCGCGCCTCATCACTGCCTCAGACGCCGACGTCGTCATTTTTCCCTCCTCTGCCTATGAAGCAGCAGGTGTGGATGTCGTTCGGATTTGCCGAGCTGCCAACATCGCCTCGCTCGCGCTCATCGACAATTGGGACAACCTCTCGTCGAAGACCGTATTCTGGTCCAGACCCGACTTTATTGGTGTGTGGGGAGAGCAAACAGCCCTGCAGGCGATTCAGATTCATGGATTCCGACGAGACCAAGTGGAACTCTTGGGAACCCCAAGATTTGATCAGTATTTCGACAATCGCCGCGGTGCGATTACCAGCCACTATCCCTTCCCCTACATTCTTTTTGTCGGCTCAGCCATGCCCTTTGACGAGTTGTCGGCCCTGAAAATCCTCGAAGATTCGATCAGAGAAGCACGGGGGCAACCGGCAGGACTGAAGGTTGTCTACCGCCCCCACCCTTGGCAGCAAAAAAGAGCTGTACCAGCGGACTTTGACCCAGCAGACTTCGATTTCACGGTTCTTGACACCCAAATTGACTCGAGAGAATCCCCTCACGGCTCGGGCGATAGGGAACGTATGCTTTTCCAGCCCGACTTGGCCTACTATCCCAGCCTTTTGCGCAATGCTTTGTGTGTCACCGGCCCCCTGACGACGATGCTCTTTGAAGCGGCTTTGTGCCTAAGGCCGGTAGTGGCGCTGGCGTATTCCGACGGCCATCATTCAAATACATCACAGCGGTACTTCTCCCACTTTGCCGGCCTAGAAAACGTGCCGGGGTTTTCTTTCGCAGAATCGCCAGCTGAGATCGCTCCCGCGATCCACGCAGCCCTCACCCACCCACGGATAGAGCCAAAGGACAGTGACGCCGTGACCGCGGGATATCTTTTCCGCTCTGACACCAGCTACCCGAAAAGACTGAAACAGTTTGTTGACAGTGTCATTGCGGCCAAACACGGTCACTAAGCCCACAAAACCCCTGGGGGCACGAAATCCTCTGCCCCCAGCACCCCGCACCCCAGCAATAATTTTTAGTGGCTGGCCATCCAGTCGTGAAGAAGATGTATCCCGCCGTGCCCGCTTTTTTCCGGGTGGAACTGTAAACCAATCACGTTCTCCCAGGCAACAACTGCGGGAAGGACAGTGTCTCCGAAAGCTTTTGTTGCAACAATCGCCGCCGAATCACGCGGTCTCAGATAGTAGGAGTGGGAGAAGTAATACGACTGGGACTCCCGCGGTGGACCGCCAAAAATGCTTTGGGAGAAATCGACCCGCGCCCATCCAGTATCGGGAACGATGGTCTCACCGGAAGGGTCAGATAATCCGTGGAGGTCAAGAACGTGACCGTCGATAAGTCCCAAACCGGGAAAACCAGGAGACTCCTCACTGTCTTCTGCGCAGAGCTGCATCCCTAAACAAATTCCGAGCACAGCTTTCCCGCTCCGTGTAAAGTCCCGAATTGCTCCATCCAGGCCATCCGCCGCCAAACCGCGGGAACCGGCTCCGAAGTCCCCCACACCGGGAATGACCAACGCGGCAGACTTGGGGATTTCGCGCGCATCAGAGACAACATCGACCTCTACCCCCAAGAACTCGAAGGCACGGACAACGTTCAAAATATTGCCAGCACCGTAGTCAACCACTGCTACCGACTTGCTCACGGGGCCACGACGGCCCGGACGTCGATATCCGCCATCCGACAGGCGTCTCTCGTCGATGGAATGTCAAGGGCACCACTGTGCAGCGCGGCACCGACCGCTATTCCACTGCAGTGGGAGGACTGGAATGCGTTGACAATATCTGAGACCGATCCCACCCCTCCAGAAGCTGTGACCGGAACGGAGGTGTTGGAAACAAGGGTGGCAATGAGATCAACTTCCATTCCTTTTCGGGTGCCATCTCTGTCGACACTCGTCACGAAAACTTCGCCGGCGGAAGCTTCGATCGCCCGTTCGACCCAGTCCAAGACATCCAGCCCTGTCGCATTCCTACCCGCATCGGTATAGACCTCCCACGCACCAGCGGACTTTCGTTTCGCGTCCAGCTGCACAACAACGGCTTGGGAGCCATATTTGTCGGCAATGCGCGTCAAAATCGATGGATCGTTGACCGCCGCCGTGTTCACGGCCACTCTGTCAGCGCCAGCGCGGAAAAGCACGTCCGCATCGGCAAGGGTTCGAATCCCGCCCCCGACCGTAACCGGGACAAAGCAGTCGGTGGTGACGTCCCGAATGATTTCGGCCAGAGCATCTCGGCCATAGAGGCTGGCGACAATGTCGACCATGATGATTTCGTCAGCACCTTGCTCGTAATATTTTTTTGCCCACGCCCGGGCAGCTCCGACAACACGAAGGCCGTCCATTTGAATCCCCTTGATGACGTTGTCACCTTTAATGTCTAGCCGGGCGATAAGGCGCTTATGGGGCATCAACTAACTCAATGCCACACGGCGTGTTTGAGTGCCCAATCACCGGAAACTTTCTCCCAGAGGTGGGGCGACCGAAAACTGTCAACCGTTTGGTGGAAACCTTCTTCAGTGGAGGAGATGTAGTCCAAAAATTCCGGAAAAAACTTTTGAGGAAATTCTTCATCAAACTTTTTTACCAACGCCACACCTTCATCCCGAGTAATTTTTCCGGTACGAATTTCTTGGGCAGCGTCATAGCTTGCCCGGCCGAGGCCAAACTTAGCGAGCGTGGTGTAGTAGTGAAAGGGGTCTGTTTTATCATCGATGCTGCTGTACTTGGAATACGAACCTTGTGTTCTCTCTGTGTTTGGAGAGAAGCCCGTGTTCTCTGCTGCGTAATAAAAACATTCCTGGGGATCCCACTTCAGGTAATAGCCGAGATAGTGAACTTGCACGCCGGCCTCGTCGAGTTCCTGCGCGTCAGGAGCTATGTAGGGCGAAAAGTCATCACGAGTGAAATCTGTTGTGTCAAGAATGTCGGGGACGGACACTCCCCCCAATCTAATTCCATCAAGGGAACGCTTCGAGAAAAAGCTGCTGTCCATGGTGGGGGTGAAGTTCTCTTCAGGGTTGTTGCCGTATTCAGCTTGGTTTTCCCCATACATCACCAGGGGGATACCAAACTTCTTGGCAATGAGCGGGCCAATGATTCTCTGGCCCACAATGAAGGGCTGAAACGGGTGGAGAAGGTTCTGAAACGCCAATTTCGTTAGATGGCGATGAAGTCGACCGTTTGGGGTAAAAAGAATGTTGTCCAAGCCGCCCACATGAATCCAGTTTTCAAAATTTCGCCACCCAATGTCCGTATAAAGATGCGGCGCCCAGGTCACTGTCAGTGGATTCATGCCGTACTTATATTTTAAGACATGGGCGGTGAAGGCACTATCTTTACCCCCACTTCCCGGAACCACAACGTCGTAGCCACCCGACTTGTGCGCCCCCTCGGCTAGCCGAATGAGTTGGTGCTCTCGCGCTTCCCAGTCGATTTCTTTGTTCTTGATGTCGTTGTAGTTGCACGCATCACACACACCGACAGAGTCAAAGCCGATGGTGTCCTTGCTGTCTTTTGACGTGGAAAGAAACTCTCTCGTGGAGTTGGGGCGCTGGTTGCTGATGACACATTGTGTGCAGAACTTTACTTTTACCGGAAGCCCGTACCGCGCGGTGGTCTCTGATGCCATTGTCTTTCACTCCCTGTCGGATTGGGGACCATCAATAAACTGTTTTTGCACGGACGTCTGCCAATGCTCATCCCCAGCAATAATGTTTTTGAACCTCTCCGCGCTCCGCCCATCACCAAAGTTATGTTCCGGGCGTCTCTCTAACTGTGTAGAAAGAGTAATGGCCTCCAGTACCGCTGTGAGGGTGATGTCGGAATTGATCACCAGGTTCGACACCACCCTGTTGAGCTGCCGTGACCCCACGTTGATAGCAGGAACTCCATAGTGGGGTGCCTCTCGAATTCCGGCGCTGGAATTTCCGATCATAAATTTAGCGTTCTTCAAAATGGTGAGGAAGAACTCAAACCGCATCGAGGGGAAGAACCGAAACTGTGGGTGGGTTGAGAACTCTTCATAGACTTTTCTGATGGCCTCCGAGCCGGCGTCGTTGTTGGACTCGATAATAATGATGTTCTCACCAGAGGCCGCAAGCGCGTTTAGAAGAGTTCTCGTGTGATGCTCAGTACTCGAGAGCTCTGTTGTCACCGGATGAAAAATGAGGATACTGAAAGTTGAAAAATCGATGGCGTAATGATCAAGCGATTCTTGCAAGCTCGGAAGGCTGGGAGAGTTCATCATGTCGATGTCTGGCGATCCGATAACGAAAACGCGCCCGTCGTCCTCGCCCAGTTGGATCAGCCGTCGCTTGGATTCATCATTGGATACAAAATGCCAGTGCGAGAGTTTGGAGACCGCATGGCGCAGGACTTCATCCACCGTCCCTGAAAGCTCGCCGCCTTCAATATGAGCTACTCGAATATTTGACAACCGTCCCACAATCGCCCCGGCCAGCGCCTCCACGCGATCACCATGGACAACAATCAGGTCGGGCTCGCTCTCCTTCACAAAGTCAGACAGGCCCATCACGGTCTTCGCGAGAGTGACGTCCATCGTGTCATTGGGGGCTTGGTTGAGGAAAGGATGAACAGGAGCGAGATCGGACCAGACGACTTCCTCCCACGTGGATCCAAAACGCTGCAACATGTGCATTCCCGTCACAAAAATTTCTGGGCTGAAACCCTCCAGCTCCCCCGTTACACGGATCAACGGTTTGAGCTTTCCAAAGTCCGCGCGGGTTCCCGTGACGAAAAGTATTTTTCTCAGGAGCGCCGCTCCTTGGGGAAACCTTCAAGGCTGTCGGCTCTCAACTGAGTGTTTTCGCGCACATCACTGAGTACTTTCGCCCCGTACAGGTCGGTGAGCTGGCCGGGAGAAAAATCTCCCCCCGAAGGCCTTTTGACCCAGATATTGTCGGGTCCGAGAATATCTCCCGGTGCGAGGTGTGTGGTGGCCACAACCGATGCGAACGCGAACGCGATGGTGACATCTTCCTCCGAGGCAGGTTCTCTGTTACCTCCGGAAGCCAGGAAGACCTCCTGGCTGTCTCGAATAAGGTTTCGTGCATCCTCAGGCGTCATAGAACACACAATGTCGGGCCCTGGGCGGTCAGTGCGATCCGTGAAGTGACGTTCAAGAATCCGTGCACCCAGAGCGACCGACGCTACACAGGCACTGTTGCTCGTGGAGTGATCCGAGAGGCCAACAACCGCTTCGGGGAAACTATCAATCAGATCGGTCACGCCCCCCAGCCTGAGCAGGTGGTGGGGGGTGGGATAGAGGTTCGTGGTGTGGAGAAGCGCATAGGGGACGCCGGCAGCCTCGAGAATCGCCACGGATTGGGAAATCGACGCAAGGGTGTTCATTCCTGTGCTGAGAATGACGGGCTTACCCATCCCTGCCACATGTTCGACCAGGGGATAGTTGTTACATTCGCCTGATCCAATTTTGTAGAGCGGCACATCCCACGAGGCGAGGCGGTCGGCAGCCTCGCGAGAAAAAGGCGTGCTAAAAAAAATGGCCCCTCGAGACTCCACGTATTCCTTCAGGGCGTACTCATCCGATTCGGACAGCGAACACCTATCAATCACGTCGTAGATGGACTGGTCGGCATTTCCAGGCTTGATGTCTCGCGCTTCCTGGGACATCTCTGCATCGGGGATATGGGTTTGATGCTTAATAAAACGAACTCCCGAATCTATTGCAGCGCCAGCCATGTCCAGTGCCACCTCGAGGCTACCCTCGTGATTGATGCCAATTTCTGCAACAACAATAGGCGGCTCATTGGTGGCTATCGCCACTCCACCAATACTAAATCCCGGCATATTCAGCTACCCCTCTCGCAATCTCCAGGTCGTCCACCGTATCAATGTCGATACTTGAAATGGTATCCATCAGATACGACTTCGCCCCGATGATGGGAAACCGCTCACACTCTGTGAAAACCCCCACACGGAAAGCATAAATTGCTCCATTGGGATAGTGCGCAGCCGGCAAGTCTTGGCGATTTGCCGTGGAGTTATCCTCCACATCCACGCTGCGAAGGAACTCTTGCGCATCCACCCGAACAGCTTTCGCGGGATACTCCGTCGCTGCTTTCACGCTCACCACGCTGGGTGCTCCACTGCGCAAGAGAAGGTCCACTGCTTCGCCCACGTGGCGGGACTGCCGAAAGGGAGAGGTCGGCTGAAGATACACAATCACATCATCCATTCCCAAATCTGAACCCGCTTCGGAGTGCAAGAAGTGTTCGACGACCCCCTCTGCCCGAGAAGAGTTGCCTGCCAACTCTTGAGGACGACGAAGTGCCACCGCGCCGAGCGAACGAGCAAATGCAAGAATTTCTTCATCCTCCGAGGACACACAGATGCGGTGGACACGATCGCTTTTGCTCGCAGAGAGAAACGCTCGCTCCAAGAGGCTGAAAGCCCCGACCATTGCAAGGTTTTTTCGAGGAACCCCCTGAGAACCGCCCCGGGCGGGAATGAGGGCAACAACCTGAGAGACCACGCGTAGAGTCTACTTGAGCCTGAAACCTCAGCCGGAAAAATCTTGAAAGCCGCTTCCTATGACTTCGCCCCACGCCCACCTAAGGAATCTCGCCTCACGGGTGGCAAGACCTCTCCTGGAGTTACCCGTTCTCGGCGGTGTTCGAAACACTATGGCTATTCGGCATGCCCTCAGGGACGCCGAGGGAACAGCAAAAATGTCTCAAAGGCTCGAATTGCAGACGCTCAACCCCTCGGATAGGGAATGGTGGGGGGCAGAGACAGACACGCTTTTTATTCTGGGGTCTGGGCCCTCGATCGAGGACATCACGGCCTCTCAATGGCAGCACATTGCTCAGCACACAAGCATCGGCCTGAACTCCTGGGTCATTCATGATTTCATCCCGGACTTTTATGGGTGTGAAGAGGTCGAAAGCCTTGAATACATCGAGGTGCAAACAACGATTTCAGCGATGTTGCGCCGGGAGGATGTGACCGCCAAGCGACCCGGAGTGTTACTGCTCCGACCGCAATCGAGAACAGAGGGAAACCGCATCATCGACATTCCTTCCCCGCTGCGCGGTCGCAGTCGCATATACGGGAGAACAACTGCAGTGACCCGCAAGACAACCAACCTGGTCAGCGACCTAGAGAAGTTGCTGGGCTCCTACCAGCGGGGGAAAATTCCTTCCCCGATTCTTATCGATGCGGGCATGAGCATCGCACGGATGGTGTCACTGGGTGTCGTGTCGGGATTCACTAAAATCGTCCTTCTTGGCGTTGACCTTAATTCGAACACATATTTCTTCGATCAGAATCCTGGCTATTTTGAGCGCAGGGGGATCGACACTTTCAATCCTTGGAAGCACAGAGGCCAGGCCCATGACACACAGGATCGGACAACCCGGCATTTTATCGCGACAGAATTTCTTCCCGCGCTCGCCTCAGCGGCTAAGAATACTCATGGAGTAGATGTCTTTCTTTCCTCCACCCACTCTGCACTTGCAAACGACCTCCCCCAATACCCCTGGCAATGAATTCTGCTCGACTGTAGCCTCAGAGCGCGCACTGACCCAATAGTTCAGAGCAATCGCTGCTCGGGGTCTCAATTTTTCAACGCGGGTTCACCAGAGCCTCCTCTGGACCACGGGCAACCAAATCACGACTGCATTTTGCGCGTAAGCTCTCGATGTGGTCGCGATATCAAAGGTGCTCATTGCCAACCGAGGTGAAATAGCTGTTCGAATTATTCGGGCTGCACACGATGCGGGAATTAATACGGTCGCTGTCTATGCAGACCAAGACCGCAACGCACGTTTCACCAGGCTTGCCCATGAGGCCTATGCCCTCAATGGCAACACCTCTGGTGAGACCTATTTGGTTCCAGAGAAGATTCTTTCTATAGCAAAGCGGTCGGGAGCAAACGCTATTCACCCGGGCTACGGGTTTCTTTCCGAAAACGCTGACTTTGCCCAGATGGTCATTGACGCAGGGTTGATCTGGATTGGTCCACCGCCGGTCGCAATCCGCTCTCTCGGTGACAAGGTGTCCGCCAGACACATTGCCAAGAAGGTTAATGCTCCCCTCGCCCCTGGCACACCCAACCCGGTCACCAGTGCAGAAGAAATCATTGCCTTTGCCCACACCCACGGTGTGCCCGTGGCCATCAAAGCTGCCCACGGTGGTGGCGGCAGGGGCCTCAAAGTTGCCTACACGCTCGAAGAGATCCCCGAAGCTTTCGAATCCGCAACCAGAGAAGCTTTGGCAGCGTTTGGTCGGGGGGAATGTTTTGTTGAGAAATACCTTGAACAGCCCCGCCACGTGGAAACCCAATGTCTCGCTGATGCCAACGGGAACGTTGTTGTTATCTCCACCAGGGACTGTTCTTTGCAGCGCAGACATCAAAAACTGGTGGAGGAAGCCCCCGCGCCATTTCTCAGCCCCGAGCAAGAGAAACTTCTCTATGACTCCTCCAAAGCCCTCCTCAAAGAGGCTGGCTATGTGGGTGCAGGAACGTGTGAGTTTCTGATTGGTAAAGATGGCACCATCTCTTTTCTTGAAGTCAACACCAGGCTCCAGGTGGAGCACCCAGTCTCCGAAGAAATCACCGGAATCGACTTAGTGCGGGAACAGTTCCGCATTGCTGAGGGTGGAACCCTCGACTATGCGGACCCACCCCACCACGGGCACTCTTTTGAGTTCCGCATTAACGGTGAAGATGCGGGGCGTGGCTTTCTCCCCACCCCAGGCCCCATCCATTCGGTCCGATTCCCCGGTGGCCCAGGCGTTCGCGTTGATTCAGGCATCACCACCGGTGATGTCATCACCGGTGCGTTTGACTCACTCCTTGCCAAGCTGATTGTGACCGGTGCAACCAGGCAGGATGCGTTGGAGAAATCACGCCGCGCGCTGTCAGAGTTTGAAATTACCGGCCTCCCCACCGTGATCCCGTTTCACCGGGCCATCGTTGAAGATCCCTCCTTTTCTAGCCCCGATGAAAAGGACTTCGCCGTTCACACACGGTGGATAGAAACCGAATTTGCCACCGCAATCGAACCCTGGGATGGCGCAATTGACGAAGGCTTTGACCAAGAAGACCTCTATCGAACCGTCGTCGTTGAGGTGGAGGGCAGGCGCCTCAAAGTTGGTGTCCCCTCGGGTATCTTCGCAGCAGGACAAAATGCGAAGTTAGGCAAAGC
>Ga0307982_1004734_pt1 | contig 10707 bp, 15 predicted proteins | sample OrgLakmetagen989_FD_201847 | JGI IMG/M metagenome (GOLD analysis project Ga0307982, IMG submission 201847) | Saline water microbial communities from Organic Lake, Antarctica - #989 | ecosystem: Environmental > Aquatic > Non-marine Saline and Alkaline > Saline | place: Antarctica: Organic Lake... | reverse complement strand
GTCGTCTCGCGAACGTCGATGGCCACCCCAGAATACCGAAGCGATGCCAGAGAAGCCGAAGACAGCGGTTCGGCGATGGCAGTCGTCAGGCAATGTCCTTGCATCAGCTAACAGCTGGATGAAGAAGACCACCGATGAAGGTCCAGCGAGAGGGCGTGTATCCCCTGTTACTGGCGCTGGCTTCACGGCAAATCGTGCGAAAGCACTCCTCGAAAAGAGGCGACCTTCTCCTCCACCGCATCTAGCAGTTCCACTTACCGAGGAAAATGCGAATGAGAAATTTGTGGTGCCAACGGAGGTGGCACAAGCTGACGACCCCAATATTGGTGTTAACGGTCATTCTAATGATCCAGTGGTTGTTGAACGCACCGGTGACGTGAATGAAAGCGGCTCTATGGCACCGGCGCAAAAGCCTCCGGTGGAGGCAGGAGGTGCAGGCGCACCTCGGATGAAGAAGCCATCTCCAATGCGCCATGTTTCTTCCAATAGTATAGCATCGTCGAAGAAACCTGCAAGCCCTACGAGCACGGTACAGGCGCCACTCGCACGCCTCAAGAGACCTTCTCCCTCGCGCGTATCTCCAGCCCTCAACGGGGCAGTGCAAGCACCCCAGCAACCCCAAGCAGCACCGGGGGCCCCTATGCCTCCTTCACCGAGCGGGAGTGTGAACAGTGGATTTGGGCGCCGGAGCCGGTCGCCTCAAATCAGTGCAGACGGTGGCAGCGAGGACGGCGATCCTTCCTCAGTGGTAGCTCGGCCACGCCGCCTCAAGTCCCCTCGTTTCAACCCCGAAGCCGTGATCGCTCGCTTGAGCGCGGAGCCGAAAAAGCCACCGTCGCCAGTACCGGTGTTGCCGAGGAAGCGAGGAGAATCGTCTCCACTTCGCAGGGCCGAGCATCCATCGAAAACTGCCGAGGCCGATAATCAAGGCCCGCATAAGAAACCTGAGGCGGAAGCACCGCTGTTACGCAAGAACTCTGGGAACTTCAAGGAGGTGAAAGTGACAGAATCAGATAAATCTGAGGAGGCAACAGCGCCTGTGGCAGCTCCCAAGGGGCCCAAATGGATGCTTTCCTCGAAAATTCCAGCCAAGAATCTCAGTGCAGGCACGTTGGCGGCGACGGAAATGTCAAAATCTGGTCGTCTGCAGCTTCCCCCTTCTAAGCTTGTTACAGGGAAGAACTCGAGAGGCAACTCTCGCGAACCTTCGCCGCAAGCAAACGCCAACCGAAACATCATGACGTCACCTCGAGTGCTACCCCCCAGTAATGGCAACACTTCAAACGCTTCGTCAGGTCAAGCAGTCGGCACGCCAAAACTCAAGTCTACTGCGACTTACATTAAGCCCACAATTGGCTCAGGCGTAGGCAAAAAGAAGTATGAGTCTATGGTGCAGCGTTCAGGCGGACCCTCGTCGATGACTCAAATCGCACCTGGAAGCCCAACCAGCCCGAACGGCAGGAGGAGCCCGAGCAAAGGGAAGACGGTGAGTTTGAATCACTCTTGCCGTTCGCAAACCTATCTTTCATTTACAGAGTGCCTTCATTTCTATGGTTGCTAATGATCATCCTGTTGTATTATGATGCTTGGCCGTTGCAGGAGGAAATACCTGCGAATTCCATGCGCCATCAGTCGACAGGTTGGGCGCCAGATGACATCGGTGCTCTTTGCTGGGTGCGTGTGATAATCCACTGTTCTGTTGCTTCTCTGCTATACTTTTGGGTGCATTCCCCGCTTCATACCTTCGAATGGTGTTGTTGCTTGCTTGCATATTATATCAGGTGAGCGACAAACATTCCGCCTATGTGCCTGCCAAAATCACGGTTGTCACCGATACCACTGTCACCGCAGTAGCGGATCTTGATGGGCGCATCTACGAGATTGATCTTCGTGCACCCATTCAGCCACCTAAGCGAGGTTCTCCTTCCCGAGGACTCCATGAAAACCGTCGAAAGAGTGCGATTGGTGGCTTCGGAGAAGTTCATGAAGCGCCAGAAGAGCCAAGGCGCCTCCTCCCGAGGGTCGCAAATTCCTCGAAGTTTGGAGTGGACAACATGGATGATCTCCCGGTGACCGCTTTTCTTTAATTGCTTCTTTTCAATTTATTCAGTCATTGCTATTTAAGCACTCGATACAAAGTAGTTCGACATTTAATGTCATCGTGTTCGATTATTTCCGCAGGTACTGCACGAAGCATCTATTTTGGACAACGTTGATCTTCGATTTCGGGTCGATAAGATCTACACGAATACGGGCACTATTCTCATTGCGATGAACCCTTTTAAATGGCTTCCGCTCTATGGCACTGAAGTAATGAAGCAGTATATGAACAAAGCCCACGGAACGATGCCTCCGCATTGTTTTGCAGAAGCAGAGGCAGCTCATCAGGCCATACACTCCGCTGATTCCTCCAAAGATCAGGCCATTGTCATCTGTGGGGAGTCAGGTGCTGGAAAGACCGAGACTACGAAGTTGATCTTGGCGTACTTGAGCTTTGTGAGCGAAAGCAAAGACAAGACGAAGACGAGCGTCGTGTCACCCTTGTCACCGCAAAAGGTGCCCAAAGGACCCGAGTCAACCGATTTGTCAGTGTCAGAGCGATTAGTGGAGTCGAGCCCTTTGCTTGAAGCCCTCGGCAATGCAAAGACTCAACGCAACAACAATTCGTCGCGATTTGGTAAATTCACCGCCTTGCACTACAAGTCTGCTGGCGGTGCCACCGGCCAAATCATCATTGGCGGAAAGCTCACTAATTTGCTGCTTGAATCCAGCCGAGTGGTGTTTCAACCTCACAACGAACGCAATTACCACATTTTCTTTCAGGTGAGTTTACTGTTTTAACATATCCTGAAATCAACTTTTGCGCGTTATAATGCTTAATTTATGCTTGTCTTGTGCATTTTGATGAACTCCAATACGTACAGTTGCTCTCATGCAGCGCCAAGGATCGATCAACGCATGGTTTGGGGGCATTGCAGCAGCTGTCGGCTGCTGACTGTGCATACACCAATGATTCTGGGTGTGTCACCGTGGGGGGTATGCACGATGGAGAAGAGTTTGAGCACACACTCCGGAGCATGACTGCGGTTCAGATTCAAGGGGGTGCCAAGAAGCATCTCTTGCAGACCATTGCAGGTGTCTTGGTGTTAGGCAATATTGAGTTTCAAGACGACAAATTGGGCGAGGCTTGTTTTGTCACAGAAGCGTCCAAGTATGCACTCGAGGCAGCATCCGAGCTTTTAGGGCTTGGAAGTTCTGGAGCGACCTTGCTCGCAGAAGCCTTATCCACTCAGGTTGACACCTCCTTTTCTTCCTCAGTTTATTTTTCAATAATTACTGCTCTATGATGTATACATATATTCGCTACAATGCTACGCCTTCTTTCTTGTGAGTCGCCGTAACTTTCATCTCTAATAATGTGTGTCTCAACCTTCAGGTGCGAGAACTTCCCGGCGGTGAAAGTTTGGTGTCTTCCAACAACGCACTTGAATCAAGGTCTTTACGTGACGCTCTTGCGAAAGCTCTTTACACTCGACTCTTCGACTCTACTGTAGAAGCTATCAATAAAGCGGTGTCACCAAGTGAAGGTACTTCAGGGAATGCAGGAGAGCGAATCATTGGAGTGTTGGACATTTTCGGCTTCGAAGATCAGCTTCACAATGGTTTCGAGCAGCTCTTCATCAACACGACCAACGAGTCGCTGCAGTCGGTCTTCAACGCTCAAGTGTTCAAAGCCGAAGCTTTAGAATATACGCGGGAAGAAATCTTGTGGGACCCAACAGCGTTTCCCGACAACACCCCAACAGTGGAGCTCCTCGAGAAGCGGCCCCTCGGCCTGCTCCCCATGTTAGACTCTGAGTGCCGCCGCGGTGCCTCTGCCTCCGATGGCGAGGCACTCACACGGAGCTTCAACAAAAACCACGGCGAAGACTCGAAAGCTTACGCAGTGTGCGGCTTGGCATCTGTCTGGAAGCGGCGAGATGGGTCCAGGACACAGGAATGCGACTTCTTGGTGCACCATTACGCTGGAGATGTGGTGTACACTGTGCATGATTTCATCCCGAAGAACCGAGACGCGCTCTACGTTCACGTTCAGGTTTGATGCTGGTCATTCTTGTACCAGAATTTGCGGCTTGTGTAGCACGTAATAACTTGATATTTGTTTCTGTTTGGTGATGTTTTTGCAGGAGCTCATGGCGACGTCGCAGTCCAACGGTCTTATGAAAACAATGTTCGCTGATGCTGAGAAGCACAAAGGATCCAAGGGCAAAAGCACTCATGAAGCTCTTACGGTGTCGTCGAAATTCCTCAGCCAGTTGTCGATTCTGAAAGGCATTCTTGACGCAGCCGACACGCGCTTCGTGCGTTGCATCAAAACCAATGACTCCGCTGCGCCTCAGGAGGTGCACTATACATTAACACCTCCCTGAGAAGATTATCCTCAATCTTCTTATATCCTTTATGTCGAACAGCATACTTCTTTCACCGCAATTATTATAAATGAGCATTCTTTCATTCTTGGTTCAGGTGAACAAGCCCTCTGTGCTCCATCAATTGGTCTGCTCCGGAGTCATGGCGGCCCTTGAAGTGCGCCGAGCGGGTTTCCCCAACCGTATGCTTTACCGCGACTTCGTGAAAGAATTCCGGGTCTTCACGCCGCCAGGCGCCAAGTTCCGCAACATGATCGACGATGAGGTTTGGCGCCAGTGGAATGGAGAACAAACAAACCCATCAGAACCTCGTTTGAATGTCGCTGCTTCGGCTCACTTTGCTTTTCTCTGTTTTCTTCGTTTACCGCAGGAGCTTGCGATGGAGATGCTTCTGCATCCCGCTGTGTCAGCTCGGGTGCCCCTCTCCGCGTTCCGCCCCGGGAACACCAAGCTCTTCATGTCAGCCGACACGCCCTTCGTGCTTCGCAACCTCAGGCACACCCTGCTGTACCCCTACGTGCGGCGCCTTCAGCTGTGGTGGCAGCGGCGCGAGAACGACGTGAATCAACGCAAGGTGGCGAGCGCCAAGCGAAACATCACAGCTGCGCAGGACAAGGCCGCGCTTTGTGCCGTGCATGGGGTTGCGTCCGTTCGCAAAGCTACGGAGGTAACAAATCATTTCACGAAGTGTACGATTGCACACTACGTTGCATGTGTAAACGAATCTCCTCTTGCGTTTTTGCTTCAACTTTGGCTTTGTGCTCATCTTTGGATATGTGTACATGTCTATTTGCATTCTCGATATATCAGACGGCGCTCCGCATTTTGGACAAAGCGAAGGAGGCCGCGCTCTTGTCATCGTGGGGCAATATCTCTCGAGATGCCCCCGATTTGTTGAAGACCATGAGCGAGCTGGCAGAGGCCTCCAAGGCGTGTGTGGAGGCGGTGGACTCAGCAGTGGAACGGAAGGAAGAAGCGGGGCATATTCGGGCGGAAGTGCTGGGACAACTAGACTCGCAACAGGAGCGACTCAACCAAGTAAGTGAACACTGATTGAAGATGTAGACCTTGGTTTTTCTGCAGGCCCAACGGGAGGCGCCCTTTCTTGTTTTGCCCCTCTCTCTCTTTTGTAATGCAGCGTTGTCGACTTAATTTTCAATTTACCACTCGATGCAAGATGTCTGTGGACTTAATCTTTGCTATTTCCTCCTCGACAAGGTGCGTGCTTCTGCCATGACGTTACACAACGACGCCGCGCGCGAGGCTCTACTTGCCACTGCACTGGCAGCGGAGTCAGAACTGCGATCGTGCCGCCATGAGATGCTAATCGCGGCTAGCGCATGGGACGAAGAGACGGGCGGAGCTGCGAGCGAGGCAGCGAAGCAGGCGCGGCACACGAGTCGGGGCCTCGACCGAAGCACTGCAGTGGCGCGGAAGATGCTGCGCTTCAAAGCCCTGATGAACAGGCGAGCGGCCGCGATGGGACGGAAAGTTGGGATGGGGCGGCAGGCCAGCTTTCGTCTGCAAAGCGCACAAAAGGTGGACGTGCAAGGCGAGGCGTATAGCTTGGACCTCCTCCGAGAGCAGTTTGCCACGATAGATTCTGATGGCTCGGGCGAGATCGATGCCTCTGAGCTGGCGGCAGCTATGGAGGCCCTCGGGGAGAAAGGCGTGACCGTGCTTGAAGCTCAGCACATGATCGACAGCGTGGATCGCGACGGAAACGACACTCTGAACTTCGACGAATTCATCGTCCTCATGAGCCGAGGCGCCAAGCGAGGGGGGCCTTTGGAGCGCGCAGTCGACGCGATGTGCGCGCGCGTTCGAGAAGAAGAGGCCGAGCGGAGGCGGCAACTGAAGGGATTGAGCCCCAAGGGGGGAAATCGAAAGAACGAAGGCGGAGAGCCTCTAGGAGAAGTGGACTCGATGCGGAGTGCGTTCTTTGCGATCGACGCCGACCAATCCGGCGAGATCGACCCGAATGAGCTGGCGAGCGCGATGGCTACCATGTCAGCCAATGAGGTGACCACGGACATTGCCGCTGATCTCATGGCGCAAGTGGACTTTGACTTGAGCGGCACTCTGAGCTACGATGAATTCGTGTTCCTGATGACCAAATGGAACGCACGAGGCGGCGACCAGAAGCTCCACGAAGCTTTCTCCATGGTGAGAGTTTGAAGATTTGAATACCCGGATTTGTAGTCTCAGTATCAATAATTGCTTCAGTGATCATCCTCATTCATTCCTTACTTGTTCTGACTCCTTCAATCTATAATCATTGTATTGTGCCATGCAGGTGAAAGCGCGCGTGTCCAAGATCGAGGAGTTGCGGGCGCAATTCGATCGCGTAGACGTTGATTTGAGCGGCGAGATCGATGCAGCCGAGCTTTCCCTGGCGATGGTGGGGGCGGGGCAGAAGGACGTAGGCGAAGCAGAGGCAGCCGAGCTCATTGATTTGGTGGACAAAGACGGCACGGGCACGCTCGACTTTGAAGAGTTTGTGGCGATGATGACGCAGATTGACATTGCCATCAATGGCGGCTCAGAAGCAGCACGAGAAGAGCGCCTCAACCATGCTTTTGACCTGGTAAAGCATTGAACGAGTACTTGTAACATGCGAATATTTAGACCTTTGTTTCCCTATTCCTTTCACATAAACTTACAACTGTTTTGTTATGTCGTCTCTTGATGCGCTTTATTTGTGCTCTCTTCTAGGTTCGCGTGGCTGAGGCGATGGAGGAGCGTTACTTAGAGGACAAACGAGCGATGGATGCGGCGTCTCGAGAGCTCACGATCCGGCTGGAGTCTGACAAGGCACGCCTCGAAGAAGGGGTCTCCCACAGCGAGCGGTTCTTAGCCGCAGGAATGCGCCGGGTGGCTGACGCGTGTCACGACGCGAAGCATGCGGTGGTGGAGGCGGAGCGAGCGCTGAAAGGGCTGGAGGCGGAGGGCTATCGGAGGGCCGTGGACGCAGTGACGCACGCGGTGGACGAGCTACTCCGATTGGTGGAGTCCGAAGATGAACGGCTGCTGTGGCTTGAGAGCCTCAGGTATTGAAGGAGTTGTTGGGAGTCTTCTCTTTTCTTTCGAAGTAGACTGTTCGTTTATACGCTATCACGCGCCTTTGTCCTCTTTTATTTTCTTACCAATCTTGTCAATGAATATACAGGACCTCGGAGCACACGGTGTTTATGATCCGGAGCCAAGCGGCGGAATCGGGCACTCAGCTTCTGGAAACCTCGCCACAATTGCGGGAAGCCATCGAGGAAGCCGAGGGCAAAATTGTGAAGTTTACGGCGCGGCGGCGGCAGTTCAGTGCGAACGCTCAGATGGCGAACGGGCGAGCGACGGCGGAGGAGCTCTTCGACGGAGCCCTCTTGATGGAGCTGAGCGAACTGAAGAATGCCGCGGACGATCTGTCTGAAGCCGCTTCGAAGTGCCAAACCATATTTGACGATGCTGCGGACGCTGCTCACAAGGAACAGCACGAGCGCATCAACAGCATCCGAAGCAAGTTTGAGAAGTCGGCGCACGCAGAGGACAATGCGTCATCGTCTTCCCCTAGACCGCCTGTGCGATCGCCGAGACCAGCGTCACAGCGGGTCTACGGAGGGCGTTAAGAGAGATAACGACAGGCCCAGAACCGAAGTATCTATATCGGTAATTCGCAGTGAAATACCTAGTGAATAGCAATCGGTTCAGTACATAGCACAATAGCACCAAACCCAGTTACAGGACATTACAATTACATCACCAGCAAACCACATTCCCGGACGTAAGGAAAGTTTTTTTTTCTGCAGAACTCCTATCACTGCCTTCTAAACTGGTCACTGAACTCATAAGTTAACTACGGCCCTAAGCTTACTTTCACATAACATGGAACTGAAGAAGTCGACGTGGCATGTCCGATATTCAGGAGTGAGAATTATGGAGCAGAAGCTTTTAAATCTTTCGCCCCGTTCCGCACTTCAACTAGTACAGACCGCACGTCCTCAAGTCTTATCGCATGGCTCTTTGCACTGAAAATCGAAAGTTAATCGGTTTTAAGTTACAATGAGCCGAAGCAAGAAATAACAGATGCGGAAGTTTTTTTCGCCATTCATTTACTCGTCATCAGGAGAACTTTTCTGCTCTTCTTGAGTAAGGGCAGCTCCGGCCTCGATTTCGGATTGAATCGCTATTACCCAATCCTCAGCTTCCTCCGACGAAAAGATGAAGTCTCTGCTCGGCGTAATAAGCGTGAACTCGTTGGATGAAGCGGAGCTAAAAATCCCCCCTGCCTCAGGGTCACTTTGCTTCACTTGGCACGCAGTTAAGGATATCACTTTGGCAGCGAGGTTGGTAGAGGAGGTGTGATCGGTCTCGTCGAAATACACCAACGCTCCCGCTTGCAACACCACAAGTTTTTCCTGGGAGCAAAGATAATGCGAGGAATCGTATGAGGCATACAAAAGCGATGCTATAGGCCCATTTCAAAAAGAAATCTTTTAAATATCCGTGCAAGAAGGAAAATCCATCAACGAATGCAATCGTCATCGCAAATTGAACGAACCTTCCATTTCCGGTTGCCGAATAGCCCACGCCCGCTGCCTCTCTTCGATATCACGCCCCACTTCTTCACGTCCACTCCACCTGACCCCACCAACTCGGCCGCTGAGACCGCGGCAGCTGCATCTTCTGGGAGATCGCCAGCAGGCGCTTTCGCATTGAAGGCGCGACCTTCCCCTCGCTTGCAGAGCTTCTCCGAAGCAACGCCCTCCTCAGAGGCGCGCCACTCGACGTATGTGTCCAAATCGAAGTCAAAAGTGCCACTAGATGCCCAGCGCGGAAGCAGGCAGTCTGCAGTGACGTGTTTGTCGAGCAAATGGTCGAAGGAAGGCTTGAGCTTCATGTTGTCGTAGGCCTCTGCCGACATGAAGGGCTATAAATCATGCATGGAGGGGAAAATACCGAGGGAAGGATTCAAAACGTGTAAAAAGTAATAAAGAAAAATCATAGAAATGAATCAAACTAAAGGGGAAAAAATGGTAGGCATGAAATATTGCCGCAACAAGGAATTCTTTTGAGTGTGAGTGAGCACGAGCGAGAAAAAGAGCTACACCTTGCACAGTCGAAAAGCCCAGGTAACTGCTCGAGGCAAACCACAGAAATGCGTGCTAGTGCCTAGTGAGCTGGGAAAAACGTTGGTTTGGAGATCGAACAGAGTGCGAACGTCCTTGTCAGGGAAGCGAAAGGTCGTGGCTGCGCCGTCGCGAGGCACAACTTCAATGATCGTGCAAGTGTTGTGAGGGCATTGGCCGGGCAAAGCATACGCCTTGGCTCGCTGCATCACATAGGCCATCTGCGCCTGCATTTCGGTCGCGCTCCCGTGGCTCATCCCAATCGACACGACCACCGGGCGGCCCGTGTTGTCGCGGGCACATCCACCGCGGCCATCCTCGAGGAGCACCACGCATCCGTCGGGGCCTTTCTTACCGGGTGGGGCGCGCAGAAAAGGCGCTATTTGTTCGATGGTGACGATGCCCTTTTCCGAGCGCCACGCAAGCGCTTCTTTGATTTGTGCCGACGCCAACACTGGGTCCCAGTTCCTTACCTATTTGACGTCCAATGGATGAACAGTTTACACAGCAATTTGATAAATGCTATGACTACCTACGGATGAAACGGTACAGATCTGCAGTAACAAATGGCTTACACATGTCGAATGATGATCTTATCATAAGTGGTTGAAAACACTTGACCTTCAGGAATGAGCATCGCTCCTCCCGTGAAAGCTCTTCGCCTGTGATACCAAGCGCTTCGAGGGCGGCTGGCAAGGCAGCGAGGGATTGTTCTTGTTTCTCTGTTAGATTCGCAAATTCGGGCTCTGCTTTAAATACTGAGGCATCAGGCGCCGGGGCGTTGGTCGGGAAAGCGAATTCCGCCATTCGACAGCAATGAAACCCCAAAGAACTAAATGGGTCTACGATGCGAGAAGATTCTCAGCCTGTTATTAAAGTACGCCGTGCCGTGGGCACGCTGATCCTGAACTATGACGTGGTGTGAAACATCGACAACAGGGCTGGCAAAAACAGGAACAGGTGTTTTTTTAAAGTTGAAAAAAACATGTTCGTAACACCTGATTTTTACCTGGGTGCTGTAAGAAACAGGTTCAATATTGCACTTCAACACCGCAGTTGTGAGCTCGTTAACCTGTTCTCAAGAGGGCTACCAGGGAAGCCTGGCCTCATTAGTATCTCGGTGGCGCGGGGGTGTTTAAAACACCTATTTTTATCCA
>Ga0307982_1004732_pt1 | contig 10713 bp, 11 predicted proteins | sample OrgLakmetagen989_FD_201847 | JGI IMG/M metagenome (GOLD analysis project Ga0307982, IMG submission 201847) | Saline water microbial communities from Organic Lake, Antarctica - #989 | ecosystem: Environmental > Aquatic > Non-marine Saline and Alkaline > Saline | place: Antarctica: Organic Lake... | reverse complement strand
TTTTAATTGGAATGAATTTAAGTCATTCCCCCTGTACTTTTAAAAAATGAAACTAAATCGCCCTATTAAAGTGTGATGGTATTAAATCCCTTCCCTAATAGCGAGAAGTAATTTTTTGTTTTCCAGTTTGATTCGTTTTCCCGAAATAGAGACAGTGCCTTCCTTTTTTAGCTTGGTTAAAGTGCGAATAAGTGATTCTGTGGCAGTTCCTACGATGTCTGCCAGATTCGATCTGGAAAGTTGAAGGTATAAAAAGCCTTCTTCGTCGGTTCCAAAATTATCATCCAAATAGAGTAAGCCCTCAGCTAAACGCTGACGAACATTTTTTTGAACCATATTGACAATGCTATGGTCTGCAGTTTTAAGTTCGGTGGCCATATGCTTCAGTACGGCATTTGTAAATACTGGATTTTGCATAAGACTCTCTTGGATGTGGTGTTTAGGAATATAACACACATCCATATCTTCTAAAGCCGTTGCCGATAAGTTGGTCTGCTCTGAAGAAATTAAAGAGCGTTGACCAAGGATTTCTCCTTTACCAGCTAATTTGACAATTTGATCTTTACCATTATCACTTAGCTTGGAAAGTTTTGAAATCCCATTGCGAACACAATAAACACCAGTCAACCTTTCGCCTTCTTTAAAAAGAATATCCCCTTTTTTCACTTTCCTTGTTTCTTTATGATCAGACATTTGTTTCAACTCCTCTTTTTTGAGAGCTTTAAAACTATTAATCTGTCTGATGATACAATTTTCGCAGCGTGAATTTTGATGCTCTCCCATATAATATAAATATAGTTGTAAAGAATAATGGGTATTATTCTCCTAAGTCTGGTCTATCTTCATAAAGGTCACTAAAGGTTTTCTCTGTAGTGTAATCATCTCTAAGAACTTTGTAAACACTATAAACTAAAGCTATTTGCCCTAGACAGGTTGCATAGAAAATCCATCCAAAAGACAAGTTCATCATTGCAAAAATAACTACAGTTAATAATATGAATGTTGTAATACCTAAGCATGTTATGCCAGTGATCTTCATAATTTTTTTATTTTAAGTTAAGCATTATTTATCAGTTGACAATTAATTTATTCTTAAAAAAATAATTGTCAACTGATAAAAATCATCTTTTAAGGATGCATTTCATGGCATTTTTGCAAGAGGAATAGAGTGAATTATGGAAACTTGTTACCACTGTGGCGATGCTTGCCCTGATCCAGCAATTGTACATCAAGAAAAATATTTTTGTTGCAATGGTTGCAAAACCGTGTTTGACATCCTCAACGAGAATGATCTTACCTATTATTACGATCTCCAGGCTACTCCCGGTAAAACCCCGCTAGATTTTGAAAACCGTTTTGATTATCTAGATAATCAAAATATTATAGATCAGTTATTGGAGTTCGACGAGCAAGAGACCCAAGTTGTTTCATTTGTAATCCCAAACATTCATTGTAGCTCTTGCATCTGGGTGCTCGAAAACTTAGATAAACTCCACCCAGCCGTTAAAAGTGGGTTAGTCAATTTTCCACAAAAATCTATTTGCATTTCTTATAATTCTTCAGAGATCAGCTTGAAGGAATTAGTTCTTTTACTATGTAGAGTTGGCTATGAGCCCAATATATCTTTGGAAGATTTCAGTAAAAAAGAAAAAAACATAGACCGATCTCTTATCTATAAACTAGGTGTTGCAGGGTTTGCTTTTGGTAATATTATGTTTTTGTCCTTTCCAGAATATTTTGAAGTGAGTGAGTTTTGGCTAGATGAGTTTAAATTTTTATTTCGTTGGTTGATGTTTGCTTTTGCATTACCGGTGGTTTTCTACTCTGCGATAGATTATTTTATATCTGCTTATAAAGGCTTGCGTGCTGGGATTTTAAATATAGACGTGCCTATTGCTATTGGAATTCTGGTATTATTCCTTCGCTCTACCTTAGAAATAATTATGGATTGGGGGACAGGCTTTTTTGATAGTATGGTAGGTTTGGTATTTTTTTTACTGCTAGGAAAGTTTTTTCAGCAAAAAACGTATGCTTTTTTATCTTTTGAGCGAGACTATAAGTCCTATTTCCCCATAGCAGTCACTCAGCTTATCAAAAGCGAGTCTGCTGTCGATGAAGACACTTGTGATAGCCAAAGTGAACTTACCGAAACAAAACAAAATGAACTTCAAACTCCTGTTTATGAGGTCAAACCCGGCGATCGTATCTTGATTCGAAATCACGAGCTTATTCCAACAGACGGAATTTTGATGAAGGGAAATGCATTAATCGATTATAGTTTTGTTACTGGTGAAGCGGCTCCAGTTGCTAAAAAATTAGGGGATAAAATCTATGCAGGAGGGAAGCAAAAAGCTGGAATCATAGAAATAGACGTGACTAAAGCCGTTGAGCAAAGCTATCTTACTCAACTTTGGAATAATAAAGTGTTTAGTAAGACCAAAGCCACTACTTTCGAAAACCTCACCGACCAGATTAGCCGTCGCTTCACCATCAGTATTTTAAGCATAGCTTTTGTTGCTGGGATCATTTGGCTCCTTTTAGATCCTTCAAAAGCCTTCAATGTGTTCACTGCGGTTTTAATCGTAGCCTGTCCTTGTGCCATTGCTCTAGCGGCTCCTTTTACGCTAGGTAACATGTTGCGTATTTTTGGTAAACAACAGCTCTACCTGAAAGACAGTAGTCTTATCGAGCAAATGGCTCAAATTGACACGGTGGTTTTTGACAAGACAGGAACACTGACTTCACACCAGAAGAATCTCATCATTTATAAAGGAGTAACACTCACCGAAAATGAGCAACAAGTTCTTACGAGTACTTTAAGGGCGTCCAACCACCCTTTAAGCAGGGCATTGTATGAAATGCTTCAAAGTCAGGGTATTTGTACGTTAGATAATTTTAGCGAAGTAACAGGAAAGGGTGTTGTCGGGGTTTACGGTAGTACGAGTGTAAAGGCTGGTAGCTTTGCTTTTGTAGGTCGTGGGGAGCAAGAAGAAAATGCTACAAATACACAAGTACATGTAAGTACTAATGATGAATACAAAGGGTTTTACGTCTTTTATAATAATTATAGGGAAGGTATGGAGGCCTTATTTTCTGAAATGAGTAGCACAGCAGAGCTAGTTATACTCTCCGGTGATAATGATGGTGAAAAAAACTATCTCAAAAGTATCTTACCAAAATCGGCGCAATTGAAGTTCAATCAAAAACCCGATGACAAATTAAATTTCATAGAAGCGCTTCAGCAGCAAGGAAAAAAAGTAATGATGATAGGTGATGGTCTTAACGATGCTGGAGCCTTGGCTCAAAGTAATATCGGTATAGCTGTTTCTGAAAATGTGAACGTATTTTCTCCAGCTTGCGATGGGATTATTGATGCCACTAAATTAAAGGAATTAACCGCCTTTATGTCGCTTTCAAAAGCATCTGTACGCGTCATTAAATACGCCTTTATCTTTTCTTTATTTTACAATCTCATAGGCCTAGGCTTTGCACTTACGGGTAATTTATCTCCTGTGGTAGCGGCTATCTTGATGCCATTAAGCTCCATCAGTATTGTCATTTTCACAACACTTAGCACTTTTTTATTAGGTAGGAGATTCAACTTTTGACTTTGAAAAAAAAAGAAAATGAAGGTGTTAAAAAGTCAATTTTGAGTCAAAACTATCGACGAGAATCAATTTGGACAGTTATAAGATACTGATAAATGTTATTTTCTTTAACTATTTATCAACAACTGACAAAAGTCATCTTTTAAGGATAATCATCATGATATTTTTACAACATAATTAAACTAGGTATGAGCATCATTTATTTATTAATCAGCGTGAGTGTTTTAGTCGCTATCATTTTTTTTATCGCTTTTGTGTATTCTGTAAAAAAGGGGCAGTACGATGACACCTATACACCTTCAGTACGTATGCTTTTTGATAATGAATTGGTAAAGACTAAAGATCAAAAAGGAAAGCTAAATGGTGAAAAATCAAAAAAAGACTCAAGCAAATCCGAAACTACTTCTCTCAAATAAAAGGGAAGTGCTGAGGTATTTATATTTCAAAACCAACACTCTAATTTTAAAATCAACTTAATACATTAACTCATAGAATATGCAAACAGAACAATTTTACTACGATAATAAGATCGTGAAGAAGTTCGTAAATGCCACCATATTTTGGGGTATTGTAGGAATGTCCGTTGGACTATTGCTGGCCTTTATGTTTTTATTTCCAAACGTAACAGACGGAATTTCGTGGTTGAGTTTTGGGCGGTTACGTCCACTTCACACCAATGCTGTCATCTTTGCCTTTGTAGGTAATGCCATCTTTGCTGGGGTTTATTATTCTTCACAGCGGTTGTTAAAAGCACGTATGTGGAAAGACTGGTTGAGTAATCTTAACTATTGGGGTTGGCAAGCCATCATAGTTGGTGCTGCAATCACTTTACCACTAGGCTATACAACTTCTAAAGAGTATGCAGAGCTAGAATGGCCTTTTGATATTGCCATTGCAATTATCTGGGTAGCGTTTGGCGCCAACCTAATCGGGACTATTCTAAAAAGAAGACAGCGCCATCTCTATGTAGCGATTTGGTTCTACTTAGCAACTTTTGTGACCGTGGCTGTTCTTCATATTATAAATAGTGTAGAATTGCCTATTAGCATTTTAAAAAGTTACTCGGTCTATGCAGGGGTTCAAGATGCTTTGGTACAATGGTGGTATGGACACAATGCGGTTGCATTCTTCCTCACTACCCCTTTCCTTGGCTTGATGTATTACTTTGTCCCTAAAGCGGCAAATAGACCTGTATATTCTTACAAACTTTCTATCGTTCACTTTTGGTCGTTGATTTTTATCTACATCTGGGCAGGACCTCACCATTTGTTATATACTGCCTTACCAGATTGGGCACAAAATCTGGGTGTCGCTTTTTCCATCATGCTCATTGCTCCGTCTTGGGGTGGTATGATAAATGGACTTTTAACCTTACGTGGGGCTTGGGATAAAGTGCGTACAGATCCAGTTCTTAAATTTATGGTAGTGGCCATTACCTGTTATGGTATGGCAACCTTTGAAGGTCCTTTGCTTTCGCTTAAAAATGTAAACGCCATCGCTCACTACAGCGACTGGATCATTGCACACGTTCACGTGGGTGCTTTAGGCTGGAATGGATTCTTGACTTTTGGTATGATTTATTGGTTGGTGCCTAGACTTTTCAAAACGTCATTATGGTCTATCAAACTAGCCAATGTTCACTTTTGGGTGGGTACCTTAGGTATTATTATGTACGCCTTGCCCATGTATGTTGCAGGATTTGTACAAGCCTCTGTGTGGAAGCAATTTAACCCAGACGGAACCCTCATGTATGGTAATTTTTTGGAAACACTTAACGAAATCATTCCTATGTATTGGATGCGAGCAATAGGGGGAACTCTCTATATTTTAGGAGCTTTTGTGATGCTTTATAATGTTGTAAGAACCGTAAGACAAGGAGGCGAAGTTACCGACGAATTAGCGGAAGCTGAACCACTACAAAGAGTGACTAGAAAGCGTACTGCTAAAGAAGGTTACCACACTTGGTTGGAAAGACGACCAGTAAAACTCACCATTTTTGCGACTATCGCTATTTTAATAGGAGGTATGGTACAAATTATACCCTCACTCATTGTAGACGATTATGTTCCCATTATATCTACAGTAAAACCTTATACGCCATTAGAACTTGAAGGTCGAGATCTTTATATCCGAGAAGGTTGTGTGTCCTGCCATTCGCAGATGATACGTCCCTTCCGAAGTGAAGTAGAACGCTATGGAGATTATTCTAGATCTGGAGAATATGTCTACGATCATCCGTTCCTATGGGGGAGTAAGCGAACAGGGCCAGATCTGTTTCGTGTTGGTGGAAAATACAGTGACAACTGGCACTTAAATCACTTCTACGATCCACAAAGTACCTCTTCGGGTTCTATAATGCCATCCTATAAATGGATCATTAATAGCAAACTTGATAAAAGTCAGACGGAGGACAAAATGGAAGCCATGATAACACTTGGAGTTCCTTATAGCTTGGAAGAGGTAGAGCGTGCTCAAGAATGGATGGCAGAGCAAGGCGCGCAAATTGAGAAAAATCTATATGCAGATCCCGATTTTGTAAAAACGTATGAAGCCGATAAAAAGTATGCCGCAGAAAATGGAGAAGATTTTGTGGAAATGCGTAACCGTGAAGTTGTCGCTCTTATCGCTTACCTGCAACGTTTGGGAACGGATCTTAAAATTAAGTCTCCAGATGAAGTCACATTAACCAAAAACCAATAATTATGTTGAAATATATAAAAGGCAATTTGGAAAATATAGATGGGGTAGAGATCTACCCTATCATTTCCTTAGTCATATTCTTCGTCTTCTTTGTTGCTCTTTTCTGGTGGGTATTCACTACCAAAAAGGAGCATATTGAAGAAGTAAGTAATATTCCATTAGAGAATAACCCAAAAGATGACATCTTATGAAGACAGCAGCATTTTTAAGACTATTAAGCTTTGCAATTTTTGGATTTTTATTCCTGCATTATATTGGGACAACAGGGGAGGTTTCAATATTTATAGAGAAGCCTTGGTTGTGGGGAGCGTTCGGAATACTCATGCTTATTTACATTGCTGGTGAAGTCTGTATTGCAGCATTAAGTAGCATATTATATAGAAGTTTAAAACCTGAAAAGCAGGCAAAATACGATGAGGACCTCGCTCTGGCCAAAGAAAACCAGTTCAGTTGGGTCAAGACCACTTACAAAAACCTGCTGGGAACTAAACCTGTAGAAGAAGAAGGTGAGATTGTTTTGGATCATAACTATGATGGTATTCGCGAACTGGATAACAAATTACCACCCTGGTGGGTTTACGGATTTTATGCGACTATTATTTTTGCTATAGTTTATATGGTTCGTTTCCATGTTTTTGATGGCACCGATCAAATTGAAGAATATCAAATTGCTTTAGCCGAAGCGAAAATTGAAATCGAGGACTACAAAAGAACAGCAAAGGATCTCGTTGATATAAATACAGTAGTACGACTTACTGAGGCTAGCGATATAGATGCTGGCGAGGGTATTTTTACAGGCAATTGCGTCGCCTGCCACAAGGTAGGTGGTAGTGGTGGGATAGGCCCAAACCTTACCGATGACCATTGGATATTAGGTGGAGGAATTAAAAATGTATTTAAGGTGATTTCTGAAGGGGGGCGTGCTGGTAAGGGCATGGTGTCTTGGAAGGCTGAATTGAAGCCTGCTGAAATGGCACAGGTAGCGAGCTATGTCCTAAGCTTACATGGCAGCAATCCTGTAGATGCAAAAGATCCAGAAGGTGAGATTTGGGTAGACCCGATGGCGTCTGTAGAAGACGTAGAGGTGATGATAGAAGAATAGCCTGTGACTGAAGATGTGGTTAAAGAAGAGTAATACCGAAGCCAAAAGATGAAAGAAATAGCAGAAAAGTTAAAAGTAAGTGATGAGCCTGTCATCAAAACTATTTACAAAGAAGGAGATACGACCATCATTGCTATAGGTTTAGGACGTGGAGTGGAATTGGCAGAACACCTAGCTCCTTGTAAAGCTAAATTAATGGTTGTACAAGGTGAAATTGATTTTAACACAGAAACAGAGAGTACGCGTTATGCTTGTTTTGAAAGTTATGATATTCCTATGAACCTAAGACATAGTCTTGTGGCCTGGGACGATGCACTAGTTCTACTTTTTTTAACTAAGGGGTAGGCCATCTTAATGATAAAGAATCTAAAGTTCCAAAAGCTCAAAATTTAAATACTGATCTATATCGGCAAAACATAAAATAATGGCAGAACAAGGCAAGGATAATTTTAGGGATACCATTGGAACGCTGAATGAAGAAGGAGATAGAGCCTGGATTTTTCCAAAAAAACCCGTTGGTAAATGGTACGAATACCGGAAATATGTGAGTTATGTGCTTTTAACTTTCCTATTTGCTGCACCCTTTATTAAAATTGGTGGGCATCAATTTTTGTTATTTAATGTTTTAGAACGGCGGTTCAATATTTTTGGATTCCCTTTCTGGCCTCAGGATTTTTACATTTTTGTGATCATGATGCTTACTGGTGTCGTTTTCGTTATCCTCTTTACCGTTGCCTTTGGAAGACTCTTCTGCGGCTGGGTTTGTCCACAAACTATTTTTATGGAAATGGTTTTTCGTAGGATTGAATATTGGATAGATGGCGACCGAGGAAAGCAGAAGCGTCTCGCAAAAATGCCTTGGAATAAAGAGAAAATCCGTAAGCGTTCTTTGAAATGGTTTGTCTTTTTTGTGATTTCCTTTTTAATTGCCAATGTTTTCTTGGCCTATCTCATAGGGAGTGATCGCTTACTACGATACATCACAGACGGACCCATGGAACATTTAAGCACTTTGATTTCGCTAGTGATCTTTACAGGGGTGTTCTATTTTGTATTTGCCTGGTTTAGAGAACAGGTGTGTATTATCGTTTGTCCTTACGGAAGGTTGCAAGGTGCCTTACTCGATGATAAATCTATTGTTGTTGCCTACGATCATAAACGTGGAGAAAAGGAGGAGGGACGCGCCAAATTAAAGAAAAACGAAGATCGTGAAACTTCGGGAAAAGGAGACTGTATAGATTGCCATCAATGCGTAGATGTATGTCCTACTGGAATAGATATAAGAAATGGTACCCAACTAGAATGCGTTAACTGTACAGCCTGTATAGATGCTTGTAATATTATAATGGAAGCGGTGGATCTCCCTAAAGGTCTAATTCGCTATGCTAGTGAGGAGAATATAGAAAAGAAAACAAAATTTGAATTCACTCCGCGTTTAAAGGGATATACCGTGGTCTTGGGGATATTGGTTTCGGTGCTGGTAGGGATGCTTTTTTTACGGAACGATGTAGAAGCGGATATCTTTAGACTACCTGGACAGCTCTATGAGTATAAGGCAGATAACCTTATAAGCAATGTGTACACCTATAAACTCATTAATAAAACGAATACGGACATTAAAGATGTGCGCTTTGAACTGATGTCTCATGAGGGAAGCGTTGAAATAGTAAGCCGAGACACCTTTACAATTCCTGCAGGTGGTATGGCAGAAGGGACGCTTTTTGTTGAATTGAAGGCGGGTTCACTAAGTGGTGATAAGGATAAAGTTGTTATAGCAGTATTTAGTGGAGATGAACAGATTGAAACGACGCGAACAGCCTTTTTAGGACCGCGGACTTATAAGTAATTCGGAGTTTTAAAATGCGTGAGGGATAGTAGTGGAAAGCCCACAGCTCTCCTGAAGGCTTTCTGGAGAGCGAGGACTTGCAGCGTATAGCCCGACCTTTTTGATGCTTTTACGAAAAAAGGGCACGCCCAAAACAGTATAAATCAATATAAATTAAATCAATATAAAATAAATCAGGATGAAGGAAAACATTAAGAAGGATTGCTGCCAAGGCTGCAAAAACGGTAAATCAGGAAAGAATCCATTATGTAAGGCTAAACTGATGAGCTTAAAACTCGATGCTGAAAAGCAAAATACCAAAAAATAGGAATTATGAAAATAAATTGGGGAACAGGACTAGTCATTGGAATGGTGATTTTTATAGGCTTCATTCTCATTTTGGTGTATAAAATGACGACCGATCATAATCTTGAGCATGATTTGGTCACCGATGGGTATTACCAAAAAGAAATGGAGTTGCAAGAAGATATTTATGCGCGGCAGAATTCTATGGCCATGGAAGAGCAGATTATAGGACAGAAAAATACGAAGGGTTATTTGCTTGAGTTTCCAGAAAGCTATGATCCTAAGAACATAGAAGGAATGGTATTCCTTTATAGAACATCCAGCAAAAAACTGGATTTTGAACTTCCACTAGAACTTACAGATTCTAATTTTCTTATTCCTGATGAATTCTTGCTAGAAGGCCGATGGAATATTACGATAGATTGGGAGTATGAAGGAAAAAAATTTCGTTTTAAGAAGGAGATAACCTATTAGGTATGTTGATTTCAGCACTCATATTCGGTTTGTTAGGAAGTTTCCACTGTGTGGGAATGTGTGGTCCTATAGCGTTTTTGCTACCTGTGGATCGTCATAATCCTGTAAAACGCGTGCTGCAAATAATGAGCTATCATGCGGGAAGATTATTGACTTATGGCACTATTGGGTTGCTGTTTGGTTTCTTGGGCAGACGCTTGGATTTATTTGGATCCCAGCAGTACATTTCCGTTGCTGTTGGGGTCTTGATGATATTAGCAATTCTGGTACCTTCAAAAGTATTTGGGCGGTATAACGGCTCTTCCTTTATATACAGATGGGTAGGTAAAGTGAAAAGTGCTCTTGGGGCAGAATTGAAGCGGAAGTCGATGGATAGTTTCTTTACCATTGGTTTCCTAAATGGATTTTTACCTTGTGGTTTGGTCTATATGGCCGTTTTTGCCAGCATTGCTGCAGGAAGTGCTTTTGAAGGTGGAGTGTATATGGTGTTTTTTGGGTTGGGAACAATTCCTCTCATGACAACAGCAACCTATTTAGGTAATTTCTTAAATGCTACTTTTAAACAACGCATCTTGAAGGTGATACCTGTATTTGTTGTGATTGTTGGAGTGCTTTTTATTTTGAGAGGATTAGGTCTTGGAATTCCTTATATATCTCCTGCAGAAATGGTGTCTATAGAGCAGGTATCTGCAGAACAA
>Ga0307982_1004731_pt1 | contig 10713 bp, 2 predicted proteins | sample OrgLakmetagen989_FD_201847 | JGI IMG/M metagenome (GOLD analysis project Ga0307982, IMG submission 201847) | Saline water microbial communities from Organic Lake, Antarctica - #989 | ecosystem: Environmental > Aquatic > Non-marine Saline and Alkaline > Saline | place: Antarctica: Organic Lake... | reverse complement strand
TTCTCGCGAAATTGAACGGTCGCTGACTTCAGGACGGCCTCTGATGGCGTGACACTTATTGTTGGTGCCTTGTATTTGTTCGTTTTCAACGCTCTTGCTGCAGCCCCGGGCATCGGTAGCGGTTTATTTTCGACGGGTGGAGGGACGGTGTTGTTTAGTTTGTGGCGTTCGGCATCATTCGCAGCGCGCATCTTGCTCGTAGCACTCTCATAGAAGACGGATGTGCCCATCGTCTCTGAGACACGGGGATAATTGAGTCGCGTAGCTTTCATGACAGCCGCGGAGCGTGTAGCCGTCGTTTTGCCCCTCGCTTCTCAACTGTTTCGACAGAAGTAGTAGCGTAGTAGCAAGGGTACAATCTGTAGTAAGTTAGCTAGGGTACCCTTGGTACAGTACAGTACTAGTAGTGTGTAGTGTGTAGTGTGTGCAGTTAGTTAAAGCAGGGGACACCATGTCCCCTGGTTAAAAGCAAGGGTGTAGATAAGTAGTAGATACCCCTGCTGAGAGATCTCTTAGAAACATAGTTAATCGAACGTCTACTAAATTGAATGTGTATAGTCATGGGCTCCTGCGTCACTAGGAGCTCTCGATTGCGAGCACGTCGAAGGTCGTCATTGTTGACTTTTATTGCAAAAAAACATTTCGTGGTCAAAAAATATATCATATTAGCAGGGGGTTCCGGCACCAAACCTTTGGTTAAGGGAACTACCAAGAAGGATCCGTTGAACCGTACAGAATTCAATGTCAGTCAAAAATCAGTGCCCATGGGGGAAACATTTCGCGCTAAAGTTTGTGTGCGCAGGTGTACAGGGTGTGAGTCACAAAGAAGACTCCTATGTACGGACACGGACACTACGGTACTTCCCATGGCGATGGTGGCAACACATTTTTTTCGCCACAAAATGAATCCCATGCTCTCGCCTTCGCACGGTTGCAAGTAAAGGCCTAAGGCACCTACGATTCTTGAACGCCACCTCTAGACACGATTCATATTTGTGCGTGGCGGTACGCGAGTTCTTCCTGTATCTAGCATGCAGCAAGTGTTGGACCTGCCGTCTTGCTTCCCTGAGGAGCTGGCGCCGCGAGCCTTGGAAGTCTACGCTTTCTTGCGTACATTTGGCCGCTTGCTCCATCTGTCACCATTTAAGGTATCAATTCATAAATTTTTGGAACTTTGCTCGTTTTTGATCCTCAGTAGCGAGAGTATAATCACTTGGTTAATTTGGGGGCCTCTGTTGAGCGATGTGCCTTGCTGGATATACCTGGACTTGCTCGACCCCCAGTCGATTTCACACTCGTGCTTATCTTAAATCTTTTGCGAAAGAAAAGACCTGCTATTTATTCGGCTGTGTCTTTTGAAACATCTTATCTTTTGAGAGGGAACTCAAAGTGAAGTCGATGTCTTAGCAGACTTCTTAACAAACTGAGTTTTTGGTCTCGCTACTTTCTTCAGGCGACTGGATTTCTGACGACGCTTGGACTTAAGATCCCATCTTTACTCCTAGATGAGTGCCACTTTGCGCTCTTGCGCGCTCTCGAAACTGTGAGTTACTTCGAAAGAGATGTTGGTGATTAGGGGAAAAGAAAGTTTATTTAAAAAAACATCGATATTGTGTGACCCCCATACAGAGACTGCGTTATATATCTGTCGCATATATAGCACTGTAGTTAATGCCTCATTATTTCTATTCTTCTATCTGTATTTCTTGGTAGATGGCTGCGGAGCTGTTCGGGGCACCGTTCGTGAAAAGTGGGCTGGCGACTCAGGGGTGCCGCGCGGTCGACTGGGCGCTGCTCGATGTCACTACATGGGCGCCGGTTTGCGCTGATTTGCTGCTGCGATTGCACGCGCACGAAAACGAAGAAGCAGACCAAGGCGAAGAAGAAGAAATAGGTTCGCCTGGCGGCGAGGACAACGACAACGAAGACGACGATGACGAAGAGGACGGCAGCGGCTCTGGAAAGGGTAGCCTGGGTAGTTACGGGAGCCAACGTTCCGAGGCTGCGACCAACACAGGAGCTGCTTCTACCGATGAGCCGGAAGCTGTCCGTGCAGCCAGGCAGCTGGCTTACACTGAGCACTACTGCCTGGACGTGAGCAGCAAGATTGCCCTTTTGGAAGCGCTCATGAGCCACTGTTGGAGTTTGCCTGCTTTCGCTGGGGAAGCTTTGTGGCGTGCCGAGCAACCACTGGCGAGCGCTAGCGTATCTCTTGGAGGCTTTGCTTCTGGCTACACTCCTTCTCCTGCAGAGGAAGCTGCTGCTCCCCCTGCGAGTGGCAGCAGTACTAGGAAAAGCACTAGCGCGGCAGCAGCCGCAGCAGCAGGAGACGACGAAGACGACGACTGCAACGAGGATGAGTGCGCCGTGTGTGGCGTTGGCGGCAACCTGCTCTGCTGCGACGTGTGCCCCTCGTCGTGGCACTACAAGTGCGTGGCCCAGCCGTACCAAACCTCGGCCTCGAGCAACGGCAGCGGCGGTCGTGGCGGCGCGAGCGGAGGTGGCGCGGCAGCGCAAGGCCAGGGGTCGGCAACCGCCGGTCTTCCCGAATGGCTGTGCCCCGAGTGCCGCGTGCCTGACCCAGCCAATCAAGGTCCTCGCCTCGTCCCACTGCAGCTGCCAGCCATGAGCTCTTCAACCTCGTTGTCTTTGCGCAGTAGTAGCAACACTGCCCGCAGGAGGCCGCAACCGGTGGCCGAAAAGTTCCTGGTCGTGGAGAGTTTCGTGATTCAGCACACGCCGCGGCTGCAGGACCTTAGTACTACGACGACCTCGTCAGCCGACAAACCTTTGCCACTCGTGGCCCTGAAGCACCAGGAGCCGCTGCCTTATGCGTGCGAGGCACGGGTGCTGCGCGCACACGAGTTGGCCGAGTTGCTGCTGCGCGCGGGGCCCGATCGAGCGAACCGGTGGCCTCTGAGCCTCTTGCCGTGCCCTTCGGAAGAGGTGATGGCGGCGGCAGTTGCTGCCCTGAAGGACCGCGAAGCTGCGAGCAGGCTACAAGGAGGTGAGCACGACGCCACTGGAGAAGGCAAAGGAACTGATGACAAAATGTCTGATGACGAAGACGAAGACGACGACGACGAAAATCGGGTGCACGTGGCAAAGGACAATCAAACGATAGTTCAGATTGCGAGCTTGCACGATTGCAACGCTACCGACCTCCTCAAGTTCAACTTGCCGTCTTTGCCTGGCCTGACCAAGTCAGCCAAGCTCCACGAAGGCACGCGCGTTTGGCTCAAAGGCCCTCCTCCGCGATCGTTGACATCGTCATCTGAGGAGAGCGAGTCAGAAGAGGGCAACAACACAAAGGGCGCCCGCAAGGAGAAAGGCGGCAATTTTAAGGGCACTCCTGCAAAAGCAGCTCCTGCGTCGTCATCAAAGAAGGAAAAGGGCGCTTCTAAGGCAAAGAAAGTCGAGGAGTCTCGTGACGATGGCAATGAGTCAGCGGAGGAGGCAGGCAATGGTGATTTGTCGACGTCGAACTGCCGCCGGAGCAGCCGGGCCACTACTCCAGTCGGTACAGCCAATTCCTTCGAGAAAGAAGCCGCAATTACGCCCGGAAAGAGGAGTGACAAACCGGCCGACAAAAGAGCGAAGAACAACAGTGGAGACAAAAGCAAAGCCAGTCCAGAAAAGAGCAATCGCGGGAGAGATAGAAGCGCTGCGAAGGGAGAGGACAAGAAAGGGAGGAACCAAAAAGCAGCGGCTGGTAAAGATTCCAAGCGAACACCGACGAAGAAAGGAAACCAGCCGCGTCACGCAAGTTCATCTGCTGCAGCTGCTGTAGCTGCCGCGCGCCAGGACCTCGAGAAGCTCGAAGCGCTTTTGGCCCGTCCCCTGCCACCTGCCAGCGCCACTCCTCGAGAGCTCACCACCTGGGCCCGCCCTTTGGTGAAGCAACCCGCCCTGATCCCGTGCGCGGTGTGGGGCGCCTCCTACGCCAAGTCCGCGAAATCGCTGTGGAACCTGACGGCGCAGCCGTGCACCATGGCGAAGTTCGTGGTTGGCAGCGCGTGGGACTCTTCTTCGTCTTCCTCGTCTTCTTCTTCTTCTTCCTCTTCTCCGCCGTCTTCTCGCGACCGTAAGTCCACCGGCAGCGCCACGTCTCCTGCTGCTGCTTCTTCTGGCGCCATGAGCGCTGCACAGAGCAGCAGCCCAGTGCCGGCGTTCCACCGCTGGGAGTTCAAGTGGAAAGACCCCGACGGCAGCGAGGCTCAGGGCTCGCTGGACTTCAAAAACTTGTCGAGGTATTGCCGCGCGCATGCCACGCAAGCACTTGAAGAGGCTGAAGCTGCTCACAAGGAAGCGAAAAAGAAAGGGGGCAATGGTGAGGAAAATTCCGACGAGGAAGATTCGAGTGGCTGTGAGTCGGGCGAGGTCAACAGCAAAACGAAGAAAGAGGCGCCTCGGCGAACACCTCGTTTGCAGAAGGGCAATGCCTCTTCTGACAGCAGTGATGACGAAGAAGTAAGTGATGGCGACTCAGACAGAAGCGACGAAGTCGACGACGACGACGATAGCAGCAGAAGCGACAACAGCGACGACATGAATGACGACGACGACGACGATTTTGAGGCTGATAAAAAGTCGCACAGGTCAAGCAAGCACAAGGACAGTGGAAGCAAAACGTCAACTTCAACAAGTGCGCCTGCCTCCCTGGCTTTGGACGACCCGATGAATTTGCCGCCGGACCTTTGGACCATGGAAGACCGCCGCGCAGCCAGCCGAGCTCAACCTACGGTAATGAGCGCTAATCCCGACTACTCGGCAAACCCTTGGGCCTACTTCAACCGTTACCGCGCCGCAACCCACCGGGAGAGCGTGGCCACGGGGCGCCCTCTGCTGCAGCCCGGCGCTGCCAAACGGTGGCCTTTGGGGAGTGGGGGGCGGCACCACGCGGCGTACCCCATCGCTCAGGTCGGGTACCGGGCCACCGGTGACTTTGGGGGGTTCCCCGCGCAAGCGTGCCAGGCGGCCAGCGCGAGCCCCGACCTGTGGGCGAAACTCGAACAGCAGCACGCCACCAGCACGGCCTTGTTGCCGGCTGCGTCGCTTTTGGCCGCGTTGGAAGAGCGCTGTGCGGGCTTGTTGGGGTACGGTTGGCTCGACTTTGTGCCGTCGGCCTCTGTTGGGGCGGCAGCTGGAGCCTTGGCAGCATTCTCACTGAACTCATCTTCTTCTTCTGCTCTAGTGTCATCGCCTGGGTCAAGAGCAGGAGCAGGAGCAACCACCTCACCGCGAGGATTGTCAGCGGCCTCATCGCCTTCACGAGCGAATGCGGCTGCGCTACTGCTGGCCTCGAACCAAGCCTCTGCTGGCGCCGGAGGGAGCTGGCGCTCGCGGCTGGCTGCAGCGACGACGGTCCCTGAATTGGCGGCCTGTGCTTCAGAGCTAGCACGAGCGCTGCACCCTCGGCTATTAGCAGGTTGCTGGCACGTGCGCGGCGGCAATGACAAGCCTCTGCAGGCGAAGCTTCCTCTGAGCAGCAATTCTGCGAACAACGGCAGCAGCAGCAGCAGTGTGGTCTCTTCCAGCGGAGCCGTTGCCAGTGGCAGCAGCGGAAGTGGGCTGAGTGCAGTGAAAGGAGGTCGCAAGAGCGGAGGAGGAGGAGGCAAAACTGCTCGGGACCGCAGCAACGATTGTAGCACTAGTAGTGCTGGTGTAGGGAGCGTAGCTGCGTCTTGTGCAGGGGCAGCCGCATTGGCAGGTTTATTGTCGCCGGTGGACCGAAGCCGACTGCAGGCGGGGGCTGCAGCTGCTCATGCTCGTCAACACAGCACGCGCCAGAAAAAGAAACGGCCTCGCAGTGATGCAGCCGCGGCAAACAAGGTTGATTCAATGGATTCAGATATGGCGTTAGATCGGTTGGCCTCCCCTGCTCAAGGCAACACCACCTCTTTTTCTTCTTCGTCGCCATCAGCAGCAGCAGGAAGTGCCGTGATAAGTGAGCTCCCTTTTGCAAGGTGGCGGCGCCTGTTCCTTGGCGAAGCTCCGTCATCGAGCACTTCGTCTCATTCTTCTTCATCTCCCCCGGCGGTGGCAATGCTTGAAATGCCGCCAGCTGTGGCAGCCCCTTCGGTAGAAGCAGCTTTTGCTGCTCTTGATGCAAACACTCACGCAGCCGCATTAGCCGCGGCCGCAGCAGCTGCAGCTGCCACCGCAGCGGCATCCCAGAATGCGGCTCCATCATCAGCAACTCCAATGGACGAGGGAGAAGCTTCAGCAGCACAACCAGCAGCTGCCACCGAGGTTTGGGTCAATTCAATGGGATGCCAAACCGAGCCTCCTGCTGCGATCATTCTAGAAGAGAGCGCGACGACGATTCCAGTAAAGTCTGCTGAAGCTGTTGCGAGCGCAGATGCTCAGAGCAGTAGTAAGGCCAACGGAGACACCAACAAAATGGAAGCAGGCAGTGGTGGAGACGCCAAAAAGGAAGTTGTTGGAGACAAAGAAGGACCACCCGCTGTGACGAGCCGCGACGAAGCAAAGCACCCGTTCGAGCTCAAAGCGGACGAGGAGTTGACCGAGGACGATTTGTGCGGGACGGCGGGCCCTGGCGCCAAGCTGGACTCGTGGGCCACTTTTATGCGGGCGCACCCGGGCGTGAAGCGCTGGCTGCAGGGGCGCCTCTACGCGCGCTACAAAGCAGTGCACCCGGAGCACTTCCCTGAAGGCTTTGGCCGCAAACCCGCCCACCTCACTTTCGTGAAACGGCAGGCGGCGGCGGCTGCTGCTAGTGGCGCCACTTTTTCTGAAGGCCATGGCAACGCGGAGGCCAAACCGCCTCCAGCCAAACGGCCTCGCATCAGCCGCGGCGACAGCTTAGGTGCTGGAACCGTAACTAGCATCAGCAGCGGAAGCAGCAGCAGTGGAATTGTAAGTAGCACTGCACGCTCTGGCCGAGGCAGTCCCGTGGCTGGCCCTCATCGGCGTGATGACCTAGTCCCCGCTGAAACAGAAATGGTGGTGTGGAAGAACAAGTCGACGGCGCGAAAAGAACCGCGCTCTATAGAGGTTGAGACCTTCCGGCGAGCTGCGCGAGTGGGCGGCCTTTGGACCTTTGACCACGAGACCGCGCTCAGAAGTGGCTTAGAACCGTCGTCGTCTGTGCTGAGCAACACGAGCAGCAGTAACAACAGCCACGGCAGACGGCGCACCCTGGTAGTATCGCGTGGCCAATCTACGGAGCCCGCGCTCGGAGCGGAGTGGTTTGCGCGAATCACAACGTGCAAGACCTCGCAAGGCTTGACGATGCTAGTGCGGTGCTTGGACGCTTGTGTGGATTACGACGCCGTCAAAGAAGCAGACGACCCTCTTGTGCACCCGATGAGTGCGCACTACGGTGGCAGTGCAGTGCATGTGGCAGTGGGAGCGATGTCTCCGTCGTCGTCTTTGTCGTTGCAATCACCGTCTCGAACTTCTTTTGACCCTTCGTCGTCGTCGTCCTCCTCTTCTCTGCAGCGCCTTCCGCTGCCATCGATGGAGCAACAGCAGCAGCTCGTGCAATTTGGGCGGCAGCAACGGCTGATCGAAGAAGAACAGCAGCTGCGGTCTCAATCGGCGGACATGCGTCAACGCGCGCAAGAGCAGCTGCGGCAGTTTCAGCAGCAGCAACAAGAGCAGCTGCAGGAACGGCAAGAGGAACAGCAGCGAAGGCAACAACTCGAGCAGCGCGACATCCAGCAATTGCGGCAGAAGCAAGAACGGGAAGAGCACAAGTTTCAGCAGCAAGTGCAGCAATTTCAGGCGGAACAGCAGCAACACTGGCAGCGAGTTCAGCAGCAGCAACAGCAACAGCGGGTCGAAATGCAGCAAAGCTTTCCGCAATGTCGCTCGGAAGAGGAGCAGCAAATGGACCGCTTCCACCAGCAGCAACTGCACCAGCTCCAGGAGCGGCACTTGGAAGAGCGGAAGCAGCTGCAGTTGCAGCACCAGCAGTTGAAACGGCAGCACCACCAGCAGCTGCAGCAATTGAGGGAGGCGCACCAGCAGGCTGCCTCCCAGCCGCAGGGGAGCTCCTCCTCCTCCTCCTTGAGCATGCCTCCCCCCGTGCCCATCGTGCCCATTATGATTCCAGCGCCCGTGCAGCCGGTGATCAACGCCGCTCACATGGCGATGGTCGACCAGGCCATTGCGTACGCGATGCGGGCGTCGGCGGCGGCGGAAGCAGCGGCTGCTGTGGCCAAGCAGGCCGAAGCGACGGCGCTGGAAACGGCGCAAGTGTCGGAATCCTCCCTGGAGGCGGACGCCTTAGTCGAAGCAGCAGCGTTCGTGGGGGCAGGAGCAGGCACCTTGGCCCCCAAGAACCGCACCGACTCTGGCAGGCCGCAGACGTACGCGAATGAATTGGTGGCGAGCCGGATCGCGCTGGACGGGAAATTGCAGGTGTGCTACAAGCTACACCGTGCCCCCAAAGGATGGGCTGCCAGGTTTGCCAATAACAGCATGAAACGAGGTAACAGCAACAGCAGCAGCAGTAGCAGCAGTGCCAACAATGGAGCCTTGCTCGGGCCCGGCGTGTGGGTGCACGAAAGTGGTGTGGACTTGGCCACCGTGCGCGCCTTGCACTTGGCGCTCGCTCGCTTGCACGCGGGCGCCACGGAGCGGCGGCGGCAACACGCCCGCCGGGCCGCCGAAGCCGCGGCCCAGAAGCTCGCCGACGCCGACCGGGCCGCGGCCGAAGCGAACCGGGCCGCGGGGGCGGTGCGGGAAACCCGCGAAGCCGCGGTGAGGCACGCGAAAGAGGCGGCGTGGCGCGAGGACGCGCGCAGGCAGCACTTGGCGAGGGCAGCCCACTGCAAGCAACTCCAAGCTGAGCTGGTGAGCATGAAGCACCTGGTGTGGAACGTGGTGACGACGTCGAAAGCAGCCGCCCACCAAGCCAACAAAGGGTCGGAGCCGGTTGACGGGTGTGCAACGGATGGGAGCGCTCAGGATGCCGGTACTGCTGCGGAGACTTCTACGAGTGGCGCAGCAGAAACTGGGGCTATGAGTGGCGCAAATGGTGCCACCGATGGAGGTCCGCCAAGTGCTTCGACTTCTTCTTCTTCGTCGTCCTCTTCTTCGTCATCATCTTCCAACAGCAGCTGCAACCAGAATGCAGCCGAAGACGAGAACGGAAATGACGACGAGGGCAGCGGTGCTGGTAATGGCAGCAGCACTACCGTGAAGAAACACCTGTGGTCCGCTGACGGCGACCGGCGGCTGATGGCCCTGTACCAAGAGCACGGCGTCGTAGGCTTGAATGAGGGAGGCGCGGTGTGCGCAGCGTTTCCGGAGCGGAACGCGCCCAACGTGAAGTTACGGTGGCGCAAGCTGATGAAGCGGCTCATGGAAGCAACCCCCGAGGACTTCAGTTTGGACGAGGGCGACTGGCTGTTGACGGAAGTGAAGCGGTGCCGCGACATGTGCAAGCAACAGCGAGCGGTGGCCGCCGCGGCCGCCGCCGAAGCGCAGGCGTTGCGAGAAAGGCAAGAGCAAGAAAGGCTGGCGCGCTTGGCGGCCAAAGAAGAAGAAAAAGAGCGGATCCGATTGGCCAAAGAAGAAGAGAAAGTGGCCGCAGCGGCAGCGCGCGAAGCCCAACGGCAGCGCGAGCGGGAGCAGAAAGAAGAGCAGCGCGCGTTTGAGAAGGCGGTCAAGGACGCAGAGAAAGAAGCTGCACGAGAAGAAGCGAGGCTCGCGAAAGAGAAAGAGCGGGAGATGGAAAGAATGGCCAAAGAAAAGGAGCGGGCCATGGAAAAACTGGCCAAAGAAGCAGAAAAACTCGCCAAGGAACAGCAGCGCGAAGACGAAAAGCGGGCCAGGGAATACGCCAAGGAGCAAGCCAGAGAAGCAGCCGCGCGAGTGAAGCAAGAAACAGCACGGGTAGCTGCAGAAGTGGCGGCTGCGAAAGCGGCGGCGGCTGCTGCTAGTGCGGCCGAGAAAAAGCGCAAGCTCAGTATTGCGGAAGGAGGAAGCCATTCGCCTATGAAGAGTGCGAGCAGCAGTAGCAGCAGTAGCAGTAATAAAGGCAATAGCAGCAGTGGAAAAAGTAAGGCTAGTAGCAGCAGCAGCAGCGGCGGGCGTAAGGCCGACTCCAGCGTTCTTGGACCACCAGCGAGCCCAAGCAAGGGCAGCAGCAGCAGCAGCAGCAACCGCGCCAACACCACTACCATCACCAACAAACCTTTCACAGGAGGACCGGTAACTAATGCAACGGCCTTGATCCTGGAGCGGGCGTGGGCAGAAGCTCCGGTTGCCGCTGTGGACGCCTTTGTGCCTCAGCGCGGCGATTCCGTGTTTTACTTCGGGGACGGCCACCAGTCGTGGGCCAACGCTTACCCAGACTTCCACTTCTACGAAGCCGGGCGCAGCGACGCGCCCTGGAGCGCGCTGGCAGCGTCCGCAGGCCTGCCGAACCACGGAGCTCACGCGCAAGTGCAGCCCATCGAATGCCACGTGGCCGGCACCCGCTTTGAGTTCCCGCACGAAGCGGCGGCGAGCTTGCTCGAGAACCAAGGCCCGGCGGTGTGCATGGCCGTTGCGCTGCGCCCTGCCTCGTCGTCGACAGCAGGAGCCAAGAAAGGGAGCAGTAGCAGCAGCAGCAGCAGCAGCAGCAGTACGAGCTCGGGCGCTGTGGAAGTGCTCTTTCGCCCACTGTTCGATTTGCCCGACTATATGGTGCCCTCGTACAAGGTGAAACGAGCCCTGGCCGAACAGTGGGCAGAGGGC
>Ga0307982_1004730_pt1 | contig 10714 bp, 5 predicted proteins | sample OrgLakmetagen989_FD_201847 | JGI IMG/M metagenome (GOLD analysis project Ga0307982, IMG submission 201847) | Saline water microbial communities from Organic Lake, Antarctica - #989 | ecosystem: Environmental > Aquatic > Non-marine Saline and Alkaline > Saline | place: Antarctica: Organic Lake... | reverse complement strand
AGGCCCTCCCCGTACTCTCGACGCAGGCGACTCACATCACGCTCGTACCCATGACGAGCCGCGCTCAGCACACCATCAGCCTCGCCGTACACGCCGTCACGGTGCGCCTCACCACGCAGCGCCGCCAGTCGAGCTGCTGCGGCAGACACAGCTGGCACAGCAGAGGCATCACCAGCCGCCACACGCGCCTCAGCGGATGACAGGTCACCAGCAGCAGACGCCAGCGCAGCAGCACGAGCTGCCACACCCTCACGCAGAGCCGCACCAGCGTCACGAGCGCCACCAGACCCAGACCGAGTGCTGGCGGCGCCACTGGACAGCACCACGCCATCCAGCATGCCGCTGCCGTCCAGCGCATACACACCGCCGCCATCACCAGACCACGCAGCTCCACCAGACGACACACGCCCCAGCGCATCACTGTGCGCCGCGCTGCCAGATGCCTCAGCCGCATCTCGCACACGGCTGGCCTCGCTCACTCGCAGCGGCGACACAGCCTCCCGCACACGCACGTCATACACCGCTCCCGCGTCATGCAGTGCAGCGTCCCGACGAGACGCAGAGCGGGACACGTCAGCGTCGCCCTCAGCGTACAGGGCACTGCGGGCAGCCGACAGCGCACCCATGGCGCGGTCAGCCTCACCAGCGTACCACCGATCCAGGGCAGCCACATCCCCGTCGTACTGACCCTCCACAGCCCGCACATCAGACTCATACCGCTTCCCATCAGGACCCACAGGCAGTGACGCCAAGGCAGTCTCACGACCCGCATCCAGCTCACGCTGACGGGCAGCCCGGTCACCAGCCAACCGACGCAGCACGTCCACCTCAGCTGCTGCCACACGAGCCGACACATCGTCCCGAGCCCGACCAGCTGCAGACGCGTGGCTGGCCATGGCTGCATCAGCTGCAGCCTCGCGCTCCTCCGCCGCAGACACAATGCCAGACACAGCCCCACGGGCGTCACGCACCACAGCAGCGTCCACAGCTGCCGTCTCCCGCAGGCCATCCCACTCAGCGTCATGCCGAGCCGTCATGCCCTCCTGGCGCAGGGACAGCTCACCGTCGCTCCACCCCTCATCAGCTGCTTGACGGGACAGCGCCGCCAGCTCACCCTCATGCCGAGCTCGCATGGCGCCCTCACGCGCCTCCCCACGCCGCACCAGGGCGCTGCCCAAGTCAGCCACGCCACCCTCGCACCGAGACTGCAGCCCGCCCACCGCCGACGACACAGCAGCTGCATGACGCCGCTGCAGATCACCCCGACCGCTCATCAGCTCATCATCCAAGCGAGACAGCTCACTGTCCAGGGCAGCCCCATCACGGCTGTCAGCTGCAGCCAGCTCACGGGACAGCGCCGCACGCTCAGCGGCATGCCGAGCCCGCACTGCCGGCAGCTCATCCAGGCTTGCATCACGCACCTCGCCTGCATGCTGCGCCGCCTGCGCTGCCCGACGCTGCTCACGGCGCTGGGCCACACCACGCGCCGTCGCATCACGGGCAGCAGCCTTGCGCTCAGCCACACTGCTCTCCAGGGACGACAGGCCCTCCCCGTACTCTCGACGCAGGCGACTCACATCACGCTCGTACCCATGACGAGCCGCGCTCAGCACACCATCAGCCTCGCCGTACACGCCGTCACGGTGCGCCTCACCACGCAGCGCCGCCAAATGCCGAGCGGCGGTCGCAATATCGTGCACAGCTTTAGGGTCACCGCGCATGAGATTGCGTTCAGCCACTGAGAGTTTGTGTTGGAATTGCTCAGTCTTGGCAGCTCGGCGCGATATTTGCTCTTCGTGCGTAGTTGTCGAGGAGGCTGGGATATGCTGATCACATCGTTGATTGATGGCAGCAATGCGGCGCTGGGATGCTTGCTGAAAGCTTCTCAGCGCCGATCCAATACTTGCACGGATCTCCTTGATGTCGGGAATTGAAATCCTGCTCAGGCGCTGCATTCGTGCAGTTTCCGCTCGAATGATATCATCGTGGATAAATGCAATCTCCCCCTCCAACTGGCGCACTGCAGCCAGCTTCCCAGCAGCCCGTTTCCGGAAAGCAGCCCCAATACTTTCAGCCAGAGCCCGCATGGGCTGCTGTCGTAAGATGGTGGTGCTTGAGTTTGCCAACTCGGTCCGCAAGCGCTGCAGCTCATCGTCAACGCTGGCAGTGGCATGCTGCAGGCAGCGCCATTGTGCCTCACGAAGCGCTGCCATGTCGCTATCGCTGCCCTCTTTCGCGTCGCTTGATGTTCCATCTCGAATGAGCTTCTCAAGTCGCTGGAGCCAACCGCGATACTTGCGCTCGACAGCCTGCAAGGCAAGTTGACCCGCGTCAGCTAGCGCTGCACCTAGCCTCCGCTCTTGCTGTTGAGCCATGGCGCCAAGCGCGCGGTCAGCACTCTGCTTCGAGTCCTCCAGCTGTGCTGCCATCTGCTCGAAGCACTGAGCAAATGGCAGTATGTCCTGCGTTGCTTGCAGCACCACACTGCGCGCCAACTTCTTGGCCAGCCCGGGCCAGCCATACTTGCCCACTGAGCTGCGTACAGCCCGTCGGCGCGGAGTCAGCCAAGAAGGGTCCTCGAACTTCTCGCACGCCAGCAGTGCCTGCTTATCCACAGCCAGGTCCGCAGATTCCAGAACCGTCTCCATCACTCCTCGCGCGACTTCTTTGCATTGCCGGAGAACCTGGTTGGCGGACTTACCCGCACCGCGCCCTAGGGCAGCAAGCACGAGAGGGACCTTGCTCTTGAAGGTATGCTCCATTTGTGTCGCCGCTACGGGGTCGGTGCTCTGCATGGATGCTGCAAACGTGCGGGTTGCACCAACGCTAGAAGCTGGAGATGATGCAGAAGCAGCTGCTGACTCGGCGATTGGCCATCCAGCGATATCTGAGGGGGCCAAGCTGCGAGCAGAAGGCGATTCTTCATGCTGCTTAAACTCTACCCCAAGGCTGCGCTGCTCCATTGGTCTGGTGTGTTGTTGGTCAGGCCCCTCAAGAGCGGCAGATGGGGATGACCAGGGTCGAACATCACCCACTGATTGAAATAGAGGCATTGAAGACTGTCGGCCGCTCTCATCTTCAGACAGTGCCATGCTCCGCTGCGGCGGGCTCATGGCATCAAACGACTGAGGGCTTCTGTAGATGGCGGGGGCACTCACATGACCCCTCGTGGGTGGTGATGCAAATAGCTGTTGAGGAGACTGAAGCAGCCCCAGGGCAAACTCGTGTCCTGGGCCCAATCTTGCACCGTCTGTTTCGCGCAAGTAAGCAGCAGACTGCTCGCTGGCCGAGATCCAGGTGGCACCCCCAGGGCTGAGCCGACCTTGATGGTGAGAAGGTGAACCGCTAGTAGCCATTGTTGCCCCCCTCACAGCCATCGAGTGCAGGTACTCAATCTCTGCTGATTTCGTTTGCGCATCTGATTCAAGCGCTGCTAGGCGTGCTGACAAAGCCGCATTGGCCTTGCTGGCGTGCTGCAGCCGCTGCGTGACGCTGGCCTCGGACTCCTGCGCTCGCATCAGCGCCGCCACAAGCTCCGCCCGGGCGTCATCACCTGCTGCTGAGGCCGCCTCCAGCTGGCTTTGCAAGGACTGTGCATGGGTACTTGATCTGACTGCTAGTGCAGTGGCCTCTTGCACGAGGCCAAGCAGCTCTCTGCTCTCCGACTCGGCGCCGTACTTCTCAGCTGCTAAGCTGGATAACTGCTGCTGCAGCACGGAATCGTACTCATGTCCGGCTGCCGATTCCTCCATCAAGTTGTTCAGAGCGCTGCGCAACTGCTGCCCCAGTGTATGGATGGCTTCGTCCCGGGATAGCACTTCGCCGTCATGTTTGTTCACCATGCCGTGCAGTTGTTTGGACAACTCCTCGTTCTCTCTCAGCAGCAGTTCCAGTCGGCGGTTCAGCTCTGCAGCTGTGTTGTGCAGTTGAGCATATGCTGCCGCGGTAGCTTGTAAGTCCGAGTCTTGCTCTGATGTGGAGTTCTGCAGGGCTTCAGCACGGGCAGCCACCACTCCAAACTGCCCCTGCATGGCCCGAAGCTCGGCATTTGCAGCAGCCAGGCGAGCATTCAGCTCTTGAATGACTGCGTCTTGTTCACTTGCTTTACTGGCTTGCTCCTGCAAGGCTCGCAGCTGGTTTTGCAGCTGCTGCTTCTCAGCTGCCGCTGACCTGGCTGCCTGCTCGGCGGCCACTCGCTTTCGGGTCTCGTCCTCAGCAAGTCCCTCGGCACTGCCCAAAGCCCCTTCCAATGTGCCGAGACGAGTGGCCGCTGCACTGGCCTCTAGTTGGGCCTGCTGGGCCTCTTGCCGTGCCTGCCGTACATCATCTGCGGCGTTCTGTCGGGCGGAGCGGGCAGCTGCATCAGCCAGAGCTCGGCGCTCGTCTGAGCCAGCCGACTGGATCTGAAGAGATTGCAGCTCCATTTCAGCTGCGTGAAGCTTCTCGCTGAGTTTGGACAGCTCAGACTGGACTGCGCGCTGCTTGTCCAAGGCCGCTTGCAGCTGTTGCTGTGCAAATTGCTTGGCGGCCTCCGCAGCTGACAGCTCGTCAGACACCCGCTTGGCATCATTTTGCGCTGCCTCCATCTGGCGCTGGGCATCATCTGCTGCTGCAATTGCTTGGCGTCGCAGAGCATCAGCAGCATCTCTAGCCCGCCGGGCTTCGTCCAGATCTCCTTGCAGCTTTGCGATGGCATCTGTTTCTGTGCTTTGAGCTGCCATGAGCCGCGAGCGCAGGCCTTCAATTTCAGAATCCTTTGCTGCCAGTTGTTTGGCGCGTGTATCGGCATCTTTGGCTGCACTGCTGTCACTGTGCATTGCGTCGACCTGGGCTTTCTCCAGTTTCTGCTGAAGATCGGCCTTCTCAGAGCGGTTCTCATCTGCATCCGACCGCGATTGCTGCTGCAACTCTCTGATCCTGTCTTTGGCATCTGAGAGCGCCTTCTCGGCAGCAGCCAGCTCCGCAGCTCGCTTCTCAGCCAGATTTGCAGCTGCCTGCAAAGCAGCCTCATGCTGAGCGTGCAAGTCCTGCAGCTCTTGCTTGGCCAGATCTCCGTCTTGGCTTTGTCGGCGCAGGTCCGCTTGCGCTGCAGAGAGCTGCCCTTGCAGTTCGCTGGCCCGGGCTTGCAGTTGCTTGAGCTTTGTAGCGTCTGAGTTGCTCTTGGCGCGTGCTTCGTCCAGCAGGTCCTGGGTGTGCTTGGCATCCCGGTCTCGCCGTTGAAGGCGGTTATTTGCATCACGGATGGCTTCTTGTAGCTTCTGCCGTTCTGTGCTGGTGTGCTCCAGCTCTGAGCGCATGCTGTGTATGGTGGTGACGGGATCCTCCCCTTCAGCACTCATGGAGTCAACACGGGCAGTGAGCTGCCTGACCTCGTCCTGTGCTGCCTCCAGCTGCGATCGCAGGTCATCAATGAGGGCTTGAGCAGAAGCTGATGACCCGCTGCTTGCATCTAGCCTGGCCCGCAGCCGCTTGTTCTCCGTGGCGAGGTTGCTGAGACGCTCCTTTGCATCCTCCAGCTGCTCTCGCAGTCGCTCAGCATCTTCTGCGTCCATCAACTTGCCCTGTAATTCCATGATCTTCTCTTCCTTGTCTCGTAGAAGGTTGCGCAGCTGCTCGTTCTCTGCGTGAGCCTTCTGCCCTGAAATGATTTCCATCTCGTCACCCTCAAACCCCTTGAGGCGTTTCAGCCGGGTTTCGCGCACTTCCGCCAGGGCCTTGTCGCGTTCAGCTTCCAGGCGTTTCATGATGGCAAACACCTCTGGGTCCTGCTTCTCGCCACCGGCGGGCCCAGCTGGCCCCTCGCCGGCCTTCTTGATGGAGCCCTTGAGCATGCTGGTCGCACGCACCAGCGCACGCGCCTTGCCCCATAGTTTCTTGCCCTCCCGTGGGGGGGGTACATCTCCCCCTGTCTCAGTCTTGGCGCGGGCTGCAGCCTGCAGCGCCATACGTGATTGGTTCAGCAGCTCCTTGCGGTCATCTGCGTGGCTGTCCTTGAGAGCCACAACCTCGGACTGCAGCGCCGCCAGCTGGGCATTCAGCGCGTCCACCTCAGCGTTGAGGTCTTCTTTCTCCAGGCGCGCGATGTTCAAGTCTGCAGCGGCGTCATCTCGCTCCACCATGTGCTCATGACTTTCGTCCTGGGAAGCCTTCAGCTGCTTTTTTAGCTTCTTCACGCGGGAGCGCTCTGCAGTCAGCTCCTCCTCTGTGGCGTCCACTAGCTGCTGGGCATTTTCTCGCACACGGTCCAGCTCTGCCAGGCTCACGCCGCCGCTGCCAGCAGACCGCGTCAGGCGCTGGGTAGTTTCTCGCTCCTGTTGCACCCTTCCCTGCAGCTGCACAACCTCCTTTTGGCTCCACTTGAGCTCCTGCTCCACCGCAGCCAGCTTGGAGGAGGAGGCGTCTGCGGTGCGCTTGGTGCTGGCCAGGCTGCTGCGCACGTCCTGCAGAGCAGCCTTCAGGGCTGAGTTCTGCTCTTCAGCGCGGGAGAGCTCTTCCTCCCGCTGCTGCAGCTGGGCCTGTGCCTGCAGCAGCTCTCGTTGCTGAATAGACACCTGTGTTGAACCGTGACCACTTGATGCTGCACTGGCAGCTGCATCTGCAGCCTGCCTCCACAGCAGTGCGCTGGAGCTTCTTCGCCGGGTGCGTCTCGCTGGGGGCCGGGGTGCGCCGTCAGCAGAAGCTGCTGGAGGCAGGTCAAGGTCGTGAAACATACTTTGAGCTGATCGAGGTGGAGCATCTGGGCTGCCAATTTTCTTCGGCGGGGGCGCAGGGGGGCGTTTGAGGGAAACAGCAACTGGCAAGGAGGATTCAAAATTTCTTGCCTGCTCACTGATTGGGCTGTGCTCGTCCAGGCTTGGCATGCGTGGAGCCCTGGAGCGTGTACGCTGCTTCGTTACTTGGTCAGCATTGTTTCCATCTGATAAGTTTTGTGCTGTGGAAGCCAATTGCCTGCTTACTGGAGGGTCCATGTTGACGGGGTCGCTGAGCGACACAACATCCACTGCTTCATCAGAGGCCACCGACTCTGTATCCCCCAACCCATGCGCAGCATCATCAGAGGACGAATCATCGCTTGTAGTGGAATTTTTCTCTCCATGCATGCTGAAGCTGTACGGATTGTTAGCTGCTGTTCCCAGGTTGCTAGCTGTCACATCACTGCTGGCTGCCCCGCCGTACAGAGAGCCTGCTGAATTATAGAAGGATGCCCTCACATGTGGATGAAGCACCTGCAACAAAACGCAAATAACGCGTACTTAATTTTGTGTATACATTCTTTGTCATACCCGTTCTCCTTCCTTCGCCATCTTTCTACTGCTTGATTCCAACGTAGCTGAAATGTTGCATGCAAGCTACTACTTGCTCCGGCACAAAGAGAATGGCCACGCATTGTGCATGTACCAGTGAACGTTTTTTTAACCGAGGGTTGTAGCGGTCACAGTCGGCCACGTGTTCAGCTCATGGCAACCACTCTTGTGCTTCTCGGAGGGACTCGAGCCCCCCGAGCCCGAGCATGACGTTGCTCTCTTTTTCAGGGCTCAAATTTTGATGCGAGCGATGACGGTGGCTTACCTGCTTTGATGGCCCGCTGGAATAGTATGGGTATTCAAGGATGACTGAAGGAAATGTTTTTCTCAGTTCTACTCCTTCTGCCAACATGGCACACACAAGACAAGCTAAAGCACCTGCTGCAAATTTGAGGACATACCAAACTGCTTGTGCCATAGCCAGTTTTGCATGGGATGCGTCTGATGCTGTAAGAGTACAAGGAATCAAGTTTGGTGGGCTATTTGCCATGTACCTTGGCTTTTGCTGACATACGAAGAACCCAACTCGATTTGGGTTATGAATCTGGGCGTGGTGCGAAGGGGGGTCAAGTCTATACACCTAGCTCACCAGTGACCAGGCAAGCGCACATACGAGGATGCGATACTTCTCCATGTAGAAATAGATGTGCACGTGCTGAATTCCCCTCGCAGAGTTCGTGAATCCAGTGCCAATTATGCTGTCCCGAGCAACTTCCGCAGCTGCGGCTCAGGCCCGCGCCTTCAGCACTGCTGCACAGAAGCGGGTCGTTCTTGTTGATGGTGTGCGAACTCCCTTTGCTATGAGTGGCACAATTTACAAGGATTACATCGCCCAGGACCTTGGACGCATGGCTATCAAGGGCTTGCTGACGCGCACAGCGTATGATGCAGCAGACTTGGACTACCTGATTTACGGCAATGTCATCCAAGAAGGTGTGTGTTTTGATACTTGCCTTGAGAGACGGACTGTGCTGGCCGGCACAGTTGGTGCCTCAGCGCGGTGGAACTATTTCCTTGCCGTATTTTGCATTGTGCACTGCCGCATCAGATTCCGCAACTTTTTATTTCCGCTGCGCAGTTCGCACCTCCAACATTGCTCGCGAATGCGGCCTTGGCGCTGGAGTGCCCAACAGCGTGCCCGCACATACCGTGTCAATGGCTTGCATCTCCGCCAACCAGGCTGTGGCCAGCGGAGCCCAGATGATCCTGTCAGGCAAGGCCAAGGCCGTGCTCGCTGGCGGTGCCGAGACCATGTCTGATGTGCCCATCCGCCACAGCAAGAAGATGCGCCAGCGCTTGATTGAGGCTTCTCGTTACAAGGGTTTGAAGGATGTCCCCAAGTTTTTCAAGGGTTTCTCCCCCAGCTGGCTCATTCCTGAGGCCCCAGCAATCGCAGAGTTTTCTACAGGTGAAGTGATGGGGTGCTCCTCTGACCGCCTTGCAGCTGCCTTCGGCGTGTCTCGTGCTGACCAGGATGACTTTGCATACTTGTCTCATCAGAACGCAAACAAGGGCCACGAGAGTGGCCTGCTCAAGGGCGAAATCGTCGCTGTGGACGGCGTCGACTACGACAACGGCATCAAGGCTGACAACCCACGCGAGAAGCTCTCCAAGCTCAAGGCTGCCTTTGTGAAGCCACATGGAACCCACACGGCCGCCAACAGCAGCTACTTGACCGACGGTGCCTCCGCTGCCCTCATTATGGAGGAGCAGGCTGCCCTGGACGCCGGGTACACACCCCTGGCTGTGCTCAAGGACTGGTCCTTCGTGTCGCAAGACCCCAAGGACGAGCTGCTGCTGGGCCCTGCATATGTCACATACCAGCTGCTGAAGCAGACTGGCCTCACCCTGAAGGATATCGATGTGTTTGAGATCCACGAAGCCTTCGCCGGCCAAGTGTTGGCAAACTTCGCCGCTATCAACAGCGACAAGTTCGCCAAGGAGAAGATTGGAGTAGACAAGGCCCTGGGCGAGATCCCCATGGAGAAGACCAACACACTGGGCGGATCGCTGGCCATTGGACATCCCTTCGGCGCCACCGGCACCCGCATCCTCACCACAGCTGCCAACCGCTTGAAGCGCGAGGGAGGCAAGTACGCATATTTGGCTGCCTGTGCTGCTGGCGGGCAGGGACACGGCATGCTGCTGGAGGCTTGGGAGCCCCGCAAGTAGACCAGCAGGGTCAGGCTGCGCAATTTGACTAGCTTGTGTTTGAATACAGTTTTGACTTCTGCATGCTAGCATGGTTTTGTAGCACAATGAGGGCTATGGAATGTAAATGGATTAAATCAGCTGTCGCTGCTTGAAGAAGGTGCGCAAGTAAATGATCTGCCAAGCCCCAAGTGCGGAGAGCACAACGATTGACAACACAGTAAACCACAGGACGCGGGTATTGGTGCTCTCTGGGAAATCGATAAAATGAGGCAGCGATGATCAAGAATTTGGAAAGCATACATACCATTTGTGTCGCGCATTTTTTCCTCGCGAGCTCTCTGGTATGACATCTCACGATGAATCTCCTCAGCCTTGTCCTCCAACTTCCGCAGCTCAAGCTCCAATGGCTTCAGATGCTCTTTCTTAGCCACTTCAGAGTAATCGCGTGCATCAACGCCCACTTTGTATTCAATTGAGATGCGCTTTGGCTGCCCATCTGGATAATGCATGCGTCGTGTATCAGCTCTTCCGGGAAATTAGCTTGCGCATATCTATCTCACCAGTGTTGACAAAGCACAGCTTGTGCACGCCCTCTGATTTTGCTGTAAACGCAAATTTGCCCTGTCCTCGACCTTGAGCCTGGTATTCGTATTCGCTTGTTGGGCTAGTCAGCTGCAAATGCAGTGTTCAACACGGCGAGGCTGTCTGAAATCAACATACTAACCGTCACGTCCACACCGGATGGGGCACCACCTGGAATGCCAACAACCTCATACTTTCCGAGAGCCAGAATGTCCTGACCGACAACCTCAGCAACACACTGCAAATGATCAAGTGCTTGTATGGGGGGTAAGCTTGCAGTGCTTGTCCTTACCCGTGTGGCTGAAGCCTGCAGGTCGAAAGCAAGTCCTTGGCAAACCTGCACGGTGGCGGCGAGCGCCGCGATGGTGGCAAAAGTTCGCATTTTGGCTGCACAAAACTCGGGTGTAAAACATTTAAGTTTGTGCTCATGGTACTCTTTTGATCGCTTCGAAGTATCGCCCAGGAGCATTCGAACCAGCCCAGTGGAGCCCCCTTGCAACCCCCGTCCCGTCAGCTGCGGCCGATTTGCTCGGGCGTCAGGGCGTGTAGTGTCTGAGTGCCCCATATTCACGACTCAAAGAATACAAGATGTCGCCACATTGCTCGTGGTGCTACCTGCTGTTTTATTATTCGAGCAACTCACACAGGAAGTAGGCTGCGTACACAAGACCCAG
>Ga0307982_1004729_pt1 | contig 10715 bp, 18 predicted proteins | sample OrgLakmetagen989_FD_201847 | JGI IMG/M metagenome (GOLD analysis project Ga0307982, IMG submission 201847) | Saline water microbial communities from Organic Lake, Antarctica - #989 | ecosystem: Environmental > Aquatic > Non-marine Saline and Alkaline > Saline | place: Antarctica: Organic Lake... | reverse complement strand
AGTGCCGTGTATGCCCTCTTTGGAGATGCTTCCGAGTCCTTGCACAAACCTCTGTTGCTGCACCGTGGGGCGACGTTAGAAGCCAACATTGCGGCTGCTGCTACGGTGCTGGGAAGACTGCGAGAGCTGGCGACGCAAGATATCGGCCACATCATCTTTCAAAAAGGCCTCTCACTCAAGGTATTGCATAATATATAACCACTGCTATTAAATCTCATTCTTTGTTTCAAATCTGATACCAAGGTATCTTTGAAGGAAATTACCTGCCACCTTTTCCCCCTCTTCAGGTCGATGGGTTCAGATGGAAGCACGGCCAACTCTTGTCCCCCGCTACGGTCCTCGCATCAGCGAAAGCGGCGAAAGCAGCTCTCGACAGAGTGGCAACCACCGAAGCAACTTTGAACTATTTGGCCGAAGATGCGTACGCCACCGGCTATGGCATCGTCACCTCGCGCGATTATGCGCTCGCGAGTGCGGCTGACAATGCACGCCTAGCATTTGCGAAAGAAGATGAAGGAGGAGCCGCGGCCGCTGATCGGTTTTCACTTGCTTTGAAGTCTGGCAACGGCGAACCTTTAGAACCTTGGACACGAGCTCCGGATGACTCCTCTTTAATGGATACGATGTCTCAAGACCAAGTGGAACGCGTGAACCAAATCTTAGCGGAATGTGACAAGCACCACGGTACTTACTATATTAGTGCACTACTCTTACGGAACCGTGAACTTGATCATGCGATTATGCAATTCGCCACATCAATACCATCATTCGTTGTTTCTCGTGCTTGTCGGAGCTTATTCATTTCACAAAAATATGAGTTTTTAATATGTTTTTGCTCTTTCTAACACATGTTCACATTTAATCCTGTGCTTGCTTGGTGCCATAGGTACAGCCTCAGTCCAAGGTTTAGTGACTGCGGCTCAGCTACGGCAGCAGTTAGCGAAACAAGGAGTACGTGTGTCGCCGGCTGCTCGAATGTGGTGGACACAAAATACAGACCCTCCACCTTCTGTAGCCCACATCGAAGCTCAGGCGCCGCCGACTCCATTCACTGATCGTTTATTGGCTCAAGCGCGAGGCCTGGATCCGCCTCCGCTGCCACCCTTACTGCAGTGGCCACACCTGGACGAGAAATTGTCCCCTCCTCGCACCTTTGCTCATGATGGGTTGCTGGTGTTTGCTTCGCGCCCCGGATGGAGTGTGCTGGCGGGTCCCCAAGCGGCGCGGTCCCAGCGGCAACGCGAGCTGAAGGAGTTTGGAGTGGCTGCCAGGCGAAAAGTGGCGAGAAGTTTGGTAGATTCGGCAGCTATGACCGTTGAGACTGCCTCCTCTTCTACATCAATGATGAAGGGTGGCAATAAGACCTCATCTTCCTCTAATGCTGGTGCCAGTGCCAGTGCGAATAGTAGTAGCACCAACAAAGCCCTGCACCAAGAAATATCACAAGCGCGCCGCATCTTCACAGCGCTCATGCTAGACGCGGATGTGAGCACGGCACAGAAAGGAGGAGGCAAGTCTGGCGGTGGATTTGGGAAGCAGCAAAAACCACAAAAACCACAGCCGCAGCAAGTGTCAAGTCAGCGCGTGTTAGCCGACGCATCACGAACGAACGACGATGAAGATATGGTGGTGGATCGCGAGACCTTTGCGCACAATTTGAGGCGGCTGTTGCAGAAAGCACAAGCGAAGAGGTAAAAGAAAGGCGTAACTGTTAGTAGTCCACCTTTCGTTTTTGGATTGTATCATTGAAGATTCTTCTTCTCTTACTACAGTATATGACGGCATATTACACAGTATTCGCACACCTGAACTTCGTAGTATCATGCTTGTCTGTTCTAAGATCACCACCAACCCCCCCTCACACTCTCCCTCTATCAGGATGGCCCAAGAAACGATGGCAGAAAGTGACCGCCTCCGCCGACTAGTGGCGAATGCCTCAAGCGAAGCAGAGAAAAAGGCCGCCCAAGAAGAGGCTGCGGCGTCGGAGTTAGCCATGCTGGAAAGGGACGTCAAGTCGCTGGAGTCGCCGGAAGAAGGTGTGTAAAAATAAAGATGGAATGTCACTGAGAAGTCCAGGGTATGAGTCTCGCTCATTCCAACGTTCGCCTCCTTGAGCTAAGTTACACACATTTGGTACCATCACAATCACGACCACCATCTTCATCCTTCTTCTCTTCCATAGGTTTGAGCGCAGCGGAATTTGAGGCGGTGCTATCAGCTCTAGATGGCGACAACGATGGTCGCATCTCACTGAAGGAGTTCGAGTCGTTTGTGAACAATGCAGATGACCTGATGCATGCGATTCTGGAGGTAGGCATATAGATGGAAGCAAACAAGCGAGATGAGAACAAAAGCCCTGGTTAAATACGTTTTTGAATAAACTGGAGAAGGAATTGAGGACTGGCAATCTCTCTCTGTATCTTCTTGGATCACTTCAAGAGATACAGAGATGCTACCTTTTTGTTCGTATCTCTTTCAGTTTTCGGCCACCTTTTGCATTATGTTTCCATTCTCATCCTGTTCCTATTCCTCTCCCCAATACAATATTAGGTCACCTCAGCCTTCGCCCAAACCCCTTACGACATGCCCGACCTGCGCTCCGCCTTTGCCACTTTTGACAAGGACGGCAGCCTAGCCCTGGAGCCTTCGGAGTTTCAGGCAGCGGTACAAAGTTTGGGCTGTGATTTGACGCCTCTAGAAGTCGCGAGAGTGCTGGCAGTGGTTGATTCCGACCACAATGGCTATGTGACTTATGAGGAATTTGAGGTATTTACTTGAATGCCAGATGTAGTCATCAACAGCCGTGAGACAAGGCTTCGTGTTATGGTGATGCAACATTGAACATGTTGCGATATTGTATGCATTCCTCTGAGCCTATCGTCGTACCTTTCTCTCAACATTATGATCCCTCTTCTTCAAACGTCGAACACCACCACCACCACTCCTGTAGGCGGCCTTTGTGAACGTGCCGAGCGTGAAGCAGCAGCTGCGGGCCGCACTCGAGCATTTGGCGGTGCATGGACCCGATGGGAGCGACCATTGGACGCCGGGAAGCGGCGCAAGAGCCTTTCACAGTGCGATGAATGCGCTCCCGCCAGTAAGTAGACATTTCAAGTTGTATGACTTTAGATTGAGTGCGATTGACGCGTCACCTCGTCCGTTCGTTTGCGGATTCGCCGCCTTCAGCTCCTGCTTCGTTCTTTCTTCGATTCACCTCATTGTTCCCTTTACGGCCTACCCACTCTGCCTTGATCTATTTTCTAAACCAAACCAACCCAATTAATCAGGTGCACGACCCGACCGGAGCTCTTGAGCACCTCGCGTCTAATCGTCGCGGCAAAGTTGAGGCGGCCAGAGCGCGTCGAGCGAAAAGTGCGGCCGCGAAACTGCAACAAAGTAACGGTACTGGTGGTGGGGCTGATGACACTACTAGTGCTAGCGTTGCACCAGCATCAGAAACAACGACTCCTAGCTCTACGAGCAGTCGCGACAGTGCAGCACATGTAGACACCAGCGATCTCGATGACCTGATGCTGGAAGAGGAAAATGCGTCCGTGGGCGATTTTCATGTCAATTGGGAGGTGAGAAGAGGACAAATTCGAAGTATAATTGAGCATTTTTTTCTCGATTGTTTTAAGGGAAGGATTGGGAGCTTCTCTGCGCTCCTCAATTGAGGCCCTCAACGGATTCATTCTTCTCCTTGTGGTTGTGGCCTCTTCACTTCTCACTTTTCTGTCCCTCTTCTGACTCAAACAAATAGGACTTGGAGTCGATGCTCCTGGCCTTGCCTTTAGGCTTAACCATCCCTGTAGTGCGCAAGATTTTGCTGATTACCGATGCTACTGGGGGTGGCCACTGCAGGTAACAGTGTACCGTATTGAAATTGAAGCCACACAATTTTAAGGCCTCACCAAATGTACTGATTCTCTTAAATCAATTCTTGGGTGCTGTTTCTTGTCACCATTCTGCATACCCTCGAAGTTTCTAATGCCGCTACCCATCTTGGCGTGTTCGTCTGTCTGCTGTCTGCACACAGCCTCCGGAAATTTGAAACTTTGGCCCTGAATTTGGAAGCTCCTCTGAGCCGTTTGCGCAACGCTTTTCGAGCTCGCTGTGCTAGTAACTTGGCACTGGCAGTGCATCCTTTGCCGGAGATGCTAGCCTCTGCCTGGCATCCAGATCAAGGAGGCAACGTGCCGCACCATGAACTAGTGGACAACCCTGGCCTGCTCGAGGCTCTGTTGCCTCCGCCGCCTTTTCAACCTTCCTCATCCTCGTCTTCTCCCCCCTCTCAAGCGGGAATCGGTGCTAGTGTCAGTGGCGGCAGCAAGGACAGGAAGGACAAGAAGGATGATGATAAGTGGCGCCCCCTGTTGACCACGTCGGAAGCTACCCGTCTACTCTATGCCCTCGATCCACAGGGGGTCGGGCGCATTAGTTTACCCCTGCTCGCGAGCCTGGTAAACGGATTTAGCGGGCGTATTTGGTCTTCTGTATTTGTCGTATACTTCTCTATCCTCAAATTTGTCGTGTATTCTGACCGCATTCATACTCGATATTAGGTCACCGATGTGTCCGACATCACGGCCAAAATTGCCACTGCGCGAGTGTTGCGTCATTACCGTTCTTCCGTCGACAATTATGAAGACAACACAACGGTGCAATCGGCACGGGTGGCAGCGCAATTGGCAGAGGAGTCTGCAGACTCGTTTGAGCGCATGAACCTTCCTCGTAGTAGCAACAGCATCCAAGGTGGACCACCAGCTGCCACCTCTGTTGATTCCAGGCATCCATTCGAAGCTGCTACTGCAGGCGCCTCTGGTGCTCCTGCTGCTGCAGTCGATGGATCTATTGAAGAAGCCTCGCCCCTAGAGGTCGACGCGTATGGCATGTTTTGGACTGCTATGGAGCAAGCAGGCATCTCCTCGGATCAGCCTAGTAATAGCACTAGCGACCATGACTCCACTAGCAAGAACAGCAACAACAGTGCCAGCAGTAGTTTTGAGCTCCGAAAGGCAGGTCATCTTGATCTTCGCCGAGCTTCAACTACCACAGTTTCATCTCATCCTCGCGATGGCGTAGGTGATGCTGCTATTGGCGGTGTCATTGGTGCTGCCGCACACGATGCTGCCGCACATGCAGTGGAGGTGGCCGAGGCATCGTTCGAAGTGGGGTCGGACCAAGCATTAGCTTTGTGGCATGCCACTTCCGGGGCTTCGAGCGATGCTCTGTTAGTGAAAGCAACACTCAATCGACTCAAACGCCAGCACGACGACTATGAAGTTAAGGCAAGCAAAAAGCGCGAAGAAGATGAGAAGACAGGCAAGAAGAATGATCCACCACCTCGACGCAAGTCTTCGCACAGTGCCACCACAGCCGCCGCCGCTGCTGCAGCCCGAGAAGAAGTCACAGCAAAGAAGAGACTCAGCAAATCACGTGCTTCTTTCAAAAGCGGCAGTGAAGGTGGGGACGAGAGAGGCCTATCAGGGGACGGAACAAGTCGCACAACAGCAACAACAGCCGCTGGTGCAGCAGCAGCAGCAGAACACCAACAGCAATACCACAAACCTTCCACGTGGAAACGTGCCGAAGACGACGAAGGATTTGAGGACAAACCCATGTCGGAAAAACGGGCGGAACTGGTAATGTACACTTAATTTTAGTCGTTATTTCTTGTTTTGTGTATATAATTGGCATGCTTCTGTTCGATGCATTTTGTTTTGCCTAAAGGAAATATTCTTTTTATCTTTGAATAATCGTACTTCTATTGCTGTTTCACCTCTCGCACTCTTACTGCGTGCTTTGTCTTTTTTTGCATATAAAATAAAAGGTCACGCGGTTGTTGAACGAGTGCGAAAAGCACGCCAGCACCAGCAACGCGCAACGCGCAGTGACGGTGAAGCAAGATCTGAAGAAACACGTGAAAATGAGCGATTCGGCAAAGCTTTGGTGAGTGATATGATGCGCACTCTGTTTCTTCAATGATCCTACTCGCAAGTGGCGCACCTATCTCAATGAGTTGCAGAGAGAGGTTGAAAAGGAATACAAGGACAAATAGACTCTTGAAAGGTCGACTCTTGTCTTTCTTATTTTCCAAAACCTACTTCTCTTTTGAAGCATTTAGAAGCGCAATTCATTCGCGATTTTTGTGCTTCTACTATTTGTGTCTTGTTTTACGTGCTCGATGTTCTTGCCTGCTAATGTATGAACCCTTCCTTCATCTCTTCTTCAGGTGGACCCAAGACCACCAAGTGCCTGCTTCCGTACTCCATGCGGAAACGTTAGCGGCTGGCCTGCGGGTTGTGCCGGTAATGGTGCCGATGGTGCCTGGAGACGGCAAAGAAGAAGGAAAGCAACCAGCAACTTATCCTGCGGGTGCCCGCAAAAAGGATGAAGAGGAGGCTTTTCAGCATCACCGAGTGGTGGAGGACCTTTACAGGGAGGGTTGGAAAGATCACGAGTCTGCAGAACACGCGACTGCCTCGAAGGACTGGGTGACGTCATCAGTGCATTTGGCACCGGCCCTAGACTTCCTTCTGACTTGCTTCCGCGGCCAAGCGAGGTAATCTAATAGTTCTTCTGTATTCGTATAGCTCCTTTTTTTTTTGCCATTTCTTCTCTTCGACTGTAGTGCTATTCTGTTTGCATCCGTCACAACAAGCCTTTGTTTGAAAAGTCCTGTGCTCTTCGTATTCACATCATGTGCAAATCTGCAATGCTTCGACTTCATCTTGGGGTGAAATGTGGACATTGCCAAATCTTCTTCATCTTCTCCAACAGAACGTTCCGCGAAGAAGTTATAACACCCGAAATGCGATCTTTTGCCGAAGCTCGTCTCGAAACCTCCGCATTGCTGCATGCCGCTCGCAGTGGATCTGCCCTCAAGCTGCCTCCGCCGAAAAGACAATTGATGGACCCAATGCCGCAGCCTTCGTCTTCCTCCGAGGTTAATATTTGATTTCTTTCGACAAAAATGTCATTTCGTATCACACGATTTATGGAATGAGAGAGAGCGAGATTTAATAAGTCGCAAGATGCATTTTTATTTATATGAACCTAAAAAATGTGTTTTGTTTTCATCACTCGAGCCCTTCATTTGCATGCGATTGTATCACAGGTACCTCTTGCTCAGCCCTCAATGGTTGGCAAGAATTCAGCGGCTGCACAGATATTTGGTGCTTCAGATCACAGCAGCAGTAGCAGCGGTGTGAATCTTGGTCGCGGCGGAGAGGGCATCGACACGAGTGATACTGTGGACATCGGCCGTAACAACGCGATGAGCGATTGGACCAATTGTAGTGTGGATGCCGTCCACTTCATTTTTGAGCCTGTGCAAGATTTAGAGCCACCGCCGCCGCTGCGTTTGTCACCGCTAGAGATGGCAAGGTTAGCCGTGCACTGCAGCGACGGAGCAGACAATGTGGCAGGAGCAAGTGCGCTGCGCCGGCGATCCTCCTTGTTGAGTAGCCATCCACCTCATTGCGACTCTCCAGCTTCATCATCGCCATTTGCAGCAGGAGCAGCCTCAAAGACAACGGCTCTTCACAGTCGCAATGAAGTCTCGAGCCATCCAGCTCAGTCTCCTCCTTCGATGTCAGCGCCACGTTTAGCACAATGGTGCTCACAAGTCAATCAAGTAACGCGGCGCCTGTTGAATGACGTGGAGAAGTTTCGCAATTCCAAGGAAAGCGCAGTCGCGAATGAGCTGAATGATTTAGATGGCTTTGCGGCGGACAATTTTCAAGGGTAAGATATTAGAGAGTTGCTACATCTACAGTGAGAGTTTTTTTTTCTTTTCCTTTTTTTTTTTTCACAATTCTTCCTCTCTCTCTCTCAACGATCTTGGCTTCAATCTTTCCTTTTTGTGTTCAACAAGGGATCAAGAAGTGGCGCTGGCAGCTCTGAGACGAGAGTCCAAAATTCGGCGCATTCGATTCTCGCAGCTCGAAAAGACGCGGGATGAGAAGAGGGCCGAAGCCACGCGACTAGGACTGGAAGGATCAGCGTTCAAGCGAGCGGGCGACACCAAAGGAGCGAGAAGAGCGTACAAACAAAAACTGGATGTACGTTTGATAAATTGAATTGATATTCCTTAGTACAACTAAATTTTGAGACGAGTTTTAATAATTACACATACTGTCACTTTGACCTGACTTTACTATACTCGATCATTCGTTTCTCAATCACTTGATAATCTGTTCACAGGTGGAAGAGGAAGACGAGCACGGCAAGACATACTTCATGATTGGTGAGTTGTGGTGCCAGGAAGACAACTGGGTCGCTGCTTGCCTGGCGTTCGACAATGCCATCAAATGGATGCCGGAATTCGGCGACGAGTTTGAGGTGATTGAAAAAGGGAATAGAGTGTAGAATTGAGAATTAAGTGAACGTAGCGAAGTACTTCAGATCTACTTTACATTCACAGCATGAATGTGTGTTAAGCGCGCGCGCATCTGTCTTTATCCATATAATGAGCATAAAATTCTTGTGTTTTTCAATCATTTAGCGTTACCCGTGTCCACATCGTTAATCTTCAGGTAAAGAACGCACGAATGAGGATGGAATCCGAGAAACGAGCGACCGAGAAGCGCCGATCAAGTGAGCAGCACAAGCGAGTATCGATATTCGGGCGGCGCACCAGCATGAAAACCGACCAACGCGGGGCTACGCCGCCGCCACCGGAAAGATTCAGCGACAAATTCATCACTCAACTGGGGAGTGAGGGCAATGCGAATAGCAGCGACCTGAGGAAAAGGGGAAGAAAATCGTCGATGCCCTTTTTGACGCGAGCGCTGAGCACTTTTATGGGTGGAAATGACCTCTTGAGCTCCTCGCCTGGCGCCATTCTTGAAGCCCAAGGTTCAGCCGATTTGGGCTCCTTTGTAGGACTGGGGGGTGACCCTTCCTCGACGTCAGCACATGTAAAGCCCATGGGCCCCGCCGAGAAGCTGAGAGATGCCTTAGTGACTAGTCGCACGGTGTGGGAGGTTGAGTTTGGCTTGTCAGGGCCACTGGGCAACGAAAAGAGGCGAAGGCAAAACGCAGTAGCTGCTGCTACAGCGGCGGCGGCTGCGGCGGCTGCCAGTGTCGAGAATAATGGGAATTCCTCTTCCTCGGTAGCAGCCGCGGCAGCTGCAGAAGCTTCTACTTCCTCCCCTGTAGTGGTCACGCGGTCTGATCCTCCTCTTTTGGAGACGGCGGTGGTTGGCGGCACAGTAAGAGATAGAATGAACGCGGATGAAATGACACAGAGCTACTGTGTATGGCTTGTGTATGGAATATGCTCAATGAGTTGAATAGAATACTTCAATAATTTGTTAGGTTTTGTTCATTTCATGGTGTCTTCTGTTTGATCACATGTACGCACCCTTCCATAGGTGATGTTGCACGGAGTCAAAGCAGACCCGCCGGGGCGCGTGACCTTCTCTGTAGCGGAGCCCGCCAAAAAGACCCCAAAAGCCAAGCGTGCGTCAAAAAATGCCAAAAAGAAGAAATCTGGTACTGCTTCGTCTCCAGCGCTATCGTCTTCCTCGTCGCCTGCGTTTGGTACTACAGCATTTGCTCGAGGCATCGAAGAGATGAAGGAATTGTCATTAGACGACGATGACACGAACAACAAGAAAGACGGCGGCGATGACAACAATCTCGATGAAGAGAGTACCGAAGAAGAAGATGACAACACTGCGCTAGAAGACGAGGTTGCGGTGCTGGGCATCTGCGACGGCGGTCGCTCCGCTGCCAAAGTCTCGAAAGCGAGCCGTTACTTGGGCGACCAGGGCACTTGTGTGGAGTTTGCTTTGAACTTTGCGGCGTATCCTCAAGATTCGTCGCATCAACATCCTCGAGGTTCCCTCGCTGCTGCCATGGCCGCTTATGCGGATTCTTCACCTACAACCTCGAACGACTTAACCACGGTGTATTTCCGTGGGTTTATTGACACCGGTCTACCCAAAGTGATGGAGGGCTATGCGTACATGCCAGCCAATGAGACGCTAGCGGCCAAAGCACGGAAAGCGGCCTCCGCCAACAGCCATTACGAACAGGTAGGACCAAGGGATGAGTAGCCGAGTTGGATAAATATTTGCGAGAATTGCATTTAAGCATTCTGCGTGGTTCTTTTGAAATGCTCCTGTTCCTTCGTCTTACAAAAACCTACGTCTTCCTTCAACTTACATGTTTACTTGCTACATGTAGGCGTTTGTGCTGAGCAACCTCGGCGACGCGACTTTTGACCTGCAAGCGTTCTCGCTGGGGGCTAGCAGCAATACAGGGCTGCGGGGCTTGAATCAGTCCACGTTCAGTACAGGGAGGTTGGAGGCGAGCCATGTGGTGTCAGTGACTCTGCTAGAAGGGCAAAACTTGGTCTGCAAGGAAGCTGCTCATAAAGTGCGTATTATTACTTTTCTTTTTTTTTCGTTTTATTTTTCTTACCACCTTGCCTACATCTCTTTCTCTATTGCCCCTCAAACGACTTTTTTTCTTGTTTTCAAATGATGCATTTCAAATCCTATGTCGTGCAGGTAATATTCTCGGGAAAAGCCACCTCCGACCCGTATGTTGTGGGTACTATATGCGGGCAAAGCCGCGTGCGATCTTCCACTGTAATGAAAACTTTGAACCCCGTGTGGCCTCCCGCGACTAGGAGCCAGGCAGCGCAACTAAAGGCATCACAACAAGAAAGTCAAACGGCAGCGGCAGATCAATCGTCCTCTTCG
>Ga0307982_1004728_pt1 | contig 10715 bp, 9 predicted proteins | sample OrgLakmetagen989_FD_201847 | JGI IMG/M metagenome (GOLD analysis project Ga0307982, IMG submission 201847) | Saline water microbial communities from Organic Lake, Antarctica - #989 | ecosystem: Environmental > Aquatic > Non-marine Saline and Alkaline > Saline | place: Antarctica: Organic Lake... | reverse complement strand
CTGTCGTTCCAAATTCAAAAAGTCTGATCCTGTCGTTCCAAATTCAAAAAAGTTGATCCTGTCGTTCCCAAATTGAAATTAAATCTGATCCTGTCGTTCCAAATTCAAAAAGTCTGATCCTGTCGTTCCAAATTCAAAAAAGTTGATCCTGTCGTTCCCAAATTGCAGTGGTATTATCGGCGGCTTCTTCATCATCTCCTTCATCGTTACTACTATCATCTTCAGAGTCTTCATCATCGGATCCTTTATCGTCAGGTGCCCCTGCGTCTTCCATACTGTCCCCATCGCGCTCCAAAGCATCTTCAGAGTCTTCATCATCGGATCCTTAATCGTCAGGCGCGCCTGTGTCTTTCATATTGGCCCCATCGCGCTCCAAATCGCTCTTCATGAGGGCTTGGACGAGGTCCTTGTTCTTCCATTTGACAATGGGGTCAGCGAGGTCGTCTCGGTAGCCGCGTTCACGCAGAGTGCGCACCAAATCATCTTTCTTTTTGATGCCTTTGTACGCTAGCATATTCGTTGCCGTTGGCGAGGCACGCCCGCACAGCTGCCTGCAAGTAGTATCCACTCTATCAAGACCGGTTCACAATGAGTGACGTGACCATGATCATAATTCCAAATTAATTAAGGAACGACAGGATCAAATATTTTGAATTTGGAACGACAGTCTCAGATTAAATTTCAATTTGGAACGGCAGTCTCAGATTTAATTTCAATTTGGGAACGGCAGGATCAGACTTTTTGAATTTGGAACGACAGTCTCAGATTTATTTTCAATTTTGGAACGACAGGATCAGACTTTTTGAATTTGGAACGATAGTCTCAGATTTAATTTCAATTTGGGAACGACAGGATCAGACTTTTTGAATTTGGAACGACAGTCTCAGATTTATTTTCAATTTGGGAACGACAGGATCAGACTTTTTGAATTTGGAACGACAGGATCAACTTTTTTGAATTTGGAACGACAGGATCAAATATGGTCAATTTGGTAACGACAGGATCAACTTTTTTGAATTTGGAACGACAGGATCAAATATGGTCAATTTGGTAACGACAGGATCAGATTTAATTTCGATTTGGAACGACAGGATCAACTTTTACCTTTAATAGAAAGGATAATAGGGACTGTCTTGAAGTTGTCCCAATTTTTTTCAAGTAGAAATTTTTAGATTTGCTTCCGCGTTGTGCCGTGCATCCGTGGTACACTTCTATACTTACCGGAGTACTTTTAAGTAGTTAGCTAGCAGAGCTTGCTACCATAGTAACTAAGTAAAGCAATTTGCTGCTTTTTATTCTAACATTATGGGAGCAGGAGCGAGTGCTTGTGATGTAGCTGAGACAGCGACTGAGATGGGCAAGTGGTCTGTTCTCGAAAACCAGAAGTGGCGCTACTATGATCCAGCAGTGCAGGCTGAAATTATTGCGGCAGTGACAGCTAGCGCTGACAACGTAGTCATCACAAGGGGTTCAAATGAGTCGTGTACCTTGGATTTTCGTCTCATGAAGGAAACTAATAATGTCACTGGCGATACTCAAGACTTGCGGTGCGAAAAGTCAAGCCGATCACAGATTCAATCAACCTCGTCCAGGTACCGGGTATCGCAGTCGAGCGCTCGTAATATTGATGTCGACGGTGTACTTGCTAAAGAGATCGAAAAATTCGAGGTGAAGCTTCTCGAATACTTGGTGTCCAATTCACTGCGGTGCGTAGACGTCTTTCACGCCATTGATATTAGGCGAAAAGGCACAGTGACCCGCGCAGACCTGCACTCATTCTGCACCAAGAAAATCTGGCCGGGCATGCCGAAGCGAGTGTCTGATAAAGTCTTCAGCGTGATGGAAATCCATCGGTGCCAAATCGCGTTGGAATCGATGACTTTTCGAGACATGTCGACAATTTTCGCCGTATCAAAGCCTTTGAAGCTGTGGAAAATCCAAGGTTTGAGACCAATGTCGAGTCGAGACGGATGCGCATAGCTGCACAGCAGTCGCGGTCCGCGATAGACTCCAGCAACTCCTCTCCTAAAGTATCTTCTTCTGTTTTCGACCGGCTTTCATCCCGACGATCATTACTATCTTCAAATAGCGTGTCGCCACTGCATGCCTCGTCTTTGCGTGCAAGCCACGGGCAACTAGACGATGATATCGGTGTTCCCACCACCATATCTTCGTCAACCAGCGTAAATTACCTGGCGCTCGCTGAAGCTCTCATTGCGACAACTGAGAACGCTGGCTGGAACACTGCGTATCAAGCTGCGACTGTTGAAGGAAGCACCTGGCTCGAGCGGCAGCGCATGCGTGAGCGACAGATGCGGCGGTGGGCAGCGGCTGCCGAGGCCTGCGCTTGTACTGTCCGCGTGAGTGATGCCATCCTAGCTGAACGTCAACTTGCAGTCAATCGAGGGGCTGCAGCGCTTGATGAAGGCTCGGCGGAGGATGATGGCTTTACTTTACTGGTCAGGTCGCTCAAGTTTCAAGCTCTTGCCGCTGAAACTCAATTGCAAGATTACGCCAAGGCCGACGTTAAGCAGCGCAGCGCTGAAGAGGCCGAAGAAGCAGCCAAGGGCGCGGAGCTCGCGGCTACATTGGAAGCAGCCAATTTAGCGCATGCTGAGGCCACGGCTGCGTCGAAAAAGTCTGACATCGCTGATGCCCCACTTGAGCCTCCGGAGTTATCATCGCCCAAGGCACAAGCGCTGGGTGTGCCACTTGAGGCCTGGAACGACGTCGAGGAAACTACGGCCGCGCTCTTTGCTGCTCAGCGCGTCTACGATGCACACACTACGAAGGCAAAACGCGCAGCTGAAATCCGGCGCCCCGCACAAGTTGTAGCATTAATGCCTACTTTGTTGAGCATGAAAGCCCGAGAATACTGCGCTGAAGTGGCTGCAGAATCTGTTGCGTCCCGTGCCTTTGCGGCAGACCGCGCGATGTCATCAGTTAATTCGGAGTGAGGCTTAAATCCGGGTGCTGATCTTGACACCAAAGCAGAAGCTGCTGAGGAGCGGCGGCGCAGTGCAGCCTTAGAGTTGTGGTCTTGTTTAGCGCATGACGACGATGCTGCAGACGAAGCTGAAAATCAAGCCAGCCTCGATCGTAGCAATGGTAGCAGCTCCAAAGATGTGGAGGACTTACTGCACCCTCCGCCACCTCAAGTGTCTTATGCATCCTTGCCGCAAGTACGCGCTGTGACCACCCGCGTATTCAATAATACTGTGGGGCGTGCCAACCAAAGTACCTTAAGCCTCAATACGAAATGGCTCGAGGAAGGCGAGCCAGGCTACTACGAGTTCAGGACGTCAGCGCTAGGGCATGTGTTATTTAATGAAAGGGGCTTCGTGGCCAAAGGCTTTCAGTCTCACGGAGTGCACCTTTCAGCTTTCAAGGGCCACTTGAAAGGTGACCGCTCGGCGTGGGGCGCGCTCCTGACATCACTCTTCAACCAGTGGAACAAAGACCCTGCTGATTACCGCGTCACCGCGGCGAAGCACATGCGGTATGTGGTGCTCGACGACGCAACCCGCGCTCTTGGCTTCGAAAGCCTTCTGCGCGAGGATTGGGCTGCGCTGGACAAGGACCCACAAGCGCGTAAATCTGCTGCGAAAATGGCCACCAGGCGCTTCAATCTCTCGAGGCCAATGCAGGATGCTATTGGTGTTGATTTTTTTGTGTCTCACAATTGGGCAGATGAGAATGCGCCACACCGATGGGCAGTGTTGTGTTGTCTGTCGGACTTATTTTCTGCGCGTTACGGCCGCCTTCCACGATTTTGGCTCGACCGGTTCTGCATCAACCAATCCAAGTCAGAAGACATCATACTCAAGACTTCGATGTTAGCTGCTACGCTCATGTCGTGCAAGAATGTGCTCGTGCTTCAGTCGCCTTTCTACTTGGGCTGCTCTCACCCACCTGCATTACCGAGCCTATGGTGCATTGTAGAGTTCTTCACGTTGTGTTGCTTGGCGCCCCATGATGAACCCACTCGGAATCTTGTATGGGTACCCTTGTTCAACACTACGGGTATTGACAGCAGTACTGGCCACAATGTACCACCAAAGCTCGACCTTTTGCATGGACGGGTGTACTGCTTTTCTCAGGAAGACAAGGAACGCTTGCTGGCACAGCTCTCTGCTTGTCCTGGTGGACTCGTTGAAGTGCAGCGCGCTATGTCTGTAGTTTGGCCAGTGCATTTTGGAGAAGCTTACGCCAACTGGGCGCAGCTTGCATCAGCGTCGGGGGAAGGCGACGTTGAGAGGTGCACGGCCCTCTTGCGTGCAGGAGCAAGTGTGGACCTACCGTTTGAATGGAGTCCTACCTCGAGCGTGGGTACGATGGTCCTCGTTGCTGCTACAGTACTCCACGAGCATTGGCGCTGGGCTCGGAAGAAAGAATGGCTTGCCAAAAGGGATAACGGCGGCATTGACGGTGAAGCAGCTACAGACCCGAAGCTGTCGCCTGTACCCAGCGGATCGCTCAATCCCCGTTGGAAAAAAGTTGATTCCTCGGAATATGATGCATGGTTCGATTCCAAGCGGCATGCACACCAAACGAGATTCATCCCATGTGTATGAAGTGGACATTGATCAACCGTTTGGGCTACTGCCGCCTTCATGGCAGCATGAAAACTTGTTGCAGGCGCGGAGTGCGCTGGAAGTGGTGCGCGACTACCCAGATCTTGAACTCGACGATTGGGCTGCGATTGTCCATGAGCAATGGCTTGATCGCCGCCGTGCCGAAACTATTCCAGCAGGTACTGCTGAGTCGGCTGCGTCTGAAATAGTTACATCCACACCAGCTGCACTGCCAGAATGGATCGTGGAGCAAGGCTTAGATTTACCCTTTGCTGAACTCTCCATGCTAGAGCAGGAAAAGGACCGGGTTGTCGTTCGAGTAGCTATGCTGCTACGAACCGACGCTCCACTGCCACATGTTGCCAGCTTGTCGCCAGCTTCGCCTACGCAATATACCAGTACTATACCTTTCCCAGGCCATAAGCGAGATGTGCTCGCTAGTTCCGTAATTGATGTTGATGACGATGTCTTCGGAGATGATGATGTCGATATTGTTGACGACAAAAATGCTGACAATGCAAGCGATGCATTGCACTTTGTTCAGCAACCACTTCAAGCTGCGATTAGCCGTTTTCTCCGCATAAAACTTTCTCTCAGTAAGCAAAGTAACAACAAGAGTATCAGTAGCAGGGACGATTACCTTGGAATTGATAACACTGGACGCTGCGATCAAGATGACAGTAAAACCGCTGACGATACATTTGGTGAGTCACCCGTGTTGTTTCGTGCCTCGTCGAGTGATGGGCTTTACGTGAAGTCTTACCCTGACTGCTTTGATCCAAGAGATAGCTGCCTCAACGATCCTACAGTAGCGATGCTTCTTGATGCTGACGCTGACCCTATCTCCGCCGTGGTAAATATTATATATGTTCTCTATTCATTTATTCAGTCCTTCGCTTAATATCGATTTTTCTCTTTATTCAATGTTGGCAGAACCAGCCTATTTTGGGTATTCCCGCATTGTCAGACGCCACAGCATTTAATCTCCTAGCTGATCTCCTCGGTCCTTTGTTTAAGGCACCTCCACATGTGCTCAGCTTGCTTCACAACCAGCTCAGCCGCAGGGGCATTCGGCGGCTCATGCGCTTTCAAAATCATGTGAATGAGCTCTATAATCAGCGTCAGCTTGATCTTCAGCCCAGTGGGAATGATAATAGTTTACAATGGGGAGACTACAGCACCAGCAGGAATAGCAATGAGTTGGAACAGGTTAGCAGTCCTACAAGTACATCATTGCGGCGATTGGACAATAGCGTGGGTTTGTCTAAGACGTGGAATTGCCCCCCTTCGATCACTGTGCGGTCTGAACCTTGAAGCCATTCGTGCAAACTGGCCTTTGCCTTTGGACAACGACGAAGGAAGTGATGAAGATGAAGAAAGAAGTTTGAACTGTGAATTGGTGCCGGACAAAGATTCAAGCATCAATTCTCCTCTGCGGAAAGATACGCCTAATGATGGTAACATAGGTGACACTTGTAACGGCGACACGAGCACTGATATTATGGGCAATTCAAAAGAAGCATCTGCGCTGCAACAGCCCCTGATTTTGGCAGTGCCTGGTGCGCTCACTAAATTTCAAGCTGTAAATCAACCTGAGCTGCGACCAACTTCCTTTTTGCTGCTACTTAGTGAACTTATGAGCTCAACTCATGTACAAACGCTCACTGCGCTCGATTTATCCTCCAATGCTAATCTGAAGCTTTCCATTGATCGCTTTGGGAGTTTCCACAACTTACAGCGACTGATCTGTGCCTCTTGTCCTTCTATGGTCGGTTCTTTGCAGCCCTTAGCGCGAAATTGTCCCAAATTAACCCACTTGCAATTGTGTTACACTGGCGTGGGCGGAACTTTAGAGGGCATTGGAGCGCTTGTGCCTGAACTGCGCGTTCTCGACTTGGGGCATACTCAAATCGAGGGCAGTGTGGACGGCCTGGTGGACAGGAGCAGTACGAGTAAGTTGCGGTGGCTTGGGCTCGCGAATTTGAAGAATTTGAATGGATCTCTGCTGCCTGCACTCAACTTGCCTATGGTGCGCTATTTGGATCTTTATCGCACAGCTGTGAGTGGCACCTTGGTTGGTGCGGCTAAATGCTGGCCGTGTTTAACTTACCTGAAGTTGGAGAGCTGCAAAGAGCTACGTGGATCAGTTGCACCGCTTGCTGGATGCCAGAAATTGAGGGACCTCAACCTCACACTGACAAATCTTTCTGGCGGCCTCGCTTTTATGGAGCGGATCCCTGAGGGGCGCAATGGTGAAACCCGCGTCTCTGCGCTTCTTTGTCCAGTCATCCTGGGCGATGATGAAGATGGTGGAACAGCTCAAGATGTTGAAGACGAAACCACAGTTGAGGATGATGATTGTTTACTTGTGCAGTCATCGACTGAGGCAGACAGATTCTCTCCTTCAGCGTCAATACGGCTTTCAGAGACGTTGGAAGGCAATCCGTCGGGTGCTGATTTGGTACTGAAAGGCATCAATCAAATAGCTCGCAGAAAAAGTGTTAAATTTGACTATGCTTAATGCTCAATAGCCAATTCTAATATTCCTTTCCAATTAGTGAGGCGTCGGTAAAAGAAAACTAATGATGGGTGTGTCGTCTCTACTAGATAGAGTAAGATCGTAACAATGAAATGATATTCAATAAGACTCCCATATTAAGATATTCCGATTTCGAATTAGCCGCCTATGCAGCAGCTAAGAGATAAGCGAGTATGCGCGCTGCGATTCTTACCTTCTTGTCTGAATAAAATAATATCCATATGCGAAGCCCGAATGCACACAGAATGCGGGTATATATCTAATGCAGGTGAATTTAGAATTCAGGGTTTTAGATACCACTCGAGTGCTTCCTCTCTATGGCTACGAGATATGGTATATGGCATCGCTTCGTGTGCGCGTGTTTCGTTGTTTTTGTTGATGAACATCAATCGAATCTACTGTTCTTTTATTTTAAAAAAGGGGCTGGCATTTAGCATAGATATTTGTACATGGCCGGGTGGCTCTTTAACACAAATTTGCGTAGTTATCGCACCCCTTAGAAATGTTCCAAACACAAATCTAGAAAGTTACTCCGAAAATGACGAACGAATGCTCGTATATACTTCACATACTTCCAAGTTCGCCGTCAGAAGCTGCAGCTGCGCATAGTCGGGCTGCAGCATCATGTGTGGCACGAGGCTGAAGCAGGGCGTCTACGAACTGAGATAGGGAAACCGAACCGTGTGCCTCACTGCCTCCTGACCCAGGTCTGGCACCATTTGCCAAGCGATCTCGCGATTCAGCATTGTATTGAGCAACAGCTGCCTGAAGCATTTCCATGTTCTCACCTGAGGAAAAAACAAAAATGTAATTGAGACTTACTTCAAATTGACTTTTCAAGAGTACGAAAGAAGTCGAGTGTACATCCAATTGCAATGCAAATTACGTCTGTGCCTCTGCAGTTCCGACGCCACGAGGCAAGCTTTGCAGAGACAGGACCCTTACCGTGAGTCATGATTTCCTCCGTTGGGTTAAGCCACTGGTTCAACACATCATCACCTTTTGCATCAATACCATTCGAGTCTTTGCCTGCGCTGTTCACAGGGCCTGAGTCAACAGTGCCACGACTGCTGCTACTGCCGCTGTTTACGATAACGCTTTGATCTTCGGATTTTCTTCCATTATCAGCGGTGAAAAGCGCAGAAACGACCACCCGTGTAATCGCTTCGCTCACTCGAGAGAGTGCATCACCACCGCTAGCACCGCTGCGTCCTGGTTCGCGCACAACGCCATCTTCTCCTTGAACCCTTTCACTCTTCTGCCGCTGTTTGGGCGGCTCCCCTTCGAGGCCAGACTTCCTCGTGCTGTTACTAGAAGCACTATCTTTCGCTGCATGAAATGTTTCGAGTGGGCGCTTTTGGGGCACAGCAGCAGAGTCATCAGTGGGATTAGAATCTGGGTCGACAGAGGTCAGCGGTGCATCAGCGCCAAGCCAAACGTTGGCGGAGATGCACGGCTCATTGTCAGAAGATTCCAAACACTCCACGTCATGCCACCTGGTATTATAGCAAAAAAGAGGTCGCAGCTTCGAGGTGACGAGAGGTTCTAGGGTTAGATGTATACTTGCTCTTCAAAAATGAGTACTATGGAGTAAAGGAGCCTGAATTTGCTTCACCAGTGGCGTGGTACAAAGAGAGAGTCGCCAGCCTCTAGAATTACGTCCAAATCCGGTTGAGGGATTTCCTGCAATTGAAGAAATGAGTTCATATTGAAAATCGGAAAACGACGAAGAAGTCATGCAGTCTTCGGAATCGTGTACGAAAGATGTCTGGTAAAGTACGCACTTGGCCACTACAGGAAGACCGCGGGTCAACTTTCGCAAACACTGAGCTTTCTTCATAGGGCACGCGCGTTGGCCTTAAGGCATCGCTGCTGCTCGGCTGCCAAAGCCGCCACCTCTTGCGGCCGCATACCTAGTTAAAGCCAATCAAGCGTTTATTTCATCATTTGATTCGTTATTATCATTTCTCCAGACCTAGGACGCTAGTGCAAGCTCTAGTACATGTGTCTCTCTCCAAAGATAGCAGCACGAGTGAGTGCAGTGTTGATTACACTTCTAGAACGCTATATCGACATGAATCCAATGCAGTCTTTCAATTGCTCTTCTTTTCACCGAACCTGAAGGACCACATTGACACCATACGTGTCGAAATGAAGGGCTGAATGAGCACCCCGGCTACCTACCCACGCTGTAGCATCTGGGAAGCCCGACTTTCCTTCTGCGGCGCACCTGCAGCCATGTGCAAAACAGGAAAGAGGAGTGAGATTGAGAGATAACTCATTACTTCAGCTGAATTCAAGCTAAAAAATAAACTGGTACCGGTGCCAATTCGCTTATTTTCAAAGTGTCAGTGAGCGCACGCACCCGGTGACAATGTGATCCCACGGTAAGCATGAGTTAAGGTCCGCGTCTGAACAGTCAAAAAGCTCCGGGGTATCCTTATAATCACAATAGGCCCAGAATCGGTCCCGAGGAAATGGGTCAAATGGTCCACAATCAGTGGTCTCGCCCCGATTCCATCTTTCAAAAAAGACAAGAGCACAATATTTTTAGCATCAGCTAGATGCCTTACCAATTTCCTCAACTCTTTGATGGCTTATTCAATAAACTGGCGAAATCTGAGAAAGCCTACCGAAAAAAATCTTTAAGTGTAGAGTGCAAGTACACGCATTCGGCTTCCCGCACTGATCGACGGAGCTTCCCTTCGCCTTCAGGATATGGGTGGATTCGAAACGTTGCGAGCGTGTTATGCGCTCGAAGTTCGAAAGCAGCTCTTGTTGAAACGGCAGCTTCCACTCCAGCCTGACGAAGTAACACAGGCTTGCCGGCTCTGCGAAGCTCCGCGACAGATGGAATCATGCTTGACTTCAAAGGTTTGATATCAGCGAATCTAGAGTTAGTGGGATTGCGCTAAAAACAGTATGCAATGAGTACGAGCAGAGACAGCAATGATAAGAGCTACTTCTGATTTTTTATCAAAGCTCAGTGCATCAGTTCTTGGCTCTAGTAGCTAGTTCATTGGCTTCTGTAGCTCCTTTTATAAATACTAGCTTAGAAAGTTTAGCTTGAGTCTAACGCTAGTTAGTGTTGCTGGCTAGCTCAATTAGTAAATTTTATCATTAGCTTCTTTCACAGTATACTGTAGAGTATCTCTACATCATGTGCTATTGCCTGCTTTTGCCTTGCCGATGGCGACCTCCTAGCTGCCCAATATTGAGTATAGAGATCTCAGATTTGTCAACTGCGCACAAATAAAACGAGCTTATCCTCCCACTCAATCTTCACATGGCCATCACTCATTTTTTCACTCGTGTTTCGGTGTGTATCTTTCTCTGGCCAATCAGGAGGGGTTGATCCTGTAAATACAGTGCGTATTAAAAAAATGGTAGCACGCAGCACTCATTCCGCCTGCAGGTTAGTGTTAAACGGAGCCCGCATAGATGCAGGAAAGTCTCATGGTCTCATAACACTCTTATACTCGAACGAAGCATACAGCTTGACTAGAAATTGCCAAAAGTAGGCTCACAATAAACTAATGTACACCTCAGATATTCGTTACTCGCTTTCTTCTGCACGCAGGCGCGGCGCTGGCATCGCAAGC
>Ga0307982_1004727_pt1 | contig 10716 bp, 9 predicted proteins | sample OrgLakmetagen989_FD_201847 | JGI IMG/M metagenome (GOLD analysis project Ga0307982, IMG submission 201847) | Saline water microbial communities from Organic Lake, Antarctica - #989 | ecosystem: Environmental > Aquatic > Non-marine Saline and Alkaline > Saline | place: Antarctica: Organic Lake... | reverse complement strand
GGGTCATCTGAACATCAGGTCCACCAGGCACTGCTAGACCCTGGGGCAACACCGTGGCAAGCTCAGCATTCAAGTCGGCCCCTCGCAGCACGCGAATCGTCGAGCCAGATAGAATCGTCTGTATCTCGGCTTGCGATGCTGCCATCGTGCTGCCATCCCGAGGTGTCACCAAGCCAGATGTGTCCACGAAGAAGGCATATCGAAGAGGAAGATCATCAGCCGAATCCGTCCATCCCGATGTGATCAGACCTACCGTGTCCACAAGTGCCCGGGGTGCAGAGATCAAGGCAGGACTATCCTCTGCGAATGACACCTGGCCTGGCACAGGGGGCAGATTCACTGTCAGCTCCACCCGTGCAAATACAGATGCCTGACCTGATGCCAGCACCTCGGCACTGAGACCTTCGATCGTACATTCCACCTAGAACACATAACTCGCTCCAGGGATCAGTATACCGGCCCGAAGCACGAGGCTCCGAGCTGTTAGTGAGGTCAGCACAGCGCTTTCACCCGGAGGTACTGCTGCAGCCCCTTGCTGTCGTACCCCTGGTACAACGGGTCCACTCAACTGTGTCCATTGCAATGACAAGCCTTCCTCTCGCACTGAGATCCTGGCGTCCTGTGGAGCGACATTATTCACAATCGCATCCATGATAGTCTTGACTGAGCTTGATACTACTGTTGCCCCGCCACTTGATGCCAGTCGTGTGTTGCGGGTGCGCTGCGAATTGGCTTCCAGAGACGGCAGCCCGGGCAGGGCGACAGATACGCTTGCCGATGTGCTGCCTGTGACAAGTGTCGCAGGCTCTATTGCAGCGATGGACTGCAGCTGTCGGACGAGCCGGGGCTGCGATGTGGCTAGACCTGATGATGTGTTCACGCTCAGGCTGAGTCGCTGCCCGGCGAACGTCAGCGACACGGAGCTTGGGATCACAACCGAGGCCTCAGCTGTGGGACGCCCACCACCAGGCACCAACTGAAGGCAAGGTACAGACACCGAGCTGCTGAAAGCACGGGCTGTACATGTCCACTGATACACCGTCACTGGTGTGCTCCTGGTAACGTCGAAACCTGGATCTATGGCCGTGCCTGTCGTGTCGAAATCAGGATCAATGCTGGATTGCGACGTTCGGCCCGCGCTTGCACCGACCGTGAATCCGCCATCTGAAGACACGGTCCGATCGCCACCTGATACACCCAGCTGCAGGCGAGATCGTCGCACACCTACACCGACAATGGACCACCCTTCTGCCAGCCGGGTATTGCTGCCAGACAGGATACTCGTCACACTACCCGAGGCACTCACCACCACGGGATACGCCCTCACTGCAATCACATACCCGTGACTCACCCGAAGTGCAGTAGCCGGGATGGATAGCACACCGCTACCGATACTAGACCCAGTCCCTGACAATGCCCGGAACCACGATGCCGCTGATAGATCGTGGGCAGAAGACCGACCACCGAGTGATCTGGCCGCATTACCAGCTGCAGACACATCGAGATACACGTAGGGTGCGCGTGGGGCCAGCGATGCCAGGCGTCGCCCATCCATGTGCCGTTGCATCGATTGGGAGATGGGTGGTCCAATTTGAGCATCAATCGCCTACACAGGCTGCCACGTGAGCTGTCTCCCTCGTGATGGCTAACAAGTCACTCCAGTCAGCACATCGACGGCGTCCGGATAGGACGGGATATCCCCTCGAGGAACAAGGGCCGTTGCAGCGGCATCCACAAGGTCCTCGGGTGTCAGGCTCAGCATCTGACTCTCGACCGAAGCCACGGCCGTCCATTCGAATGCCAAGGCCACCTTGGAGCCAGTCGGAGCCTTTGCTGCTTGCTGACCACACAAGGCAGCCGAAGGTCCGAGTTGCAGTCGCTGGCTGCGGGATGCCACTACGGAACTCGTATTGCGCGGCGTCAGCACCGGCCGTGGTACCCCAACCATCGTCAGACTTAGGGCAGAGATGAACCCAGTTGATGGCCCAAAGAGTGGACTGTCAGGGTCAAAGGCCGCACGTGCATCCCTGACTCGCATTGCCACCTGCAGCACCGCCCTTTCACCCAGAGGTGCTCTTGGCATGGCCAGACTGGCAGCTGAGAGCTGTTCGGTTGCAATCAGGTTCCTCGCGATGGCTTCCGATGCACTGACCAGGGGCAGATTGAGCACGGGCTGAGCACCGAACTCGGGAGTACCAGCTAGGGCATGCAAGGCGGTACGGAGCTATGCCAGAGCTGTCCGAAACTCAACGGTTACATCTGTAAACGACCCATCCACCATTCCGGCGGTGAATTCGAATCTCAATCCCTCCCCGTTGACTATCTCCGACGGTGCGATTGTCTCACCCGCATCGATGGAAACGACCGTGTCGCAGTAGTCGATCACGTAAGACGCTGCAACGACCTCTGGTGCAATCTGGAATGGTATTGGGGTCGGAGATGGGGTGGTACTCGGCGTCGGGGTTGTTGAGGGGGTTGGTGATGTCGTCGGACTGCCAGAGGGGGTCGGTGTCATGCTAGGAGTCTGGCTCGGGGAGGTTGATGGTGTAGGGCTTGGGGACGATATTGGCGCTTCCAGCCTGACGAACACAACTGCAGATTCTTGGGGAGACCCGAGCACAATCACGCCAGCACCGGAGTCTGCAAGGGCCATTCTGATTCCGAATCGCGAGAAGGCTCCAGCTCCTTGAATCGCGTGCACTGGAAGTAGCTCCACCGAGTCTATGCTGGCGAATTCGAACGGCCGCAGGGCAACCACAATCAGTATTTCGCCAGGGCACGCTACAATCAACTCGTGGGTTGTGTCCCCAGTGAGCTCCATGAGTTCAATGGCAGCACCGCAATCGCCAGGACGAGCCAGAGTAGCCACCGCAACAGCTGGCACCAGGTGCCCCAGGGAAAGCTCGGCTCTCTACACTTCGTGCAGACCGTCCTCCGAGAGCAGATGGATGGAAGCCACGGGATCCGTGCCGTTTCGAATTCCAGGGGATTTCACTGGATGTCCCAGGGCCAGCAATGGAGCACGCAGGCCGCCGTGAGTGCCGACTGTGCTTGACATCGCCAGGCCCACAGCGCCCGTACTTTCGATTCCGGATACTGAGGCTTCACTTATTACAATGCTGCCTCGTTCAAACCCTCCGGTCTATGTGTTCAGCGGAATCGCTATGACGTACTGTCCACCGGGAGCACCCGCAAATAGCACGCTACCTCGATCCCAGAACGCAAGACTTTCTCCGAGCCGATCGCCATCGCGGGGTGTGATCGGCTGGTTACTGGAAATGCTTGCGCCAGCGACCTCGTCTGCCGCTATGCTGCGAACGTTCATGAACTCGAACGTACCATCGCTTTGCATACATCCGTGAACAGCAGACACCACGCCGTGCTACGAAAGGAAAATCCCATCGAGCCCGGAGTCCGCCGTCGGACTAGACACCGCAAACGACATGGCTCCGCTGTCGCCATTGCATACCGGCGAATAGCTGCCAGTGTCAGTGTCCGTCTAGCGGTCTCGTTGCAGGCTGATAATCACTGATGTCGATACCATCTATTCGATGGCGGAGGATCCATCCAAACCAGCACTTTGGCTTTGGTTGTGGCTTTGGTTTTGGCTTTGATGTTGGCTTTGGTTCGTATCAAGCACAGAAGAGGGGCCTGTCGGGAGCCAATCGGGACCCAGAATCGTAACAACGACCCTGCCTCTGGGACTCCGACTCCGTGCTGCAAGTTCCCTGTCTGCACTAAGCTAGCGCACTCGACGCTGCATTGTCGGACCTGGTTCGGGCAGATCACCGAAATCCTCGTCCTCCTGCGACTCAAGGACAACTAACACCCTTGTGTTGGAAGATACGCTCAGCACAGACAACGACGCCCCATAACCGGTTTCTCGTAGCTGCACGCCACCTAAAACACCAGACCCATTACCAATGGCTCCAATGATGGAGGCGTTGTATCTATCTGAAGGGGGATACGCGGGCGATGGCGTCGGTGATAAAGATGGACTCGTTGACGGCGTTATGCTCGGAGTTGGGCTGACGCTCGGAGTTGGGCTGACGCTCGGGGTCGGGCTGACGCTGGGAGTTGGGCTGACGCTGGGAGTCGGGCTGACGCTGGGAGTCGGGCTGACGCTCGGAGATGGGCTGACGCTCGGGGTCGGGCTGAAGCTTGGGGTCGGGCTGACGCTTGGGGTCGGACTGACGCTGGGAGTCGGGCTGACGCTCGGGGTCAGGCTGACGCTCGGAGACACGCTTGGGGTTGGGCTGATGCTTGGTGTCTGAGTCACCACAACTGTCCGAGACACCCTCATGTCGACCACATGCACAGCTCCAGCGTTTGTTCCCTGGGCAGAGTTCCTTGGAGCTCCCACGGCGATCCGCAATGCTATTAATTCACTTGAAGGCGTCATGATCGTTACATTGCTCAGGTGAGCAATCGATACTGCAAATCCAGATCCAGCCTCAACTTCACGCTACAGGACAACGTTGCTACTCCTGGACAGCCGTGTTATACTCATGGCCTGGTAGTCTGACCGTCGCAGTCCTATCAAATACATGGCTCCGTCGTTCCCCCCGCAACCTTCACATCCCACCAATATATTCGGATACCCGCTATCATCTACATCTCCGACAAAAGCAGCAGCGATACCGAACGCGTCATTGTTCGAAAACTCGCCGTCCAATATCCCACCTACCCCATTCCCCAGCACAACGTGCCCCCTGAGCTCAGCTGTCCCATTGAGCCCCTCACCGAGCCTCAGAATCACAAGTGCCCCTCGCTCGGTCCCACCCATACCAGATCGAGCTGCCCCCACTAGTAGATCTTGTACCCCGCCGTAGTCTAAGGATGGCATTACACCCATCGTGTATCCCATACTCGACACACCTATATGCATAGAACCAAGACCATTGGACTGAGAGAACTTATCATACCCAAGCACTGTGTCATTTGCTGCAAGATACAGCACATATACAGCACCGCGATTATTGCCTCCGTCGTCATCGCTCTGTGCACCCAGCGCCACATCGGATAACCCATCTCCATTCATGTCCTCCAGGCTCGCGATGCCGCGGCCCAGCTGATCATCTACATTCAGCAACCCATTAGGCAGCCCACCACGCCCGTCCGCCCAGAGGACCTGCGAAGTCACCCAGCCACTTGTGTTCAGGCGAAGGGCGTGAACACCCCCGGAGAGCGGCAAAGACCCGGGATTCAAGAGAATATCACCCACTAGCAGTCGGGGCACATCAGGTTCGTCAGCGTGCGCGCGACCTGTCGGGAAACTGCCGAGTCCAGTCCCAAATGCTTCGAACGTTCCGCCGACAAAACCACCTTCGCTAGCTGCGATCTTGTTGTATTCCCGCACGGTGCCAGCCCGGGTCATGAAGAGAACGAACACGCGGCCGGCTCGAGCCCCTGATGCAGTGGTCGCGAGATTGGCTCCAACAGCCAGGTCCACAACCCCGTCCTCATCCAGGTCCCCAATTACTGCAAGGGCGCGTCCAAACTCGTCCTCAGTATCATACTCGCTTGCCAGTGGGTGTCCCACTCCACTGGGTATCGTACCCGCTGCCAGTATCTGACCCAACGCAGCAGGCGATGGCGATGGCGATGGCGATGGCGACGGGCTGGGGAATATGGCTCCGAGTCGAGCGACGATAATGCTGTTATCGATTGTGAAGGTGAATGCGATCTCGTCCCGGCCATCGTAGTTCAGGTCGCCAATTAGTACCCCGTTGGACATGACTCCCCCTGTTGGTGCAACGCCATTCAGACCGCCAGTTGTCGGCAGAATCTTCAGGAAGCTCTTTACCGCATCTTCCTCGCTGCCCGGATTGAGGAACAGAATGTACACGGCACCTGCATCAGATCCAGCGTCATCGTCCTGGCGGTCGCCCACACTGATGTCATACGCACCATCTCCATCCAGGTCGCCCATCGGGTGAATTGTGATTCCAAAGCCCCCAGAGACTGGGAGTGTCCCACTCGTCACACCCTCTCTGCCGTCGGCAATCACCTCAGGGACCCCTATGACTGTACCGTTCGACGCCAGTCGGAACAGTACTACTGCTCTCTACACGACCGTCCCTAAGAGCACGTCCACTGGATTGCCTGATGACCGAGGAGGAATGGCACCAATACCCCAGCCAATCTGAGTCAATGAAACAGGCAGATTATCCAGTCCCTCTCCCGCCGCCTGGCTGATCCTCGTGAAGGTCCTGACCGTGTCGTCGGCCTGCATAAACAGCACGTACAGAGCGCCGAGATCAGACCCGCTGATTCCACCAGCATCCGAAAGCATCGCTGGCACTAGCACGTCATTAAATCCATCACTGTCAATATCGCCGCATTCTGTCGACACTGCCCTTCCCAACCTGTCAGAGTCCTCAAGAGTACCTGCAGGCAGCCCGCCTTCATTCTCTCCGATGGCCTGCGAATGACTCACAGTGCCGTTGGGGAACAGTCGGAACACCCACACCCTACCTCGAGCTGAATTTGCCCCTTCGTGACCGACCACAAGGCGTGGAAGGTGACCATCAATCCCGAGGGGCTAGTCCAACCTAGAGGGATACCATCCAAACTGAGTGCCGTCTGCTGCAGTGAATCCGGACCGTCCCTCAGTGGCCGAGATCTTCTGGTATCCCTTCACCGTACTATTTGGGTGCATAAAGAGAATGTAAAGGGCGCCCGCATCGGAAGCCCCGTCGTCATCCTCGAAGGCCTGAACCGCGAGATCCACTACTCCGTCTCCATCAATGTCCCCGATGCCGCTCATAGACTCTCCAAATCTGTCGTTAGAGGTCAATAATCCCGCAGGAAAGCCACCCAGGCCTGATCCGATCTTTGTTGCGCTGTACACAGTACCAATCGCGGCATTGGACGGCGACGGGCTTAGGGATGGAGTGGAAGATGGTGTCACAGAGGGTGTGGGACTTGAGCTTGCTGACGCTGATGGCGTCGGACTTGCAGACGGCAGCAAACCACCTAGACGGGCCACAACGATGAAATCAGCTCCGGTTCCGACAAAGCCGAATGCAGCCTCGCTACGTCCGTCCCCATCAAGATCGCCGATCATCGATAGAGTCAGCATTTGCTGTCCGCTCGCCGCCACCCCGCTGAGACCACTCGTGGCCGGGGTGATCTTCAGCAAGCTCTTCACGGCATCAGCCTCGCTCCCCGGATTCAGGAACAAAATGTACACGGCACCCGAATTTGTACCAGCGTCGTCGTCGCTTTCATCACCAAGGCTGAGATCATCCTGACCATCCCCATCCAGGTCGCCAAGTGCGTACATGCTGTTGCCAAAGGCACTGCTGGGGGTGAAGGTGCCACTCGTCACACCTTCTGTCCCATCCGCAATCAGCTCCGGAGTCCCAACCACAGTGCCGTTCGACGCTAGCCGGAACAGTACGACGGATGAAGATCCGGTTGAGATCGCTACATCAACTGGATTGCCATTCGACCGTGGCGGGATGGCTGCCAAGCCGTCTCCCAAGAAGGGCAAGAGGGGGCCGGGCAGTCCGTCCAGTCCCTCCCCCGCCGCCTGGCTGATCATCGTGAAGGTCCTGATCGTGTCGCCGGCCTGCATAAACAGCACGTACAGAGCGCCGAGATCAGACCCCCCTGCATCCGTACCAGTGGCTGAAACCAGCACATCATTGAGACCATCGTCATCAATATCACCACAATTCGTGGTCACACTCGCTCCAAAGTAATCAAGAGACACCAGTGTCCCAGACGGCAGCCCGCCCACGCCATTCGCGATGGCCTGGGCATGCAGTACCTCCCCCGTCACGTTGAGACGGAGCACCCAGATTCGACCTACATCTGTTACTCCGACATCAGAGTGAGGTTCTCCGACCACGAGCCTGGGCAAATGGCCATCATCGCCCATGGGTTGATCTAGCCGGGCCATGTAAGACCCGAATATATGAGTGCTACCCAAAGTAACACCGGATGAAGTTGTATGCGATATCTTCTGGTATCCTTTCGCCGTCCGGTCGCTGTTCATGAAAACAATGTAAACGGCACCTGCGTCTGTGAATCCGTCGTCGTCGAAACCTGCTCCGATGGCGATGTCTGGAACACCATCTCCGTCCAGGTCCCCCATCGGAGCGATTTGGTCGCCGAATCTGTCCCCAGCGGCGATGACCCCGCTTGGCAGCCCGCCCTGATTGTTGCCCACTTTGACGGCGTCGTATACTGTGCCCACTGCGGCAGGAGACGGAGTCACCGATGGAGTCGGACTCACACTGGGAGTTGCAGAGGGGGTCGAACTCACGCTGGGAGTTACCGACGGCGTCGGACTAACGCTTGGAAGCAGCCCACCTAACCTGGCGACAACGATGAAGTCAACAGCATCATCCTCGAACCCAAGCACTATTTCCGTGCGACCATCCCCATCCAAGTCGCCGACTGCTGCGATCGCTATCATCCGGTCGCCAGTAGGTGCCACGCCATCTAGCCCCCCGATCGTTGGAAGGATCTTGAGAAAGCTTTTCAAGGCATCTGCCACAATACCAGGGTTGAAGAAGAAGATGTATAACGCCCCCGAGTTCGTCCCGGCTTCGTCGTCGAGCGACGCTGTTACGGCAATCTCATACACCCCATCTCCGTCCAGATCACCCAGAGCGTCTGCGCCCTCTCCGAAACCGCTGCTTCCCTGGATAGCTCCACTGGGCAAGCCCTCCCTTCCGTTGTTGATCGCCTCTGGGATGCCAATAACAGTTCCATTCGATGCCAGCCGGAACAGAATAATCAGCTGATTGTCTTCGGCAGTTACCGCGACATCCACGGGGTTGCCAGGTAACCTGGGTGGAATCAGTGCTATGCTCCAGCCCATTCCGTTCGAAGTCACCGGAGAGCGATCAAACCCTTCTCCTGTCGCTTCGCTGATACGAACGATATCCCTGGCTGCATCGTTCGCCTGCATGAAGAGTACGAACAATGCGCCGTTATCAGAACCACCCGCATTCGCCCTGAAGGCACTCGCTATAATGTCGTTAAACCCATCCCTGTCTATATCGCCACATTCGGTTGAACTGCGACCGAAAAAGTTATTTCCAGTTAATGTTCCAGATGCCATACCGCCCTCGCCGTTCGCGATGGTTTGCACGTGAGATACCGTGCCATTCGGGAACAGGCGAAGCACCCATAACCGACCAGTATCAGAGACACCCCCACTGTTACCTAGAGTCACCCCAACTACCACACGGACGAGGTGTCCGTCATTTCCGAGTGGCTAGTCCAGGCGCCCCGGGGTCCTGCCAAAAGTGCTTCCCGAACTGATGTCAAGCCCTACAGGGCCGCCGCCTTCTGGTGCTCCATCCAGGAGCGAAATTTTCTGGTATCCTTTCGCCGTGCCATCACCCTTCATAAAGAGGATGTAAAGGGCGCCCGCATCGGTGGCCCCGTCGTCGTCGTATCGCGAATGCACTCCCATGTCAGGGATTCCGTCACCGTCGATATCACCTAGGCCCCCAAGAGAAAGCCCAAACACGTCGCTGCCAGATATGATTCCGGATGGAAGCCCTCCGATTCCGTCGCCTACTCGAACTGCGCTGTGGACCGCGCCAACTGCGGCCGTCGATGGAGTCACCGAGGGGGTCGGTGACACGCTCGGAGTCACCGAGGGAGTCGGACTCGCCGATGGCATCAAGCTGCCCAGGCGGGCCACCACGACTGAAGTGGACGACACGAGAAATCCGAACATCATCTCAGGCCGACCATCACCGTCCAGGTCTCCCATCAGCATACCGCCGGCCATTTCGGCCCCAGTCGGTGCAACGCCGTTCAGCCCGCTAGTCGCCGGTGTGATCTTCAGGAAGCTCTTCACTGCATCCGTATTGTTCCCCGCATTCAGAAATAGAATGTACACGGCACCTGAGTTGCTGCCAGCCTCGTCGTCTGAAGTTGCGCCGACGCTGATCTCAGCCACGCCGTCCCCGTCCAGATCCCCCATCGGATACGTGGACCGGCCGAACTCGTCACCACTGGACAGTGACCCGCTGGGCAAGCCCTCTCTCCCGTCCTGAATCACAGCAGGTGTGCCCATGACGGTGCCATTCACAGACAAACGAAACAGAATCACAGCTCTGTTGTTCATGGAGCTCGCAGCCACATCCACCGGGTTGTCCCAGTCCCCCACAGTGCGGGGGGGAATCAGAGCAAGCCCAATCCCGATTTCTTTCACAGCCACTGGCAGGCTGTCCAGTCCTTCCCCATCCGCCTGGCTGATACGAGTGAAGCCCCGGATCGTGTCGTCGGCCTGCATGAACAGCACGTACAGAGATCCACCATCAGTGACACCAAAGTCCTGGAAGTATGCAGCTGCCATCACATCGTTGTATCCGTCCCCATCGATATCACCGCAGTCAGTCGACACCGAGCGCCCAAAGTATGCATCAGTGCCTACCGTGCTAGACGGCATCCCGCCCACGCCATTTGTGATCGCCTGCGTGTGAAGCACCTTCCCAGTCACGTTGAGACGGAGCACCCAGATGCGGCCAGCGTTCGTAGACCCGACATCAGCGAGCTGTTCCCCCACCACGAGCCTTGGCAGGTGGCCATCGTCACCCCATGGCTAGTCTAGTCGACTGGGGTACCATCCGAACCACGAATCGGTCCTAAGGCTGGACAGATCGGCATCGCCCTGGGTCTCCGAGATCTTCTGGTACCCTTTGGCTGTCAGATCCCGGTTCATGAAAATGATGTACACCGCGC
>Ga0307982_1004726_pt1 | contig 10716 bp, 10 predicted proteins | sample OrgLakmetagen989_FD_201847 | JGI IMG/M metagenome (GOLD analysis project Ga0307982, IMG submission 201847) | Saline water microbial communities from Organic Lake, Antarctica - #989 | ecosystem: Environmental > Aquatic > Non-marine Saline and Alkaline > Saline | place: Antarctica: Organic Lake... | reverse complement strand
ACAAAAATGTGTTGAAGTCACACCAAACGGGCCGCCAGGGCCCGCACTGCATTGCTAAACATAGTACGAACCCACCCAGTCAAGTTTACCTTCCCACAATTTTATTCGCAGCACCTTACGATGAATAAATCCATACAAAGCAGAAAGATTTCCTGAGCATTTTGCCCATGGTTTATATACGCCGATAGCAGAATGAAAGTAAGAAGTAATTCATAATGTTCCCAGAGTTATGAGAGTTATTGTTCGATGGTGCCGTGATTAAAAACTTTTTATTCACGGACGGGTCTTGGTGTACAAAGATCAATCATAGATCTCACCTACACGCCACTTCCAAAAGCCTATATGACACGGGCCCCAAGTGGCCGAAATCAGAAAACCAGCAGGCAGAGGGGGATACAAGTGCTGCTATAATAAAGTGGGGTTCGAATTAGGCCCGCATGCTCGAGTAGCCATGGAAATAGTGATTACAGTCCAACGCGGCCCGCTATTGGGAGCTCGGGGGCGTTGGTTTTCACCCAGACCCCGAGGGGCCGGAATTAGAGGGCTAACAGGAGCGTACGTTTTGACACGAGGGGCACAGGAAATTCAAAAAAGATGGCACCCTTTCTGTTAGTTGCTAAATCAATCCCCCCTCGGGGGGGGGGAGGCTCAGAAAAAGGAAATCTAAACAGGTAAAGAAATACAGTCTAGTTAGAGAACGCAAGTGCCTAAAGGCAGCATTCAGTATCTTGTTCAGATGAGCAAATTCAAGGCCCCTTAATAGAGCTGGCTTATTGAGAGCTCTGTTTACTCATGAATTTGTACTCGGTAGAGCTAGATACAGCACATATCTAAGCTAGAACTGCAGCTCCGGATCTGTAGACTCTAGTTACAAACCAGAACTCAGAATTGCTAGAGACGAACTCCGAACTCGGCCCTTTCCAGTCCAGCTCGGGGGACTCTGCAGACGCCACCTAGCTACTGTAGCTAAACGGAACCCTGTCTGTTATTAGTTACTACGTAACATTGGCTTTTCTGAAGCCAAAGCCATTTTCAAGCAGAAGCTCGCTCGCAAATGGGGCAATGCAATCGCTAGAGGGTGGGCGACTCTTCTTTTAGACCGCTTGAGGGATTTCGCCGTGGCCCCCTCCTCTGAGGGTGGGAACTCTTCTCCTCTGCATGATTCTCAGGGCGTGAACGAGCTAGCCACTTTGAACCGCTATCACCACTTCCATGGCCACTCTGGCCTGTGTGCCTGATTAGCCTTTCCTTGTAGTATGGGTTGCCTTGAATTTCCTGTCTGCCTGTTAGCCTTCTAATTTCGGCCCCTCGGTCGGGGCCCGAACCAAATCACTAAATCACTACCGTACAGTACTACTGTACATCCAGTACAAAGTACGTTGTGGAGAGTGGAGATGTGGAGATGCTGCTATAATATATGCTCTCACATCGAATCTCAAAACTGTACTATTCTCTAGCTAGCTCTGTAGCTAGCTAGAGTAGCTTACAATAATCTGTAACCCTTTGCCTCAAGGAGTCTCCCTACATCTAGGTGGTAGATCTACGAGCGTAGTGTGTGCCAATTGCGAACAACATGAAACACTGGCTCTTCGCTGCTTTTATTGCGCTAGGCGTACCAATTAGTGAGCAGCAGTCTCAAGGAGGTCAGGACGACATCCTAGCCGGGATCTTCGATGTGATACAAACTACGAACCAATATTATGTCGAAATTGGTTTCAACTCCGAAATGCACGACGGAGGCAGCGGCTCGAACACCTTCGCACTCAAACAAAAGGTTACGAAGTGACATGCATAGTTTTTCGATTTAGTCAGCGATCTATGCTTCAATGAAAAGTCTTGTACAGACCGCGAACGTAGTAATCGAAATCACCCTAGTTGTGCTCTTTTGCTTAGGGTTGGCATGGGCTTTTACTTGATGGACGTTTCAGCAACCCAGGCATTAATCTTCACCAAGAGTTAGTGTCATCGGCGAACATCGTGCAATTGATGGTGAGGGTAACATGCCATATGAGTGAATGTTGCCTACTAAGTATTGAGGACATTCTTTTGCACAATCCATTGCAGCAACTCCTCTGCGCTTTTTCTTGCTGTAGAACTCGATGAAGGATAACACCACCAAGGACAGCACAACCTTGAAACTTCTCATTGTTAAATAAAGTAGTCAACGAATCCATTCAACTCGGAACTTTTGCTTTGAATGTTAGGGCAAGTACCGCATGCCACTTTACCCGGATTACGTCTCAATCGACATCGACACCGCAGACCTTTGGATCTTCAAAGCTCTTGCCACATCCTTCCGTCCACGGGTGCATTCAGCGAACTTAGATATAGCATAATTTTATCGTTACCTTTGTCCTGAGAGTTCTAAAAATGTATCCAGTGCCCTAACTTCCTCTCTCTAATTATCTTTCGTGATGCCTCTGTCCGTGTTGGCATTCGGTTTGGCACATCTTGCCATCATTCAGGTGGTCTCCATCGAATACAACAGCCAATTTCCGCCCGAGTCTACCATTGCGTTTCCGGACCCTGCTTACATGCTGACTACCGACGATCCTTCCTCTGCGAGCATCTGGGAAGGACCCAGCTGTTACATGGGGAGTTCAGCCGGCGCCATTTACGCAGCGGCTCTAGAACACCACTACGTGGTCGTCAATGCTAGCAGTGGCCTGGATCTGATCTTAGTGCGGCGTGACTTGTGGCCGTGGGCTGTGCCGTCCGTGGCCTTTGCAGCCGGCCCCCCGATGCAATTTTGCATGAAGCCAGACGCCATGACGCCCGACGACTTTGTCATGCCTTCTACGCAAGCTTACCCAGCGACGATAGAGAAGGCCGCGTATTGGATAGACTACGCGACCCTGCAGGTATAGTTTCCAGCTATCAAGAGGTTCACGTGCGTGCATATTGCATTGTAATGTTTGGGTGGTGCCCTCGCACTACAGGCGGGCGGGGATCTGTGCACAGCGCGACGAAAAGCGCACGTAGAGCTTCGAGCTTACGCGGCCAGTTTCAACTCAGATCGTGCAGCGTCTCCGTGCGTGCGTTACTTGTGCTTTGCGCGTTTGGCCTCTCTGCCTTTGGACCCTATCAATTGCCCTCCAGTGCAAGCCCAGTTGTCTGGTCTTCCGGCAGCAACCGGACATGACGCTCTTGATATCGACAAGGACGTACAGAATATAGAAAGCGCTCAGCTAGTAGGAAAAGATAAATCGTCACCCTTTCCTCTCTGGCGTGAATTACCGATCAACATGGACGGCAATGAAGCTACTCTGCGCCACAGCTTAAGCGATAGGCCTGACGTGCTGGCATCGCGGGTGATCGAGCACGGCAAAAAGCACAACTGGTCCATGATGACGACGACTGAAGAGTCCGCAGGCACCACTTCCCTTGCAACATCAGTGCGCAGTAGCGATACCAGTGCATCAGAAGCTGCTCTAGAATTTGCGAAGACAGCAGCCGAGAAGATCATTCAGAATTACCACGCGGGGGCTTCAGCAGCGAGCATGCTAATTTAGGTATGCATATGGTCATCGTAAGGGCTTTGTGTGCTGCTTATGTGTAATGGGCTTGTAATTACTAAATTGCTATCAATAGCGGAGCTATATGCAAGGAAATGGAGGTCCGGAATCCAAAGGTCTGAACTTGGAACCCCGACCTCACACAAATGGCCATAGCTAGCAGCACCATGCCAGCTGTTTTAAGTTCACTGGCTTCGATTACAACTGAATTTTTGATTTTATAAAATTCCAGAAAATTTCACCCGCACTCGAAATGCTACAGTAATTTAATATTAAAAGGAACTAACAACCATACATGCCACTTTTAGAAATCGTTTTCAGTTGCATCTTCGTCGTCTTCCTCATAACTGACTTCCTCATCATCTCCGTTAACCTCACTTTCCTCGTCTTCGTCGAGCAGCACAGTGCCATCGAGAGGTCTCAAATCTTGCCCACCAATCTGTGTAACCCAACCTTGTAATTCCCGTGCGCCGCGAGTGGTGCACACGCTCACGACGGTCCCTGGGCGCGGGACCACACTACTGGAGGCAGGCGCAGGCGAAGAAGAAGAAGAGGCCTTAGGCGAGAGGCGGCCCACCCGGCCGGCCAAGTGAAGGTAAGCGGAGCTGGACGAAGGCCGCCCCACCTGCGGGGGAGGCAGAAAAAATGGGAGTGAAAAATGGAAGAGGGGAGTGAACAGTCGTTTTACACTGTAGTTATAAAGTTGACAACTCAAAAAAGAAACGTAGAAGTGAGGGTGCATAGAGTGCCTGGAAACGAAAGAAAAATGAATGGTGGAGTTGCCAACTTCCTTACCACGAAAACAGCGTCGACACCGTCGAAATGTAAACCTCGGGCCGAGCCTTCAAACGTGACCAAGCAAGGGCCCAAGCCAGACGTTGACGACGACGACGAAGCAGCAGCAGCAGATGGGGCGCCTTCTCCTTCTCCTGTATTGCCATCTCCGGTTGTGCCCGTCGTTTCCTCAGAAGACGACGCAAGGGACGCAAATCGAGCGGCAAGCTCTTTGTGAGCGACGGCCGCGGCACCCCCCGGGCCGAAACTAGCGTCGCCTTCGTGGTCACCTTCACCGTCGTCGTTGCCGTTTTTTTGGACGCCGCCGTCGCGCTGCGCAGCTTTCTCCGAGGCCAAGCCGAGGGCCACGTGCAATGGCGCAGCTTCTACGCCTAGCGCGTTGAGAGCTGCACACGCGCGGCGCGCCGAGAGGCCTGCTGACGTCACCGCAGCAGCCGCCGTCGTCGTTTGCACGCCGCTGAGGCTGCTCCCACTGCTGCTGCCCAAGATGGCACTGAGGCCGTCGTCTGCGGCTGCCGCTTTACGCGCTGCGCGTTTTTCCCGAGCTCTCAGCTTCGCCCGCTCTGCGGAAGTCATGCCTTTGCCGGGGCCTGATTTCTTATTTTTCTTGGCGGACCGCAGGGCCGCGGCTTGGGCGGCGGGGGTGTTGGCTTTGGCCGCTGCGGCTTCGAGGGCGGCGGTGGACGCGGGGGCGAAGGCGCCGCACACGAACAAGAGGCTCGACCGCGGCTGCAAGCGACGCATGGCGTCCACGACGGCTGACAGAGCAGCGCCTGCGTCGGTGGCCTTGGCTTTTGGCACGCACACGTAGCGGTGGGCTACAGCAGAAGGCACTGTCACAGCCCGAGCTCCCGCAGCGCCCTGGTTTCCTCCAGGATCTCCTTCCTGGCCTTGGGTACTGGCATTGCCTTCGTCGTTGCTATGGCTGCTGCCTTCGGTGCTAGCGTCAGCCGCAGGCTCACAGCGCACTGCTTTCACGCGCCCTCCTCGCCACCCCAGCCGGGTACCAGCCGAGATGTCGCTTTGCCGAAGCACGCTGTCAAGCCGCGCCATCGTTTGCCGGCTCGCCGTGGCGGAGCCTGCCAGCACCTACAGGCACGTGTACATGCACAGAAACACAGAGGTAAGCGACGTGTGTTACAGGAAGTGCTATTACATAAAAGCAAAGAAAGCGCGATATAAAATGAAAGCAAAAAAGAAAAAGAAGGGAATGTTCTTCGTACGCACGTGCAATATTTTACGCACGCTTGACATGCATATATTATGTCCACACACACACCTGAAAGTCATCCTTGTCGTTGTGGAGCGCCATGTACCGCAACAGTTTCACCGTCGGCAAATCCGGTTCTTTGCTCTTCTTTTTCGGCCCTCCTCCACTGTCGCTGCTGCTGCCGCCTCGGCCGCTCTTGATGCGATTGCCTGCAGGACCACTCCCGCGGACTTTGGGTGGTGGAGGCAGCAGCACATCAGCTTCGTCTAAGATGATCGCGTCTAACTGTGCGTTTCAGAGAAGTATGGTATGAGAAAACAATGAGGAAGGCAAATTGGATAGTCAAGAACACTGCGTGAACAATTGAATAGTAGCTTGGTCAAGCTGCAAGAATGGATGAAACTACAATCACATACTTACGAAGGGACAAAACTTCCGTAAGAATTCCATACGTACCTCTGAAACAAACTTCCTTGAGGCAATGCCGCCAGCTTTGAGGGTCATGAGGAGCTCGCTGGGGGTGCCAACGAGAGCTGCGCAACGAGCGAGGGCTTCAGACGGCGGAAAGGCACCGCCTGCTACCGCGAGCTGCACGCTGCCTTCCCCATCGATGCCTTTGCCCGCTTCCGGCAGTACACTGCGTAAATCAGCAGCGAGCTGCACCGCAAGCTCTCGCGTGGGTGCGACTACCAGCAAAGCACGTTCAAACGCTTGCTCGGAAGGTGTCCGCTCTAGGGCCACATCTGACCCTGACGCAGCCGATACTTCTTCCACTGCTTGATCCTGTGTTGCTGCTGTAGCTTGCTCGCCACGTCGCCACAACGCCGTTACCATGTAGGCGAGTGTTTTCCCGCTGCCTGTGGGCGCAAAGAGCAACAAGCTGCCGGCTTCACGCTGGCCCCATGTGGCGGCTTGAATTGGCGTTGGCGCCGTAAAACGTTCTTCAAGCTTGGTTCGCAACGGCCCAGGAACATCGATGAACAATGAACTACTCCCTAGTGGAGTATCTTGGCGACGGACACCACTCCAGGCTGGCCGGATAGGTGTAAAAGCTGAGGCTGTTCCCAGCAGGAACATCAACTTAAGCACCAGCATCGCCGTATCTAACGATTTGTCCGTAGATCTGAGTAGATTTTAGGTGAAAAAGCTAAAATTGTGGTGCTTGACTGAAGCTTCGGTAATCGAGAGGATTATTTTCACGATGCCTTACCAATTTCTGCTAAGCTTTGGAGGGCTAGCTGGTTAGCTTTAGTGCTTGATGTTGTGCTGTGTTGACTTCCTATGACTTTTCTTCATTTCGCTCGACTCTTGACACTTGACACACAGCAAACTCCATGGAACTATTGTACTACATTTGGGAGAAAGTTCAGCTTTTCAGCTTCTGCTTTTCTGCCTCTCTTTCGAAGTCCACGTCAAGAGCAACATTGAAATCCCTACTTATCTCGTTGCCTCATATCGAGAACCCGGCCTTGCAGTATACTTTAGCAACTCTGAGGCAACGGCGAGGGGGCCAATATTGCCGTAATATACCCATTGTATTCTACGATTATCAATTCATCAGCTGTCCAAATAACAAAGCCAAATGCTCAATGCTGCCTTTTCTTTTCTCTCTCTAAATAATTCTAAATTCCCCGAATTGAAATAATCACTTCAAGCATACTCGCCGTTGGTATCGCTGTGGGGCTGGAGCAGCCTTCGACGGGGAAGACGCCGCCGTTGCCGCTGCTGCAGCGACTGCGGCCGCGGCTGCTTTCGTCGCAGGCGGCGCTGCAGGTGCGCGCAGCAGGCGTGTGGAAGCTGCGAGGCCAAAAGCGGAAAGGGACAGCCAGGTGGCCGCGTACACGGCGTGCGTTTCGGGCATCACTGGAAACGCTTCGAAGGCTTTCGGCCCGCGCGCCATCGGCCACGTGGCCTCTCCTGGTGCTGCTCCAGGTGACGATTGGCTCCTACTGTTGCCTGCATTGGCGCCCTCCTTTTGTTGAGCCGCAGTCGGTGCATCTTCTGCGGTCTTTGAAGACGAGCGCCACGGCGCCAACGCATTGGGCACAAACCACAAGGGTCCATTGGCTGCTGCTGCTGATGATGACGGCGGAGTAGCTACACCCTCCGTGGAGCCTTTATCAGCACCCGCAGGAGAACGAGTACCTGTAACCGGAGTAGCCGCCGCTGCAGCAGCAGCATTCTCCACCGCTGCTACAGTGAGTGAATCCGCTGGGTCGACCGCTACCGCTTCCAGCAAGAGAGGGCCCCCGTTGTCGAGGCCTGGGTACTCGCCCACCCCGAGGGCTTCGGCCAGCACCGGGAGCTGTAGCCACAGCATGGTGCCGCTGGACGGGTCGTTGGGGGGTGAAAACGTGGCCTGCGGCTCACCTTCGGCCACCATGCCCACCACCACCACTGGCCCCTGGTGAAGGCAGGAGACCAACGAGCATATATATAGGAGAAGAAAGGCACGAGCAAGAGTAAAGGAATATGGGGTAAGGAAAAATCAAGCGTGCGCGCCACGAAAACAGCGAGGTGACCAAGAAGGTCGACAAAAAAAGCTATTCACTACAGTAAACTACGTTTCAAGAATGTCAATCAATCGCACAACGAATAGCGCATCCTAAAGTAATATGTCAATGCAGCAGCTCATGGTGGCAGTGTCTACGTTCTCAAACCTCAGGCTTGTCCAAAGCGCCTGCTTGCGCTACGGCCGCTGGCATCCATCCCCGGTTCACCAGCAACTTTTGTCCGTTGGGCAAGCGCAGCACGGTCACCAGGAAGTAGCCCGACGGCGACGATGCCATTCCTGCGGAGCAACGGTAGAGCAAAACAGCGCAATGGGAGGATTACGCGCTGACGTGTAAGCGAGCGAGGACTACTGCGCGCTTGGAAGAATAGATGCATTCGAAGCATCGGAAAACGAAGCAACCCTTCTCCGAGAATAGACCTGAAAATCAAAGCTTCGACAAACTTGCTAACACAGCTGAAAACATCATATATACCTTGAGGTTTTTCACCAATGAGGCCGTCCGGTGCGCCTCGGCGCCCGATGAGCATCGAAGCGTCATGGTCCCAAGTGCCAACAACCACCGCTCGGCAAGCACCTTCGGCGGCTTCTTGGTAGTCTCGGGCTTGGCCCCTCACCGCAGCTGCAGCTTTGATGAGACTGTTTCCACTAGAATCTTTGGCCTCTGAGGAAGTCGCCGAAAGCACTTGAGCTAGAGGCACTGGCGGCAGCGCTAGCTCGGCGCGCCGCACCGCGATTTTGTCCACCTTCCAGTTGTAACGATGAATCTGCCATGCGCCGAGGTATGCAGTGCCGATAACTAGCCCGCCGAAGAGAACAACACCACCAGCACGCTTCGCATCGATAGGGGGCTTAGTAGCAAAGCTACGAGCGAGCCCAACGGAGCCTCTTCTTACGCGCAGCATGTGCATTTTTCTGTGGAAGTAAAGTACAGAAGTACTGTACAGTACTACTGGAGTACGTACAGACGTCGACTCGACTTGGAACACTACAGAGGGGTATTCACTATAACTAATCGACATTTTCGCCGAAAAAAATCGTTAGATTACAGTGCTTCAACCAATCATCGCTGACAGAAAAGTGATGAAATCAACGTCTAACTCGAGCTTTCAGTCGATGCTGCGCGTGAGTAATCGATCCCTATCCGGGTTGGTGAGCCCTATCCAACGCAACAACTCCGGCATCAAACAACCTTGATCATCAATTTTGGCATATAGAAAGGTGAGCCCGCGTTGCCGGCGTTAGATAGCTCTGCTTTGGGGCGCATCCAATATCTTGCGACATGCAATGTTGACGGGCCACAAGGTGGTTGCGTTTCGCTTATTATGCCCTGTGCCTTTGGAAAACGGTGCCGGACCATTAATCTTAAGCGTTATTTTTCATATCAAACGAACTTTTATGACAGGGTCGCCGATGGGGAAAAGCAAGGGATCTGACCCGCGCACGGGCCAGCACAAGAAAGGGTCCTAGGAAAAGAAGTCAGGGCCAAAAACAAGTTCGAAGGGCAAACAAGAATCCAAAGTGATTGCAAGCGCACGAGCGGCGAGCCTAAAAAGCGAATGGAAGAGGGATGATGCCAAATTTATAGCTGCTCTAGCATTAGAGCGTGGAGAGTCCATGAGTGGTGAAGGGGCACGCATGGTTCTACTCGCCACGTGCCACCTCATTCAAGAGGCCACCTGAACAAGCTGCCTATCGGTTGAAGGTTGAAAGAGCCAAAGCACCTGGCAATGGCTCTGTAGGTACGGTCTACTTCCGCTCTGGGCGCAACCACGATAGCCTGTCCTCGAAGGAGCTGCCGGACGCGGTCTGGAAGTTGGGCAAGACAACTCACCCCGAGATCTTAGACTCGAGAGTTGAGAGGATGTTCACAGAGAAAGGATGGAAAATCATCTGGACGCCACCTTACTGCCAAGAGTTTTAGCCCATTGAGTTGGTTGGGGGTCAGTAAGGAGCGTGCAGCGGCTCTCTACTGTAGGGGCCGCAACTTGAAGATGACGAGGGAACACCTGCGGCCTGGTTGGTGTGGAGGAGATAGTAACGGGACCACGCCCTTTGATCCTTGCAAAGTTCATAAGTGTTGGGGGACTGCACTTGTCGAAATGAACCGCTGCATTGCTGCTGATCTTGAGCACAACCCTGGCGATGAGTGCAGGCAGAAAGGATTGACCGGCAAGATGGGGAATTTGGGCGGAGGAGCTGGCTGGACTCAAACTGACCCCACTTGTACTGATATCGATGACATTGACGTGGGCGATGGAACTGATATCATTCACAGCATGGGCGAGGAAGCAGCAGTCGCAGCACAGGAGAATACTGAGGTCGCCGCCGCCCATATTGGTGATGGGGATGTTTAAAACTAACATTTCTATATGAAGATCAGAGGCCAAGGGGAGAGAAAATAGTCTTTTTGATCTAGTAAAGCGATTCTAGAACTAAGATAAGTTTCTTTGGGGTTTTCTATGCTAATCAATTATAGTTCAATGGCCGAAGGGGCGCTGTATCCTGGTCTCTTCTGCACTTAAATGCTCCCTGGGGGCTCAAAAAGTAGTAACCCCAATTTTGAGGGCGCCCCTGTAAATCCCGAAATAAATACCGAAGATGAAGTGCAAAAACAAAAATGAAGGCATCATTGCATGCGTCGTTTCACGTAGATTATTTTTTTTAGTTGTGGTAATCCATGA
>Ga0307982_1004725_pt1 | contig 10716 bp, 7 predicted proteins | sample OrgLakmetagen989_FD_201847 | JGI IMG/M metagenome (GOLD analysis project Ga0307982, IMG submission 201847) | Saline water microbial communities from Organic Lake, Antarctica - #989 | ecosystem: Environmental > Aquatic > Non-marine Saline and Alkaline > Saline | place: Antarctica: Organic Lake... | reverse complement strand
ACGAGCATGTTATGAGCTTTTAGGAATGATGCTTAGTTTGCCCCAGCTCATACCTTCGAAAATTGGCCACATTTTGGAGGTATCCGTCACCAAAAATTTCCTTTCAGGAGTTGTAAACTAAGATACAAAAAGTGCCCTAGACCCGTGCGCTCTTTATAATAGCTGAAAGTTTGGCCGCTACGGGGGATGCTTCCTCTGACTTCAGTCTCAGCTTGGACTCGTTGCTAGAGAATTGTCTCTGAAACACACGGTATCCTTCTGTACAACATTGACTTTTCGGAAGCCTCGCTCAGGCAGAGGCTTACACGCAAGTGGGGACACGCAATTGCTCGGGCATATGGGCGACTCTTCTTCTGTATCGCCTGAGAGGCTTCGTAGTCGCCCCCTCCTTTTCGAGCGAGAACTCTTCTTTTGAGCAGCACTCTCAGTCTCTCAGAGCACGGAAGAGCTTGCCACTTTGGACCGCTACATCCCCTTCCATTGCCACTTACGCACGTTTGTCTGATTAGCTTCCCTTCTAGTATTGGCTCCTCTCCTCTTATAAGCTGCTTAGCTGTGTTATTCGTTATTCTGCCTGATGGCCTTCTAATTTCGGCCTCTCGGGGCTTGGGCTTGTGTCCAAAGTTTATACTTCGGCATAAGAAGGAAATCGACTTCCTTAATGACCCATGTACTTTTTATCCGAAATTGAATAACGAAAAATCATAGAACACAGAGCCGTAACAGCGGGAGGTAGAGGCAGAAAGTCAAAAGACCTTGATCTGCCTGGGCGGTTTTTCGTTTTCTGGTGGTGGGGGGTAGGGGGGGGGGGCTAGATTTAGCAACTAACTTCAGTAACTAACAAGCAAACCAGGGTACAATCAAGCCGGGCGTTGCTTTATAGGTGCTAGCGTTGTGCTTCATGATGGTTGATGGGCGGTGTTCGCCAAAGTCACACTAATTTACAGATTACCTCTTGTTCAACTTGTTCCTTGTTCCACTCCACAAAGGCAGTGCGAATTCAATTGCAATTGCCTATCGAAGGGGCAACTCAAAGAAATTAACAAAATATCAAACACGTTTCGAAATATGCTCTAAGGTCCTTGGGCCCTTCTGTCCACTATCCAGGGCAATCAAAGTACGAAAATTGGTTGGTGTCGTAAAGGATTAGCACCCGTGGAGTTGCTAGGCTAGCAGCAGAAAAAAAATATATATAGTTAAAGCAGCACTAATTTTGTGTCTTGAAAAGCAGAACGCAGGGCCCTTTTACGGCACATCTATGCAATCTTTTAAACAGAAATAAAACAAACGGGTGATACTTGATTCAAAACAACCATTGGTGGGTCAATTCTAAGGTGACGTGCCAAGACAAGAAGAGCCAATGAACACCTGAGATCAATATCAACGAGGATCAGTGGATCAGATACCGGGAGCATCAACACCGAGCCGCCGATGCACCCTGCGGCGCACGCCCGTGGTCGTGTTAATTTGTACCATTTCACTGAAGTCAATAGCATATGTCCACTCGCCCCGACGAGTGCGCACAGAAGGCGCCCCCGCGCTGTACTCGGCCTCTAGCCGCGCTTGCGTGGCAGCGTCAAACGGCAGCCACCCATCATCGTCGCTCTCGCATACCCACGATACAGCAACACTTGCTTCCTGTTTGGCCACGTCAAGTTTGCGCTTCAAAGTGGCGATTTGGCGCTCGAGGGCAAGCACTTTGTCTCCTTCTTCAGCGCCTGCACCTGCTGCTGCAACAATGGGCACGGCGACGGGGACCTCCGTGTCAGAACCGGCGATAGCATCAGTGGTTAAGACGCAAGCCGATGCAGCCGCGGGCACCACTTCCTCTTCCTCCGCCACCGTTTGTGCCTGCGGCAAAGGCAGCGCACGGATGGTGGCGAGGAAATCATTGAATGGCGTGCAACGAGGCATAGTGAGGCGCTCCGTGGCGACGGCGCCGGTCGACGGGTGGCAGCGTACAATGTCGAAGCTCCAGGTTTTGGCCGAGAGCGCGCTGTAATCTTCTCGTGAGCTGGACTTGTGATACATACCACCGCGTAGCCGCAGGATTAGGTGTAGCACTGCATTGGCCCGGATGTTGTATTCCTGTATCAAGCGGCTGTCCTCCAGCTGCCTGCCTGCTAAGGTGAGGCGCTGCTGGTCTGGCGGGATGCCTTCCTTGTCTCGGATCTTTTGCTTCACGTTTTCAATCGTGTTATACGGCTCCACGTCAAGGGTGATGATTTTGCCCGTCAGTGTCTTGACTTCAATTTTGAAGTTGCCGCTGTTCTCGTACTCTTCCTCCTCCTTAGTATTTTGGGTGATGCGCATGACCTCATGGCCTTCGAGAGCCGCGAACCAAGGCAGTAACAAGTTGGTCGAAAGAGGAGCGCGCCTTCTGCCACTCCTTTGGTACAGGCGCATGTCATCGCCAATGCCATCGACATACAGCACAGCTTCGTCATGAAGGCCGACGGTATGAAGATGGTGGCTACCGTACCTCTCACCCCAGATACCATCGACTCTACACTGAGCGTTTTTTAAGCCTAAATCTCTGCATTTTTGCTTGTCCAACTCGGAGAGCTCGAACAGACTGTACACGGGATACTCACACTTGAGCCGATCTAGGTCTTCGATGCCCTTTTCCCGGAGTATCTTATCAACTTCGGCCGCGAGGTCGCTTAGTGTAGGTTCGCCGCCGCCGTCATGTCGCGGCTTCAAGGAGACGATGCCCGAGTAGAATTGCTGCTGGGAGCTTGATTGCAAGGATATTTGGGTCGCAACAAGCGTAGCCATTGACGAGTGCAAAGCAGTAGAAGTGTTCGTCGAGCTCGTTCGCGCACCGAGAGTACCTCGGATCAGTATGTGAGAGGTAAGGAGTTAAGATGCACTCCGGTGGCAATAAATTTGGCAACAAGGAAAACGCTCGTAACTCTCGGCTATCCGCTTCAATATCTATAATCTTTTAGCTCTACTTTGAAGGCCATGACGCCGTGACGCCATGACACCGCACCGCGCATAGTTTAATACTCAGTACTCAGTAAAGATCACGAAAAAAAGACACACGAAATCGTACGGTACCCTTTTTTTTACATTTTCCGTTTATCGCTGATTTTGTTCGGCGATAATGAACGACGCACGCATTTTACGAGAAATGCCATAACAAGAGTAGACTTTACTCGATCGAGTTAGAAATTTTAGAATCTGAAACTCATCTCCAATGCCTAACTTTTCTCTTACAGGAAGAAGACGCAGATATGTCCTCGAAGATAATTTCCTAGGGTTTGAAATCAGTCAATCACTCCTTGGAAAAAGAAAGGCATTTCATCTGTCTTCCCTTTTGCTTTGATCTCCGGGAAAAAAGCTCGTGAACTCCAAAAAAAATCCAAAAAAAAGCTCCTGTACATCTGTAGACGCATTTGCCGTATTTTTACCGTATTCTGACCGTATTTCCACCACCAAGGGGGGAATTGGCGATTCCTCTATTCAAAATATTTGTCCGTTGGGCTGGGATTTGCCCGTTGAGGAGCTTTTTTTGAGCTTTTTTTCTCAGGAATCTTAAAAAAATATTCAGCTTTTTTCCAGGAGGCCTACTTTTGCTCTAGCCAGAAAAGTACCTCAGCATCCTAGGATCTCCAAGTGGAACTCATTTTCTATTTCTATGAGACCCGAAGTTTATATTGGTTATCTAAGTTTCATTGGCGGCGTCGAAGAAGTTCCCTAGATGTCCATTTATTTCGCTTGTTGCTAAATTTATTGCCACCGGTAGAGGTCTCTCTGTGGGGTTAATCTTTTTTGTACCGAAATTGTCAGAGTACCGTACAGGGGGGCTGGGTTGATATTTAATTAGGGGGGCTGATCTTTTCTCGGAAAATCTGGGGGCGGGCTGGCACTTTCGAAGTGTGGGCTGGCACTTCCGGGTGATAGCCAGGGGCGGGCTGGCGTTTTCGGCGTGCTCCTTTGAACTGTCGGTCCTCTTATAAAAAAGCAGGAGGTATAAGGAGCAAGGATTACTACGTTTTGAGGTCTCGATAACTCTGATTTTCCGCGCCTCCTCCGAGCAGAGGATTGGTATGGTAGTAGCTATACAGGGGAAGGGTTCCATTTAGGCATTTATTCGGGCGGTATCATAGGAATCTCCCACTCCTAATCAATCGTAAACCTACGTCCGAGATGCCTTCGGAAGGCACCTGGGACGTAGGTTGGCGTAGGTTTACGAATGATTAGGAGTGGGAATCCCCTGGCCCGGCTGATTTTACTTCGCCGAGGTGTCAAACAAAAGGCACCACAAGCATGTTGCAGATTCAAAGCCTAAAGCCTTCAACGCTCTTCTTGCGAAGAAAATAAATATAGAAACAATGGGCTATCAGCTACCAGCCACATCGGCTATAAAGAAAATGTGCTATGCTACGTACGTCATAGCTGTGGGTCATATGACACACGAACGAGCACTCAGTCCCGCCGACTTGTTCGGAGGAAAGGCGCCAGTTGGAGCCTTAATTGGCCTTCTGGCTTCTGGAGCAAATTTGCTAGAGCATGTGCAGCTGTGTTGCTGTCCTGCTGTGCACTGCAGCCCAAGTGCATTCTTTATGTGCCTTTGTGACTGCTGTGTACTTGCCTTTCTTTGTTTTTGGGAGTGTATTAAATAGACTAGAATAGACTAGACATATATACCAAAGACTATCGAAACTAAACTTTAAGCTGGTGGTTTGAGATTAATTCTAATGGAGCACGCGTGCCTCTATTGGCCTTGGTGGTGCTCCCTCTGTCTTTTCTGTGGTCTCTGCGCGTTGCGTTCGGTTGGTTGCCGTTGGCGGTAAACAGCCGATTTTCTCTTTCTGTGTTTACTATATTAGTGTACACTTGCTTGTGTGTTGATTGCTTTCTGCGTTCCGAGTGATCTATACTCTCGGAACTTTCACAACTCTTTCTTGTTCCTTTGATGTGAGCTCCCAGCTTGGCGTCTGCTTAATCGCAGTCCAACAAAAACTGCCTAATCACGTCCCGCAACCCAAACTAAACCCGTTGGCAGATCAGCTCCGTGGCGATGTGACACGACCGAGGGCCGTCGAGTAACTAGGGTCAACTCTCGGAATCTAAAACGGGATTATCATCAATGCAGATCAACCGACGCACCCTGCGGCGCACGCCCGTGGTTGTGTTAGTTTGGACCATTTCACTGAAGTCCACGGTGTAAGTCCACTCGCCCCGATGAGTGCGCATAGAAGGTGCTCCCGCGCTGTACTCGGCCTCGAGCCGCGCTTGCGTGGCAGCGTCAAACGGCAGCCACTCAGAGTCGTCGCTCTCGCACACCCACGAGGATGAATACATTGCTGACGCTGCTGCTGAGCTGTACGCAGCCGCTGCTGCTCCATCTGCTCCGTCTTCAACCGCAGCTGCTGCCTCTTTCGTGTCGGTAAGTTTGCGCTTCAAAGTGTTAATTCGGCGCTCGAGGGCAAGCACTTCTCCCTCTTCTTCTTCTGCTCCTACAGCCGCTGCCCCCACAGCAGTAGGGAACTCTCTCGATGAAGAATATTCGTCATCAGAAACATCGAAGGAGGTCGCAGCAGCAACAGCGGCGAGGGGTTTCTCCTCAGACGAAGCCTGAGCTTGCGGCAAGGGCAATGCGCGAATGGTGTCCATGAAGTCGGCGAAGAACATGCCCCGAGGCACAGTGAGGCGCTCCGTGGCGACGGCGCCGGTCGACGGGTGGCAGCGCACAATGTCAAAGCTCCAGGTTTTGGCCGAGAGCGCGCTGAAGTCTTCTCGTGAACTCGTCTCGTGGTACATGCCGCCGCGCAGCCGCAGCACTAGGTGTAGCTCCGCTCCCTTCTGGATGTTGTAGTCCGACAGCGTGCGCTCGTCCTCTAGTTGCTTGCCTGCGAAGATCAACCGCTGCTGGTCCGGCGGGATGCCTTCCTGGTCTTGGATCTTTTGCTTCACGACCTCAATTTTGTCAGAAGGCTCTACGCGAAGGGTGAGGGTCTTACCCGTAAGGGTCTTGACATCTACTGTCATGCCGCCGCCACGGGCTTCGATCTCCTCTCCTCGAACTTCCTCCTTCGTTTTTTGGGTGACGCGCATCACTGCGTGACCTTCGAGGGCTACGAACCAAGGCAGCTTCACTTTGGTCGAAAGAGGAGTGTACGTTTTGCCGCTGCTTTGATACAAGCACATATCATCGCCCATTCCATCGACATATAGCATAGCATCATCACGAAGGCCGACGGTATGAAGATGGTGGTAACCATCGCTCTCGCCCCAGATACCATCGACCCTACACTGAGGGTTTCTTAGGCCTGCATCTTTGCATTTTTGCTTGTTTGACTCTGAGTACTCAAAGGCCGTATGAACATTGAACTCAAATTTAAGTTGACCAACGTCCTCGATGCCCTTTCTCAGGAGTATTTTATTGACCTCGGCCGCGAGGTCGCTTAGTCTGGGTGCGCCGCCTTCCTCGTCGTGACGCGGCTTCAAGGATACGGTGCCCGAGTAGAGATGTTCTTGGGAGCCTGTTTGCAAGGAAATTTGTGTCTCCACAAGCGTAGCCATAGGCGAATTCGCAGTGGTCTATGTGATTGTAGAGCTCCTTCGCGCACCTTAGCAGTGTCTCCTCAGGTGAATAAGATAGTAAGATTTGTATTGCTGTCACCAGCTTTCGACTTTCGACGAATACATATACTTCAAGACTAGCTAGACGACGACGTCAAAGAAGACGCTCACTGCCACTGCTGCAACACAAAAAAAAATGTTCTGAGAAAAGTTCCGAAAGGACGGAAAGAACGGGGTTTAGCGGACACCCTAAACGTGTCCCCTGGTTTAGCTATCTCTATATCTCTACGGTGCGGTAGACCCTAACTTACGACAAGTCTAGTCTGTAAGTCTGTAGTTCTGTAGTTGTTTACAGAGATCTGTCGCGAGAAGGCGCGACAAGTAGTACCTCTCAGCTCTCAGCCTCAACGCCCTACTGTAGCTACAGCTACAGATATACTGTAGTACAAGATGATTGCGGCAGTCGCAACCATAGCTAGAGGACCGGTAGGACTTTCGTAATGTTTCAATAGTGCTTAGACAATATTTTTGGAAAAATCGAGCTGTTGCTTCTGCTTAAGGTTGCTGTCTCTAGATCGTTCGTATAACCTATCTTGCCATTACCATCGATCGTCTGCTGTATCTTTTGATGAAGGAGGTGCGCCGGAGACGAGAGCAGATGACCGAGGGTGAGACCTCACAACGAAAATGCCATAATATGAAGGCTTTCTACTGTTTAAGGGCGGAATTGTTCCATAGCTTGTGTTTGTATGTACTGCCTTGTAGAACTAATATAGACCGTGTTTATGAATTGTAGGGTTGGATGATTAGAATCTCACACTTCCTCGGTGTATTACGTATACATTGCCCTATAGATAGAAATGCAAGCGGTCGAGAGCTCTATGAAGACCTCGTGGAGAAGACGACAAGAGCAGAAGAAGATGCTGCGTCGGTAGACTTTTCTTTTTTGTATCGCTCTCTCCCTCTCTCTAATGTAGCTCCTTTGCTTTCACTTTTGCCTGAAACTTCATGCTTCAGCGTATGCAGTGTAATGAAGACTGCACATGTTAGTATAAGTGTCCACGGAGCTAGTTCAATGACCCTGTTCTCATTCATTGACTGACCTTGTGCATTTGTTTGTTTTCATCCTCTACACGTAAACAGGTCAACCCGGGGGATTTGGCGGTGCTTTACAACGGCTCGAACGCGATGAAAGCTGCTCTGGACCAGGGAGATGCGCTCGCGGTGGGTACACACATGTATATATACATCACATGCAGGAGGTCGAACGATACGGCTGTGCGCATTGCTGTCTGAAGACTTATCATCAACTAATGTTTGGTCTTCCTTCACTTTCTCTCTTGTTTGTCGCAGTCTGTATTGATTTCTTCGCCTTGAAGTATGTCTCCTGTTGAAGCCATTACACCGCTTTACAAGAATCTCATTTTCTTTCACCTCCCTCTTCTCCCCCTTTATCTCCGATTAATATCTGACAAATGAGTCAACGCACCTCTTTGCACATGTGTAGGTGAAGACCATGGCGCGATTGGATCCTCTCACCTTGACCGAGCCCTGCTACCAGCCTACAGGGGGGAGTGCCTTAACGCCGCTCGCGTATCTGCGAAGGAATTTAAGAAGAAGAAGAAGTACCAGGAGAGAAGAAGAAGAAGAAGAAGCAGGCAATGGAAGAGGAGATGAAAGAGAAGGAGGAGAAACAGGCGGAAGAGAACAAGAAGGAAATAGAGATGGAAATGGAGAAGGAAAAGCTCAGCACCATCCATATGCACAAGACATGGTGCCTCTGTTGGAAGGCCTATTGCTGCAGCACGGATTTGTGCCCCTCGCAGACGGCATTGCTATTCCGGTAGGTGATTGTGTATGTTTTTGAAGGGGTCCTTAATATTTGGGGCGCTCTTTCTTTTCCTTTTTCTACTTCTTTTTCTTTTGCTTCTTAACGTAGACTGGGTGTGCCTTCTTGGGTATGCATTTACCTGACCTTGAATTTAGAATGCGTGCGAACTCTCCTTCGGTTACCCAATTCGTGCGTGAATTACCATGGCATTCAGTTTTTAGTGCGTTCCACTGGTTACCTTTTCTGTGTTCTCTTCTGTCTGCGTCGGCTCTCTCTCTCTCTCTCTGCATTGGCTGGCAGGTGCAACTTCTCGTTACAGCGCTGCAAGTGCCGAGGCCGCCAGAGCTAACACTGCAAGAATGGGTCCGAGAAGGCTCGATCAATTTGAAGCAATTTAAAGCGCTTTTGAACTTGCAAAGGTGCGTATTCGCGAGAAAAATTTATAAATGTACCACTCTAATAGTAAGAACAAGGCCCCAATCTTACGCACCTTTCGTTGAAATGTCATTCGTATTCGCGATTCTCCTTTTTGTTCACTAATCGTCATTGCTGCACCTGTCCTTCACTACTATTTTATCTTTCACGGTCCTTGTCTTTATCGTATGCCACATGTAACAACTTGCAGGTTACTGCCTCAAAATGCAGAGCGGACTGACCCATCCCTGTCCTTCCTGGTAAATTCTCAGCCCCAAGCCCCTTCCCCTCCGTGCATGCTACCCTGCTGTAAGTGGCACCGCATGAAGAAGTTTCTCGCTTCGCTTCATCTCTCATGTCCTCTTCTGTCGCTCTCTTAACTTGATTCGTCGCATAAATTCATCATGCCTTCCTCTTTTACGGTGTCGTTTTCCAGGTGAAATGCGCTGAAGCACGAATCAGCCCTGATAACGAGTACAACCACAACACAGACCGCGACTACGATGACGATGACGGAGATGATGGCAGGCTGTGTGTTGTGAGTTGATGCTCTTCACCTGAGAGCTGACCACGGGAGAGGTGCCACAAGTTACCGGACATTCGAATGATGACACCGTTGCGCCCTGTCTCTTCTTGCAAAATAAATATAATAATTCTTGTCATCAGCCACTGCCACGAATTGATTAATTTAGCTGCTTGCTATATAAGTTTCCGGCATGTGCAATGCCGCAATTCCCTGCTGCCTCGCGCCTCTTTGTGCTTCATCCGAGTATATCGCGCTCTCTCTGAACAACTCGGCCTTTCCAAGTTTAAACTTTGCACTTCAAACCGCGTTAAACCTTTAGAATCCCCCCCCCCCGGGACTTTCAGCTGTCAGCTGACAGGAATAAATCAAGATTCAAACGAACGCACCTGCTCCTGAATACTCTATTTCCTACCTGGATGCTGATGTCGGTGATATCGGTGGTCGGTGGCTGTTTTATGTTTTATTATATATTCTTCATCCGATACAGAATAACTTATTCTACCACGCCCACGAGAACAGAGAACGATACCTGAACGAACACGCCGGCCGTTGAGCGCATCTTTTAGCATGGCTAATTTCTCTGCTTTCTGTACCCTAGAGAACCAATTCTCTGAGAGCAGCGGCACTATAGCAAAAGCAGAATTCTGCTAAAAAGCGGGTTGTGTATCGTGTCATTGAAGTACTTCCTATATTTCATGGCCCTTATCATCAACTTCGGCACCTGCTCTTTAGGCTAGCATGAAGGTCCGGTGTGAGTTCCCCTTGGGCAATAGCACAAGAACTATGAGGAGTATAACCTGCAATTGTAGCTGAATGGTCGGCGGTCAATTACCAATCGGCTGTGGAGTGCACATCGGACTTTAAGGCTAAATCGCCCTGAATTCAGGAAATAAAATAACGAATAGATTCGCAGTACGTGGGATGAATGGCATTTTGAATCGCCTTGATGGCCCACAAGGAGCCGATTAAACCTTGTTAGGGCAATAAACGCCGCCTAGAACTAGCACATTTATGTTTATGTTTATGTACAAATTTCTATTTTGACCCTCGTGATCGTGATGAAGTAAAATTTTAGTGGAGTTAAGGTAAGTGCTGTACTTATTTCTCAAAATCACCCACAAAGTCAAATTTTAGACGTGAGCTTTTTCCTGTTTGCGCGGCTTATTTCCCTTTTGGAAAAATACCAAGATCCCATGGACAGGTATAGGTATAGGTATAGGGTTAAGGGCCTCTACAGCTCCATTCCAGGGTTGAGTTAATTTATCGCAGCTGCATGGCTTAGGCTTAGTCTAGTCTAGTTAATACTCTCCCAAAAACAAAGAAAGACAAGTACACAGCAGCCACAGAGGCACATAAAGAATGCACTTGAGCTGCAAATGCGCTAGCGAATTCGCTCCAGAAGGCCAATTAA
>Ga0307982_1004724_pt1 | contig 10721 bp, 7 predicted proteins | sample OrgLakmetagen989_FD_201847 | JGI IMG/M metagenome (GOLD analysis project Ga0307982, IMG submission 201847) | Saline water microbial communities from Organic Lake, Antarctica - #989 | ecosystem: Environmental > Aquatic > Non-marine Saline and Alkaline > Saline | place: Antarctica: Organic Lake... | reverse complement strand
CGAAGCGTTTATAGCTTCGAAGGAGGTGCTGGTCCGCCGCCCAGCACCTCCCGGCATTCGCCCATTTTTAGAAAATAAACGGCCAATACAGTTTTTTTTTTTTTTTTTTTTTTAACCGAAAATAATCGAGCCCCTGAAATAATCGATTATTTGAAGCAGGAGAAACTTTCGGAGCACTATGCCGTAGCGAGAAGAACAATAGGGATAGCTACTGCTGCAGAGACCATAGTACCCACGGCTACGCCCCACTTCACTTGATTCATGAGGTGGAACCGTCGCAACTTGCGCGTGTTTTTCCGAAAAGCGCCTGCTGCGCGCTCGAGCTCATGCGTCTGCGTTTCGATTGATTCCAGCTGCTCTTGCCGGTCCAGTATCATCTCCACGTTGCGTTCCATGATTCGGCGCACTTCGTTTAGCTGGTCTTCGACGCGGCTCAGCTGTTGGCTGCTGTTGGCGTGGGCAAGTTCTCGGGCAAGCAAGGGCTCTGCCGTGCGATGTAACGCCAAAACCGTCGCTGGATCTGTGAGCCGCTGTTGCTCCGCTGCTGCCAGCACTTCCTTCGATTCTTGTTCAGCACCTGCATCGAGATCTTGCGGTGAAAGCATTGGCATGAGGAGCACGGCCAGTTTTTCCACTGCGGCTTGGGCGCGACTCGCATCGAAGGCTTTTCCAAACACACACACAAAGCTGAAGCATCCATTGAGGTCGTGGACAGGCAGCTTGACGGCCCGCCAACCTTCATTGCTAACAAAGTCGTCCCATCCAGGTGGCGCTTTCCGACCCATCATTTTTCGTCCAGCTTCCACGGAGACCAACGGCGCGTCATCCGCATATGTCTCGCATATGACAATTTCACCCTTACTGCTTGCAGGTTTTTGCCTGCACACGCTTAGGTACACCATCAAAGGTGGGGTATCTGGAAGCTTGCGGCTCATGGATGGTAAAGTAGGCGCTGTGGGGAGGCTCAGGCCCATGCTACTGCCAAAGCTAGAGTTGCCATGGGTGCTATGCTTCGTGGGATTGTCACAAGCCTCCGATGTGGCATCTGAATCGACAAAAGGGTTTACCATAGTAGAGTCGTTTTTAGTCGCAGACTTCCTTGCCATTGACATACTTGACGTCATCCGAGCGAACATAGTTGGTTTGGTAGCATTCGGCGGATCTGCATGTGAGTCTTCGCTCAACCAATCAGGCTGTGAATTATCTGAGGCCATTCCCAAGGCGAAAATGTCTACTCTACAGGAGTTCTTCAAGTGTTTAGCACTCAAATTGATAATAAGATCAAAGGGCAAGTTGTGTTAAGTGTTTTGAATTATGATTGTTCGTTCAGTTCGAATAAGTAACGCTCTGTCCCTTAATTGTTCAGGATGCTTCAATGCTGGAGCATGAGCACGGAACTGGCAAAGGATCGGAAGAGAACGAGGAACGAGAGAGCTCCATATCCACGCAGTCACGCAGTCGTAAAATATTTTCTTTCGTATTCTATCAGTGCATTTTATAAAAGCACACACTCCCCGGACTAGTAGCTACCTACGAGTTTCCATCCTCGTCCATCCATGTGAAGTAACTGCCGTTCTTGTGCATCACCGGCAGTGCTGCATAGGGATAGTCGAGACAGTGGAAGCGCTAAACTTTCTTTACTGGGTAGACCATGGATGCATATGAAGACTTCTACGACGATGAAGACGAATCCATCTTTTCGGACGATCTAGTCGACGAGGGTGACGATGTCGGTGTCGATCTTCTCATGCGTCGTGCAGGCAATAGCCCTGCTAAAGATAATAGTCCCGCAGGGCCCCCGTCATCATCCTCGCTAGGCGCAGACGACTCATCCTTCAATTCAGAGGCGGCCCCTGGTGGAGCTAGTCCATTTGTGTCGCCCCAGATTCATGGTGGCGTTAGCGCGCGCTACCGTGAGATTAGCTCGATGAACGATGACGACGACGGTAAGCACACTGCAGCGAGTGAAAGCGTTTAGGATATTGATTAGATTGAGCGTGAAATCTGCACCGTCCATCGGTGCTGCATATTCAAGTATCTCTATCGAATAAAATCTCGAGGGATTGTTCACTTTTGTTTTCATTTGTTTCTCTGCAGCGTCCGACTTGTCATTCTCAGACTTAGATTCGATGTTGAGTGAGGCGAGCTTACACGGAGAGCGAGCAAACCGGCGAAAACTTCCTTATTGTAAGTCCAACTTGTGCAGATAATCCATAAATCTCGTTAACAGCGTTGGAGCCTAAACTTTGTTCTGATTAAAACTCGAACCCTCTAGCCATGGTGGGTCTTTCATCTCTTTTCAACAACTCTGACTTCAGGTGCAGGAGCACTGTCCGCAGACGACGGTAGCCTCGCAGGCGCTAGTTTAGCCAGTTCGCGGAGCGCCGATGCCCACCTCGCACGTTTTTTACAGGGGAGCATGCGGCGTGCACAGGGCGCAGGCAATGGGACGCTTCTTGGAGGTGTCATTTTTCAATCGCCAGACGCAGCAGACCCCAACAGGGAAGAGCAGCTACGCGAATCGAGACATAGAATAAGAATGGCACGGGAAGATGAAGGCAGCCACTGCTTGGGCACCAGCGAAGACGATGATGTTGACTTGAGTAACCTGTCTGATGCTGAGGAAGAATCGAGGCAGCCAATCAACGCGAGGCTAGCATTCACGAGCAGTATCGGAGCTTCATCGTCCGCACCACGAATGGAGGAACCTACTGCAATGCCACAGGTGCTTACCTCGAAACTAGAGCTGCAGGCACCGCTACTGGATGAAGTTGTCGCTCCTATTGAAAAATCAGAGACTCAGAGTACTGCTGCTGTCAATCCTGCTGCTGCTGCTGCTGCTGCTGCTGCTGCTACTGACATTGCAGTAGTAGCCTTCACCACGAATAGTTCTTCAGCACCGAGTGTTGAGCTTTCGTCTGCTGCTGCACCGAGTGTCCAGCCTTCGATACAGGTTCAAGTTCCTCACGAAGAGGCTTCTAGTGACATGGCTCACGCAGCACGGAGGCTGCGCGTCGCAGCTGGCACTTATGGAGATTCTAACTACAAGGGCAGGCGAGAAAGCAGCCACCCCAAGGGAGACGATTATGGAGGTAATGACGGCCACACTTATCAGAATGCAGGCATTGAGGACCAAGTCGACCTGCTGCGACGGCAATTGGCGTCCTTGCGAGAGCAACTAGCAACCAATCAGCAGGCGCATGTTCATAGACAAGCCACTGCCAGTGTACATCATGAGCACTACCAAGGAGCAGCGTTTGTGGCTCCGTATTCGGAGCGCCCGCGAGGTGGGAGCGAGAGGAAGAACCGCAACAATCACCTCGAAGTAGATGACTATCGCGCACTGAGTGTGGAACAATTAGAGGCTATGGAGCGTGCTGCAGGGCCTTTTGCAGATTATGACGACGGTGATGATGACGACGAGAGAGGTAACGAAGCAGGTAATGGAACGGGGGCGAACGGGCGAGGTGGAAACGACTCAAACGGCAGCAGCGTCGGCTGGTGGGGCCACGATGCTTCAGGCCGAGGCGGTGGGTGTGCGGTCAGCACCATCGTAGAACTGGACCTGTTGGGGACCAAGACACGGAGTAACTGGCTGGCTCCACCGGCATTGGTGCGAGGGCCTTTTCACCCTGAACACACAGCCCCCCTGCCACCGCGCTTCCAGCCACCTCAAGTGCCACCGCAGCAGTCGTTGCTGCCGTCGTCGCAGCGCGCGGCGACCACCGAAGCATGGACGCGACACGAGAACAGCGAGGTTGACTTAGGTCTGCAAGAGCATGCGATTGGCTTCGAGCCGTTCCAGGGAAGCTTCCAAGAGCACGACGAAGAGGGCGACGACCATCACAACAGTGGAAACCGCTCCAGTGCAGGAGGCACCAACAACAAGACCAATCTGCGCGCGGGTCTTGCTGCGCTTGAAAAGTACGGCCAAGGTCTAGCTCAAGAGTTAGAAGAGGCCCGCTCTCAGCTGGAAAGTTGCCACGCGCACCACGCGGCGGAACTCCGCGAGTTCGACCACCAGTTCTCTGGCTTGAGAGCCAACCGAGCCAATCCTGACTCAGAGGATGAAGCGAGTGAATCGATCCACGACGGACCTTTTGCTCAAGGTGGTGCCTACGACGAGGGCACACAGGAACAGCGGCTGCACGAGGAAGAAGAGGCAATGAACCAGGGCAAGAAGTGGGCAGGCAACAACAGTGAAGCAGCAGAGACGGCCACGGCAGCGCTGGGCGAAGCGCGCTCTTTGTTCACTGAGCTACAAGCGGCTTTCTCCACTGGAGGTTATGAAGATCCTCTACACGCTGGTGCCTACTCACAGCACGCAGGAGGCTCGCCGATAGCGCCCAAGGCATTGGTGCCTGCACCGTACATGAGCCCAGCGCGCGGGAGCACACGGAGCGGCCTTCGCGGCAGTTACCACAGTAGCGCTGATGACAGTAGCAGTACCGGCGGCTATGCAAATGACGGTGGTTTTGGGCACAGCAGAGGTGCACTACCATGGGCCAAGTCATCCCCACGAGAAGAACCAACGCCAAAGAGCCAACCAAGAAGGCTTTTACAGCAGCAGCAGGCTTCTGTGCAGCCACCACCCCCGCGGCCAGAATTTGCGCCTTACGTGCATGGCCTGGGCAACGCGGTGCACGTGTCCGTCGAGAAACAAGGCGTGACTCTCGTGGCAGGCATGAGCCATGGTCGAGGTGCTGATGCTGGGGTGAATCGCCATAAAGGTAACCGAGCAGGTGCTGCCAGAGCTGGCTCAATTCAGGCAGCGCAAACGCGGCCATTCGGCATGGCGACCTCCTCGAAACGGCAACCAAACGAAACTCAGCGAATTGCAAGGGCCCCTCTTTTGAGATGACATTTAGGAATTTCCTGTCGATCGGACCTCTGGCTGGCTTAGATATGGTATCTATCCAATTTCTTCGCGCGCGTGTTCTGCCTTATGTACTTCATAGAGGTATTATAACGCAGTTTTAATTATGATGCATGTGATGCATATGTCGAAGTCGCAGTGCACTTTCGAGAGTTTAGAATATGATAATGATAATCCCTCTGAGGAACATCTCAAATCTCTCTTCTTCAGGGCGCCAATCAGCCTTATTATCTTCGAAATGCCACAGGAAAATGGTTTAATGGAAATTTATGAGTATGAGTCGCGGGTCCCGGGTCGAGCTGCCAGCATCAATCCAGCAGCAGCAGCAAGCAGCATCCTAAAGACCGAATAACCCCCCTGTAATTTGGGCCCATTTTTCCATTATTTCCCCCGATTCAGCTCTTCCTCGCCAGCACATTTCATTTTGGTTTCACCATGCAGCCAAGAATGGCAGGTACAACGGTACCGGGCAGGGCCTTGCGGTGGTGGGGCCTCGCGTTACCACTAAAGGTTCTTTTGATCCTCATAGCTGCATCGGGCTGCCCTAAGAATATGTCTCTAACTGGATCGAACGAGTGCGGTGTCGTGGCCACAGATTCACGCTCGCTTACAGTGCTGGCCGCTCGCAGTGTTGCACCGTTGGTGAGTTTTACAACGCTAATCGCTCACGCTTGTGTTCTACTATGTTGTTCAATCCACTAAGTCCCTTGGAATAAAGTGCAGCATAATTATGCCATCATTACGGTTACTCGAAGCTACTAGCAGTTTGAATTGGGAGGTGAACGGCGAGCCAACCCATAGGGATGGCTCGGCCAAACAGGGAGGCAGCATAACATCCGTCTTTGTTGCCGAATTGCCTACAATGGGCGTGAAAGATATGCAAATACACGTGCATAAAATCACTAGTAGTCGATATTCAAATTATCGATCGTACTCGTAGTCTTAGGCTCTGTCTGCCCTTTCAATAGTGTCATGAAAGCCATGTCTAACACTACAATCGATATTTCTGATACACGTTGCCCAGGCCCTCATGTTCAGCCCGCCTAAAGCTGCCAACGCGGTAGCGGCCAACCCGTTCAACTTCGGTGCTTTTAGCAGCGGTGGGGGGCAGCCCGCGCAGAAAGTTCGTTCGGGTTGGGCCTACGCTGCGAAGCCTCCACCCCCACCCGTGCCCCCCAGTGGGTTCGCGACCAGCGGCAGCCACGGAGCCAACGGCAAAGTGGGCAGCCACAGCGCGAGCAACTCGGACGAAATTGGCTTGCTGTCCGACTTGCAGCGGCGGTCCCTCGAGTCCTCGGTTCGCGTGTGGGCGGCTGGGGACTTGCTCGCCGAAGGCTGCGCGCGCTTTCAACTGCAGCACAGCGCCGCCGCGCACAGCAGCAGCAGCAGCAGCAGCAGCAGCGACGGCCACTACGCTACCACCCCCACGCTCACGCCGTCAAGTGGGAGCGGTGGTGCTGTTGCTGTCCCGCCAGCACCGCCCTTGGAAAGTTTCGCGCGTGCTGCGGACCAGCCTCCAGCAATCGCAGCATCAATGCCGCACTTCGTGATGCCTCCGGAGCATGGGGGCAACCCCGCTCGCGCCTTGCTGTGCTTTCAAATGGCGCCACGGGCCCTCAACGCGCGCTCTTCCGTGCAGCCAGTAGGGCCGGGCGCGCGCCCCGCGCCCATGCCGGGCTTCGTGGGGGCACCGCTGTGGCCTCAGTTGGGGAACGACGGGGCCTCCTTGGCCTCTGCCGCAGCTGACGCCGTAGGCGTCACAGGCCTAGCGGAGCCGGCAGCAGCAGCAGCAGTGGGGGCAGCAGTGGGAGCCGCAGCGGGAGCCGCAGCGGGAGCGAGCGTGAAGTTGTCCAATCAGAACATCGGCGCGTACGTGCAGGCGGCTCAGGCCGCAGCGCGCACGGGCACGCCCGAGGAGCAGGCGCTGGCCGCGCAGTCCATTGACGCCACCCTGGTGCAGCCGGTGATGGCGCGGGTGGCCGCCAACATCGACGCGCTCGGAGGCCTGGGCGGAGGTGGGGTGATGGGGGACACCGTGGAAGAAAGCTTGCTGCAGAACGTGCGGCAGTGGGAGTTCGTGGAAGAGCAGCTGTTGGACCCGACCGCGAAACTGACGTCCGCCGAAGTGCAGTTGCCCGCACACCATTTGGCGACGAGCTTAGAGCTCATGGGGAAGTATTACTTGCTGCGGGGCGATTCCCACCGGGCAGCGCAAGCACTAGAACGCTCGTGCCCTCTGCTGGAGTTGCTGCCGCCGCGGCAGCTGCCGCTAGGCTCGACCAACGGCGTGGGCATCTCGACCATCGGTGTCCCTCCTCCTGGAAAGGTGGCTCCTGATGCAGCTGGAGCGGGAGTGGGCGCTGCAGGCAGCAGCTCGACATCACCGTCGCCGAGTGCTGCACCTAGTAGCAGTAGTAGTAGCAGGAGCAGCAAAACCGACCGGCGATTTGGAGGCCCCGCGCTCTCGTTTGCGCCGGATTCCGGCAAGTGCTTTGATCTGCTCGTCGATGTGTACCGCCACCAGTACGACGAAGACGGCGGCGTGGGTTTACCTCGATGGCCTCTGACGCTAGACGAGCTTAGCACAGAAGCAGCACACGCCACCACAAGGGCCTCAGCGGCAGCAGCAGCAGTGGGTGCAACAGCAGCAGTAGCAGGTAGCTTAGGTCGCAACTCTGAGTCAGCGCCACCTGTGAGCCGCAAGCCACCACCTCCACCTACCGCGCTGTTGCCGGATCAGGACAGCATTAGCCAGAAAAGTAGTAACAGCAGTGCAGTCAACAATGCCACCGCTGCTGCAGCGGTTGCAAGTGCTGACAGCGCTGACGGAGAAGGTCGAAGCAGTAAGAAACGGCGGAAACGCTCCAAGGGTAGCACCACGGATACGGCTGATGTTGTGGCTACGCTTGACTCTGAGGGCTCTCCTGCGCCACCTTCGTCCTTATCATCGAGCCTTGACCGCGAGGTCGCAGCCAAGCTTGACGCGCTCCGGGAACCTTACCAGCATTTGCGAGGCGTCAAGAAGAAGTGCGATACGTGCGACGAAGCCAGTCCAGCCAAGGGGCGGCGTAGCAGTCGATCAGCAAGGCGTGCGATCAAAAACAGTATTGGTCGCAAAACCCTAGGTAGGAGTGGTGCTAGCGGCAGAGACGAAGAGCGCAATGGGCGCGATCAGTTAGACTTACTCGCGGAGCGCTTCGCTGGCGCTCTTTTAGGCCCAACTCGGGCTCGGAATAGCGGTAATGGTGGCGGCGTTAGTAGCGGCAGCGGTAGCAGTGGTGGTAGTATGGTAGCAGAGAGTGCTCAACGAGAGTCGCGGCGACGGGCGATCGACTCTGCAGACACTATCTTGCGGCTAGCCGAAGCCACCGTTAGCCAGCTTGGCAGCCGAGGCAGCACCACTGACGACAGCAGCAGTGGTAGTGACAGTAGTAGCAGTAGCAGTGGTAGAGGGGCTCCCATGTGTGACGAGTACTTGCGGGTGATGCGGCGCATGCTCTTGGCAGAAGAAGCAGACTTTGACTTGCGCTTTGCACAACCATCGCAGCCTACAGGCGCCAGTAGTGGCGCTAGCCGTGAGGTGGGATCACCTTTGCTCCAGTATTATGGTGGGTACAGGTATCCTGCGCCAGTGCGCCCGGATTTGTCCACAGCACTGCTAGCGACAATGGAGCGCTCTGAAGTGGATCACACGGATGAGGGTGTGGATGGTAGCAGCAGCAGTGAGAGGAGCAACACCAACAGCCGTGCTTCTTCCAGTAGCTCTTCCGTCGTGCCAGCGCTGGTGAGTCAGCGATTTTCAACCATGGCAACGTCTTTCGGCGACGCGGCCTTTCTCGACATCGGCACTTTCGGCGATGTCAGCGACGGCCGCTGCTATGCGTGTTTCGATGGAAGCAGCCCAGAAAGAACCACTAGCACCAGTAGAAGCAACGAATGTTGCTCCGCGGACGGCAGTAGCGTAGGTGTAGCGTCAAAAGGGCATGCGTTAGGGCGAGCAGCAGTGAAAGTGGTGGCGGAAGAAGTCGTCATATCTGGCCATCTGTGGCTTCTTGCTCAACAGCAGTTGGTGCCTCTTCCCAATCATTCATTGGCAGAAGAGCCAGCAGGACTGCCGGACTTGAGTGCTGTGGTGGGCGAAGGTCAGGCAAAGGAGGACATCGCAGCGGCACGAGAAGCTGCGCGGCAACTATCCAACTTCATGGAAGAATACGTGCCCGGGGCCGACTTGGCTGCACCCGTATTTACGCTGCTGCCACCGGTGATACGGCTGGAAATCGCGTCCGTGTTTGGGGAGGCAGTGGCCAAGTCCTCTGCCGCAGCCGCGCTGGCCGCAGCCGTATCTGCCAAGGAAGCCGCCGTAGCTGCGACCCACTTCAGCCGTGACGACGACGACGACCAAGGCTACGGTAGCAGTGGTCTCAGCAGTGGCAGTGGTGGCGGCGGTAGCTACGGCGCAGACGCCTACGTCAACGACCTCCGCCGGGAGCGCATCCTCGACGGAGGGAGCGAAGCGCCGCCGTTGCTCTTTTCGCCGTTCGACCAGGCAGCTGCGGAGCGCCGGCGCCGAGGCCTTCTCGGCCGTTGGTGGGACGGCGGCTGCGCCATCGCTGGCTTAAACCCGCAGCGCACGCAGCCAGCCCAGCTCGCGGGGGCGCTCGTGTCCGGAGGTGCTGCTGCCACCTGGACGCCAGCGATCCTAGCTCCAGGGCTCGAAGCCATTGCAGCGCAGAGGGAGTTGCCGCCTCACTCGGCCACCCACGGCAGGCACTACCACCGAGACAGCGCAGGCTATTTCCTAGATGGAGCCGCTACCACCACGGACAGGCGTGGTGACAGTGGTTCAAGTCCCTTCTGGGCTTGGATGGCTCATTTGTTTGCGGTTGGGTTCGTCAACTGGCTGTCTGGCGATGGGTTCTTTGGTGCTCTACGGCTCATGCTATGGCGAGTGGTAGCGACTTGCGTTGTGCTCGAGTGCGTAGCGCTGACCGCGCAAGCGTGCGTGTTTGGCATTTTGCACAACGCACTGACCGCGGTGCTTTCCGTACGGCGAGAATTCTTAGAAGCCGCCGGCTATTTGCCGAGCGGAAGCAGTGGGTACAGTGGGAGCGACGGCTTACTGTTTGGAGACGATGGAAGTGGCGGCCGGTACTCGAACAGTGGAAGGCGCGAGAAGGGCAGCAAGCGACGAGGCGACTACAAGAGCAGCCATCACCGCAACAACAGCAGCAGCAGCAGCAGTTTTGGGCATTCTCGGAGCACCAGCGTAGACGACGGTGCATTCTTGAACGGTAGCCTCGGCGACAGCGATGCACACAGCAACCGTGGGGCCTATTACGGCAGTAGTGGGAGTGGCGGCGGCAATGCAGGGAGTTTAATAGCAAGAGCCGAAGCTTGGATGCCGCCGCCTGTGCAGTCTTTGTGGTGGAGCCTAACTAAAATGGCGTTACGCCGAGCCGGCTACGCCCACCTCATTCCTGTCCCTAAACCCAAGCCAGCTCCTGTGCCTCCGCCAGCACCTTCGCCTGTTCCGTCACAGCCGCAAGCTCCTCCCCCCGCATCTACGGATACTGGGGCTGCAGCTGAGCCTGAAGACGAGGTCGAGGACCTCTCGGAATCGTCGGAGCAATCGGAGTCGGAATCCGATACCGAAGCAAGTGCAATGGCAAGTGGAGCATCGAAGAGTGGGAAGAAGCTTACCTCTACAGGTACACAGGCGGCGGCGTCGTTACGCCAAGGAGCGCGTGCAAAGGCCTCCAATGATAAAGTGGGTGCTGCGGCGTCAAGCACTGGCAAGTCGAAAGAGCCGTTGGATAAGCAAAACCCCAACGGGTTGCCTGCCGCC
>Ga0307982_1004723_pt1 | contig 10721 bp, 10 predicted proteins | sample OrgLakmetagen989_FD_201847 | JGI IMG/M metagenome (GOLD analysis project Ga0307982, IMG submission 201847) | Saline water microbial communities from Organic Lake, Antarctica - #989 | ecosystem: Environmental > Aquatic > Non-marine Saline and Alkaline > Saline | place: Antarctica: Organic Lake... | reverse complement strand
TGCTGGTCCGCCGCCCAGCACCTCCCGGCATTCGCCCATTTTTAGAAAATAAACGGTCAATACAGGTTTTTTTTACACGAACGAGCACTCAGTCCCGCCGACTTGATCGGAGGAAAGAAGCCAGCTGGAGCCTGAATTGGCCTTCTGGAGCAAATTTGCTAGCGCGAAAGCAGCACATGTACTTTTTTTGGTGCCTCTGTGACTACTGTGTGCTTGTTTTTCTTTATTATTCGGAGAAATAACTAGACTAGACCCCTCGGGGCCGCCCGAACCAAAAGGTAGTTCGCAGCTCCTATATGTCGTAGAACACGCAAGGCGAATAGCCAGGTAATTTGGCGGATTCATGTCAAATGCGCGAAAGGGACAAATCCAATTTGATATTTTGGGCATGTGAGTATTATTCATTAAAACCAATTAAGGCTGATCTATACTTGGGAAGTAAATATCCTACTTCAGTAGCATAACTCTGAAATTTCTAACCTAAAAAATGAGATTTCTTCTTCCTTACACATCTTGTAGAATATAGCTCAAAATCACTTTTAGTTTTTGGAATGTTTGCGTGTTAGAGTTCGACGGGCCTTCACATTCAAATGAATATAATGTATACATATAATACAGTACTCGCGTTTTATTGCTTGACACATTTTTAAAACATGTTTCCATCGAGGGCTTAGTAATTTCATTCTTCATTTATCTCCTCTACAGTAAGAAGTACTGTTAGTAGGACCTTACCCGTTTTGTAAATATGTATCGTTCGAATGAGCACACACACACATGAGTTTTAATCAAAGCTTCACATGATTTCCTTATATAGTTCTTCCGCAGTCCAAGAAATTAAAAAATGACGACAGGTCGTAATCTGTCAGGTGTTAATCAAGGATTCACAGAAAAGGCATGCCGCCAGTCATCGTAAGCGCTGCAATAGGCGGGGCCATTGCATTGATATTGCGCCCACATGTGATGAATGTCGCGAGGACGCGGTTAATAAAGAAAAGCTGGGACTTTCATTTGCCGGCTAAGCAGATTGAGATGGAAACCCTCTGGGAGAAGCACCTAATGCATGGGTTCTCGAGCATCAAGGATGTTGCAGAAACTTTAAGCACCATGTCTGACAATCCTTATGTTAACCATGTCCCAACGCTTATCGGAGGCGGAGGCACATCTGATGGCAAAGACGAGCTGCAATACTTTTATGCAAACCATTTTCATTTTGCAAATGTGCCTATCAACACGACGCTTATTAGCCGAACAATCGGCCACAACCAGATTGTTGACGAGATGGTTGTCTCTTTAAACCATACAGAAGTTATTGACTGGCTAGCTCCAGGAGTCACACCAACAGGACATCATATAGAATTTCCAACAGTAGCTGTTGTTGGATTTGAAGAAGATATAAAAGGTGATCTTAAGATTGCCCGTGAAAACATCTACTGGGATCAGGCTACCGTTCTGTTACAGATGGGGGTTTTGTCTTCAAGCTCCGTTTGTAAAATCGACATCAGTACTTTGGATATCACGGGTGTTGAGCAAGCGAAGAAAGTTATTGATCCAGCATCTACACCTTCGAACGAACTTTTGAGGCGGAAAGGTTCATGGTTATTCAAGAAAAAAGCTGAACATGATAGCCCGTACCTTGCTAAAGCAAATAATGAAGAAAGCAAATGGCTTATGGAGAAGAAAGAGGGCGATTGAAAAACGCAATAGAGCCAGAGCCGATATTTCATTCGCAGGATAAACTACAATCACATTGCCAAGAAACGGAATCAATGTGCCATTTTCAATCGAACTAAACGCTGCCATTTTAATACTCAGTGTAATTCGTAGATTCTTAAGACGGCAAAACCAGGGGAGTGCGCGATTATGCCTGTCCTGTGTTGGTGTTATGGCACAAGGGCAAAAAAAAGAAATATGCATCAGCAAATGCTCACTGGCCTGAAATTTTAGCCCTTTCAGTTAATATTATTGTAATTGCTTCAAGCAAAGAAGACCAATCCCAGCAGCTCTGACTTGGGAGTTATACTCTTTCCTTTGCTATCTTTAAAGGTTTACAGGTTACAGGGACATCAATTACATCTAAGTTTATATGTACAAGTAAACAGTGAACTTGAAACTGCTTAATTCCTGCGTATCTGGAGAGAGGGGCCTGCAATGCCCACTGCTCTCACATCGGGATTTAAATATATATTCAATATACCTATATGGCGCATCCTGCGTTTAAATATTTTTGAATTATTATTCATAAAGCCTAGTCATCAAGGCGAAGTAGCACAATAAGACTTGATTTACTCCACCACAAATACGAGGTATATGAGCTACAAGGCAAGTACATCAGACACCATATAACTATAACTGCATGTAATCTGGCAGCGGGCCTGGATCCGGCGCTTTTCTCCTTCATGTGCTTCTGAGCAAGTCTCTAGTCGCTAAGAGCTACGGCCGCCCCGGTGCGATACCAGGGTCACGCCAGAGGAGAAGCGGAGGTTTTTGGCAAGGCGCGCTCAAGAGACGGAGCAACGGCGTGCTCTCTTCAATGCAGAAACAGACGCAGAAGAGACTTAAGTCACTCAGAAGTGACCTAAGTTTAAGTCTAGAAGTCTGGTCCCAAAACCAAAATTTATATCATATATCATGAACAGTTTCCACTTTAGAGAGGGTTAAAAATACCTAACTCTCTTCTCTCTACGCACTTCAACTTTACGATTTTGACTTGCGCGCATTGCATTCGCATGCACTTCTGCCCGCAGCATTGGCTTCTGTGTCATTTGGGTTTGGATTAGCTCGTGTTCGAGTTCAAATACGAGGTATATGAGCTATAAGGCGAGTACATTAAACAAACTATAACTGCATATAATCTGGCAGTGGGCCTGGATCCGGCGCTTTTCTCCTTCCTGTGCTTCTGAGTAAGTCCCTAGTCGCTAAGAGCTCAGCGAGCTTCTTTTCTGTGTCCGTCATCCGCATTGCTTCAGCCTGGGCCCACTCGCCAGCGCGCCCACCACCACTGCGACTATCGTCTTCGAAACGCGCTCGCAGAGGTTGCTCCATTGGTGCACTTTTGTCCACATGCCGTGTGCGTAGCTCAGGCTGGTGGTTTCCCGGTAAAGGTGGAGGTGGCGGTAAAGGCGCATTTGGATCGAACCGAAAGTCGCCTGATCGTCCGTCAGCCCAACCATTGGGCACACTTCTACTGGCACTGTCAGCGGTGGCCCGCAAATAGGGAGTATTATCATTATGCATGCGCCTCAACGTTGGATTACTGCTTGAGGCGCTGTGGTGGTGCGTGCCGCTTTCAGCTACCCGCAGACGGTAAACTTCCGTGTGGAGAGAGTATAACTGAAGTTTGAGGAACGAAGCAAGAACAAGATACGTTAGAGAAGAGACAACGGTACAGTAGAAAATAAGTTCGGGTAAGATACTTGAATGGCATGGTATTTATCAAAGAGACTTTTCAGGATCTTCGAGGTTTCGCTCTCGCACCTCCCACACGAGGATGGCTATGAAGCAGCACAGGCTAATATAAGGTGCCCAACTTCGTATCCTAGCACAGATTGAGTTGGCATCGCGCCGCCGTGGTGAAGGCGCAAAGCGAGGCCGGCAAGGCTGGCACGGATTTTCATAAATAACAGGTATTTTTATAGGCCGGTGCGCGTTGCTTCGGCTTGAGACCCGCGTAAGTCGGTTCTCTGGGCTCCGCGGAGGCTGGCTAGGCCGCATGGTCGACTCGTGTGGCGGCGGAGGCGGCTGCTGCAACGGCGGTAATAAAGTGCCCAAGCAGCTACTGCTGCTCGAGCTTTGACTAAGGCTACGTTCGTACTCATAATCTTTCTGCGCTTGCAGAATCGACTGCATGCTCTTTTACGAGACCGAGGGGGGTGAGGGGCAGTGCCCCAAATTGTCGCGACCCCCAGGCCGACGCCCAGCCAGATTCCGCGCCCACCCGCCTTCAGAGCAATAGCGGTCGGAGACAACCTTGTGTATATCCGCTAATATAAATCAGACTTTGAGCACTAAATGATCCAAGAGACCCGGGCAGCGCGCCCTTGCCGACTCAAATAAGATACAAAGCAACTGCTGTGGCCATCTTTGGAGCGTGGGTTCGAGTTCCGTTGCACAAGGAGCGGTCCGCTTGAAAGGATGTCTATTTGACCAATCATCACACGCCAAAGTTTAAAAAAATGGAGAAACGGATGAAGAGAGTGATAAGTTACTAATGGCTACTGAAATGGGCTTTTAAGTTCGTCACACCGTGATGCCAACAATGTCGTTGCCAAATCTATGATGCCAAAGTTTCGAAGCTAAAGGCGGGAACATAAGCTTGGTGGCCTTCGAGTCATTGTACCATACTTCAACTCTATGCATCGACCATTTGTGGAGTCTGCATGTCCCTCTAACTAGGAAGACCGAAGAGGCGAGCACAAGTCAAGTGCACGCAGTCTAGAAGAATGTCAAGGCGACTACTTATTGCGGTTGCCATCTTCGCAACTTCCGTTATTCAACCATGTGGTGCTGGCCATAGCCTGAAGAAACTGCGGAAGAAACTCAAAGATGACTCTTACAGCGAGCCGTTAAAGCGCACCGAGGCAGAAGCCGCAGTGCAGTTCGAAGGCAGACACCGGAAGGTTGCGAACATCATCCTCGTGCATCAAGATCTGGTGGGCGCTGCGGTGCCGCTTCAAATTTTGAGAAGGTACTTGCGGGAAAACCAGCTGCGAGGGGTCACGCTCACCGAACGAAAAGAGCAACCAATCATGAAAGTATGGTACAAGCGGGCGTCGTTTCAACAAATCAAATCGCTGGACCCGTTGCCGAACGCTTGCTGGGTGACCCTAGTGCGTGACCCGCACCAGCGCGCGCTAAGCTTGTACCTACACGTGGTGTCCAAGCTCTCACCAGCGTCCGTGCACGCCAGTGCGCAGAAGCTAGGCCCAGGCTTGCGCACAGACGATGACACGAGCACGGCCTTGCATGGTGGCCCTTTCCTGCAAAGTTTTGTGCGACAAGACCCAGCTGTGCTAGCGCGCTGGCCGCAGCTAAGGTACGTGCCGCAGTGGACGAGTTTTGCAGACTCGCCAGCGGCTGCGGAAGAGGTGCTTCGGAATCACGACGTTTTAGTCGGTAACATGGTGCTTTGTGCTCTACCGTTCGACCGATTTTTTTTGTGTTTTGTAGTTTATGCAGTGTACACCCTGCCTCAGTACTTTTATGCCATCTGTGCATCTGCCCTTGTGAATTGCATATTGTGAATCGATTCGTGGGTTGTTCTCAGGCACGCCCGATCGCATGAGCGAGTTCCTAGTGATGCTTCGGCACCGCCTCGGCTGGCCCGACGTTCGCAGCGTGCTCTACGCTGACATTCGGCCGCAAGCACACGAAAAAGTAATTATTTGGGGGCTCAAATTCGTATTTTTTTGAAGGCCTATTTCTTTTTCGCGTAGTTTTGCGCCAGCAGCTTTGTCCATTCACGTCTTCTTTGGTGTCGTATTGCGTCCTTCCGTTCGCCATTTTTGCCGTAAATAAACCACAGGGCGGAGTGCTGCGCCACGCGCACGGCCGTCCTGCCAAAGCAATGGACTCGAGCCTTCGAGCTGCCCTCAGTTTGCAACCAGCGATGCAAAGCGAAGTAGACTTTTGGCAGCGCGTGCGGCTGTACTACTTGGAGCAAGCTCGGGGTTTTGGTATGGGGCGGCTTGAGAACGAAGCTCACAGTTTGGACCGAACTCTGCAAGCATTGCAGAGGCACTGCACGATGCACGCTGGACAGGTCCTAAAGTTGTCGACACTCTTGCATAACGTAGTGGCAAGTGAAAGTAGCACCCAGAGCATTGTGATATTGTAGTATGTATTCTGCTAGTTTGTTTTATTTTATCTCGGTTGATATGACTTTCTTTCACACCTTTCATAGGTTCTGAGTAGTGACGGCAGTCTAGCCGGCAAGCAGCCTGAAGCTGCCGCTACCTTAGAGCGTGGCCACGACGGGTGGGGTGGGTTTGGGACTTTCGGCGGCTTCGGAACCTTCGGCACCAAAGTCGACAAAGCGCGTCGCGTGAAGACGGTTCACGGTCGCCGCCAACTACGCCACCACCGCAACCGCCATTATCATCATCATCCCCAGAGCGGCCGTGGGCACCGCCGTCGCCGACGTTTAAGAGCCAACGCAACGACGATGGCAGCGACTCGAGCTACTTCGGTAGCAGCAATAGCAGGGTTGAATTCTTCAGCTCGTGAGACCAATTCGCTGCGCCACCGAACCTCCACGCGGTCAAGAAGTAGCACTCTCACGCAAGCAACCAATGAATCTTCGGCAGACCGACGACGACAACGACCGTTGTTGTCCTCCGACAGGCGAAAGTTGAGCGGTTCGAGCGGCGAAGAAGAAGAAGAAGAAGAAGAAGAAGGAGAGTCGTTCCTGTTGCCGTTCATGTCCAACAGCTTTTCAAACGAGCGCGACAACGGCCTCAATTTCGGCGGCGGAACAACTACTCCAAACCCACTAGCAGGTGAAAGCAGCAATGGCAAGGGTCCTGCTCACCCCGAAACTTGGCACAACGGGCCAGAGCCGAAGCGATGGGCCGAGCCAGAGCCCGTTGAAGGGCGTGGACCTGGTGAGAACAGCCGTAAGAGAGGGGGCAGCAGCAGCAGCTTGCCTGCTCGGACCTACGAAGTGCAAAGCTGGGGCCGCCCTGTAGTGGAGAGTACAGGCGGGACAACACCTCTATCAGGACGCACTAAACCAGCGCCATCGCTGCGAGCTGGTGGCGCAAGCAAATCGCCCGTTTCGGTGACTTCGCCCGTATACGCCGACGGCGACTTGAAAGGCATTGCGCGCACCGGCCGGCCCGCCCCGCGCGGGTACGAGCGCTGCGCTACCCTCCGCAGCGGCCTGGTGACGAGCTGCACGCCCCCGCCTCCTGGGGACCGGCTTGAGTTCACCTTGCAGTGCATGCTGCACCAATGGGACGCCTGCCGCAAACGCCCCGAGTTGCGAAGTGCTGCATGCGGTTAATCACCGGGCACCCGGGCACAGGGCACAGCTACGCCTGTCCCCCTTTTAGGGCATTATGGGGCATGAGCAAAAAATACTGAACTTTGATTTAGTATGATTTAAGGCAAAAGCTGGAGCTATTAGTAGATCGATAGCGCGGTCTTGATTTCGAAGGCAAGAAATTCCGGTGTAATTATCAGTAGAAGTAACGATCCTGATCCTGAAGTATTTTACTTATAAGTACACCCATACAAACAATGCAATTGCTTTTCTTCGATGAAACGGTTAACGTATTTTTATCTGGGTAGCTCTCATGAAGACGACACCGAACCGACGGAATTCCAGAACACGGCTCCTCACAAACAGTGGAATCGTCGATGAACCAAAGAGTCGACGAGTTGGCTGGCGCACCAACGAGGCCAACAAGTTGTCCTGCCAGCCTCAGCTCTACACGCGATTGTGCCAACTAGTCCATAGACGAAGAAAACATGCTTTCAAAACTTTTCCCCACGCGGATGGTTGCGTCTACACTTCTAGAGTCGGTTGCGACCGGCTCAGGACTCGTGGGCGTGCGAGAAATTCGCAACTCACGCGGGGCCACAATTCGCATCTTTTATCCTGCTGCTTCGAAGAGTCCCTGCAATGCTCAACCTGTGCCAATATTTCGAAATGGCCTTTCAAGAATTGTCGAAGGATACAGTCATACGTTTCTCGGGACGATCGTGTCACCTATGGTGCTAGGGTTTCTGAACCAATTCTTGCGGTTATTCCTATGGCTTCACCCTTTGTCATGGTCTTCAATTCCTCAGTGCTACAACGATCTCCCCCAAGCTGATGCTGAGGCGAAGATTCCTCTCATTGTGTGGAGTCACGGGCTAACAGGTACCAGTTGCGAGCACGGGTTCTTAGCTGCATCCCTTGCGTTGCGTGGGATTGCAGTAGCCCTCGTGCACCACTCGGACGGCAGCAGCAGCATGGTGGATCTCAAACTGCCAAAGGGCAATGCAGAAACGAGCTGGTTGAAGTACCAGCACCCTAGCTACACTCCTAGCTATGACGTAGAATTTCGTCAGCGGCAAGCGGAACATCGTGCAGAAGAAGTGGAAGAGATGCGCAAATTAGTTCTGGCAATGAAGGACTTGGCCATCGATTCAAACAAAGTTGTAGTTGCGGGCTTCTCATTCGGTGCGGCCACGGCAGGGATTGTCGCTTCCCAAAATCCCAAGTCTTATGCAGCCGCAATGTTTATCGACGGGTGGTGGCATATTGAGTTGAAAAAGCACAAAGTGGCACAGGATCTTCCGATGCAGGCGCATACCAATGGCATTTCGTTGCCTTCTCTCTTCATTGGTAGCGCCGAGTTCCAAGGCTACCGTGGCTTAAACAATGCAACTGCACGTATTCAACAAAAGGTGGCAATTAAAGAAGTGCATGTCATGGAAAACACGCGTCATGGGAACTTCATGGATGCGGTGTGGTGGATGCCTGTGGTGATCACCCAAACGCTGGGATTTTCAGGATCATGCGATCCTCACCTCGTTTACGCCCAGTTCGCAAATTTAGTTGCAGATTTCGTGAAACGAAGAACAAACGGCGAAGCGAAAGACAAGAATTGATAAGCGCCTTCAATATTTCAAATGAGGGCTTCATGCACCTTTAAAACTTTTTACTCTGAATTATGACGTGGAGCTATAATTTGTGTATGGATTATGCATGAGGTGAGATGAGAGACGTTACAAAAAAGCAAGTAGAAATAAAGTGGTAGTGTTCGAGCTCCCAAAAGCAGCATTATTCACTACAGGAATTAGCTCGGTGTTGTTAGAGCAGATAGGAATTGCATCTACGAAGATTTTTCATTAACTTATTTTTACATAAAACGGCATAAAAACGTATAACAGCCAGGAAGAAAGGTTATTGGCGGGAATTGGCGGCCAAACAGAGACAAAAAGAAACCATATCCTAATATAAGGTCCTCAACTTCAATTCTTTAGTGGTAGTCTCAATTGATTCAATCATAGCGCGGTCCAGGCACGGTAAGTCTACTCAACACGGCGCGATGAAGAAATTCTGCGATAAGATCACACCTACCCAATTTTCTCAAGTTGGCCATGTACCTGTTGCCACTCCCAGCCGCTTCTAGCTTTGGCTCGGTGCCGAGCAAATTTCACCGGCTCAGGCACTTCAGCTGTCACGATGCGGCCAGGTGTCAATGGGTGAGGTATTGAAATCTTGCGGCAGTACAAAAACAGACCAATGCGTTTTCGCGCCGGAGGTTTGACTTCTTTCTGATGAACGTTGGTCTCCGCAGGAGTAAACTCACCCTGACAATTGCTTTTTGAAAGTAAGGCACTTCCATCGTGCAAGTCATCGCCTAAGATAGGCGTTTGAAGTGCTTCAGCGCAGTGCCGTCGTAACTGGTGCCTTCGCCCTGTGTGAGGAAAGAGGGCCAGGTCTGTAAGCCAACCGTCAACGGCGCACGGCGTGCCTTCTCCAAGCACAACGGCTGTGGTGTGGCTGCTGAGTCCATCTATATCGCGGTGAACATCAAAGACTTCATTTATTATTCCTTCTTTTGTACCTGGTTCATTCAAGATGCCCAAAGGTAAATCCTGCATCGCAGGATCCAACAACGCTGCGACCTCAGCACCTTTACTCGCCGTACTGGTTCCTCCTGGACTTAATCCAGGCAATATTGGGTAGCCAACTACAATGGCACGGTACTCTTTCGTTACTTGTTCGTTTTCGAAACACCGACCAAGAGCAACATGCGCAGCCCGGGTCTTGGCCACCACGATAGGTCCACTCACACGTGCATCCAAGCGGTGCCGAGGCAGCGGGGCAGGCAACGGGTCTTTGCAGGTGCTTGAGGGTGGCGGCGTTAAGATCAATGGCAGGACAGCGTCCAGACAAAGGGTGCGGCTTGCCATCGATTCGGCCCATGCCATGGTGTGCACGCCCGCAGGTTTCGCCACGATGGCCATGCAGTCGTCTTCGTAGAGTACCTGGAGAGGCGTGGACTGCTTGGTGGTGTCGCGCAGCACGTTCAACAAATTGGCGCGGCGCTCGCAGAATGCGTTGGCTTTGCCGGCGTCAAGTGGCACGCTGGTGCGGTGGCTGGGGCGTTGCACGAGGCGAAGCAAGTCACCTTCGCGCACATACCGTGCCCCTGACGATGGCTCGCCATTCACTGTCAAGTGGCCTCTCCTGCACGCAAGATTCGCTGCGTTGACAGTGCCCAGCGCATCAGGGAATGCTGCAGCAGCGTAGTGCGTTAACTTGGATGCTCTTGGGTCTGTGAGTAGCGCTGAGTCCACTTCATGCGTGGTCACCCGCTCCGAAGAACTTGAGGTGCTCGTCACCGCAGCCCACGCCGAGAGCGCTGCTGCTACACTGGAAGCATCGTGAACCCTAGGCGGCGTGCGAACTGGGCTAGACCCTGCCGCTGTTAAAGAGAGTGCTTCTGCTGCGAAGAGCGTTATCGCTGAAAAGGCGACCTTTATCCATGGCATTGTTGCGAGTACTCAACTGCTACAGTAGTAGTTGCTACCTAACTAACTGAAACCAAATACTAGGAATGGGATATGAGCAATAGGCTGTTCACAGCTTGCCTGCCTTTTTTTTTTAACACTACCTGATACTACCTCTATTGTCAAAGTTCTCTAGCTATTGAGGCAATTCTAGTAAGAATAATACGTCAAAAGCCACAAATGCAATTTGACTACCGTAGGATTAGATAAAAGTA
>Ga0307982_1004719_pt1 | contig 10724 bp, 10 predicted proteins | sample OrgLakmetagen989_FD_201847 | JGI IMG/M metagenome (GOLD analysis project Ga0307982, IMG submission 201847) | Saline water microbial communities from Organic Lake, Antarctica - #989 | ecosystem: Environmental > Aquatic > Non-marine Saline and Alkaline > Saline | place: Antarctica: Organic Lake... | reverse complement strand
GAAGTGGCGCAAATTCGACGGCCAGAACCGACTGCCCGAGATCATCCAAGGGGTTGAGTTCCGCGACGGGCTCCGCCAACTTCAAGCTGCCGTCTGATAAGGCGTCACCAACTTCTGCGCATATCTCTGAAAAGAATGCTTTTGGTCCGTTCTGGATGGACAAAATTGGCGAATGGTAAAGCGTTGCCGCTACGATAAGGCTCGGGAGCCCTCCAGCAAAGCAGGGCGGGCGCCGGTGCCCTGCATCATCTCCGCCGCCGCACCCCGATCAGCAAGTGAGGGGTGACGGACGGCTCCGGCGAAGCAGGGCGACACTGCAGTAGGGTATCATGATGCGCATGTCTTCGATCATCCGCTGACGCAGCGGGCTTACTCTCTCCTCTGTCATGGGAACCTCCTGTCTGATGATTGAGAAGGCCCCAATCGTCAGACAGGTCGGTCAGATCGCAAAATGCGCGCCGTTACCGGCGTCTCACACCATCAGCCGAATGCGCCAATGCCGCGAAGCGGCTTCGTCCTCGGGCCGTAAGTGACAGACGTCAAGTCGGCGTGACGCAAGAGTGCTGGATCGGCCCCGAGGCCTGTAGTGACTCCGGAGCGGTCAGTCAGATCGGCTTCGATACTGCAGGTGCAGTAGCCTGATCACACCCCTTCGCGGATCCGTGCCTCACAACGTCGGGATCAGGTGGCACGTTTGGGTCGGGCGAGGCACCCCATTCGCAGGTAACAGCAGCACGTTCGGTTCCAGGCATCCAGCATCAAACGCGCACGCCGCGGGGGAGTGCTGCGCGTTCTCCATGTCGCACGGGCCTATTCCGCGGACTTGGTCTCGCGTTCGAGCCAGTCCGCGAACGCCATGATGCGCGGATCGATATGTTTGCCGGCCGGCCAGACCACGTGGATGCCGTGCATGCGTTCCAGGGTGAAGGGGTGCAGGCGAACCACCTTTTGTTGCCCGACAGCGCCGCCTCGAAGGCGAGGCCCGGCTATCATATTCCACGCGGGCCTGCGACGCGTCAGTGGGAACGCCCAAGGACGCGAACCAGGCCGACAACTCGCCCCGCCATTGCCGGGTGGTCGCCAGAGGCAGGCACTGGATCGCGGCGGGATCCATCGGCAGCGATGCATCCGCGACCATCTGGGGCGCGCAGACCGGGCCGACGCGATCGCGGTGGATCAGCCGGCTGTCCAGCCCCGGCCAGTCGCCCGTGCCGAACCGCACCGCCCCCGTCCAGGCCTTCGCGCGACAGATCCTCCTGCGCGAAAGACAGCCGCGGATGCACCACGAGACCGGGATGGGCGGCATGGAACTGCTCGAGCCGCGGCAGCAGAAACCGGGTGCCGTAAAAGGGCCCCACGGAGATCGCCAAAGCGCCGGTCATGTCGGACTCAGCAACATCCAGCATCGCGGCCTCGATCTGGTCGAGCGCCTCCGTCAGCACGGGCAGCGCCCGCGCTGCCTCGGGGCCGAGATCGACCGCCCGCGTCCGACGGATGAAATGCCGGACCCCAAGCGCCTCTTCGAGGGCCTTGATCTGGTGGCTGACGGACAGAAAAGGCGCCTGCACCAATCACGAGCGCCAATATTCTGTGCTTGCGAACAGGTGTTTTTCCACGTTTTCTGTGGGAAATGATCATTCGCTTCTGTAACGATCGCCCAAGCCTCTGGCTGGGAAGCGGGCGCTCTCCTCAAGGGCACATCAGCTCTTAAATCTACGTCGCCGGGTACGCTCGCCAGACTGCTTTAGGTGTTCGCGGTCTCGCTCGCATTCCGCCCGATGCCAACCGCATCTTACAGCATCAGCCTCACCATGACACTATCTCAATTTGCATCAGTCAAAACACTGATGCAATGTCCGGTTCTGGGTATGTTCTGACCTATTCACGGTCTGTTCTTGTGCAAAAACCAACCTAATTTTTCGCTCCCACTGCACGAAAACCAAATTAAAGCATCGGCTTAACCGATGCGATAATTCGGCGACTCTCGGGTGATCTGCACGTCATGCACGTGGCCTTCCTTGAGGCCCGCCCCGGTGATGCGCACGAAGGTGCAGTTGTGGCGCATCTCCTCGACCGTGGCACAGCCGGTGTACCCCATGGCCGCGCGCAGTCCACCGACGAGCTGATGGATGACCGTGCCGGACGCCCCCTTGTAGGGCACCTGGCCCTCGACGCCCTCCGGGACCAGCTTGTCACTGGCCGCGTCCGCTTGGAAATACCGGTCGGCAGAGCCGCGCGCCATTGCCCCGAGACTGCCCATCCCGCGGTATGATTTGAACGACCGGCCTTGGTAGAGGATGATCTCGCCCGGTGCCTCGTCGGTGCCGGCGAGCATCGAGCCCACCATAGCGCAGGACGCCCCCGCTGCGATCGCCTTGGCGAAATCGCCTGAGAACTTGATGCCGCCATCGGCGATCACTGGCACGTCGCCGGCAGCCTTGGCACATTCCATGACTGCCGTCATCTGCGGCATGCCAACCCCGGCGACCATCCGTGTCGTGCAGATGCTGCCCGGCCCGATCCCGACCTTCACAGCATCGGCGCCCGCGCCAATCAGCGCACGTGTCGCCTCGGCGGTGGCCACGTTGCCGGCGACGATCTGTACGTCGTTGGACAGGCCCTTGAGGCGTTCCACGGCTTGCGCTACGCCCTCCGAATGGCCATGCGCCGTGTCGATCACGATCATGTCCACGCCGGCCTCGATTAGCGCCTGGCTGCGCTCGAACCCGGCATCGCCGACGGTCGAGGCTGCCGCGACGCGCAAGCGTCCCAGGTCGTCCTTGCAGGCCGTCGGGTTAAGGACCGCCTGTTCGGTATCCTTCAGCGTCAGAAGCCCGGTCAGCTTGCCATCCGCATCGGTGACCAGCAGCTTCTCGATGCGGCGCGCCTTCATCAGGCTCTTGGCCTCGTCGCGATCGGCGGGTTCGCGCAGTAGCGCGAGGCGCTCGGAGGTCATCATCACGCGCACAGGGGTCGCGTCATCCTCGGCAAAGCGCATGTCACGATTGGTCACTATGCCCACGACGCGGCCGGCCTCATCCACGACCGGAAAACCGGTGACGCGGTAGCGTTCCTGCAGGGCTTTGGCATCGGCGAGCGTCTGATCGGCGCGCAAGGTGATCGGGTTGTAGACGATGCCGGACTCGAACCGCTTGACGCGGCGCACCTCGCGGGCCTGTTGCTCGATCGTCAGATTACGGTGAATGACACCCATGCCGCCAGATTGCGCCATGCTGATCCCCATGCCGGACTCGGTCACCGTATCCATCGCCGAGGACAGCAGCGGGATGTTGAGCCTGATGGACCTTGTGACCTGCGTCCGCGTATCTGCGGTGCTGGGCAACACGTCCGATGCCGCGGGCACCAGCAAAACATCATCAAAGGTGAGCGCCTCGCGAATCTCCATTCCGGTTCTCCATGGATATCTCGTTTGGCACGTCCCTATTGCATGGATAACGCTCCGGCGAAAGGGCCATTCGGGCCGGGTGTGGCGCGATGACAGGGTATCACCTGTGCGCGAAGGGCGCGACGTGCCGGATGACGTTATGTTCGCCGTCGCCTTTCATGCGTTCTGGCACGACGGCACAGGGAATTTACAGTGAAGCCGCCGCGCGCTTGACTTTTGCTGGGGTCCCGGTCATATCCCATGCAATCGACGTTTCCTGCCGCGTGAGCAGCACGGTCCCCGTATGGCGGGGCGTTCCTTATGAAATGTCGCTTATATGTTCCCAAGATCACGCGTGGGGCCAGACATCCGTTGCGATGTGCGGGACATGCGGTCCCGCTCATGCGTCCGGGTGCAACCACGACGAAAGGGCGGCCGATGCGGCGCGCCCCGGAAGGATACGTTTTGAACCTTTTCGACGAGATGGGCATTCCCCAATCGCTGACCCGCAAACTTGCGCAGACCGGCATCACCGAGCCGACACCGATCCAGACCCACGCCATTCCACATGCTCTGAACGGGCATGACGTGATGGGGCTGGCGCAGACCGGTACCGGCAAGACGATGGCCTTCGGCCTGCCGCTGGTGACCGCGCTGATGGAAGATCCGGGCCAGCCCGCGCCGAAATCTGTGCGCAGCCTGATCCTTGCCCCCACCCGGGAACTGGCCGGACAGATCCGCGACGCGCTGCTGCCGCTGGTCAAGGATAGCCCGATCAAGATCAACCTCGTGGTCGGCGGCGCCTCGATCAATCCGCAGATCAAGCGGCTGGAGCGCGGGACCGATATCCTAGTTGCCACGCCGGGGCGTTTGCTGGACCTGATCGACCGGCGGTCGCTGCGGCTCGATGCGGCAAAGTTCCTCGTGCTCGACGAGGCTGACCAGATGCTCGACCTGGGCTTCATCCACGCGCTGCGGCGGATCGCGGGGCTCTTGCCCGCCGAACGTCAGACGATGCTCTTTTCGGCTACGATGCCCAAGCAAATGGAAGAGATCGCCGCGTCCTACCTGACCCATCCCAAGCGGGTCGCCGTCAGCCCGCCGGGCAAGGCCGCCGACAAGGTCACGCAAGAGGTGCATTTCATCGCCAAGGCCGCCAAGCCCGATCTGCTGATCGAATGCCTCGGCGCCCACAAGGACGAATTGGCGTTGGTTTTCGGCCGCACCAAGCACGGCTCGGACAAGCTGGCACGCAAGTTGGAAAGCGCCGGGTTCGCGGTCGCCGCGATCCACGGCAACAAGAGCCAGGGCCAGCGCGAGCGTGCGCTTCAGGCGTTCCGCGACGGCAAGATCAAGGTTTTGGTGGCCACCGACGTGGCCGCGCGCGGCCTCGACATTCCGGACGTCAAGCATGTCTACAATTTCGAGCTGCCTAACGTCGCCGACAATTACGTCCACCGGATCGGCCGCACCGCGCGGGCCGGGCGCGACGGGGCCGCCATCGCCTTTTGCGCGCCCGAGGAGATGGGCGAGCTGAAGGACATCCAGAAGGTTCTGGGCATGACCATCCCCGTGGCCTCGGGGCGTCCCTGGGAAGTGCTGCCCGATCCGGCAGACAAGAAATCCGGCGGGCCGCGCCGGCGCGGTGGCGGCGGGTTCGGGGGCGGTGGCGCCGGCGGCAAGCCGCAGGGTAAATCTGGCGGCCGTCGTCGGCGCGGCGGCGGTGGCGCGCGCGCGAACGCGGCCTAGGCGCAACCCCTCGCGTCTTGCCGGAAACACCCCTTCGGCAAGACGCCGCGATGCGGCCCGCCGATGCACGGCGGGTCACTCCGACCGGTCGCAACCGCTCAGGATCGCAGGGCCCGCGCTCAGCGCAACACCCCGTCCGCGCCCAGCACCGTGCGGTCCCGCAGATACGGCTTGAGTGCCTCGGGCATGCGCACCGATCCGTCGGCCTGCTGACCGTTTTCCAGCACAGCGATCAGCGCGCGCCCGACCGCCAGCCCCGACCCGTTGAGCGTATGCACGTAATCCGGCTTGCCGCCGCCTTCGGGGCGGAACCGCGCGTTCATCCGCCGGGCCTGGAAATCGCCGCAGACCGAGACCGACGAGATCTCGCGATACATGTCCTGCCCGGGCAGCCAGACCTCGATGTCATGGGTGCGCCGCGCGCCAAAGCCCATGTCGCCGGTGCAAAGCACCACCGTCCGGTAGGGCAGGCCGAGCCGCTGCAGGATGCCCTCGGCACAGCCGGTCATGCGTTCATGCTCGTCGCGGCTGGTGTCGGGATGGGTGATCGAGACCATCTCGACCTTCTCGAACTGGTGCTGGCGCAGCATGCCTGCGGTGTCGCGCCCCGCCGACCCGGCCTCGGACCGAAAGCACTGCGTATGGGCCACCATCCGGCGCGGCAGGCTGGACGCCTCTACGGTCAGGCCGTGCACGAGGTTGGTCAGCGTGACCTCGGCCGTCGGGACCAGCCACCAGCCATCGGTCGTGCGGTAGCTGTCCTCACCGAATTTCGGCAATTGCCCGGTGCCCTGCATCATCTCGTCGCGCACCAGAACGGGCGTCCACGTCTCGGACAGGCCGTTTTCCTCGACATGAACGTCGAGCATGAATTGGGCCAGCGCCCGGTGCACGCGCGCCACGGCGCCTTTCAGTACCACGAAACGGCTGCCTGACAGGGTCGCGGCCGCCTCGAAATCCATGCCCGCGGCAACGCCGACGATGTCGTAATGTTCTTTCGGATCAAAGTCGAACACCGCCGGCGTGCCCCAGCGGCGCAATTCCACGTTGTCGGCCTCGTCCGCGCCATCGGGCACGTCCTCGAAGGGCAGGTTGGGCACCTCCATCAGCATCTGGGTCAGTTGCGCATCGAGATCCTTGGCCTCGGCCTGCATCGTGGCGACCTCGGCTTTTTTCTCGCCCACCAGCACGCGCAGCCGGGCAAATTCGCCCTCGTCGCCGCGCGCCTTGGCTGCGCCCACTTCCTTGGAGGCGCGGTTCTGCTCGGCCTGCGCGGTCTCGGCGGCGTTGATCTTGGCGCGTCTCGCTGTGTCGAGGGCCAGCACCGGACCCGAGGCGCCCTCCAGCCCGCGCCGGGCCAGGGCGGCGTCGAATGTGTCCGGGTCGTCGCGGATCGCGCGGATATCGTGCATGGGTCTGGTCCTCTGAGGGCTCGGAATCGCTGATGCATCTGATAGCCGAGTTTTCCCGGCGGGTGTAGGGTGCCGTGCACGGGGTCCGCCGGGGCCAGCATGAAGGCTGGACGCGGTTGCGTGCCCGCGATAATCCTGCCTGCATAGCCAACGCTTCGGGGGTCCGACGCGAAAGGAGTTCACGCATGCTGCTTGTCCAGCTTGTCTACGCGTCCCGCCCGTTTGGCTTTGACCAGGCCACCCTGTCCAATCTTTTGCTGGATTCGCGCCGGGCCAATCAGCGCGACGACATTACCGGGGCGCTGATCGCGCGGCACGATCTTTACCTGCAACTACTTGAAGGGCCTGAAGAAAAGGTCGCCGATGTCTATCGGCGGATTCTCAACGACGACCGGCATGTCGATGTCGTGAAACTGGTGGACCTGACGATCGAGACGCGGCTCTTTCCCGGCTGGGCGATGCGCGACGACCCCGCCGACAGCTGGGTCTGGAGCATCGAGGACGTGCGCGACGGCGCCATTGAGCGTACCACCGAGGACGAGGTGCTGGGCTTTTTCAATCGCCTGGCCGAGCAGGGCGTGGTGCCCCCGCGCGAGGTCTGACCGAAGCACGCGCTGCCCCTGCCACGTCTCGCGCGGGACACCATCTGCGTACAGGGTGTACATTTTTGCCCGCCGTTGTGTACGCAACTGTGCAAGCAACGGCCCGCGTCGAACCGCCGCCATCTGACAGACGGGTTGGCGCGCGCTTTGGGCCGCGGGCCGGGCGTGCTATCCTGCCGCCAAACGCCCGGCATTGACGCGCCGCTCGGCCTGTGGCTACAAATGAACGCGCGTTCAATAAAGCGGGCCGCAACGGGCCACCGGGGGAGGGGTGCGATGTTCAATGCCGTGATGCAGTTCGATCTTGGAGAGGACGTGAACGCCCTGCGCGAGATGGTCCATAAATGGGCGCAGGAGCGCTTGGCGCCGATTGCCGCCGAGGTCGACAGCAGCAACACCTTTCCGCAGGAATTATGGCGCGAGATGGGCGATCTGGGGCTTTTGGGAATCACCGTCCCAGAGGAGTACGGCGGGTCGGGCATGAATTACCTCGCGCATGTCGTCGCCGTCGAGGAAATCGCGCGCGCCTCGGCCAGCGTGTCGCTCAGCTACGGGGCGCATAGCAACCTGTGCGTCAACCAGATCAAGCTGAACGGCACGCCCGAGCAGAAGCAGAAATACCTGCCCGGCCTCGTTTCGGGCGAGCATGTCGGCGCTCTGGCGATGTCAGAAGCGGGCGCGGGCAGCGACGTCGTCTCGATGAAGCTGCGGGCCGAGAAGCGCAACGACCATTACAAGCTCAACGGCACGAAATACTGGATCACCAACGGGCCAGACGCGGACACGCTGGTGGTCTATGCCAAGACCGACCCCGAGGTGGGCGCAAAGGGCATCACGGCCTTCCTGATCGAGAAGTCGATGACCGGCTTTTCGACCAGCCCCCATTTCGACAAGCTGGGGATGCGCGGGTCCAACACCGCGGAGTTGATCTTCGACGATGTCGCGGTGCCGTTCGACAACGTCCTCGGTGAAGAGGGCAAGGGCGTGAATGTCCTGATGTCGGGGCTGGATTACGAACGCGTCGTGCTGGCCGGTATCGGCACCGGCCTCATGGCCGCGTGTCTGGATGCAATCATGCCCTACATGGCCGAGCGAAAGCAGTTCGGCCAGCCCATCGGATCGTTCCAGTTGATGCAGGGCAAGATGGCCGACATGTACACCGCGATGAATTCCGCGCGCGCCTATGTCTACGAGGTCGCCAAGGCCTGCGATCGCGGCGACGTCACCCGGCAGGATGCCGCCGCCTGCTGTCTTTACGCCAGCGAGCAGGCGATGGTGCAGGCGCACCAGGCAGTGCAGGCGATGGGCGGCGCGGGGTTCCTGAACGACAGCCCCGTCGCGCGGATCTTCCGCGATGCCAAGCTGATGGAGATCGGCGCGGGGACATCCGAGATCCGCCGCATGCTGGTGGGCCGCGAGATGATGGGGGCGATGGCGTGACACTGTTGCCCGCCGATACATCCCCATGCCGCGCGGCCTGATCTTCCTGCCGCTGGTGGCGCTGATCGCCGGGGTGGTGGTCTTCGGGCTGATCCTTGGCGGGCGGGCGGTCAGCACGACGGAAACCGACGCGATCGAGCGGATGGCGGCACTTTATCTCGACGAGGCCGGAGAGGGCGCGGAACGCTCCGATTGCGCGGCCCGACCGGCGGCGAGCGAGGATCTGTGGCTTGTCGTGGCGTGCGGGCCGTACGAATATTTCGTCGATACCTACGGAAGGCTGGCGCATCGCAACGGGCCGGAGCCCGCATCATGACCGCGATGGATCTCCTGTTGCCGCGCGTGCCTTGGGCAGAACGAAAGGCCGGTGCGGCGACCGGCCCCCGACCCTGCGGGCCCGCCCGGAAAAGATCAGAACTTGATCACGTAGGCCACGTTGAACACCCAAGGATCGATGTCCACAGAGCCGATCTTGGTGCCATCGATCTTCACGTCACTCTCGATATCGATGTAGCGCACGTCTGCGCGGAGCGCGCCGCGCGCGCCGATCGCGTAATCGACGCCCGCATGCAAGGCGAGACCCCAGGAATCGTCGAGATCGACCTTGCTGCCTGCAAGCGCGCCCTTGCCTGTCTCGTCGAAGACGTAGGTGTAGTTGACCCCCGCGCCGACAAACGGCGTCACCGGGCTTTGGTTGGTGAAGTGGTACTGCAGCGAAAGCACCGGGGGAAGGTGCTTGATCTCGGCGACCTTCCCGGCCCCCTGCAGGTTGACGTCATGCTCGAAGGGCCAGGCCGCCAGCAACTCGATACCGATCTTGTCGGCGACGAAATATTCGACGGTGACCGTCGGGCGCAGATTGCCGTCGACATCGATCCGGCCCGCGTCGGTGTCGGAGTTCTGCGTCGGCTCGACCCAGCCGAGACCGAGGCCCACGGTGAAATCGCCTTGCGACTGTGCAAGCGCCGGGGCGGCTGTGGTGCCCATCAGGGCGGCGAGGGCAAGGGCGGTGATGTGTTTCATGGTCTGTCCACTCCTGTTTCGATCGCGCCGGGTATGGGCCGGGCCGGGGTTCGGGACGTTGACCTGCATCAAGTCGCGCGCCAGCCTGCACCGCGTGCCATTATTGCAACAGGCGGGGGCGTGCCCGCCGCCGTGCCGGAGGCTCTGACATGCAACTGAAATCGGCGATCCTTCCGGGCTCTGACGCGTTCAGGACCAACGAGGCTGGCCATCTCGCGGCGTTGCAGGAGGTGCGCGAGGCCGCGGCCCGTGCCGCGGAAGGCGGGGGCGAAGCCGCGCGCGAGCGGCACCGCGCGCGGGGCAAGATGCCCCCGCGCGAACGGGTGGCGGGATTGCTCGATCCGGGCAGCCCGTTTCTGGAAGTGGGGGCTGTCGCGGCGCACGGGCTTTACGAGGGTGCGGCGCCTTGCGCGGGCGTGATCGCGGGTGTCGGCCGGGTGCAGGGGCGCGATTGCATGATCGTGTGCAACGATGCCACGGTGAAGGGCGGCACCTATTACCCGATGACGGTCAAGAAGCACCTGCGCGCGCAGGAGATCGCCGAGGAATGCCATCTGCCCTGCATCTATCTCGTGGACAGTGGTGGCGCGAACCTGCCCAACCAGGACGAGGTCTTTCCCGACCGCGACCATTTCGGGCGGATCTTCTACAATCAGGCGCGGATGAGCGCGAAGGGTATCGCGCAGATCGCCGTGGTGATGGGAAGCTGCACCGCCGGCGGCGCCTATGTGCCCGCGATGAGCGATGTGGCGATCATTGTCCGCGATCAGGGCACGATCTTTCTGGCCGGGCCACCGCTGGTGAAGGCTGCCACGGGCGAGGTGGTTTCGGCCGAGGACCTGGGCGGCGGTGATGTGCACACGCGGCTCTCGGGCGTGGCCGATTACCTCGCCGAGGACGACGCGCACGCGCTGGGCCTTGCGCGGCGCGCGGTGGGCAACCTCGGGGCCGCGCCGAAGCCAGGCTGGGACACGCCGCGAGAGCCCGCCTATGATCCGGCGGAATTGCTGGGCGTGGTGCCGGCCGATCTGCGCACGCCCTACGATATCCGCGAGGTGATCGCGCGGCTGGTCGATGCCTCGTATTTCGACGAGTTCAAGGCGCGGTTCGGCG
>Ga0307982_1004718_pt1 | contig 10726 bp, 15 predicted proteins | sample OrgLakmetagen989_FD_201847 | JGI IMG/M metagenome (GOLD analysis project Ga0307982, IMG submission 201847) | Saline water microbial communities from Organic Lake, Antarctica - #989 | ecosystem: Environmental > Aquatic > Non-marine Saline and Alkaline > Saline | place: Antarctica: Organic Lake... | reverse complement strand
CTTACCGCCGTCGGGAGTGGCACCGGCTGAAGCGACGGACCACTCGTTGGAGTCAGCGTTGGCGCCTGCACAATGGACATTGCAAGTCAGTGACATCCAACACATCAGGCATGATATCGACCACAAAAGCAGGCGTGCATGCAGCACTTTATGCACTTACCATCGACGGTGACAACGTAGGCTCCGCGGTCGGAAGCGGCGTCGGAAGTTGCGTAGGAGTCTGAGTATTCACAAAACCGAGTGTCATGTCAAACACAGATAGCCATAGCAAGACACGAAACATGACAGAATCACGATAACTCTGCGCCCAAAAAATAATATAGCAATGGCACCCTTACCGCTGTCGGGAGCGGCACCGGCTGCAGCGTCGGACCACTGGTTGGAGTCAGCGTAGGCACCTGTAAAATGGATATATCGAGTGAGCAACATTCAACACATCAGCAAAGAGATCAACGACCTAAACTTAAGTGCATGAAGCACAAGTTTTTACCATCGACGGTGACAACGTAGGCTCCGCGGTCGGAAGCGGCGTCGGAAGCTGCGTAGGAGTCTGAACACACACGGCAGCGAACCATGTCATACACAAATAGCCAAGGCAAGACACGAAACGTGACAGAATCATGATACATCTGCATCCAAACAACAATACAGCAATGGCACCCTTACCGCTGTCGGGAGCGGCACCGGCTGCAGCGTCGGACCACTCGTTGGAGTCAGCGTAGGCACCTGTAAAATGGATACATCGAGTGAGTGCCATTCAACACGTGTTGAAAGAAATACCACCAAAAGCACAACTTTAATCAGCGCAAGCATTTACCATCGACGGTGACAACGTAGGCTCCGCAGTCGGAAGCGGCGTCGGCAGTTGAGTAGGAGTCTGAGCACACAAAGCAGCGATCATATAAAACCAAGATTCGCCAAACCAAGAAAAATGTTCTTCATAAATGCTAAATCATATTCGATGCATCAATTCATCGAAATCTTACTGCTGTCGGGAGCGGCATCGGCTGCAGCGACGGACCACTCGTTGGAGTCAGCGTGGGAGCCTGCACAATTGACATTGCAAGTCAGTGACATCCGACACATCAGGCATGATATCGACCACAAAAGCATCAATGCTTCAGCACTCTGTAACACTTACCATCGACGGTGACAACGTAGGCTCCGCGGTCGGAAGCGGTGTCGGAAGTTGCGTAGGAGTCTGAATGTACAGAACAGCGCACCGTGTCAATCACAGATAGCCAAAGCATGACACGGATAATGACTGAATCAACCAATACAATAATGACACCCTTACCGCTGTCGGGAGCGGCACCGGCTGCAGCGTCGGACCACTCGTTGGAGTCAGCGTTGGCGCCTGCACAATGGACATTGCGTGACAGTGACATCCAATACATCAGAAGAGTGATTAACCGCAAAAGCAGGCGTGCATGCAGCACTTTATGCACTTACCATCGACGGTGACAACGTAGGCTTCGAAGTCGGAAGCGGCGTTGGTCGTTGCGTAGGAGTCTGAGCATAATCAAAATCGAAAGCAATATTACACACAGATAGCCATGGCACGAAACATGACAGAATCACGATAACTCTGCGCCCAAAAAATAATATAGCAATGGCACCCTTACCGCTGTCGGGAGCGGCACCGGCTGCAGCGTCGGACCACTGGTTGGAGTTAGCGTAGGCACCTGTAAAATGGATATATCGAGTGAGCAACATTCAAGACATCAGCAAAGAGATCAAGGACCTTAACATAAGTGCATGAAGCACTAGCATTTACCATCGACGGTGACAACGTAGGCTCCGCGGTCGGAAGCGGTGTCGGAAGTTGCATAGGAGTCTGAATGTACAGAACAGCGCACCGTGTCAATTACAGATAGCCAAAGCATGACACGGATAATGACTGAATCAACCAATGCAGCAATGACACCCTTACCGCCGTCGGGAGTGGCACCGGCTGAAGCGACGGACCACTCGTTGGAGTCAGCGTTGGCGCCTGCACAATGGACATTGCAAGTCAGTGACATCCAACACATCAGGCATGGTATCGACCACAAAAGCAGGCGTGCATGCAGCACTCTATACACTTACCATCGACGGTGACAACGTGGGCTCCATGGACGGAAGCGGGGTTGGTCGTTGCGTAGGAGTCTAAACACACAAAAATAAACGAAATAAAATTAAGATTTTCAAAATTGATGAAACCCCAGTCAATACACTATGCCACTCTTACCGCTGTTGGGATTGGTGCTGGCTGCAATGACGGCGCACTGCTCGGGGCCAGTGTTGGAGCCTATGCAATATGACCGCAACAGCAAATTACTCAACTTCAAATGGCGGACATCTACTCATCAAGTTTGAGCTCGATAGAATTCAGGGAATGTTATACTGGTGACCGCATGTTTTCAATTCGAAATGAGAGTGTATGTAGTCATTTGTTCACTAATTACCAATGACGGCTGCGACGTTGGCAGTGGCATCGGCTGTGATGTTGGCTTCGACGTGGGCAGTGGTACCGGGAGTGAGGACGGAGCCTTCACGCAATTAAAACAAAAACAAGAGAAACATTAATAAAACGTGATAAGAAGCCGCACCGAAATGATTTGGCACTGCATTACTAAGTTGGCCGCAAGGGAGACTAAACTTACCATCGATGGTGACAATGATGGCTCCGCTGTCGGCTCCTGCGACGGTAGCGGCGTTGGATACAGGGTAGGAATCTGAGCACACGCATAACGCAAGGAAAATCAATACAAGCGACCTGTAGAAAATCCAACGAGGAACATCTTCGAGTGCATACACGAAGTGTAGATGGCACTCTTACCGCAGTTGGGATTGGTGCAGGCTGCAAAGTCGGACTAGTGCTCGGTGCCAGTGTTGGAGCCTGAGGAAAATTACCGTAAGAATAAATTACACCACTTCAATAGGCTCACAGTCGCAAAGATTGCTTTGACTAAAGTGAATTGAGTAGCTGAAGTTATTTTTAACCAGTCAATCACAAATTACCGATGACGGCTGCGACGTTGGCAGTGGCATCGGCTGTGATGTTGGCTCAGACGTGGGCAATGGTACCGGGAGTGAGGACGGAGCCTTCACGCAATTAAAACAAAAGAAAATGATAAAAATAGAAATGTAGCAGCATCAAAAATCATACGCACTAATATCGATATGGTCCCGAGGGGAGACTAAACTGACCAACGTCGGAGAAATCGACGGAATTAGCGTAGGCTCCAGTGACGGCAGTGGCGTCGGATATGAAGTAGGAGTCTGAGCGCCAAACAATAATCAACGTATCAAGTAAGCAAACTTCACGTTAACCTAAATTCAAGACATCGCTTCATCATTAAAACCCTTACCGCTGTAGGCACCGGAACCGGCTGCAGCGACGGTCCACTTGTTGGAGTCAATGTTGGAGCCTGTGCAATATGACCGAAACAGAAAATTACTCGACTTCAAAAGGCTTACACCTTTCATTAAGTTTGATCTCACTAGGATTCAACAAATGTATGCCTCTTTTGGCACTAATGATGAGAAGTATGGGCAGTCATCGAATCACTAATTACCGATGACGGCTGCGACGTTGGCTGCGGCATCGGCTGTGGTGTTGGCTCAAGCGTGGGTAATGGCACGGGGAGTGAGGATGGAGCCTTCAAGCAACAGAACGCACAAACAAAAGAAAGAAAGATGAAATATATAAAGAAGCGGTGTCAAGTAAAGTGTTTATTGCTATCCTATGGAAAGATATGAGCTCCACCACTTTAGGGATTCATTGCATGCGCTGACTAGGCAAAGCAGGCGTTCTACAGTGCTTATGCCCTAAATTCGAAGCATAACGCACCGGTGACGGTTGCGAAATGGGCGTCTGCGATGGAAGGGGCGAAGGAGCTAAAGTAGGACCCTGCAGAACAGACAGCACAACGGCGGTATGTCTGAGATTTCTCGCGTCAGTACGGTACGGACCTCATTCTAAGCGAAAATGCTTCGGAAGACTGAGAATAGGCATGACTTCAATTGTGTTGGATCATGTTACAAACCCCAACAAACAATATTTTGCACGATGCAGACATTCTGCATGAGATAAAAATCCCGAGCACGAGTTCATTCAGACACGCTATATAGACCGAAAGTTCTAATTTGAAAGCGGTTCTCATTCACGGCGAAGATCGTGGGCTCCACGGTAAATATTCAAGGAACAATTGGCAGTGCATACAGAAGTCGCGAGTAGGCTAGCCGAGCGCCATCAAACTCGTTCTAAGTCAACATTTTGACTAGGCAACATTAGGCGTCTTAGTCACACACCTCGGTCAAGGATGCTTGGAGCCGTCGGACCATCTCCACAATGCTTCTGCCGTCGTCAGCCCAACCGCCACTTGTTCCGCCATCGTTGACAGCAGTCGGAGGACGCCCCCCCGAAGTCTCGCTGACCAAGGCACCTGCTGTGGGAAGCTCCGTGTTAGCGGGCAGCTGATTCGCCTGGCTACCTGGCGACTGCGTTGTTGGCTCGTAAGTGGGTAAGGGGCAGCCAGATGAGAAAGCTGAGAAAACTTCGTTGCGAGGCAAGCCATAATCATCGAGCTTCTCAGCCAAATCCACAATGGCGTCTTGACAATGACTAGTACCACCGCAAAATAACGTGGTCACTGGCACACTGTCGTCACTAATGCCGCACGCAGTGCGGAGCGCGAGAAATCGAGCGGCACTGTCGCCCTCGGCTTTCCCAAATAGGATTGAGGCAAGCCCTAAAAGACAACGTCCCCTTGATTTGCTTGGCAACAGGGAATAACAGCTGTGGCACGGCGCTGGCGCCATATCTATAATAAGCGAGGCCAAGTCCTTCGTGGCCTGTTATCTCGAACTGCGTGTGTACTGATTCACCGGCATTTCGGGCTTACTATGCTGCAGAACCGAAATATGAAAATGAGAACTGATGAACTGATCCCTCCCCCAGGGAAAGAGTTTCTCAACAAACCTCCGTGTGGACATTCACAGATCAATCAACCAATCAATGTTCTTTGGCTCTTGTCCGTGGATTCCGTGAATCTGGAATAATCTTGCAACCCACCAACGCACGATTATTCTATTTTGTGCATAATCCTTTATATTAAATGGAAAATTGACCGTGGATCGTTCGTGGTGGTCGTCGTTTTTTAAGTACCTACAGTACTGCAGTACAGATTTGTTGTACATGTGAAGATGTGCAGTAAACAAAACACCAGGCGGACCATGGGCACAAGAAGGGACACGCACCACGGGCAATACAAGGGCACTCAATTACGGGCATATCAAGGCCGTGCACTGAGGTGCTAAGAAGAAATACCTACAACCTACAGCTCTGCAGCAAACACATTGCTCCGGAACCGTGCATCGCGCGGGCAACTGAACTTGTAATACGTAAGTACATCAGTACATCAGCATACATGCTGATAAAATATTAGGGCATTACTTCAACACCCTTCATTTTTTTGTGCTCTCATCATCTGCTGCTGCTGCTGCTTGCTGGCTGCTTGCCGCTGGCTGATTGATGGCATCATTGCCTAGCCTATCTGTACATATAATTGACTTGTCTGTTGAGCAGCCCTGCCCTCTGCCACTCTGCCTCGCATCAACCCCTCGGTGCTCTACGCAATGTGGAAGAGAACAGCTTTAATGCTGCCTACGACATTATGTTTACGATCTTCAGCTGTTTTCGCTTTCATGCCTACCATTCCGAGCTTCGTAGCTGGACCAGGCGCTAGTGGGATTCCACGAGGCTTCGCACACCTCGCTAGCGACGCATCTGCTGGGGCAATTGCCGGGGCCCCTACGGAAGTCAAAGTTGCTCCACCGACCGTACAGAGGATTCAAGGGACTGGCGGGCTGCGGCAGCTCCCAAAAGTTGAACCTGTCAACGAGCTTGTGTCACGGGCCAGGAATCGAGTGCGTACTCTTTACGTTCCTTTCTCTCTTTGCTCTGTCGGGCCTCTTTGTACAACCATTCCAAGAATAGAACAGCCTTTCCATAATTTTTTTGCAATGGCGTTCATGCATTCTCTTCATCTATGCCCCAGGCGTTTCGAGTGAAAGCTGACAAAAGAATCAAGAACGCGCGGCAGCGAGCCCGGAAGCACGCAGCTATGCGCCTGGACTGCATGACGAAAGAATTGTCGGTTCCTATGAGAGAATTGGTCGAAGGCTATCGTTCACAAGTAGGTGGAGATTGCACGACCCGAACAATCATATCTTACTTCTTTCAAAGTAACTTGCTATTTCTCCCATCCGTTTGGATGTTTCAGTCTCCTTAAATCCAACCTCAAATCTTCCACTTTCTTGGGGTCTCTCTTTTGGATTGGGTTACAGCTCCGGCGGCTGCACCCGTATGAATCAGTGGTGGCGGACTTGACGACACGTGCGCTTGAACGCGACGGCACTGCGACCCTGTCTCGCGTGCTCAGCAGCTGCAAAGAGCTCCACAAGGAAGTGCTTGAAGTTGGCAAAGCGCAAGCATCGCAAGCCAAAGACGCGCCCACGGCAGCAGACGCTGAAGCGCTGGCCGAAAACGGTTGCTCGTCGATTGCAGCGGTACTGGAGCGGCCCAGCAGCGTCAAGTTGCTCCTGCAGATGATGGACATTCAGAAGGCTCTGCGGAAAGTGCCCGTGATTGAGCTTGACATGCCTTCCGTTGTGCTGGTGGGTTTGTGCTTTTGTGCACTCACGCCTTTCTTTTCTTCCGTTAACACTTAATGAATTGTCTTTTTGAAACAAGTTGTGCCCTCTCTGTACCTTCGTGGTTCCGGTCGCTCCCTGTAAAAAATAATTCCTTGGGCCATTTATTTTCTAAAGGTGGGCGCTCCCAACGTGGGCAAATCCAGCATCATTCGCGCCATTTCAACGGGCATGCCCGAAGTCAACGACTACCCGTTCACCACCCGCGGCGTGACCCTGGGCCACTTGTTCGCACAGGAAGCCGACGGCGGCGACCCGGGCGCGCGCTACCAGCTCATGGACACCCCGGGGGTGCTGGCGCGCGACGACGTGCTGCGCAACGAAATGGAAAGCTTGACCATTGCGTCGCTGCAGCACTTGCCCACGGCGGTGATGTTCGTGGCCGACTTGAGCGGCCTCAGTGGGGACGACAAGTCCTCGGTGGCCGACCAGTGCGCGGTGCGCCGGGAGCTCCGGCAGCGCTTCCCCAAGCGGCCCTGGCTGGACGTGATCTCCAAGACCGACTTGCCCACGGAGGACGGCGCGGTCGAGCTGTTTTTGGACGCCGTGCGCGAAATGGACACGGCTGCCTCTGCATCGTCCGCTGAAGCCAGCGATTCCGACGACGGCGAAGCAGCTTCCGTGTTTCGAGCGCGCGGCAGTGTCGCGGAAGTGCTCTCGGTCTCGGTACTCTCTGGATCGGGGGTGCCCGAGGTGGAAGCTGCAGTCAGGAGCATGCTAGCCCAAGTCAATGTGGTGCTTCGGAAGTACGAGCGCGTGCAGCGCACTGCTGCTGATGCTGCTGCTGCTGATGCTGCACGCGCTGAGCCAGGAAGTTCACCTCAATGAAGCCTGAAGGATGGAGCAGGGGCTTAAAGTGCATTTTGATTGCACTCCTCGTGTACTTTTTCTCTTCGAATGATACAAAGGTTACGTTCACATTCGCCCTTCCCCTCCCCATCCCCAAGAACGAAATGGCTGCAGTGGCCGTTGTAGTTTTCCCTGTGCTTATGATGTACCAGATCTATAGGCGCACTTAAATATTTTGAGTTTTCGCACCTCAGAAATAAAACCGAGACACCTAGACACCTAGATAATAAAAATCAGGCTAGAGACGAAGGCATCCCTAAATTTTATATAGAATGACCGGGAATTTGGGGATGGGGATAGCCCAGGAGTCCGAGTCTTCCAGTCCGAAGTCCCCGCAGTCCACCATTCGCCATTGCCTAGCAATTGCCTTGGTCCCAGCCTGATTTTTATTATCTAAGTAATTGTATTTAGGTTACTGAGGCCAAGATGGCCAAGATATAAAATAATAAGGCAGCGGACGCACAATTTATAGAGCAAGTCTGTGTGGACTGAAATGTTTCCCGATTGAGGTATCAATTTATTCATCTGCCTTTGAGATGCCATTCGGCTGTCAATTCTTAGGAGGGTGTCTTTGAAATTTAGAATTGAGTCAGTCGCTATGTATAACGCAGAGATGTCCTTCGCAACGGCGCTGCACTCCACTTCTTTGATTTGTAGAAGAGTCATTTAGGGGCAGTGCCGTTCTCCGTGTTCAACTCAAAGTCATCTGCTGCCAGATCGTCGGTAGTGCTGACAGGTATCATTGTGATTGCACCATTGATTTCTTCAATTGACTCTTCGTGCACTCCTACACTCTGATCAGCGTCTTCCTGCAGGGCTTGTGTGTATCCAGCACCTCGCCTTTCGTAAAAGTCACGAAATTTCTTGATCCCGAGACCTCCTACACCAACAACGACTATGCATGCAGCCACCAATGCTGCCAATTGAGACAATCCAGTAAAAGTATCTCCTGTTTTGTCATGAATTCCATTTGTGCTTTGGAGATCACTAGTATTAGATTCAGCTTCAGCATTCACGGGCCAAACCGTTTTCACATACGTATGGGGAAAGTTGTCACTGTCGGAGCGCTCGGCCGTAGAATGAGACACGGAAGACTGCTTGTCCAAGTCCTTGCCTTGAGAGTGATTTAAGGGTGAAGAAGTCGAATTCAGTATGAGTTCTTCCAGTGAAACAGGCATTGGCAAATTGGTTGTGAAGTTTGATGGCATCGACATCGGCTGAGTTGATGGATTTGAACTAGGGAATGGTACAGGCGATATGGATGGTTCACATGTAGGCATACTGGTAAGTAATGGAGATGCATGTAGAGGCAGTGAATATTGTGAAGGAATAAATGAAGGAGCTAGGCTCGGAATATTTGTTGGTGGCTGGAGCGGAGTGCGCATTGAAGGTTGATTACTTGATATGTTGGCCGTTGGAAAAGGAGTTGGTTTCCGCGTCGTGGCTACAATTTGAGGGCAAGACGTCGGCCTGGCGGCTCCGACTGTACTCATAGCTGACGAGCACTTTACACAGGCAGCTTGTCCAGTGTGCTCCTGGAAAAATCCCGAAAGACAACTTTCGCACTTGCTTTTCCCCGCTTGCGACTGATGCTTCCCAACACCGCATGATAGGCACGATTTCTGACCTACTCTCGCCTGGAAGTGGCCCACAGAGCATAGTTTGCAGGCTGAATTGCTCTCATATTGGCCTGCAGGACAATTAATAGGCGGTGTTACTTCCTTGGCGATTGGCTCGACTCGAAGATTTCGAACTGTCACGTTGCCAGAGCACGCCCCATTATTTTTTGGTCCAGGGTATGGGCACGGACCCTTATTATCAGAGCCCTTTCCATCAAGCCAAGAAAGATCGTTCTTCCCACCGCCCCAGTACGACAGGACCAAGGTCATTCCATTCCTTAAAGCATTTGAAAGTTCAACTAAGCCGTTATACCCTGCCCCTACCCGCGTGGTGAGGGAGCAGCCTTGAGAGAGAACCACCTCTACTCCATGTTTACCCAAGTTCCCAGACTTGTCAGTATCGAAAGTCAAAGCTACATTGAATGGGTGCCGAGTGTCGATGCACGAGGCCCCAGGGCCGTACTGTTTTGCACCCCATGCACGAGGGCCGTGCCAGGCTTTCTCGCCGCCACCGTAGCCGCTGCTCACGCCATTAGGATCTGCATAAACAATACATGGGATATATATTGTAAGTGTCAACATAGTATAACAGTGCACGCAAGGGTCGCACAAGTTTACCAGTTTTCTTGTGTATAGTAGTTACGAACGCGTGGTTGTTCGCTTCCATTAAGTCGATTTCGGAACATTTGGAGCCGCACACACCGTTTGCATCGCAGTACGTTGGGTCGCCCTTACAATCCGCCTTTTTACTCTTAAAGGTACGTTGCTGAGCCATACTTACGAGGTATAAGGCTGCATTGCAGTTGCAACCAGCTGAAGACAAATCGACTGTGTACGACAAAATTTTCCCGAGCGGCTTGACATTGAGAAGGTTGTCCCAGGGCTTGTCCCCGTGAACATCGCAAGATGTGCCTAGATATGAACGCTCACCGTTGGGCGTTGCACTCACAATAGAGCCGTCACTAGCAACGCTTCCGCCATTCAAAACGACAGCCATAGGTGAGCCTGAACCGGGAAACGCAACAGAACCTTTGGGACATGATGACCACGGGTTTGCCCTCCCGACGAGAAGCAGCAGTATAAACCCAACTTGCAGCATGCCAATGCACATTTCTTTATCCTAACAAAAATTGTGATCTATCCATCAGATGATCTCGCAAGATTCAATCAAGCTAGCTGTTGTTTAGCTAGCGTTCATAAAAAGCTAGGTGAGCTAAGTAGGTGGAGATAGAGAGAGATAGTAGATAGTCTAGCGAGCCAAGTAAGGAAGTTAAAGTCGCGTCGTCGGCTCGGCTGCCTCGGCTGCTGCTGCTGCTGAAGAAAGTATTAGCAGATGATTAGGGAAATCACGGATTTTTCTCGGTGTCGCCGTGAATGGCTCGCAGCAAGATCAAAGAGGCCCAATAGAGAGCGAACTCAATGAGTACGGCCAAGGGGTCGTGTTCTTGCCCCAGTCATTGGCCGATACGGGGGTGCTTCCTCTGATCTCAGCCTCATTTTGGACCTCGTCGCTCGGGAAATGGCTCGCAAACACACGGCTTTTTACAACATTGGCTTTT
>Ga0307982_1004716_pt1 | contig 10730 bp, 15 predicted proteins | sample OrgLakmetagen989_FD_201847 | JGI IMG/M metagenome (GOLD analysis project Ga0307982, IMG submission 201847) | Saline water microbial communities from Organic Lake, Antarctica - #989 | ecosystem: Environmental > Aquatic > Non-marine Saline and Alkaline > Saline | place: Antarctica: Organic Lake... | reverse complement strand
ATGTCTGGCGGCGGATCAGCTGCGCTGCGAGCTGCGCGATCTGAACAAGGCATGGCTGATGAATCACAGGAGTCTGAAGAAAAACAAGAGGCACCTGGAGCGGACTTTGCTGCGCTATGGTCTCAGAACGCGTCTTCGTTTGCTCCTGATCCGGGTGGAGTATTCGAAGAAGAATCTACTTCTTTGTCCACACCTCAAGAGTCCAAAAATAACCATGCTGGGTTCGTGAAGGCAATTCGTGTTCTCTTCTGGTTTCGCACTACGAGCAATTACAAAAGCCCATCTTTTGTATTTCCACGGCTATTAGATAAGGTTCTTTTTGCTTTGCTCATCATGAGTCTTTTTTGGAACATTGGGAACTACTCTGACCCACAAAGTCTACAATCGACCGCGGCCATGCTTTACTTCGTTGTAGCTGTCTGTGGATTCGGCGCAGCGGCAGTAGTTCCCAGCTTGACATTAGAGCGCCCGTTGTTCATAAGGGAGCGAAATGACGGCTGCTTCAACCCTACTACTTACTGGTTCTTCAAACTTTTCCAGGAGGCAATATTAGCGGTTTTTACGAGTATAATTTTCAGCAACATCTTGTTCTGGGCAACAGGGCTATCAGGGTCGTTTTGGCTTTTTCTCCTCGTATTCTGTGAGTCTTAAATATCGCTATCAATATTAAATCGATTCAATTTTCATTTTTTTTCACTTCCACAGATGCATCTCTAATGACTGGTGTCGCCTTGGCATACACATTTGCAGCTCTGGTCCCGACCCTCGACGCGGCGAACGCCCTTCTTCCTATTTATGTGGCAACGTGCCTCTATTTCGGCGGTTTTATCATTACTTATGACAAGATTCCCGATGGTTGGGAATGGTATTCCTACACGGTGTTTTTGCGTTATGCGTGGACGGCTTTGATGGTGAACGAGTTTGAAAATAGAGACCCGATGACACTGAAATTCTACAGTATAGAAGATGAAAACGAATGGGATAACTTTGGGTGGGTTTGCTTGATATTTGCTATTGTTGCAGTGATCGGCGGACTTGCCGTCCAATATTTGGATTTCTCTCAGCGTTGAGAACACAGATTTGAAATGATGCATTAATGTTTACATCTTTCTCCTTTCGATATCGTGGATTCTTAATGAAAACGTCCTTATAATTTGTATCTCATGATAAGAACTTCGTCCATTGCCTGAGTTCATAATGATGTTACGAACTTGACCAGCCTGATTTGTTTTTTTATCCGTAGCGCAAATTATGATTATTTAGAAAGTTCTACCTAGGTACCCTTGGTTCTACAGTGCTCTTTTTGCCTCATTGCAGGCACTGACTCCTAAACGTACTGACACTAAGCCAACCGGCACATAAGGTAGTATAAGTGTCAATGATTCTTGAAATGACTTGGGATTGGGAGAACGTTGAAGGCGTCTAAGAGAAAAGGTTTATGTCTTAGCTTAAAGAGCGTGGGACTTGAAGTGTGCTAGCGTAACCTCCGATGATATTAGATCTATTCATTGGCAAACGGGGCCATAAATAGAAAGAAATGCACCGATTTTTCGATGGAGAATACTTCACAACAATTGGTTGTCATTGGTTTGGCTCAGAGCGCTGTGTATGCTGTTGGAGCCGCAACGCCTCGCAGGACTCGTCCCAATTAAGCAGCATGCTTGCTTACAATAAGAACATAAAAAGAGCGAGCCGTCAAAGCCTGGGGAAGCTAAGATGACTTTTCTTCGTGGTGTAAAATTGAGTCATTTTTATAAGTAAGTAAATAAATGCAGGCAAGTAGTTACTACAGATCTGCAGTAATTAATCCTCTTCCTTCAAATTGTTGTCTCTTAGACTTTTAAGTACCTCTGCGGAATGGATTTGATAATGTACGACTACTTTTCAATTCTTTTAGTAAACGCATTCTTTGTATGAATGCTTAGTCAGTGCAGTTAAGCATTCAAGTTTATCGATGGCACAGCAGAGTGATGAACTAAAGATTGAATACACACCAAAGGGTGTTGCTTGCAAAAACCTTAGTTTCTCAGTGCGCAAAAGAAATGAACGCGAGATAAGAATCCTTAATGAAGTCACTGGCTGGTTTAAGCTAGGAACGTCAACAGCACTCATGGGCCCATCTGGTTGTGGTGAGCAGTTTCAGCCGATTTCATGACATAGTGTCTTAGCAAGTTTCTTGCATCTCATCTCTTTTTATCAATTGGGTTACACTCGCAAACTAATGACGTTAACGTAATTGCTATATGAGCTCCTATTTCTACAACTGAAACGACCACATTTATTTAAATTATCCCTGGTGCTTGACCCCGAAGGTAAAAGTACTTTGTTGGATATCCTTTCAATGAGGAAGAATAGTGGACGTGCGAGAGGTGAAATCAAAGTCGTCGGGCGAGAAGAAACCGGTTATGTTGAACAGTTTGACACGCTTGTAGGTGAACTGACTGTAGAAAACATGCTGCGGTATACGAGTGAACTTTTGTGCTGCGACTTAACGAAGGAGCAACGCATCTCTAGAGTAAATGACATCATCTCACGGCTAGATCTTGAGAAGGTGCGGTACAGTGTAATTGGCACTGCTCTTAAAAGGGGCATTAGTGGAGGCGAGGTGAAACGATTGAACATCGGCATTGCTCTCATTCCATCGCCTAAGGTACAAACAATAAAGACAATCTTCACTTTAAAAATTATTCTTCATGCTTGTTACGCCTCAAATGAATGTCACTTTATCTTCAGGTTTTATTCCTTGATGAGCCGACAACAGGTCTAGATTCCAGCATGGCCAATGAAGTCTGCGTGATGTTGCAAGAGATAGCTCGAAGTGGCCGCGCTGTAGTAGCCATCTTGCACAGCCCCACTGCATTTGGATTTAGTCTGTTTGATCAACTTATGATGCTCGATGATAAGGGGCGAACAACATACTTTGGTCCTCAACACAAGATCCAGACTACATGGAGCACATCGGATACCATTTCCCGAGAGATGTACGTTTCAACTTCGTAGAGTGGCTATCCGAGACCATGTCTGGCGGCGGATCAGCTCAGCTGCGAGCGGCTCGATCCGAACAAGGCATGGATATTGAATCACAGGAGTCTGAAGAAAAACAAGAGACGCCGCCAGAAGAGGACTTCGCTACTCTATGGTATCACAATGAGTCATCATTCCTACCTGATCCAGAGGGTGTGTTTGAAGAAGAATCTTCGCCACTGCCCTCACCTCGAGAATCCAAACATAACCATGCTGTGTTCTTGAAGGCAATTCGTGTTCTCATGTGGTTTCGCACTACGAGCAATTACAAAAGCCCGTCTTTTGTATTTCCACGGCTTTTGGACAAGATTCTGTATGCTTTGCTCATCATGAGTCTTTTCTGGAACATTGGGAACTACTCTGATCCGCAAAGTGTACAATCGACAGCAGCAGTGCTCTTCTTCATAACCGCTATCTGTGGATTCGGTGCTGCGTCTGTAGTTCCGAGCTTGACGTTAGAGCGCCCGTTGTTCATAAGGGAGCGAAATGACGGCTGCTATAACCCCCCTACGTACTGGTTCTTCAAACTTATTCAAGAGGCAATATTAGCGATACTAACGAGCATCATCTTCAGCACCATATTGTTCTGGGCAATTGGTCTTTCAGGATCGTTCTGGCTTTTTCTCCTCGTATTCTGTGAGTCATATACATTGCAACCAAGCTGAATTGATTTAATTCCCACTTCTCTTACATTTCTCACTCTTTTTGTTTTCCTAGACGCTACTTTAATGACTGGCATCGCCTTGGCATACACATTTGCAGCTCTGGTCCCGACCCTCGACGCGGCAAATGCAATCCTTCCAATTTACGTCACGGCGTGTTTGTATTTCGGCGGTTTCGTCATAACATTCGATAAAATTCCTGATGGTTGGGAATGGTATTCCTACACGGTGTTTTTGCGTTATGCGTGGACAGCTTTGATGGTAAACGAGTTTTAAGATAGAGACCCAATGATACTGAGATTCTACAGTATTGAAGATGAGAACGAATGGGAGAACCTTGGACTAGTTTGCTTGATATTTGCTATTGTCGCAGTGATTGGTGGACTTGCAGTGCAATATTTGGACTTTTCCCAGCGCTAATACTTCGACATGCGTGACTTTCATTAATACATTCGCCTTCTTCGATACCATTTGTCTCCCTACCGTGGTAATTACCTCCACAGATAATTAGGAAACTTGTGCAAGTGCCATCCCAGTATTTGCAAAAATCGATAACACATGCAGAAAATTATTACGGACGCCCACCTCTAAACGTACGGGCAAGGTTCCCTTTTCAATGATTTTGCTTGATAATTATTTGTTTTTAGTACTCTCCATTGAGCATTTTGTAGAAAAGGAATCTGGAGTTACCACGGCCCAAGAGGATCCATATGCGGGTCCAGATGGCTTATAGTTGTGCCTTTTCGCTTGTCGAAGCAGGAGCCGATTGCCTTGCTTTGCTTATTATGACACCAGCCATTGCAATTGCCGTATGCTCTTGTTGTATGTATCGTCCATCACCGCCAAACCCCAATCCACCTAACCACCTGGCCCTCTATAATTCTATACCTCTGTCCTGTGTGTGCCATTCTCACTTCCTGCCAAAAAAAGTTGCGCTGTGCTCATGGTGGTCATCCAAGATATTTCAGGGCAAGAAGCAAACGGAAATAAGTGAAATTACGTATATCAAGGGCTGGCAAGGCGTTAGCTTGATAATTGAATATTCAATTTAAAGAATCTTCCGTTATAACCATGCATGACTTGAGCCAAGTTTGCGTCTTCAGTCCGACAATTCAACGTCGCGTGCCCAGGTCTCTCCCCCCATCTCAGCAGTAAGCATGGCTATCTCAGGTTCGTACCTACCATAGATGACGACCATGTCACACAGGTAAGGACAAGGCTTTTACATTGAAAGGGCAGATGTTGAATGAAACTTTGCAAAATGATGTAGTGAATTTACCTTTCGAGAACGGCGCACCCAAACCAGGCTCTCCGCACGCGCAACGCCGGTAAGCCGTTCGGGCAGAAAGGCAAGTACACGCCAGCATCACTTCTAGGAGGATTGTCATTTCCGGTAAATCTGCTGCTATCTTTGTTCGGCGACGGCAATGCTGGTAACTGACCAGGCCAGAGGCCTTCGTCATCGTCATCATCGTCTTCGCCATCCTCGTCATCAGTAGCATTTTGGTGGCTATCTTGAGTTGGAGATACTGCGTATCCAGTCACGTTGGCGTCACTTTGTTTTCGAGGCTCTAGGCCAAAGGTAAGCGGCAGGTGGCCTATAGCATCGCCGCTTAAACCCAAGCCTTGGTCTTCGGGCCGCCGTACTTCACGGGTAATCAAACCTACACCAATAGGGCCTACTTTAGGAGCCACTTCAACGCCTCCTGCTTCATCTATCTTGGCAATGGAAGTAAGAGCTCTTCTGGCCGCTCCAGTGGCATGCTGCTGAGCGACGGCAACAGCCTGAGGCGCCAGAGGCGTCAGCACGTCAACCGTGCCAAAACATTCCCCGGTGGGGTCAATACCACCAATCACAGCCATTCGATTGCCTTCTACGGTGACGAGGGCACCACCATCACGTGCACCTGTGAAAAAAAAAGTGACACATGTATTAGATATGGATTAAAAGTGGTAACAAGGATGTTGTCGTGAGTTCGTAATTCAGTAAACTCACCAAAGTACTTGTCGTCTTCTTTGCGGAATTGTTTTGGTACGTGATCGACAGGTGACCATAAGGGAACAGTACGCAATGAACTTTCTCCGCTTCCTTGGTGCTGTTGGTGCTGCCCGTGAAGGCCTCTTCTAGTGCTACTGCGACTGCTATTTCTACTACTGCTGTTGCTGCTGCTGTTGCTGTCATCTTGGCTATTGCTTGCGTCGCTCAACCAAATGTCGTGGCGCACGTCATACACCAAGGCGGCGTCTGGAGCGGCAAATCCTCCTTCGATCAAACCGCCCATCAAATACACGAGCCCGCCTACGAGTGGATGTGCAGGAATGAGCCCGTTTGGCAGTCAACGTATACAATGATTGCATTGTGCAAAATGAATGCTTAAACTCACGCCGCTAACGCTTTTGATAATTATTTCAAATAAGACAAAATCCTGCTTATCCCTTCCGGGGTCTTTCTCTCCCATTTCTTTCGATGTTTCTTCTATTTCAATTGGCACCAAAGCGCAAGTACGGTAGGTAATTAGCACGCACCCTGGCTCGCCGCAGCAGCCCCGTAACGGCTCTCCGGCATGTCTGCCCCTCGCCGCCATCTTTTGACAACCGAATCGTACACTTCCACAGATCTCAGGCAAGCTCCATTGTCGCCAATCCCACCAAATACGACGACGACTACGGTATCGGCCTCGGAAGCGGACTGCCAAGGTTCTAATTGGTGCACACCTCGCCGATGACAGGTCACTGCAGCAGCTCTATCCCGCGCCACCTATTCGCATCAATGATAATGCACCCGGCTTTTACCACCAAGATAATGCTACCTTTAGAGTAACCTCTATCCAATCATTGGAACTTTCTATAAAGATAGACTAAGTGAAGGAATTATCTGTAATCCACCCCTCTCTACTTCTCCCCTGAATACAATTTCTCAGAAGTGACATCCTTCAAAAATGTCAGCATCCTTTACTTTACCTGCATTGGGGGCATCGCTTGCCAAGTCGAAGGAACCGGACTACCATTCGCCGTAGGTTCAAGCATTTCACACAACGCCAGCGGGCCTTCGTCTCCCTCGTAAGATCCGGTCACTAAGCCCCGGCCTCCGCACACCAGTACCGTGCCATTGGGTAACACCGTTGCTGCAGCGCCACTGCGCGCCTTTTGTAAATAGATGACGTTAAAGAGGGCCGCAATTTAGGTATGCCACAGTAAGTGTATTTTCAGGAGGGAAGTAATGAGGGAATTTGAGCGCAGAAGCATAAGAAATTGCATTGAAATCACGTGTGGTTGGTACATTTTAATCAAGCGAGGCACACTGCTGAGATGTTAGCTATTCTCCGAGGAGTGTTACGCACCCGCAGCAGTGGCGGCGCATAGGTCCATTTGGCACTTTGAATCTCAAAGCACTCTACTGTGGCTAAGCGCGCTCCAAAGCTGTCCACGCCGCCAATGGCATACACACGGCTGCCCACTGCAGCTGCTGCTGCTTGAGCCCGTGCCTGCATATATGGTATAGTGGTGAGGGTGGCAGGCAGCCAGGCACAAGGAGGAGCAGAAGTTAGACAAAATAATATGGAAATAACGCGAAGAGCAAGTCGAGCGTCGCTATTCATCAAAGCGAGCAAGAAAAATAGAAATCATCCCCAAAAGACCAAGAAGGCATGTCTAATATACCTGTTGTAAAGGAGCTACTGCTTGCCAACTAGACGCATCTGGCGCTAACAGCTCTGCGGACGATAGCACCTGTTTTATAGAATGAAGACTAAGGTATGAGCCATTTAAAATAAGAAGCACGTAGAAGAATGAGCAACACACTTTAAACTCTAACTACAAGTAACAGAGGGGCAATGCTTTGCTTGAATGGCTGATTGTGTGTCTTCTTTTTCTCTGATGTACCACATCTTTCTGAGTACCTATAAAGAAGCAGAAAGCATTGTCCTCACCCGTCTCTTCACGTCGCGACCGCCGAAGCAAAGCACGAGCGACCGGCAACCGTTGCCGCGGTAATTGCCGCTGCCTCGCAGCATGCCAGGAACAGGGCGGTGGTAGCCCGGCTGTTGCCAGGGCTTCAAAACAATGTGATCGACTGCAGTGCTGCTGGTGGTACTGCTACTGCTAGTGCTCGGAGTACTGCTGCTAGTACTGTTCGTACTGGTATTGTGGCTGCTACTGCTACTATCCTTCGTTGAATTTTCTGCCTCCAATAAAGGTGGTGGGAACTGCGGCGATGGCGATGATGCTGTCAATTGTGGCACCCAGCTTTTCAGTGCTTTCTCTTTCATCGCGTGCCTCACATCACCTGCCGAAGCCCACGCTAATTGGCTCCAGTCTTTGCCCACTCCATGCAACGCTGCCGCCCTTTCGTTCGCACCCAATAAGAAGCGATTGGTCAGAAACAAGAGCCGCGCTGGCATGGGGGCACTTTTCGTGGGCTGATTGCAGAACGGGCAAGACGGAGAGGCCCCCACATAGGAACAGCGCGCACAAGAAAGAGTAGCGCTGCGTCGGCTCTTGGTGCCACCACCGCCACCGCCGAATTCTAGCATTTCGTCGTCGACGTCATCTATGGAGTGTGTAGAAGCGAGAGGAGCACATGATACAGAATCATCCAATATCATGGTTCACAGAGAAAAGAGATAACAACAAGATTCTTCCTTCTTCTGGGCACTTTCATTCGAATTGACAACTTTCCACTCAAAAGAACGATCCTTTACTCCTTTCATTCGTCTTTTCTTTGACGCACCGTTTCGTTTATTTGAAGCAGCGCTCTGGGCTCGGCTTCCTTGCTTCTTGGCCCGCTCTCGCGCTAGCCTTTGGGCCAACGGCCGCTGCGACCCACTCGCATTGAACCCGTCGATGTCGTAGCTTGATGGGTGGTTTTTCAAGTGGGAATACAATATTAGGACATGGAGATGGAAATGGAGAAGGAAATAGGGAGGAATTGTAATTTGCGTTGGTATTCAGGTGGTAGTAGCAAAGGGATAAAAGCAGAACATGGCAAAAAAATGGTTTATTTTGAAGGGGCGCGCATTGGAGATGAAGGAATAGGGATGATGAGAAACTTGAATAGCAAGCCAGGCATCACATAAAAGGAGTCAACCACGTGGCTTTTTTCTCTTTTCTCTCTTACCCCTCTGTGTCAAAGCCTTGAGCATCAAAGCCTTCTTGGTTGCGGTTACACGTCGGGCAAAACTTCAGGGTCGGGTCTACAGGGGTGCTTTCAGGAGGACATATGCTACAGGTCCAAGCTCCCTTCCTCGGTACCTGCATTGGTAGTCGATCACAAGAGAGATAATGTGAGGGCGCATGAATGGCAAGCATGATTGCAAAATGTACTTGTAAGAAGTTTTAATTCTCATGCACGCACATTTCCCCTGTTTCTCTCTCTCTCATTTCCACCCTCTCACGCTCTTACGCAGGTATTCCCACTCACACACTCTAAACTCAGTCTTGTCTTCAACTCCTGCCTACAGTACCCGCCAAGGGTCGGAATCTCGCTTGAGCCACCCCGCGCCGTACTGGCTCCGCAGCGAAAAAGCATGGCGGGTCATGTAGTTCATGGTCCCCTTCCGCATCGCGAGCCGCTCCACTTTGGGCTTGCCCGGGGGGGCTGGCCCCTCGTCGTCGTCTGAGTCATTCTCCGACGAGGATGCGTCGCCTTCTTTCGCATTGTCGCCTTTGCTTTTGGCACTGCCTTTCTCCTTTTCCTTCTTTTTGGGTGGAGTGTTGTTGTTGTGAGATGCTCCAGGCGCTTGAGGTATCGGAGGAAAGAATGGAGTACTCTTGGGCGCGTCATATCCTTTGCCTGTCGGAGGAGGCTGACTTTTCGCAGTCGGAGAGGCAACACCACTACCAGGAGGAGGAGCAGCGGTAGTCTGCAAGTTATTGTGGTGGTGGTGGTCGTTGGGTTGGCCTTGTTGGGAGCGCAAAGCATCTGCCCAGGCTTTCAGCCGAACTTGTTCCTCCCTGGTAGCTGCTTCGGTCTGTCCTGCGGCAAGCAAGAAATGCACTCGTTCGCCTCCGCTGCTGCTGCTTCCACCTTTCTTAGGGCTGGTGCTATCACTACCAGGGCTATTACTGCTGTTGTTCTTCGCACCCGGAGGAGCAGTCACCTTCGCTGCGGTGCTTGCAGTGCCCTTGAGACTAACCCAGTTGTCTGGGGCTATGAGCTGGAGCGACAGAGACTGGTATCTAATAAGACGAAAGACAGGATACGTAGTAAGTACTTTCCGTAAGAGAATGAGAAAGGAAGAGGGATAGAGATAAGATAAAGCAATCAAAGCAAAAAGCACGAGCATAATCTATATTTTGCACCGTGGATTTGCCCATTCCAGAGCCAATTCAACGTGCACGTCGTTGTAAAAACTCGCTACGGTGTGCCCCTGCAGCGAAAAATCCCCGACGGTGGAGTGGCAGCCTTCCCCTATGATAGCGCCGTACACCAAATCAACGCGAAGCACCAGCACCTTTCCATTGCAGAAGGAGGAAGGTGTGGGATCAGTTGTTGCGTTGGCTAGACATCGAGTTATAAAGGCATGGTTCATACTGTTCTCCAACCCTTCTCTATCTCTCTCCTTCCGCTATCTTTGACCACTCCAGCTCCTTGCATACCTGAAAATTGCCTTGCAACGCTGCGTTTGGCGGCGGTCCGCCAGTAACATTGGCGTTCTGAGCGGCCTCTGGGGATGAGACGTAAACCTGCAATGGGTACAGATTTGAGAGAAAAGAGAAGTAATGAGACAGCACTAAAAAGTTATTTAGTTCTCGAATTACCCTAGCTAGCAATGATTCAGCAGGACGGTCGAATAGCTTACCCGAGTCGCAGTGGGTGCGTCCGACTGCCAGTGCATTCGTTGCGACATGCGCGCGTGCTTCCATGCTTGGAACCGCGCCAGAGAGCTTATCTGGATTTGATTTCAAAGTTAAAGAATTAAAAAAACGCAACCGGTTTTAAGGAACCAGGTGGCTCAACAATAGGAAACTTTGATAGCTTTCTTCGCTAGCAACTAGTACTGCTCAACATCTAACCGATGGGTCTTGCGCGTTGCTTAAAGCAGT
>Ga0307982_1004714_pt1 | contig 10731 bp, 7 predicted proteins | sample OrgLakmetagen989_FD_201847 | JGI IMG/M metagenome (GOLD analysis project Ga0307982, IMG submission 201847) | Saline water microbial communities from Organic Lake, Antarctica - #989 | ecosystem: Environmental > Aquatic > Non-marine Saline and Alkaline > Saline | place: Antarctica: Organic Lake... | reverse complement strand
CTCCGGATTCCAGCGCGGCGGTGAGCTTGGCTGTTGTCTGTCTGGCAAACATGTCCGGCAAGGCCTTGGCAAGTTCCGCTGGCAGCTTGTCCACGCCTGGCATTTTCCCCGTTTGAAGCTTGTGATTTGTTGATTTGTTCAGTTGGAAAGCTGCACTTCCAGACTTGGACCCAGCGCCCCCTTGTACAGCGCCTTCTCGCGCCGAGCTCGAACCAACACTCCCGAGCTCCCATTATGTCTACCCCAGCTCCTATTGTCCTCCTTAAGGACAGCTTTGGGCTGTGCGGTCAGCCTCTAGCCCTGCTTGTGCTCCTGCCCGTGTGGAGGACACACACCACAGTGCCGTGCGATCAGCACCCACCACAAACGAGCCCAGGGGACAGCACTGGCTCCAGCCGTCATTAACCTGTAGGTTTTCAGCTGCAGTCGCTGGTGTGTGGCTTTGCCTGCTTGGGGGGTGGGAGGAGGGGACACCTGTTGGTTGAGCAGCCAGCCGCAAGCACACGAGCCCCACAGACTGCAGCAAAGGCGGCATAATGGCAATGGGGGAGTTGTAGTGACAATAAGCCACCAACTGCAGATAAGAAAGCTGTAAGGTGGGGCTTGCCTGGCTCCACTGCTGCCGGTTCGGACATGATTCAGCATTTTGGCGTCGGTGGATGGCGGTTGGTCTGCACAACCCCCCAGACTGCACACTGCAGCACCAACCATCATGCTTACTGCTTGTATAATATGTTTGTGCATTGTACAGTGCGGAGCCATCCCGACAGGCCCAAGATGCAAATCCCAGTTTGGTACGTGTCGCCATGCATCTTATACTATGCAGGCTCTTTGTATTTCGAAACTTGATTTGCTGTGAAATTTAGTGGGCACTGCCACGAAGCCCAAATAATTTGGGCAGGCATTTTGTTTGTCCTGCTGTATCTGAGCACAGCTCGCGTCGTGCTTTGCAATCTGGCAAGCCGGATGGACTGGACAAAAGAAGCTCAGAAAAATTGTCCTGTTGAGGTCCCTGCAAAAATTGGCTGAGGGGGGCTGGCCCGTCCATGTGAACAGCACACTATGTTTTGCAACAGTGGCTTCATATTACTGCATTTCCTTGGACTGTCTGCTGATCATAGTCGGACTCAGGCTGTATCGCAGCTGCTTTCTGCTTGCTGCGGAATTTGCTGCTGAATCAGTCCCCTTCATAATGAGCTTTGCACTGTCAACACGCCGAGAGGGCGACGCCTCTGGTGTCAAAGCCTTCGCAAAGGGACCCCCTGTTGCTTTTAAGGTCCCCGCATGGGTCAAGAGTAAGTGGTAATGTGCTCCAGGGGCAGCTGCTGCATTGGTGTTGATCAACAGCCACAAGCTCACAATTTTGTGCACAGTGCTGGCTGGCATGGCTGGCGGCGTTGCTGAGGCATGTGCACTCCAGCCGTTGGATACTGCAAAGGTAAGCAGAGCGCTGTGGTACTCTCAGTCGACTGCCTGTGACCTGCGGCTTCTGGATGCACGCGGAATTCTCGTACGCAGACCCGGCTGCAGCTAGACAGTGCCGGCAAATACCGCGGCCTTCTGCATTGCACCCGGACCATTGCAGCGGAAGAGGGGTCTGCTGCATTGTACAAGGGCTTGACCCCCTTTGTTGCGCACCTCACCACAAAGTATGCAATGCGTTTCGGTGTGTTCGGTTACTTGCGCAATGCGATGGGCGGCAACTCTGGAAGCGAGAAGCAGCAGATGGCCCGCAACTTCACGGTGAGTTGCTTGCAAGTCTACACACACACACATGTAAAATCATAGAGTATTAATTCCACAGGCTGGTTTGGTGGCTGGAGTTGTTGAGGCGATATTGATCGTGACGCCGTTTGAAGTGATCAAGACCCGCTTGCAGAAGCAGCACGGCACGGATGTCAGCAAATTCAAGTACAAAGGCCCCATTCACACCGTTCAAACAATCATCAAAGAAGAAGGTGTCGGTGCCTTGTGGAATGGCGTCACGCCCACAGCCATTCGCCAGGGCAGCAACCAGGCCTTCAACTTCATGATGTTCATCTTCCTGCAAAAGTCAGTGTTTGGCCGCAAGGACGGTGACGGACAGGGCCAGTCTCTGTGGAAGCCCTTCTTGAATGGGCTCATTGCTTCCTGCTTTGGCCCCATCGCCAACTGCCCCATGGACGTGATCAAGACTCGCCTCATGGCGCAGAGCTCCGCCCCCGGCGAAATCATCAAGTACAACGGCTGGGTGGACGCCTTCAAGATCATTGCCAAGGAGGAAGGCATGGGTGCATTGTGGAAGGGCCTGGGCCCCCGCTTGGCCCGCTTGGCTCCCGGGCAAGCCATCACTTGGACCGTGGTTACCCAGGTGCAGATCATGTACGAGCAGAAGTACGGTGAGGCACAGACCACACCCCAGACCGAGTGGAAGGAGGGAGAGAAGAAGGAGTAGCTACGCTAGCCTATTTATTGATTCAATGCACTGTTTGGAGTGAACCCCCCTGCTGCCCCCCCCCCACCACTCTTCAACGTGTGGTGACAATCATGCGCAGTCGTCGCACCTCTGCCACAAGTAGCTTGCGCTCCTTGGCCCACTGTGCAATCACTTCCGAGGACGGCTCCCCACCCGCGTCCGCTGCCGCCATGGACCCGGCAATGGCCTGCTCCCGCAGTGCCCCTCCCGGGCGTGCCAGACTTGCTTTCATCTCCTCCACTTCCTTGCGGGCAGCGTCACGCTCCCGCTCAAAGTCACGTGTTTTTTCATCCAGGAAGCTGATAACTTGCTGGTCCGCCACGCTTTTGTGGGCAGCTGAGTCCGCTTTCGCGTTCAGTTCCTGGCAAGCTTGCTCCAGCTGGGAAACCCGGTCAGCGAGGAACTCTTTCACCGTCTCCGCAGTGGCAATGGAAGCCTTCATGTCAGAGGCATTATTCCGCATTGTATGCAGGCGCTCATCGAGCTGGCGTGTGTAGGAAAGCAGCATTCCAGCTTGCTCGGGGGTTATGGGGGGGGTGCGTGTCGGCGACCCCCCCCCTGCTCGAGCTGGGCCACTGCCTGGGCTGACCATCTGCCGCCTGAAAAAAGAAAATCGCCTGGGGGCAGTCTCTGTTGATTGAGGTGCAGATTCGTTGCGTGGGGGGCTTGAAGCCTGGGGACCAGATGGGCTGTGCATGCTATCTGCGGTGGAGCCACGCTGGGACTCGGCATCTGAAAAGCTGCCCAGATGTGACGACATATTTGATGCTCGTCGCTGTGTTTGGTGGGGACTGTCAGCTGCTGTGGCTGCTGCTGCCGCCACGGCATCCATGGCAGACTGCAGTTTTGGGGGGGCGGCCTGGTACACAGCCAGCTTAGAGTGCGGCACGGAGGGGGCGATGCACCCATTAAAACTCCTGTTTGAGATGCCCCGGGCGAAGGGGCCTTGTTCAGCACCGGCCTGGCTTGCCTCCGGGCTGGACAGCCGTTGTGGCTTCCACTGCAGGATACCCTGCACTCGGTGGCGATGGGCTACAGACAGCATGGAGAAACGTGTAATGCTTTCATGTGGTAGGAATGCACATAAATGCTGTAGGACGGTGCGTGGAAGCTTGAAGAACACACAAATGCCCCAAAGTTGTACTCGGTCGTGCAGCTTGGAAATTATTTTTGCCTGGGTCTGCACTCTCGATCTCAGATGCCGGGCGGTAGCAATCACCTGGTCCTTCGCGTATAGCTGAGCAGCTAATCGCTGAATTTCTTCTTCAAGGGAGCCACGTATCCTCCGTACACAATCTCGTTGAATCTCAAGGCGCTTAGCTTTGTCGTCCATTGATGGGGAATCTACTCTAGACTTCCGCGAACCTGACGTGGCAGCTTGAGCAAAGCTTTGACTTGCAGCCATGTATGATTCACAGGCAAAGTTGATGTCCGGTGCGATTGAATTTGGAAACTGCAATCATGCCCAGACGCGCAGAATTCGGCAGGCGTCGCTCTCGATTGTGCCCGCTCGGACCTTGTGCCGCACAAACTGCCAACTTTCCCGAAGGATGCATGCAAATATCACAGCAGTACAAAGCTTCTGTAAACATAAAAATTATGACGTGTTTTGTGGGCTATTGATTTTCTTTGGTAAACTGCACTTGAGCTGGAGTAGGGGGCCAAGAAACTTCATTGAATTCCCCACATCTGCCAAGTGAATCTGCGAAGCGTGACCGCGAGGGCTGATCGCTACCAAAACAGGAGTCGTGCATACTATATTCCAACCATACGTTGGTGTGGTTGCTTGCTTGCCATTCAAAATCAACTGCTGGCAATAAGCAGCTGCTGTTTGCAAATCAGACCGTGGCGTGAACGCATCTCGTGGCATTCAATTGCGAAGCAAGGAGGACACAACTGCACCTGAGCATATGTCATCAGTGGAAACCGGAGCGTGGGATTGTCCCACATGCACGTTTCACAATGAGGCTTCCAACACAGAGTGCGAGATGTGCGGCACACAGTGCACCTCAGTTGTGGCAGCCGACCCAGCTTCCGAGATGGTGGACAGTTCGCAAGCAGAGGACCTAAGTAGTTGGGCAGCAGCGCTGACTGCTATGGATGATGTCAGTGAAACTGCACTGCAGCAGCAGTTTGCATACTACGAGGTGAGGCCTAGGATTTGCACAAACTATGCTGCGTTTGAGCCTGGACACGCCAAAACTGTCTTGCTTGTGCGCAGCCTGTTCTGGAGTCCATGTCTGCATGCATGCGATTTTTGGACAGGCCAGAGTGTCGTGAATTTCTTGCCACAGTATTGAATGAAGTCATGTCAATCTTCATGGACCAAGGCGCAATACCTTCCGACCATGCCAAACTGGTCAATGAGAGCATCGAACTCGCTTCACAACTGTGCTTCAGAATGATTGACGAGTATCAAGACGTGCGCTGCATCAATGCTATGGTTACTCTGATGAAACCATATGCCGCGAGGTACACTCACGATAAGCTGGTAAGCACCTTGGGTTGCCCATTGCCCACCAAGGCGTGGTGATTGCGGATTTTGTCATGCGCACCGTCTGCAGGCTATGACTCCGACACAGGATCAGGAAAGTAGCACGCTTTTCGAAAAAGTCACACACAATCTTTGCGATAAAACTCTTCCAGCTCTCGGTCTCTTGATTTCTGGTCAAATAGCATCACAACAGGGTTCAGCTGCTGCCGTTGGGGAAAGCTCGTCGTGGCGAGGCTGCGGATTCGCAGCTGATATCCTCAAAGGCATCCGCAAGCTCAATACGGCAATGGCCGGTCTGAAACAAACAGGTGTCGTTTCTGACGCCTCTGGTGTTGGGATCGTGTCTACTGAGCAGCTATTGTCAACTGCCGAGCGCTACGTCGGCATCGTGTCTGAAATGGACATGGCTGCCTTGCGCAAGGAAGACCCAGTGAGTGCCCAGGCCGCATGCAAGCGCTTGCCACGCTTCACCTTCAATTTTGCAGACTCGAATTTCCCAGCTGCTTGAGGCTGTTTCGGAGCTGTGGGGCTCGCGGTCAGCCAAGGGAGCCGAGCTGCAGCTTGGAATCGTGTTCAAACTGCTCAACGCACCCGGGCTGACTCAGCGCCTTGCCGCAATCGATGTGCTGCGAGACTTGGCCATGCGCCTGGCGGCAGATCCTCCAGCTGCTAACCCGGCACAGGTGGAGGAAAGCTCGCAAGCAGACGTCACAGCGGAGTCAGACGAGGATACCTCATTCGGACTGCACTCCTTGGCTGGCTGGCTTTCATCGCACAAAGTGCAGTTCATTGCTGGCCTCACAGGCCGCAACATGCACAGCAAGTGCTTGGAGCGGGCCAGGGGTCTCATTACCGTCCTCGCCCGTCACGGAGAAGTGGACGATCCCAGTCTGGACCAGCTGTGGACTGTGGTGTCCAAGGCACACGACGCCGCAGATGAGGCCCGTCCCATCTATGACATGGTGGCTACCATTGTGGAAAATGCCCCCGTGGGCCAGGCTTTGAGCTTGCTTGACCGTGTCTGGGTGGGGGCGGATGAAGAGTTCACCAAGAGTGCTGCGCTGGTGGCACGCTTGTCAGAGTGCAAGCGGGCCGAGGAGGTGGACGACCATTTGGTGCAATCTTCGCTTATTTCCTTGGCCTGGCGTGTGCTGTTTCACCCAGCGGCGCCGGTGGATGCGGGGAATGCTGGTCCCCTGCACCCCCGCACGCGTCGCCGCAGATCCCCAGATGAGACTGCTCGGGTGCTCAAGTACCTGATGAAGACAGGGCATTTGATGCTCATGGCATCACTACGCCTGTCACAGACACGTCTGTGCATTCAGCTGCCCAAGGACATCGTGCTGCAACTGCAGACACCAGTTGAGTGCGCCAAAGCAACACACTGTATAAGCCAGGAGCACGACGCACTGAGCAGCATCATGCTGGCTTGTTTGGCCGTCATCAGGCACGAAACACAACGCCTCAGGAGCAAGCTCGGAGGTAGCGAGCGCTCTGTGCGGGACATCTCTGTGCGTGCTCTCGACCTGCTGGCCCAGGGATTTCGATTCGCGCACTTCTTATGCGAAAGGCCAGCGGAAGACATTTTCCAACTGTCTATATTTGAGCGATTGATGGTGGTTGAGCATGATACTAACAGTCATGATGGTCAAAGCGCTGGGCCGCCTTCGACCGGCGATGAGCCGAGCGAAACCGCTGCCCCCCATGAGCCGCCGCCCGTGGAGGAGGCCCAAGCCCTCCTAGATCGTGCACCCGCGCCGCCCGCTCCCAGAGCCACACCGCCCGAAGGCACCGAAGGTGAACGCGTCTCCATAATGTTAGCCTTCGCTGACGCCCTGCATGGCGTGAAAGATGCAGTGCTGCAAAACCTGCATGCGTTTGGGCTGCACCGGGCCTTGCCCCCCCTGCAGTCTCTGCGGGTGCGCTGTGCATTCCTGTACACATTGATGCGACATGCGCCAAGCATGCTCATGCACACTGATGAAATCATTGACCTGTGGACCGGCAGCCTCAGCCGCTCGTTGGCGGGGCGCCACGCCACACACGAACTCATTCGTCGCATTTCAGGGGGGGGTCTGCTGGACATGGTGGTGCTCATTCAGGAATCGTACGGGACAACTAAGGAAAGTGCGCGCACAGCCTGGCAGGATTGCAAACACCACGTGAATGATGGGCCCATCGAAGCTGAGAGCAGCTCTGTGCTCGGGGACCTTTTCGAGCCCATCCAACAACGTGATGCATGCAGCGGGGATGATGACGCAGAGCACCTGGAAGATCCGTCAGAGCAGCTGCTGTGGACCGGCTTACACTACGAGAGCTGCTTGGAGCATGCAGGCGCTTTTCGTAGCCTTGGGTCCACTTTGCTTGGCAATGTCATGGACAATCGCCCAGCTCGCCCGTCACGCTACGGTAGCCTTGAATCAACAGCGTGTCTGCACGATCGCGAAACATATCGCCCGGTCAGTGCGGACTCGCTGCCCTTCTCTGTGTTCACCCAGCGTGATGTGTTGCTGCTGGAGGGGCAGATGCTGCAACTGTTCTTGTTTTTCTTTGACCCCACTTCATCAGCCTTCAAGCCTGCCCTGTTCACATCTGAAGCTTTGGCCTTGTTCCAAATCATGTTCATCAAGCTGAACAGCGCCAGCTACGTGTTCCGCTGCGGCAAGCGCACGGCACTGGGGGGCACGCCCTCCAAGGGTAGCCCTGAGCCAGAGCACAGTGCCTTGGAGCAGCACATGCAACGCACTCAAGACCGGCTGTCGTATCAAGGAGGCGGCGTGCTTGTGCAGCTGCAGGTGGAGGGCTCATCTCCTCGCCTGCTCTCCTCCCATTCTTTCCCTGCCTTGCGGCAGTCGGCAGGCGAATTCCGGCTTGAAGACCAGTGGGCCGATGTCACCGCCCCTGGAGCCTCCCGTGTGATTGGAGGCGACAGCTTGCTGGCAATAGCGCTGCAGGCACCGCCCCCCATTGCGAAGGCTGCGGGGGATTTGTTGGTTGGGCTGCACACTGTGCTTGTCAGGCAGGCCACTGAGCTGGTCGCTTACGCGTATGTGGACGCACTGGAGCAGCTCAGCGCCTCAGAAGAGACGACACGCTCGCCAATGGATATGAGTGGCGATTTATGGCGACGTATCGCTGGCATGGGCATCCATCATCCACTGGTTGACAGTCTGCTGCAGGCACTGCGGGCGGCTGAGCTCGAGCAGGACCCTGGGCAGGCATACACCGCCCTGCGCTGCATGCAGTTGATGGCAAGATACATGGATGAAGTATCAGACCTGAACAAAGACGTCGTGAATGGCTCCGCATGGACCCAGCATGCGGTGCCGGAGGTGGTGGTGGACCCCTCCGAAGCCCCGGGGGGCACCGGTGGCATTACCAGCCCTGGGCGCAGCCCCGGCCGTCGTACCTCTCGGCACTTCTCCAATTCCACTGGGCCCTCAGGCCCGATGCAGTTTCGTTGGAGGCCCTGCAGCTTGCAGTCGCTGGTCGAGGCGAATGCCGAGCCAGAAGGTGGGAAAGTCAGCATGACAGCCATACTTGTGAGCAGCTATCGAGTCATGCAAGTGCTCACGAGTTGTGTCAGTCTGCCGTCCCATCTGGAGCAAGTGTCCACTGGCACGTCTGGATTGGCCGTGACGCAGGCAGATGCCGCTGCAGCAGCACTCGCCGGCCATCGTTTATGCAGTGAATCAGCAGAGGAAGCTGCATTTCTCTGTGCAGTGCACGCGCGTGCCAATGCGACAGCGTGGGACGAAAATGGTACAGAGTCGGTGGAGATCCCACAGTTGCCTGGCTGGCGGAAGCTTTGGCGACAAGGGGCCAGGCACTCGCTGCAAGCCATGTTTCTCACGTCGGCTCAGGGTTCGCCAATGGAACAGTCCTCTAGCAGTGCAGTCATGGCTCTGCGGTACCGCTGGAAGGCGTATACCCCTGAGCCCCTGCGGATTAAGTCCACGTGGATGCCGCGAGTGTATGTTGCCTCTGACGGGTATAGCACAATATTCGAGACCCTGCGAGCATTCTCCGTGCTGGCAGCTCGTCCTGCAGCTCAGGTGTTGCTCAGCTCACCACATGGCTACTCTTCACCACCGCTGCTCACACGCGAAACCAGCACGCAGAGCACCGTGATGGACGACGGAAAAAGCGACAAGCGGGCCAAAGTGGCGGCGATCGCTGCACGGGACCACGCGTGGCAGCTGCTCATGCAGCTGCCGACCTCCCTGCAGGGCAGTGAAGCGTTGGCAGATCCCTCCGTGGTGGACTGGCCGGTGCTTCTGGCTGACGGGGGTTGGAACACTTTGTACACGTTACAAGGTGTGGTGGCCAAGCTTAAGGATGCCAATTCCTGCAAAGCTGGCGACGGCAGCCAGGATGCCGAGAAGGCCTTGGCGTGGCGTTCGTCGTTTTTGGCAACGGGCGGCTTACGTTCAGTCCTGAAGCGTCTGGTGGATTTTGCTGGGGAAAAACCAGCAGAGCGAGCAGTGACACCCCCTGTGGCACCAGGGGCTGCTGCAGGGCAAGTGCTACCGCCACCTCTTCCAGTGCAGCGACAAGCCCCCGCTGCCCAGAGCGCCATCACTGAGACAAAGGTCCAGGCTCAAGTCACCACACTGTGTCTTCGGGTGCTGCGCATTTGTTCCAAATTCGTGTCCTCCGATGACCTGGCAGTGCTGCAAACCGGCGATAACCTGGGCGAGCACCCCGCTGTAGTGTTTGCGGGCACGCTCGTCAGCCTGCTGGGTGATATCACAGGCCAACACCCCTCCGGCCACAGTGCCGCCTTGCGCAGGGACCGAGGTGACACCAGCGAGTCACTTGGCCTGGGAGGCGCTGACACACCAGTGCTTGGTGCAGTGGACTTGGGGGGCTCCACAGCAGGAACATTGAACACGGCTGCTTCTACTGTGGCGAAAACCTCTGCTCAAACACAAAGCGGAGGTCCTGGTGACGCCGCGAGCACAGAGCAAAGCGACACGAAGCGCGACTCACAAATGCGCGAGGCACTGGACATTCTGCTGCTACTCATGTCCATTGGCAGTCGATTTGGGGAGTTTGGGGGGTCCAAGTCGTCCACTCTGCTTGGGAGCTTACTCTCCAAGCCTGCCCCTGCTGCCATTCTCAGCTGCGTGCTGCTGCGCAGCGACCTGGCCAAAGTGCGGGCATCGCTACAGCGCAGTGTCTTTTTGAGTGCAGGTGTGCTTGGTTCGGCAGCAGCAACGCAGCAGTGCGTTGCAGCCATTATCAGCACGCTTGCAGCATCCGACACGCTAGAGCCTGCTCATTGCGAGGGCCTGCAGGCCTTGTGCCAGCTGTGCGTCACATCTGCCTATGGCCCCACTGCTGACCCAGGGGGCTCCATTATCGGCCCAGCCATGCACAGCTTGATGGGTCTGGTTGCCTTCTTCAAGACCGCTCCTACAGCAGGCATCCGCTGGCCACTCATCGCTGCATTGCATGCGTGTGGGCACCTATGCCGCGAACTCTCATCCGCTGACAGCAAGGCATTGGACCAACTGCGGCTGGATGGCGGTCCCCAGCTGCTGCAGCTTGCAGAAGCAGTGGAGCCGGAGGGAGTTGCTCGTGTGCGCAAGGGTATGGAGTCCCTGCAGCACTTGCTGGGCAAAAGCGCCCTGCCTCAAGACGCCACGCTGAGTGTTTTGCTGTCGTTCTGCCTGGACGTCGTATTGTTTACGCAGCCAGCAAGCACAGACTTGTCAAACGCCACCTCCAACTGGCCCTTGTGTGTTGCAGCGGAGGAGCGAGCCGCCGCATACTCCCT
>Ga0307982_1004713_pt1 | contig 10733 bp, 7 predicted proteins | sample OrgLakmetagen989_FD_201847 | JGI IMG/M metagenome (GOLD analysis project Ga0307982, IMG submission 201847) | Saline water microbial communities from Organic Lake, Antarctica - #989 | ecosystem: Environmental > Aquatic > Non-marine Saline and Alkaline > Saline | place: Antarctica: Organic Lake... | reverse complement strand
TTGGTGCTGCGGTAAACCTCTCACAAGTTTTGATATCCTGCATACCCCCCTCTGAGCGGGGTCAAGGGATTGCGTGCCTCGAGCTCGGTCGAGTTGATTTCGCTAGAAAATACATTACATACACATTTTTGGAAAAGAACAATGCTTGAATACTTTGGGGTTCCCCGTTTCGCCCAGTGTTCAGGTTTGCATGGCTGAGCTGCTCAGCACTCTTCAGCTGGGCGCGTTTTTGTAGCGTTTCATTCAAGACTGCACATTTGTACCAAACGGAAATTAGGAAGGCCTGCTTTGGGAAACGAACTCTGACAAGAGATTACATTTGTTGCCATGGAGCTCTCCGAAGTGAAAAGGCCTGGTACTTCTTCAGGGCGGAGTGGGCATGACGCAACTCACGGTCAAGCCTCGCCGTCGATAAGCAAAGCCGAGCTTGGAATGCTGCGCTCAATGTCTTCCCTGGAAGAAACAGACGACACATCGCCCGATGCAGTTTCTCCACCCGCATCAAAAAGTACAGCTCTTCGGGATGATGTTTTGCTGGATGTCAAGTACTTGAAGGATGTTTATCAGGGGCTAGATGACGAAAGCAACGGTATGTGACGATCGGGTCATACTAGCAGCTGCACACTGACAGGCTTCTTGTGCTGCAGAGACATATGATGATGAGGTTGCATATCAGGCTGGAGAAACTGCAAAGCCGTCAAAGTGGTGGATTAACCCATATTCAGACTTTCGCACGCGCTGGGACTTGTGGCTCGTCATAGTGTTGTGCTACAACGGGTTTGCAATACCCCTCAGGCTTGGGTTCAACATAGAAGAGGACATCACCTCCTTTCTATTTTGGATGGACCGGATGATTGATTTTCTATTTCTTTTGGACGTTGTATTGAATTTTCGCACAGGGATCATCAATCAAACTGGACACGTTGAGTACACTGGAATCGCCTACAATTATCTCAGATCGTGGTTTCTTTTGGATGTAGTGTCCGCTATGCCGTACGAGCTCATTTTTCTTGCTATGTATGGAATTGTGGACGAGAATTCAAATGCAGCCTTTGCACTCCCAAAACTGCTGCGTACTGCACGGATCTTTAAAATTTTGAAAATGCTGAAGCTGTTGAGGCTGTTGAGGCTCAGAAACATTTTTGCCCGCTGGGAGAAGGCCCTGGTCATCAAACATTCAATCTCCACCGTGATCAAGTTCTTCTGCTTCATATTTTTCATCGCTCATTGGTGCGCATGTGCTTTTTTCGCAATTGGTGCTGCCACGGAGGAGAATTGGCTCCAAGAACAAGCACTACACGAAGGTGATGCGCTCATCACGCTATATGTGGCTGCCTTTTACTGGTCCTTGTCGACAATTACAACTATCGGCTATGGTGATATCTCAGCAAGAAACCCCAGCGAGCGTTTGTTTGCTGTGGCCGCTATGATCGTTGGGTCAGCTGTGTACGCATACGGCATTACCAATATTATCACGCTGGTCTCCAACATCAATGCGGACAAGCTCGAGTTCAGGAACCGTATGGACAGGCTGAACACCTACATGAGATTCAGAAACTTGCCCAAATCTCTGCAGGCGGACATCCGCAATTTCTTCTACGAGCGCTCTGGAGGTGAAAATTGGCATGAGTTGCTTGTGCACGAGCGGGACATCTTGAATGATTTGTCCCCCCTTTTAAGGACCAAGGTGGCTCTGCTGGTCAACAAACGTGTGATTGAATCAGTTCCGTTTTTTGCATCGTGTTCTCCCAGGTTTATACTTGACATCATCATGGCTTTGCGCCCTGAGTATTTCCCTCCAAACGAGTACGTTGTACAAGAAGGTGATGTTGCCGACAGAATGTACCTCATTGCCAAGGGTGTGGTTGACGTGCTGAAGTGGGACAAGTTCAAAGTTGCCCGGTTGACGGCTGGGTCGTATTTTGGAGAGATGGCGCTGCTGAACGCACCTGAGGACTCAGTGCGATGTGCATCAGTTCGCACGCAAACATATTGTGACTTCAGGTCGCTGTCATTTGCAGCACTGGAGGAGGCCGTCGTGAAACACCCGTCGGCACGAACACGCGTTCTCAAGGCTTTCGTGCATGCAGCAAGGAAAAGGCGATCTGACTTGTCAGATTTGGTGAAGAAGTGGCAAGTTGAGGACCCAGAGGCAGCCACAGCAACAGAGGACGAGTCAGGGCTGAGGGTGCAAGTGAAAGTGGGATTAGCAGATGCTAAGACACTGAAGAGTTTCTATTCAAGTCCTGACCTGCTTGGTGCAGCCATTCGGCAGCGTACCTCCACCGGGTCCGCCATGGTGCTGAACAAGCAACTGGAGACGAAGGAGGAGTCTGACAGCGACGGCACACTCAGCGCTGTGGTGACGGATGTACTGGAGGACACAGCTGCCCTGAGCCACACATCAGCCCCTGCACCGCTCTCCTCGGATGAGCCAATGCCCCGTGAGCAGATAGCTCGCCTGGGTAGCTTGCACCAAGAGCGTCGCGAGCGCCAAATCCGGCGCGCTCAGTCACGTGCCAGCATGCGCGCAGACAGCAGCGAAGGAGTGCCGAGTGACGGTGAAATCAAGCATGCAGCATCATCAAAGCGCATGAAAAAGGCCCCGTCGGGGGACGCCAGCAAAAGTGCCGCTTCCTTGCGCAAGGCCATCTCCAAGACGCACTCATGGGTCCAGCGGCGAGAATCCAAGCGCTCAGCCCGGGCGGCAGACGCCAATAGCAATTTCGATGAAGTGAGAAAACAGACCACCATGGAGCGGGCGTTCATCAACAGCAAGGTCCCAGCCAGTGGGGCAGCAGCAAGCACCGCCCACTTGCACTCTGCTACGTCCCTTCAAATTCCTGCACCCAACTCCATCATGGGCGGGCGCAATTTTGTCAACCCAGTGAAAAACACAAACGCTCAAGTGCTCAAAGGCGGTATTCGTGAAGCAGTGTTGAAGAAACGCCTGGGCGTATGGGGCAGCGTGCCGGCTGCTGGCAGAGTTCGCAGCAACGCCGGAAAGCCAGACTGTTGCATGGAGGGTGCCCGGAGCCAAAAGGCGCCCAGACCCCAGACCCAGTTTAACGCCCTGAACATGCAACTAGAAGGCCTGACCACTGCGGTGTCGACTGATGACAGCACAACTGATGTCTCGAATGTGTGAGTCAGGAGTCAGCTTGGATAGCGGCCGGCAGTGCCCCTTTTGCGGGGTCTACGCGGTCCAGCGCTTGCATGAGCTGCTGCTGTGCTGCAGAAGCGAGCTCTTGAGCACGTTTGTATCGCGCATCTGTCGCCTTGACAACTTCATCTGGGTTACCAGGCGGAGTGCAGTCAATACTTCTGCAAATACAGAGATGTGTGCACATACACGACAAAAATTCAACAGCATGATGTACTCACTCCACAGCGGATGTCGCCACTTCAAAGTCTAGTAATGCTGCTGTCATCTCACAAGCTGAAAGGGCAGCAATCATTCCATTGCTGCAAGCAGGAGGGTGTTTCAGCGAGAGTCAAGAACTCTCTTCCCGCACATATCACTCACATTTTGGCGTGAAGGCCGGCGAAGTCCTCCGGCCTCGATTGTGCAGGGCGCAGATTTCTCACATCTTCACAAGCACCTTCAATAATTTTCAGTGTTGCAGTTGTTGACTGCTCGAAACCATCCATGATGAGGGTACAAAGCCAGGTGGCAAGTTGGAAGTCGGTTCTCTGCCAGCGTGTGATCGACCAGCGCGGTCTAGGTCAGCTTACAACCAGGCAATGGAGTACTTGAACACCCAGAAAGGTTTTTTTGAATTGTCATTGAATACTTTCGGCCTATCATGGTTGCCTGGTTGCAAGTTGTCGGTCGAACGCCCCTGCCCATGTGGACAGACTGGCTCTGGTGGTGCTTATGCTGGCCCCACGTGAGGCGAGGCAGGAGTAGAAACCGGGGGCAAATAGTCCTATTGCACATGCTTGGAACATATCTTGGGCCATGCCTCATCTCTCAGCAAAGGGTTTAGATAGTTTCACTGCCTGAAGCACGGTCGCGGAAATTGTCCAAGATGGCTAAACAGTTTGCCGAGGCTCCTTCGGGGCTGAAGCAGCTTCGTGCTTGCGTGGGGTGCAGATTGATTAAAACAGCAGCACAGGTACGTCCAGCTCATACTGCATGCGAGACGGGACGATTTCAAAGCATTCCCTGCCGCAGTGGCGAGAAAGTACTTGTGAGAATTGCTCTGCGGATGATTCACACAACCTGCGCACCTCAGGCGCAAGGCTCGACTGGATGCTATCCAACACAAACGAACAGTTTGTTGGGTGAGTTCGCACGGCAGATGCTGTCACTCCGTGCAGCTTTTACGCTGCTTCTGATCGCAGGACCATTGCAATGGCCAACCCCCAGGAATCCTGGGTGCGCCGCTGGACACAGATGCACCGAATCACCGCAGACGGCAGGCGCGTGATGTTTGTTCCAGGCGTGTATGCCGTGGAAGTGCCCCCCCTCCTTTCTGCTGCCGCCGAGGAGGCTGAGCGGTACGAGGATGACGCCGCCGCGGAGGACGACGGCGAGATGGACGATTTCATTGTCGGGGAGGATGACGACGAGGAAGAATCTAACGCTCCCAGCGCAGGCACATCTGCAGCCGCGGCCGCCGCTGCCCCCCGCACAGGCACTGCTGCGCTGAATGACGACTACGACAGCGAGGACGACGGGGACTACGAGGCAGCGCCGGGTGATGCGGAGTCTGAGGGGGAGGGCACGTCCTCCTCCGACGACGACGACGGGGGCGCGCGGCATGTGCAGGCCAGCTCAGGTGTAGGGGTTGGTGGCGCATTGGAGGATGATGACGACAGCGACTGAGCTAGCCTGCTGACTGCCCAGGGGCAGGCAGGCCGCCCCGACAACACGGCTGTTAGCCGCAGCGATGGGCTCAAAACAAGTTACATTCGCAGCCCTCTGCGCTCGAATTTGATCACAAGCTCGCAGTGAGGAGGCCTTTGCTCCAGCTTGCCCCTTGCCTGCTGCGGCCTGGACTGCTAGCAAGGCGATTGAACCAAAATACATTCGAGCACGTCCTGCATTTCACCTCTGGGAGGGGGATTCCGTGACACCAGGGGATCCCGTGACACCAGCCGTGGGCAGCGGCGGCAAGCTGCTCTCACGGGGCCGCAGACTGCTGCTCCCATTGCCCCACGAGTGCACCCGTGCCACCCCCCCCTCCGTGCCTTCAAAGCCGAAGCCCAGGCTGGACTCGTCAGGAGCGGTCTCGGCGTCTACAAAGTCATCATCACCGATGAACCCAATGCCTCCTGTCTCGTTGTGATCACCGCTGTGCTCACTGCCTGCATCTGGGAAGTCGCCGCTCACTATTACGGCAGCGCCGCCTGAACTGCTGAAGTGGGGATCTGCCGGTGCCAGGCCTGCAGTGTCATACCCAGCAGCCCTTTCGTGGGGGTGCTCATTGAGGGGTGCCGATACATGCCCCGGGGCCTGTTCTGACTGCTCAAACGCGGGCTGGTGGTCCGACTGCGTGCTGTGTTCCCTGACTGAAGGGTCGTGTGCAGCTTCCAGCTCGGATGGCACACGACCCCCGAATGAATCATCGTGCACTGGGGAGGGGGCCTGCACTGCAGCTGAGGTCCATCCCCCCTGGTGACCATATTGAGGGGGGGTTACGCCTTGCGCCATCGAGTTGACCCCCCCTGCCTGGGAGGGCTCGGCATCGTCCCCCTCCTGAAACGCCACTGGCGCCGCAGCAAGGGGAGCTGCCTTGCCCTTGGGAAGTTCTTCATCTGAATCGACGGCCACATCAGCCGCTGCGTCATTCAAAGCGGCAGCGGCGGCCGCAGCACCGGCGGAAGTCGCCCAGCCAGATGCGGCGGACGAGCGTCGTCGCCGCTTTGCCACTGTGGAGGCGTGCTGGATCTGCAGCGCCAGCTCGTCATCATACACGTCTTCAAACAAGTCGCCCCACAGGGCGTTGGGCAGGCGTTTGTACCCGAGAAGCGATGCCGGCCAGCCGCAAAGACACATACTGAAGCCAATCAAGTACCATGACGACACCAGCCAATAGAAGGAATCCATCAGATCACAGCACATGGCTTCTGTGAAAGGCGCTGCACCGCGGTCGTTCAACGCGGAACACCCGAGGCGCTGTTCCATCTCCGTCACAAACTGTACAGCCACCACTGATGCGTTGTTGGCGCCCGCCCTCATGTCTCTTGCCAAAAGAGGACGCACAGCGCCGTCGGCACCTTGGCTTTCCTTGATAAAGGTGTTCGTTTCCTCCAGGGGCGTGTCTCGAGCGGTTTCTTCCAGAGATTCATACACCTGATCCAGAACGGAGTCAAAACGAGCGCAGTCGCCCAGAACAGCTCCAATGGTGCCAGCAACGTCAACTTCAACTGGGTTGTTGTTGCCCAGCACCGACAGCTCGCACAGCTGTGAGGAGGTGTTATATGTCCCACCCACCACGTTTGTACAGAACCCGGCCGGGTATGCGGTGGCAGCGGTGTGGGCGGCATTAGCCCCCCCTCGACACACATCATGCCCTGCAATGATGAGCGGAAACAGCAGCCCCCCAATCACAGCGAAGATGATGGGGGTACAGGCGGCAATACACCACGTGGAGGCGCACATGGGCCAGCGCTGCCACGTGGCACCCTTCCAAACAAACAGGGGCATTGCAGCCACCAACACCATGAAGAGCGGGATGAGGTAAGGCAGGAAAGTGGCGCTTTCACGGGAAATTGCCAGGGGCAGCGTGCCCGAAAAGTCTGCCGACTCTGTGAGGGGCCCTTTGTTCCACTCGTCGATCTGGTTGTTGATGCAGCCCAAGGTGATGCATGTGCGATCCTCATCCCACAGCAGACCGTTCTTGTCTCGGAACACCCCCCCTCCCTCCGTTGAAGTGCTCTGGGGGTCCACTGCGCACACAAATGCGTCGGCATTGCAGGGCTCGTCAGGGGGATGCTGCAGTGCAGCCAGGAAGTGGTAAGGCCCGTGCCGCGAGAAGCGATCGCTTGTCACAGCGTCCACCCGATCCAGTGCATCTGTGCTGTTCAGCTCGCCCTCTGCAGACACATCCAGCAAGGCAGAGCCGTTCACTGTTGCTGTGATGCCGGCGTAAATCTTGTTCAGGGACGCGATGGTATTGTCCAGTGTGCGACTCACGTCACGCAGCATGCCAGAGGTGCCCTCGTCATCTGCAATCTGCCGCAGCCGGCTGGACTGCAGGCGCGCAATGCTGTCCAGCAGCCCAGTGGGCTCGTACAAGAAGACAGCCAGTTCATCCACTCCGTCATCCACTTGCTCCACGGTGGCTCTCAAGTCCTCCACGTCAGCCAGCGTGGCGTTCAGATCTGCGGAGCTGGCGGAGAGGGACCCAAAGTCGAACTGCACTTCCTGCCGAGCCTTGGCGACGTCATCGCGGGCGGCAGGCACCCCGAGTGCGTCTGGCTGGATGCGGGCCCGGGTATCGTTTAAGTCCACCAAGACGCCAGCTGGATCCAGCGCGGTGAGAGAAGCTTGAAACGTGCCGATTGCCGTGCGTGCGCCAGTGAAGTCGATGCCACTCACTGCAGTGTGCGAAGCTCGCAGTGCTGCAGCCAGGCCCGCGGGAGGGGTGGCGCTCAGCGCGGGGGCGGCGCCGTATGTGGCCAGCTGGTCCCGCCCCGCCACGAAGGACGCGTCCACGTACAGACAGCTGTCTGCCCCGCAGTCTGCGTCCGCCGTGCATGGCACGGTGGGGAAGGCTGCCGAGCACAGGCGCTGCCCAGAAAGGCAGCTGCCCACAGAGCAGGACGACGCCGCAGTGTAGTCGCAGGTGGAGTGATCGCTGCTGCACCGCCCGCTCGCGTGCCAGGTCGTGTACGCAGCAGTGGTGGTCGCCACTTGGGTCGCAGTGGTCGCAAACAGCGCCGCGGCGGAGCGCAGGTCGGCGATGAATGCTGCTGGTGCCTGGGCTGCCCCACTGGATAGCGCAGGCCGAGCACTCTCCAGCGCAGCCAGCACGGCACCACTGGAGCTGTTCATTGCAGCCTGTGCAGCTGCATACGCTGCCAAGCGGCTCTGCACGTCGCTGAAGTCCAAAGCAAGATTCTCAGGGCGCGTGTCATTGAATGCACCCTGCACCGTATTGTACGTGTCTGTGATGTCAGCCTGTACGGCAGCTGTGTCTCGCGTTACGTTCTGCGCCTGGTCTCGTGCGTCCGCAATGGAGGCCTCCGTCGATGCACGGGTGTCGTTTAATTCTGCAAAGCACAAATTTCAGGGATGCATCAAAGGGAAAAGCGCGTGGAGGGCGACGCACCGACAATGGTCGAGTTGAGGTCTTCAAGCACATCTGGCAGCTGCACCACAGTCTCGTTCAGACGCTGCACACGCAACTGCGCAGATTGAGCGCACTGCACAGTCTCGATGATCTCTTGTAGAGCCTGCACTTCGCGGTCAAGGATGTTGAAAGCTGGCACCAGAATCAGAGACGCATTCACAGCTTCCAGTGCCGACAGCACACCAGGCACTGGCAGAGCAAGCAGCAGGTCATTCAGGCGCAGGATGGACGCATTCAGGGCTGAGGGGGACGGAAGGCCGGAGGTGATGCTGTTGATGCTCGCAAGGGCTGCCTCTGCATCTGCAAAGGCGCCGTCTGATCGTGCCAGTTGGATCTGCGCACCATTCAGTGCCTCAAGGTTGTCAGCCAGCTGGGCTAAATCCGGGAAAGCTGAAAACTCAGAGTGCAACTGAAGTAGATTTGTCCATGTTGCGTTCCGACTTGTCCACGCCGGTGTTCCGGCAGCGCCACCGTCGTTGGCGCCGCTAATGTCTGAAGTGAGCTCTGTGGATGTGCCTGAGGCAAGCGCCTGATCAGGCTGGGGAGTGAGTGCATCCACCTGGTCAGCTGTTGCACTGGCACCTGTGCCAGATGCTGTGATGACCGTTGCAGTTGAGCTCATGTTTGCGAGGGCCGTATCAAGCGCCCCCAGCTCGCCCTGAAGAGCGGCCTGGGAGGCATTCACATCGCGAAATCCGGAGGAAAGGTCGTCCACTTCAGCCGTGGCGTTCCCAAGAGCACCCTCCAGGGTCTCCAAGGATGCCGCAAGGTTATCCAGGGTTGAGTTCACGCCTTGCACTTGTCGGCTCAAATCTGCACGCAGGGGGGGGGGCAGTGTGCGGGGGCTAGGAGGGGGCTGCGACAACAGCAGGCAACCAGAGACAACCCATAAGAACTGCACTTACTGCCAATAAACCTTTCACCAGCTGAAGGGTCAGGCAGGTCATCTGAAAAGCCATCTCGCAGACACTGCGTGTCCAGGGCAAGCAGGCGTACGTCCACGGCGGCGGTGATGGTACTGTTGATGTCGCGCAGGCTACTCGCTGCGACACGGTCAGCCATATTGATGACCAGTGCGTTGAGTGGTTGTGTCATGCTCTGAATGCTCTGCATAATCCCAGTGGGGGCAGCAGCAAGGCTTTTCTGAGCTTCTGTCAAGGCAAAGTTGCCCTTCTCGTTGCCGAGAATGACAAACACGACAACGAAGAACACATACAGCCCCAGGCAAACTCGCGAGCCCCATTTTGAGTGCGCAGGGTACCGCACACGGGACAGGGCCAGTTGCTCCTGGGCAAGCGGACCAAGCAACTCGCCGTCTTGGCCTGCGGGGGCGACCGCCCCCCGGAAGGACCCCTTCTCGCCCACAGTCGGAACAGGGAACACATGAAAACCAAGCTTGAAGCATCCGTCTCCCTTGCGTGTGGGCTGAGTCTGGCCGCAGGTGCCGTACCGCCCGCAGCAGCAGCAGCAGCAGCGGCGGAGAGCAATGCTGCCACAGGCAAACAGAGCAAACGCGATGGCAAGCACCCAGGCAAAGGCAGAGTACACTGCAAGACTCTCTGCCCAAGCTACAATGCTACTCGCCTCAGCACCGCTGCCCCCTGACACTTGGTCGGAAGAAATTTCGGTTGCCTCACAGGTGGGGTCGGGCCCTACGCATGAAACGAGCTGTGAATGCTGCTGGTGCTGACTGCGCGTCCGAAATGGTTCTCGTACCTTCTGAGCAAACAAAAACGGGATCGTAGTCACCCAGGTTAGACGGGACGCTGGACCCGCTGCGACTGAACCGGGGGATACCGTCCAGGGCCTGCACGAAGAAAGAATCATGTGGTCGTTGCGACCAGCACTCGCGCTTGAGACAGGTGCTGACATTCACAGAAGTTCACGGCAATCCACGGTCTCAATCCTGCTAAACACTCACATTGATATCAGCCCCTTCTTTGCCTGTACACATGAAGTTCAGCGGGCGTGACAGCCACGGTCCAGTGCCAAACCATTCGCATAGAAAACTTACATGCTTCGCACGTTACAGGCCCATCAGACGCTGGGCAGGAATCTGCTGAACAATTCGCCACCAGCAGCAAGCTAACTACCATAAGGTTTAGACTATGAGGTCTCATGCTAGAAACTCGTCAATGTAGCGTGATTGTGGAGCTGTAGAAGGTTGCCCCGAAAAAATGATAACGCGATGATGGCTTTGCAGGTGCTCAGATAATTCAAGCCAAGAGATTGCAAAATAACAAATCATAACAAGAAGAGCATTATCGTAGTTTTTATAGGAAGACAAGGAGATGAGGGTGAGGTATCGTCGGCTGCGAAGCTGTGAGAGATGTGCGTGGAGGCAGGGGGGGCAAGGCGGCGGGGCGCAAGTCAAACAAGAAGGGGGCAGCAAGCCACCAAACAAACTTATGCACAAGAACGTAGACGCAA
>Ga0307982_1004705_pt1 | contig 10742 bp, 9 predicted proteins | sample OrgLakmetagen989_FD_201847 | JGI IMG/M metagenome (GOLD analysis project Ga0307982, IMG submission 201847) | Saline water microbial communities from Organic Lake, Antarctica - #989 | ecosystem: Environmental > Aquatic > Non-marine Saline and Alkaline > Saline | place: Antarctica: Organic Lake... | reverse complement strand
GCCGCCAAGTTAAACCCTGTAACACATTAAAAAGGAATCGGAAACATTGCGTGGGGAAAGGACATACACAAAAAGGTGGCTTTAAGGGGCCATGGTGGGCCCGTTTTGGTAAAAATGCGCGCAGAAATGCAAAAGCTGCGCGCGATACTGCAAGAGCTGCGCGCAGAGATGAAAAAAACAATACATTACAAAACTTATTACCTACACATAATAATAGTAATTATGATGGTACGCCTTCGGATACGGTTGCTGCTAAGGTTGCTGCTGAGGTTGAGACTCGGGGTGGGGTTAAGCATAATATAGTTAATGGAAGACGGACTAACCCACAAAAAATAACAGACATGATAAACAAATTAAAAACTCTCCGTGTTAGTAAAATATATACACATAGATTAAAACAAATAAAATTAGAGGGAATTACTGATAGTATACAACAAACATTAATATATAGTATGGCCCTATTTGGTGCACGTAACTATCGTGTAATACGGATGATAAATTGCGAGAACATTAATATTGGACCATCAAAAAATCTAGACAATATTATTGGACCTGTTAAATATACGGCTAAAAAAAATCAGGCCACATTAAATGCTGTGTTTGGAACACTTGCATCGGAAGTTAAGCAGTTAGATAAAAGTTCAGCAATAGCTTTATATAATCCTATACTTAAAGGTATATCACTATTAACTTATAATAAAGAAATTATTAAAAGTGATATAGAATATAGGAAAACCAAGAATGGGTATACATTAACATTAACAGAATTATTTAAAGTTTTAAATACACCATCCAATAAAAACACAAACCCCGCGATTACAAAAATATATGTTGTTGCTTACCCTGACAAGAGCTTGCCGCCTGATTGTATTATTAAAGAAGGTAATATTGTATCCGCCGAAAATACTGGACAAAATAGTCCTCCTCCCTACACATCAACCGCAGCCGAATCCGCAGCCGCACAAGGACCCGAAAACACAACCGCAGGAAACGCACCCACACAAGGACTCGCAGCCGAATCCGCACCCACACAAGGACCCAAAAACACAACCGAAGCCGCAGCCAAACGCAATCACACACGCCCGAGAGGCCCGCTCCCCACGCTCCCCCTCGGAGTCGCATCCGCACAAGGACCCGAAAACATATACAATCATGTATATGATATTCCGAACCGTAATTTAACAAAAAATGTAAATTATTCAACACAGACCGGTGTATATAACCGTTTACCCGCCGAAGATGATGGATATATGGAAGTAATACCCGGCGAAGGTGTATATAATTCATTCCCACTCGATTTAAATTCCGATCAAAGCTGTAATACTGTATTAGAAAGAATTTATAATGTTATAAATAATATTTTGATTAATAATAAAAATAAAATAGAAGGCACAACTGATATAAACAAATTAAAAATATATAAGGCATTAACAGAAGATATAGAAACCCAATTATTGAAACCAATAATTAAACATATTAAAACAAAACCGAAAACCTAGATAATAAAGATGTCGCAACATATAAACATAAACATAAACGTAAACATATAAACATATAAACATATAAACATAAACACATAAATATATAAACGTAAACATATAAACATAAACGTATAAACATAAACGTATAAACATAAACGTATAAACGTAAACGTAAATTCCAATACCAAACGTATGCGGTTTAAAAATCCAAACCATTCCATCGGGCTAATAAAACACTAATTTATTTTTTTGTAAATATTCTAAATTTAGTATATACAATCAACAACCAATTATTAATTTTGCATATATTACTATATGGAAAACCCAACCTAACCCAAGTCAATTATATACATTTAAATTCTTACCTTTTAAATATATGTTTAATTTAAATATCATAATATACAATATAGCACATCACAATATAGCACATCACAATATAGCACATCACAATATACGTAAGATAGAACGAAACTTTATCATGGAAAAACCTAAAAAAGCGCGTTTCTTTACTAAAAAAATGTAAGCAGTGTAATGTTTTCTATATTAAAAACTCAAAAAAACAATACATCTAGCTTCGATATTGTAATAAAAAATACATTAAAAATGTTAAAGTCTGAAGAGTTTAAGAAACGTATAATTGAAGAAGATGAATCAATGCTTAAATATTTAAAGATTTTACAAAAAATTAATAGCAAGGGCTACATAACAGATGAAAGCCAAGCTGGTAATAAATCAATAGCCATATCATATATAGACGGTAAAAGCACTGTGTATAGTGAAAGGGCATATCTCTCAGGATTTATGTTATAAAAAAGTGCTGTAGAGTTCATAAAACAAATGAATATAAATACCGATAAAAATGCTATATACATAGCACGCTGTAGTGATAATGTGTATAGGCCTGCTAATTTAAATATCCCAGTAACATTAGAATTAAAAGATAATAACATAGATATATTCACGCATATGTCAACGGTATTGCCAAAATTAGAATATGATCGTTTAAGAGAAACCGCGGGCATAAATAAAAATGAGAAAATAGTATATATATTTTGTTGGGATACAAAATGGAACAGGGATGCATCTGAAAAATTAGGATTATTTACGGATGTATATAAAATATTACAACAAATTGAATAACTACCATATTGATGTTTGTGATGAAGCAGGATTTGGATTTGCTACTTTAACACTTAAGTAAAAGGCATCACTATAACCGGTAGTTAGTAGTAGTAGACATAGTGGACCCAACCAAAATTTAGCTAGTAAACTTAAAAACGTAAAGCTTAATAAATTAAATAAACAAAGTGGGCTACGTCCTGTTGTTCAAGACGATTTAGGTGCAGAAATAAATACACTACCATCAACAGAAACAAATTATTATTATTATAAAAAAGCAGTAATGATAAAGGTGCACAAAATATGTGATCTGGTACTTATATTACGTAATTTTGTCCAATAAAAAAATCCACTGTATTACATTTATATTACATTATATTACATTATATTACATTATATTACATTATATTACATTATATTACATTATATTACATTATATTACATTATATTACATTATATTACATTATATTACATTATATTACATTATATTACATTATATTACATTTATATTTTTTATTAGAATATATAATACCCAAATATAAAACCATATTCACATATCTAAATAACTAATTATATCCAGTCATAACCATATTTTTATAAACTAATTATGCAAATAATATCCGTCAACTATTTACTTACAATATATATTTAAATATAACTATATAATAATACATAAATATAATACATATATCTAAATATCGCTATACCCCAATATCGCTATATCCCAAACATCACAATACCCAAACATTCCAACCATATTTAACCATACTTAGCCATAATTAACTGTATCAAGCCAACCTAGATATCGAAACACATAAACATAAACGTAAACATATAAACGTAAACATAAACGTAAACGTAAACCAAAATACCAAACGTATGCGGTCTAAGAAATACAAGCCATTCAATCGGGGTAATAAAACACGAAAGGCAAAACATAAGGGACAAAAAGGCGGAAAAAACATAACCACAGATGAATATTTGAAGACATTAGGATTTAGGGATAATATGAAGACAATATTATTTATAGACATAAATTTTTTAAAAAATATATCAGACAAAAATAATAATAATAATAATAATATATTACAAGAATTAGCACAAAAGTTATTTAATATGTATAACAATTACGGTGTTATGATATATATATATAACGTTATTGATTCAAACGATACTTCGACAAATAATTTATTTAATGAATTATGTGATAAAAATACATTATTTAGGTTATTGTTTAAAGGAAGACATCAAAAATCACCCATACACTATATCGATATTAATACTAATGAATTACCACATACTAAAATGCCTCTACCAAATGGAACGACTAGCTTACGTAAGTTTAAATATGCAGACACAGAATCAGATAGTGATGGTAATACAGAATCATTTAGTATATTATATATTATTTGTGAAAATAATTTTGAAAAAATGGATACAGAAAATTTATATGCTAGATATATATGGACCGATAAGGAACGCAATTTTGAGAATGAACCATTATCTATTATTGATAAGGTAAGTAATGGAATACATGACCTTATGAATAATAATAATAATGAATGGGAATCTAATACAAATAGTAAAGCATAATTGAAGCCTAAATAAATAGAACCTTAAGAACTAAAAACATACAATATATTATTTAATGTATATTTTAATACTTATGCTTTATTATTTTTTTAAAAAATAATATATGATTAATATAAATATTATAATATAATAACGTAATAATAATATAATAATATCATAACATCATAACATAATAACATAATAACATCATAATATATATAAATGACAAAACATACTTTTAAAAAAAGTAAATATAATTCAAAAAAGGTTAAATCACATAAACAATATATTGGTAAAACATGCTCTAGTATTAAAAATACCAAAAAGACTAAGAAACGTTTGCCTAAACAATATGGTGGTACTGATAATAATAATGGATCTATAGTATTTGAATCGCATATTACAAATATAATATGGGTAGATTTTAGTTGTATAAGTATACCCCATGAAAAAATTTGTGCTAACATCGATACTTTATTTACAAAAGAATACATATCTGAGACACTTACAACGTGCTTATTAGAATTATATAAAAAAGGTACACTTGTGTATTTTTTCGATATTGTAGAATATCCAAATACTATAAGTGATAAGACGAAACATACATATTTAAATAATTTAGCTAGTAGACTTAAACAAACTAATAAAAAGAATGGAATTGTCAAATATAATGAAATAATGAAAAACTATCCCGAATTAAATTTATTATTAAATGGTAGATTCAGAACCTCTCATAAACAATATTTTATGTGGCCAAAAGATAAATTAACAGACTATATGAAACTTTTATCATCGAGAAATAACTTAAAATTTACCATATTACACAGAAAATACCGTATAGTTAGAAAGCTTTCTACATTATCAACTGAATTTGCCAAGATATATTATATAGATAAGGATGAATTAAATAAGCAACATTTACACCATATATTAGCTCACATAAATATTAAATCACAACCATCATATAATAATATACCTATGGATGCTAATAATGTATCTAGTGTAGATAATGTATCTGGTGTAGATAATGTATTTAAATTTAAATATAATAATGATACTAGAAACACAGCATTACAACTAGCACAACCACCCCCGCACCGACTACCGACCCCCAAAAAATCGCTTCGTCCCGTGCCGCCCCCCCCCAATAGCCAACCAGCACCACTGAACCACCCCTCGCAGAAAAGCTCCCTATTGTCTCGGATGCTGCGCAAAATACGTAAGACCCGTAAGAAAGCCCCGTAATAAAATTTGATCATCTTCCCGAACACCTTCCCACTCATCGAATCCGACACATCCGATGCACACTGCCGCAACCCCACCGGAATACCGAGACGACGCATACCCCCCGCGACACGATGAGTCCGCACCCTCGACCCCGATGCACCGCGACGACGATACGCGTATGACGCCAGTGTACCCCCGCCTGACCACTGCACCCCCCCCCGCCCCGGACACCATCATTAGTATCATAACTACTATCGCCAAAAAATTTAAGTGGAAGGTCATAAACAATAACCCCATGAGATTTAAAGAATGTAATAAATAAACTTACTGTTGTAAATAAAAATAAAATTAACACATCCATTCCCAATAACAATAAAAAAAACATAGAAGAACAAATAGTTAGTCGTCGTGTAGGTATTAAAAATTGAAATGAAAAAAATAAAAATATTGACTGGAATAATTAAAATAATTAAAATAATTATATCAATATAAATACAATAATATAACATATATTATATCAAATCCCATCTTATTATATTATATATATATATCCTAACAAATCCTAACAAATCCTAACAAATCTGGAATATGCTACGTATTTTGCCATGTGTCATAGCGGCAGCTTTTATAACCGGTAGTTTGGCAATATCTTTATCCCCCGGCGCTCGCCACAACATCGCCCTTCTTACATCAACCTTACGGCCCCCACAGCTAGCCACTTATAACGCCATACATAAAGAACGCGCCACCATTTATTTATGGTCCCTAGCCCTCGGGTTTGTTGTCGGTCTAGCCTATCTAGCTTTGGCTGACCCATCCCATAAATCAGCGGGCCGCTGTTGGTCACACTCTTGTGCTTTTGTAGCCGTTGTATTGGTTGTGACACACCTATCATATATGTTATGGCCTAAGAGTCAATATATGGTGCAGATCCTAGATAGTGAGGAGCAAAGACTAGCGTGGTTAAGGGTGTATAGGGGAATGCAGGTTAGGCAATATGGAGGGCTAGTGTTGGGGGCTGTGGGGCTAGGTGTGTTTGGTCGATTCAGCGGATGCTAAGTATTATTTTAATAATATCATATTTTTGTATATTTAATATTTTTATAATTTTAATAATTTATTATATAGTATTTTAAGTGTATAGTTTATGGGTCATAGTATGTGTGGGTTATGGATTATAGTATGTGGGTTATGGTTTTAAGTATACGGTTTATGGTTTTAAGTATGTGGGTTATGGTTTTAAGTGTATGGTTTATGGTTTTAAGTATACGGTTTATGGTTTTAAGTATGTGGGTTATGGTTTTAAGTGTATGGTTTATGGTATACAAAATATATAATAAAATATATAATAAAATATAAAATAAAATATAAAATAAAATATATAATAAAATATATAATAAAATATATAAAATAAAAACAGTACCTAGTTATAGGGCTAGATACACATGATGTCTAGAACATTAAAAACCAAACATAATAGCCATCAGTTAGATGGTGGCGGTGGTTTAAAAAAGTTTCTTGGACTATTTAAAAGACCTAAAAACACTATACTTGCTAATAGGCAATCATCTAATTCTAGAAAAGGAAAAACACCCAGTAACTTAACCAATAGTCACGCTACATTAGTAAAAGCAGATACCAAAACAAGTATTACAATAAATGTAGTTCTAGGGTATGATGGTAAAAGAAATGATGATAAATACACACTATTTGACTATACAAAATATATTAACGAAATGATTAATAATGATATAGCTAAACGCTATTTCCCATACAATCAAAGTGATAGTTCAAAAAAAACAACACAACTAGATATAAATGTTAATTTACATATAATAACTCGGGATAATGAAATTCATGATCTAACTAGTATTATAAGAACATTATTAACGGGTACTAAATTTAATATACATTATAGAAAAAAGCAAACCTTTACGGCTGATAGCCAAACAAACATATACTTAGCATGTACTAATATCATGGGTAATATATATAAGTGTGGTGAATATCAACAAGAATTCGATTATGATGGTAATGCATATAAACGAGTATTTGTAGATAAAAAAAGTAACACTAATGTAAATACAATCCCTACATTAGATCCTAGATTAAACCGCAAAATAGAATCTATAATCGCTAGATATTATGGTATACTAAATAGAAGGAAATATACTAAAAAAAATGTCGCTAGGGTACGTGATAGATTTAAACATACACAAAAACGCAAGACAGATAATGAGTTTTCTACTAGTAGTAAAAATAGTGCATATACTAGCGAGGAACGATGGAAAGCTATAAAATATTACTATCTTGAACAAATAATGAAAGCAAACCCTAACCAACCGGTATATTTCTTTGATGCATATAATATTGAAGGCACGCAAGAACCGGAAGATACTAGATTTAGTATGAAATTATACACTAATACACATACAGTTGATTTTATTAATGTATTATTGTACCATGAACACAAAACTAAATATAAAAGTGGGCATACAGTGGCATTTCGTTCAAATAATGGACACCATACAATGTGTGAGCTACTTACAGTGTTAAATCTTATATATCCAATTTTAAAATTCGGTAATTTTAATAATTCACAAAAACGCAAATGTATTGCACAACTTAAACGTGATAATAACTGGGATTACACTACAAATAAGCCTATAAAAACCGCTGCTAGTGGTAGGGTTAGTGATAGTGTTAATAATAGTGGGGGTAGGGGTAGTAGTGCTAGTAATAGAAATTTTAGTAAATCTGGTAGTAAAACATTAACAAATGTACATAATATTCAATAACTTCCAAATTTGACGGATAATAGTATTGAAGCTCCCTATGCATCAATTCCAAACCTAAATACATCCGCCCCCCCCCCATTACCCACAAGAAATTATCCAATAACCGAAATCTATAACTTAGCAAAAATTGCTATTGTACTTGATTTCGACAGAACAGTTAATATTAAACATACAATAGGTACTACATTTAATAACAATAAATTACAATTCCCAGAGTTATTTAAAAGATCTCATTCGACAACAGCCGATAACAGAAATAGTGCACCTACAACACTACAGACTATGGCTAGTGAAGGATTGGTATTTATTAATTCACGGGGTTTACGTTCTAAACTTATAGATTTGTTTAGTACGGAAGACAATGAAAGTGATAATTATGAGAGACCATTTATATTAGATAAAGACTATATATATGGTGCATGTTCACAACCAATAGCGGATACTTATGATAAAACACATGCAAGATTAGATATTGGTGAAAACACAGATGAGGTTAAGCAAGCATGGGCAGATACCAAAAAAACATATAACGAATCTATACTTACATATTTAGTGGAAAACAAATATTTTGGTCAGAATGATTTTGTAATATTTTTTGATGATACATATAATAACGTTAAAGAAGTTATTAATATTAATGCAAATAAAAATACTAGTAAACTATATCCGACGGTTATCGGTGTTTGCCAATGTATGACTCAAGATGAGACATGTGCTCCGAATACAGCGAAGCTTATTGAGAAATTGCTTACTAATAAAGGCAAAACTATTAAAGATTTATTGGAAAATGGTAGATATACGGATCCGAATCCAACGGAACCAACAAAACTAACAAAACCAACAAAACCAAATAATATAAATTTGTTTGACCTAAATTTAAAAGGTATATATCTATATAAAGATACAATACAATCGAGTAAATATTTAAAAGCTTGGTGTAGACATTTAGAGGATATAATAAATATAAACTCTACAATAGCAAATTATAATGAAGACAATACAATATTATTAAACCAGGTTATTGAATTATATTATCGTATTATAAGTATGCAGAATGATACTAAGATACCTGAAGATGTAAAAACATTGGAACATATTAAAGATATGTTGACAATCGTACAGGAAAAACACTATGTTATTTCAAAAGACAATGTTGATTTTACTTTTACGGATGAGCAAATTAATATATCTATAAATACCAAAGTATTACAAACAATACCAATAAAACCAATAAAACCAATAAAACCAGTATGCAATGTAACTAACGGTAAAATGGATATTGCAATAAAAATGCATAAAAGAGGTATTGAAAGTATGGAAGTAAAATATTGTATATTAGCCATTATTGACAGATATAGTGCAAACCCGAAACCGGTTGAGTATAAAATAGTAATAATACCTGCTGAAAACATAAATCCATATAAGGATATAACAACTATTGCGGCGATTGATGCTGATACCGAACATACAAAAGTTGATATGCTTAAATTTGACAAAACAGCTCATAAAAAACTTTTTCCAGATAAATATACAACTATCATTGATAAGAGTAGACTTAAGCCGGAGGAATTATATGAAAATATAAACGCAGCTAAATGTAATAATATTATACATGATTTAAATATAATAAAATATAATATAATAAAATTTATGGATGCTTTTATATCTAATACTATAAATCCAAATGTAAATAACGAGAAGTTTATTGAATATATTGTTAAAACAATAACAGAATTATTTAAACAATTATCCAAATATATAAATATTCAAGTTTCTGAACATTATCCGGATCTAATATTCGATACAACGGATCTCAATAAATCTCCGCCGAATTTTGATTATATATTAACAAATAAAATATTATATTTAATAATATTTGATGCTATTAGAATATTTTTAATAGAGTATATTACATTATATAAACCAGTCTTACATAATAACTATTTAAACGGTTTTAATAATAGAGAAGGTAGCGGAACAATAAAGGTAAAGGGTACATCACCTACAAGTAAAAAAAACAAATCCAAATATAATGTTAATATGCTTTACAGATTACCTAGACTCTGGAGAACACAAAAACGCAACTCAAGTAATATATCAAACAGGGCGTTATTTAGTACTATCAGTAATGCTGAATCAAATCCTTTAAGTAGGGAATCCAAAAGTGTACCTAGAATATTTAATTCTAAAGGTGTAGGGGGGAATAATATGAAAAGCCATATTGGTAGTATTGGTAAAAACCCATTGACTGCAAAAAAGCCTGGATTTTTAAGGCGTTTGTTTACAAGAAAAAACAAAAAGTAAGCTCAAATAATATAAGCTAAAGCTAAAGCATTCATAAGTAAACCATTCATAAGTAAACCCCATACAAACAAGTACAATCTTGTACATACATACATACATACATATACATATACAATACAATACAATACAATACAATACAATACAATACAATACAATACAATACAATACAATACAATACAATACAATACAATACAATACAATACAATACAATACAATACAATACAATACAATACAATACAAT
>Ga0307982_1004704_pt1 | contig 10743 bp, 10 predicted proteins | sample OrgLakmetagen989_FD_201847 | JGI IMG/M metagenome (GOLD analysis project Ga0307982, IMG submission 201847) | Saline water microbial communities from Organic Lake, Antarctica - #989 | ecosystem: Environmental > Aquatic > Non-marine Saline and Alkaline > Saline | place: Antarctica: Organic Lake... | reverse complement strand
TCCTTCTTGTCTCCCCCTGCTTGCCCTGACTTCTACCAAAACCCACTGCTACCACTGCTAGGGCCTGCACTTCGACTGCTCCTCGGTGTTTGAAGTGCGCCGGGCCATGGCTGCGGGCATCGACCCCTCGAAATGCTCTCTGTCCACGCAAGAGCTGGGAGGAGACTTCGCTGCGCTCGTGGAACTCGGCGCCGAAGTGAACGCGTGCTCGCTGGCCCAGCTCAAAATGTTCGGTGAGGATTTGACCTTTTGAGAGGCGAGATCTGTCGTACACTCTTGCACGAGTGCTCATTAGTAACACAGGTTGCTCTAATACATAAATATTCGACCGATACTACAGTACTTACGTACATAGTGGGTCCGGTGGTCCCAAGTCACACGTTTCCTTGTTGACAGCAAGCAATGACTTGAATAGCGTGAGCGGGTAATTCCATTCTGAGCAACTACTTGTACGCCCCAACCAACACGCACTAACATCCACTAACACGCACACACATACGCGTGTGGTCTATCAACGCAGGCGAAGCGTTCAAGGGCACGGGCCGCGGCGTGGGTTTGCGGTTCAACCCGGGCCTGGGCAGCGGGGGCACCTCCAAGACCAACGTGGGGGGGCCCAGCTCGTCGTTTGGGATCTGGCACGAGCTCCTGCCCGAAGTGCAGGCCATCGTGAAAGAATACGACGTCAAGGTAATACGCGTGCGTGCTTGTGGTGTAGTATCTTTTGAAGATGCTTTGTTGTGTACGATTTCATTTTACCATTGTTCTTTTATTTTTATTTTCATTTTCGCGTGTGAAGTTTCAGACAACTCCACTATTTCCATCCCATCTGAAAAACAGCCCACTTTCACCAGCACCACCGTGCTCTTTTACTGCAATTGTTCTGTAGGTGGTGCGGGTGCACACTCACATTGGCAGCGGCTCCGACCCCGCGGTGTGGCAGAAGGTGGCCTCCATGTCGCTGGATTTGGTGGCGCAGTTTCCCGACGTGCACACCCTCAACTTAGGCGGAGGCTACAAGGTATATACTTGATGCACAATACGCGCCCTATTGCTACACAATTGTTGTGGTGTAAAAGCATTATACGATTGTTTCGAGAAATATGCCAAGACTTGAAATTGCCAAAGCCTAAAAAATATTGTTTCTTGTCCTCCTTTGTTGCCGACGTCTTCTTCTCTTCTTTGCTTTTCTCTTCTTTTCTCTTTTCTTCTACTTTCAAGGTGGGTCGCATGCTCGGCGAGCCGTCCACGGACTTGAGCGTGGTGGGCAACCCTGTGAAGGACGCCTTTGAAGCGTTCGCCTCGAGCGACGGCCGCAAGCTGAAACTGGAGATCGAGCCAGGCACCTTCTTGCTCGCGAACGCGGGCGCGGTGGTCACCTCTGTGCAGGACAAGGTACGCTGGGAGCTCCGTCTTGTAAAGAAGCGATCAGAAATGCACACTTCCTTTCAACAAAGCACCTTCGTCTCCAAACTGTTCTCCAACTTGATTGTGAGAACAAGCACGAAGGAAAGCAATACTGCAGCGCCGTAAACAAGAGAAATTCTTCATCAGAATCGTTCAGACTACGCCAGTGCCCATTTTAAACTCATTCTCAAGAGTTACCCAATCCCACTCGTCGTTTTCCGAATGTTCAAATCGCTTCCTATTCTCTGTCCTTCTTCTGTCTCACTTTGTTTTGTGAAGGTCACCACCGGCGCCGAGGGCCACACCTTCCTCAAGTTGGACGCCGGCATGACCGACGTGTTGCGCCCCTCCCTGTACGGCGCGCAGCACCCGCTGGTCGTCGTCAAGGTATTTGGCCCCTTGGCGCCATGAGATGAGAGAATGTTGGAGGAAGAAGGTGCCTTCATGCCTAGCCCCAGTGTCTTTTTGGACGCTTGCGAGCGACATTCATGTGCTTTTGTAGATATCTAACGTGACTTCGTAAAATTGAATTCACCAGCATGTGCATTTCTCATGTTGCCGTCTCAACATCGGTTCGTATTCGTAAACGTATGTGCGAACGCACCCACGCACAAACAGGCGGACGCGTCGGCGGAAGCAGGAGCCCAGCCCGAAGCCGCCGTGGTGGTGGGCCACTGCTGCGAGTCTGGCGACCTGCTGAGCTGCGCGCCCGGCGACCCAGAAGTGCTGCAAACGCGCACCATGCTCCAGGTACCGCACGTATGTTAACTGCTTTTTCAAAATTAGTGTCCTCCTCTTCTATGTCACTTGCGCGCACATGTATTTGCGCATTCATGTGAATTTCATTCTGCCGTGTTCACTCAATTTCCTCTCTCGTATTTGCTCTTTATTTTTTTCGCCTCGTCGCTCTTTGCTTCTGAAGTTAAAACAGCTTCATATTCCACCTTTCTTCTCTTTTTCCTTCCTAATCGACTTCCACAGGCCGAGCGCGGCGATTTGCTGGTAGTGGAAGGCGCGGGCGCGTACTGCGCTGCCATGTCCACCAAGCACTACAACTCGTTTCCCGAAGCCCCGGAGCTGATGCTGGACGGCCAGGGCAAGTTTCACGTGGTGCGCAGCCGCCAGGCCCCCGAAGAAATTTACAAGAACGAAGTGGCCCTCCCCAGCGGCCTGTTCTAGTAGGTTTTGAAGAGGCCACTTCGCACGTGATTGAAGTGTTTTGTCTGTTGCCATTGCAATTGCGAGGAAGTTGGAAGTCATGGCCGTTCTTTTTGGTTGAACGAAGTGCCTTGCCTTTGATTGGAATTGTTTTGATGGACATATAATTCTGATTTGGCAGTCGTGAGGTTTTAATTTTCTCGGAAACGAGCCAGTGAAGTGAAGTATGTGCAGTAACTAAGAGGAAGAAATCCTAAAGCCCAAAGACCGAGACCGAGAGAATAGACGCAGGAAACTATGTGCGAAGAGCGAAGAGAAAGCCACAGGCACTTGGGATTACGAAAGCGAAGTTATAATAATTATTTGCTTGAGAGCTAACGTTTAGGTTCCGAGTTTATTTATTTTGAACTCGTGCGCACTAGTCACAAGTCCCACGTGGACTTCGGTCGCCTCCGTTAAAGTTGAAGCAAGGAGGACCCAGGAGGACCAGCCACCAGACAGCCCGAGAAATTATTAGCTAACAATTATAAACAACTAACTTGGTATATCTAGCATCTTTCTGCATCATAACTTCTGCGCTTCGTCACTCGAAAAACCCATCTCAACTATTTCCGGTAAACGACTGCAGGAGGGCGTAGGGCAAGGAGTCCAGCAAGTAAATGTCGACGCAAAGGTCGTAATCTCCACTGCCCCAGCACGCTAAGCCGCCTCCACTCAACAGCTCGAGCGCGAACTGCGAAATCGGTTTCCGGAGCGTTTCGTAGCCGCCAAACAACAAGGCGCCGGAGGCCATGGCCCTGGCGTAGGTCACGACCCACGCGACGGGCGACCGCACCGCGAGCGCGGCTTTGGACTTGGCTTTGCCGTAGCCCGCGAACAGAGAGCCGTCCAAGTAAGCCTGGGCGGAGAGGGCTGCCACCGCCCCAAAGAGCCCGGACTCTAACCCGGATAAGATTTGGGGATCGTCCCCGCCAGCAGCCACGAGGGCGCCGAACAATGTGTCGTCGTAATCGCTCACCTGTAATGTAAGAAGAGCGAGCAGGAGAGAGACGAATGTGAACACAAGAGATTAAAAAAAAAAACAGATATGAAATCTCTATCGTGCAACAGATATAAAGTAGATAAAAACGGGCAAAGAGCTTAATGTATGCAAAGCGCTTCAATCACAAGCTAAATTCGATTATTCCATAGTTGTTCTGCGCCACTCACCAGCACGTCATACTCCAGCCATTTGATTAAATCCGAGACCGCCTCCACGCCATCGATGCCCAAGAACGTCACCGCCTCCGTCGCTGAACCTGCACCGGCTGCAGCGACGGCCGCAGACGAGTCGCCCGCGGTGCTCAAAGCTCCAGCAGCGGCGGCCCCAGCGGCCGCGGCAGCCTCAGCCGGCACGCGCGCAGTGCCCCAGGCAGCTCGCGCCAGCTGCAGCGCAGGCGAGGGAGGCGGCAAAGGTTTGGAGGGTGGGGGTGCCGCCGCGGCCGCCACCGCCGCCATTTCCTTCCGCGACGCCGAGGCTTTGGAGAGCTGGTAAGGCACTTGGGCGAGCACCACGGCCAAGATTTGAGCAGCAGGCACGTTCATGCCCTCGAGCGCGCCTGCTGCAGCCGTGCGCGCGTAGAAAAAGTCGGCGGTCGCCACCGCCTCGTCGAAAGCACCGCTGCCCATTGTGGCGCCGTCTTCGCTCTGCGTGCCGTCCATGAGCCGCATCGCGAAGTCTCGGCCCGCCCTCACTGCGGACGACGCGCCGAACAGAACAGCGGACGAGGCCGCGCCTGCCACGCCTTCGCTTAAAGTTAACGCCACGGTGTCGGAGACAGAGTTGGGCAGCACTTGGTCAACTACTTTGGTCACAACCTGGCTGCTCCCGCGCAGAGCCTCTGTGGCTACGTCAGCGTCCAAGTCGGCAGCGTCTTCAGGTGAAACGACGAGCCCGCAGAGGATGAAGGTCAGGAGCACAAGCCCAAGCAAAGTTGGGGCCGCCGTGGGCATATCAGTCGGTTCGAAGCGCTGCCGCGCGTCATCTACCCATGCGGGGTTGCTTCTACTTTTGTCATTGGGGGTGCAGCTGGTGCCTCCAGCTGTTTGTAAAGTAGGCCTTTGCCAAGCAAATGGAAAAAAGCTCGATGCTGTTCGATGCTGGGAATGGGCTCTACGAACCAAACCACTTTTCTGGCGGGTGGATAGCCGGCTGATGAGGCCAGAAGACTTACCGCACGCGCTAAGGACTACGAAGAAGCAAAGAAGTCTGGGTCTCTTGAGGCTGGCGTTGGCGACCATGTGGATATCGCAAATGTTTTGTGACAGTGACAGAACAATGCAGGATGAGGACAAAAATCAAAAAAAAGTTGCGTCTGGCCTGTGTGCCTGATTAGTCTTTCCCTTTTTGTATAAGTTGCCTTGAGTTTTCTGTTTCCTGTTAGCCTTCTAATTCCGGCCCCTCGGGGCCCGCGCAAAAAAAAGTTGCGTCGATGGATGCATGCGAGTGATGAGTCAGAGAAACCTGAAACAAGTTTGGGGCCGTGTTCGGCTGTTCGGCTGGTGTTCGGTAAATAAAAAATAGCGAGACATTTTGGACCGTTACCCAAGCCGCCACCACCACCACTTCCGTGGCCACCCAGGACTATGTGCCTGAAAAGGCTCTCCTTCTGGTGTAAGTTTCATTATATTCTCCTTCTGCCTGAGTGCAGCGTAAGGCGTGAGGTAAAGCACAGAGGTGCACAAACACAAATACAGTCTTTTTTGTACAGTCCATGCTGCACGCTTAATTATAGCCTACTTCACTACTGTACTTGACTGCACTGGCTTACAGTCAGTTCCGGGTGATAAGAGGTTGCCACGTTAAGGGAACGAGAGCAGAATTTTGGTGTTTTTCACTAAGAGAACAAGGGTTTAATCCGCAGGTACACACCGCCGCCACTCAACTCAGCGCATTCCCCTGTTGAAGGCTACTAAGAGAACGAGGGTTCCAAGCAGAAAAATAAGGAATGGCTAAGAGAACAGGGGTTGAGACCAAATTCCCCCACCCTTATCACCCGGAACTGACTGTGTTGCTATTGCTATTGCTAATGCAGCAGCTACAAGTCTACTGCAAACGGACCAAATATCACCTTTTTGCCTCCGACCTCCGGCGCTAGAATAGAGTTGCCGTGTCTATTTGAGTTAGTTGGTTAGAGTTGTGCACACAGGTTGCCAAACAAACAGTACCACGCTGACGTTGCTGGTTCAACAACCGAACACAGAACACCAGCTGACACCAGCGGGTCTATCTCTGTGATGGATCCTGTGATATCTCGGTGTATTGCTGCCCTCTAGCAGAAGCGTCGGCACGTCGTATACGTACCTTACTCTAGGCGCAGCAGGGGCTCTCGATCTCGATCCCGAACTCGAATTAATAAAAACCCAAATGGCACGCAAGCAAATGCTGCGGGCAGAAGCATACGCACATGCGATGCGCGCAAGTAAAATTTTTTAATAGAAAGTGCGTGGGGAGTAGAAGTTACGGTATTTTCAACCCTCTATAAGTCGCTAGCTCTGCTGAAACAGCGCACTTACTCTTCAGTCCCACGCCCCCCTGTCCTCAATAATCTAGTGACCCAGATATGGCCAATACTGTCAAGCGAAATTCCCAGAGTTCGACGGGTTTCTAGTTCTAGCTGCCGACTTTCTCTCCGCTCCTCTCCTCTCCCAAATCTCAGCATCCCCGTCAAGCACCTAGCTTGATGTGGGACTCACGTGTAAAATGGCAAATGGAGCTGGAAAATGGCTGTGTATGCTAGTTTGCGATTAGAGAGGAACCTCTGGCCTGCGAACTTAATGAGCAATGGGGCTTTCTTTTCTTGTGTAAGGTATAAGTCGCTTTGTACTTAGTGTTAGCATGCTGGCCTTCTAGTTCCGCCCTCTCGGGGCCTGTGTCAAAAAAAATTAAGGTCGCCATGAAAAGCGGCTATAGAAACACCCACGAGCAGGATTTCCACCAAAGTAGGGTTCGGAGCGGCCTTGGCTGGGACCACTGCGTCGATGTCCAACCCCTGAACTGCCAGCTGCCGCTTCCGTAGATCCTGAGCCGCCCGTGATCTGTCCCGTGATGCGTCGCAGCGAAAGCATTCCCATGCCTGCGTTTTCGCCAACGCGGCGGTTCAAAATAGCGGAGAGCACTTCAGCGTCACTCAAGCTCCCAAAGGTTTCTCGAAACAAACGGTCTGCGTTGATTCCATATCGGCCGCGCGATTGCTGTCTCCCGCCAGCACTGCTGCCGCCACTGCTGCTACCACCATTGCCACCACTGCTAGACCGGAAACCGGAGTTACTTCTATAGCCCATTCCTCCAGCGTTTGACATGGTAGCAGTGACTGAGTCGCGTTCAATTTGTTTTAATAAGATAGCGAAAGCCTCGCTGCAGCGCTGAAACTCTCGAGTGGCCTGTAGTTTGCGCTCAGGTGGGTGACGGTCCGGGTGGCTCGCGACGGCAGCAACACGATAGGCCTCCTTCAGGCCTTCAGCCGTGACTCCAGGGCTCACTTTGAGCACACGCCGAGCCCATTCCACAGGCGGCGTAAGAGTAACTCGAGGAGCGCTAGTAAACTTCCGTTTGCTTAGGAGAAGTCCAGGCAACCTTGTCGACGCTACGATTGTTGTACGCACGCCTTGGAAGCGCTTAAAATAATTGTGCAGCCAAGAAAGGTAAAGCTCACAGCGAAATCGCATTCAATATTCGACGCCTTTTCTACTGGCAATACCTTGTAAATTAATACTGCAGCTACGATGAAAGACTAGAGTGCTTGTGTGCTCGTTTTCTATCATAAGTTTTCACTTTATAATTGCTGTGTTGCGCCGAGCACTGGCTGTACTTAGTTCGGACGGCAAATACTACAGATACAGGGGGCGCGGGCTATAACTCCCGGGCATCTGAGTGGAATTGACTGCTTCTTTTAACAATGTCTTCTATAGCACCATATCTCTCTTCAATTACCGCGAATGGCACTAACTTGGCGGTTTTCACGTACATCGCGGGGACTTTAGAGCAAAAATGTACTTAGAAACACAAATTTTCGTGAGAACTGCATTTTTGTCGTCATTACGCGAAACACCACCGCGCTGGCCAAATAGCACCTTCAGAGGCTTAAAAGGTCAAGTTAGAAAGCTTTAAAGGCCCTTTCAACATTGGACTGAGTTTCGTTGAGCCAGAGGTCGGTCTTCATGCGCAAAATTGTGTCCTTCGTTGTGTTGGGCCACCAATTTACACGCCAACTTTACATCCAAAAGTTATGTCGACGTAATTCAGGACCATCCAGGTGGAATTGCATCAAAATTTGCATGGCTTATTATTGGCCGTAAATCTCTCTCCCATGACCGCGAATGGCACTAACTTGGCGATCCTCTGGACTTATCTGTGTTCAGCAGTCGGCAATTTTGGACAAATTTTCGAACCGATGGAAAGTTTAAACTGGCCGCTGTAGCGTGGTGGTGATCTGAGTCGATTACTCTTCCTAGGATAAAAAAGAAATTTCCTATTTAGCTAGAGCAAATCAAATATATATTTTCCTATTTTTAGCTAGAGCAAATTAAATATATATCCGGACAAGGAAATCCTCTTTTGTACCCAGTTTGAGTGGGTACTTACTTATACAACTAATAAATAATGGAGATCCCAGGTCCTAGCTAGGTACTGACGCACGTAGCACAAAATAGACCTATACAGACATGTAGGCGTAAGGGTCGACTTACTGTACAGTAATACTTAAAGTGATTCGGTGCAGGGCGGTGCTGGTGCTCGGCTCTGCTCGGTATATTGTGGATTGTGGATTTGCTTTATCTCGACTATTACAATGCACCATGTATCCAGATCCCCAGTAATATAGCATCTTCGTGTAGTGATTCTTGGCTGTAATGTTACAATAAGTCGAATGGCTGCCTCTTACTGCCCGTTTTGATACTAAATCAAGCGTAATTTATAACCCTAATAAGGTAGAGTAGGGTCTCGAATTACCTTTTTAAGGCAGGCTGGTTTTCACAATAGTGCGCTTAGCTGTCGTAAAGCTTCTTTCTTTTTCATCTGTCTCAGGGTCACAATTATCACCATATTTCAAGTGGGATCTTATTACAGCCGTAAACGGCTTTATGTCGATCGTACAGCGCTGTAAGTGCTTCAATATAACGTGCATGATACTCGACAACCTGTTCGTGGGATGGATCTACAAGTTGAGGGAGCTCAAGAGCCTTACCAACGACAATGTGAATACCTTCCTTGTTACGCGGCATCAAAGGGCACCACCACTTTCCAATAGGTGCCACGGCTGGGATGCCAAGAGAATTTAGAGTAAAACGCAGCGACCACAAGCCTTGGAAGTTGAAATAGGTCTTGTTTTCACCAAATATAAACGTTGGGATTAGTGCATAGCCGTTTTGAAGAGCATACTTGACAAATCCTTTTCTGTTCTTCAAGTAAACTCGATTTGCATTTTGTGTTGTGATGGACGCTTCTTCGAATCCGCCTGGAATTAGCGCCATCGTTTCTTGACATTGCATTAGATGCTTGAATGTTGTCTTGTCAGCTGGGTGTGGTTGACCGCAGACTCGGGTTAGAAGACCGAAGAAAGGCGAATAGAACAGTGCCCGAGAGAAACAGAATTTTACTCCCGCAGTTTCAATGCAATTGAAAAGAATTGCCCAGCCAACACTAACGATGCCGTGGGGATGCACGCATAATAATTTCTTGGGATTACTTGGATCTACGATGGGCTCTTCAATAAACAATGAGGCCTTCTGGAAATAGCGGGTGCCACCCTCAAAGCAGAAACGCCGAATTTGTGGACAATAAGGAAACGGCAAGAAACAGGCCAATACTAGAGCTGTAAGAACACTCGCTCGCTCGTTGTCAGCCCGAATAACGAGAAAGGTGAATATTATCGGAGATATGACTGAGAAAAACCACGATCCGATGAATATAAAAGTTGATGATAGGCCGAGCATTGCACTATATTCTTTAGGCCCATGATTGAAGACCAATATGCCTTTTGGGCCACGGTCAGTTGCTTTATCATCACACATGGTGTCAAGCAAAGTGGAATTGAGTTTAAAAAGTCCATTTCTTTCAGATGCCTCAATGGTTTGACCTTTGCTTCAAGCAAGATTCTGTATGTACGAAGAAGAGTTCTTAATATTACCTCTGTAAGTACTCTTGGTGTCCAGTGTCCACAAGAAAGAGGATTATTTCATTTGCAAAAGCTAATACTGATAAATAAACAATTGAAGTATTAACAAGATCAAGTGAGTATGGGATAAGGAATAACGAGGGTTTATCATCTGCCGGTCTACCGGTGTTGGTAGCAGTGTCTTATGAAGACTAGGAACCAGCCCAGCCCACTCCCTTCAGTACCCACTTTGACACCATGGAAAACTTAAGTCTCAAAGTCGAATCGTGGTGTGTAAACGCCACTTTCTTTTGAAGTCCTCTATTGCTATTCTGGTTTCACAGCCATCAGCTCCACAGTCAGGGTCCCGCTAGACTTTGCGGTTCAGCACCACTTTTGTTGATTCTGGATTCACAATTATGAGCTCCGGTGTCAGGATTCCGTTAGAGCTAGCAATGCATACTTTCCTCTTTTAATTGTCCTGTTAAGCCGCTCACAGACATAGAATCCTGTAAAAACTCAATTCAAGCTTATTTACAGGACAGCATGGGGAGTTGCACTAAAAGGCGATACGAGGTTAAGTCGGTAAGTCGGTGCAGTGGGTGCTGCGCCAAGAAGTGGCGCCCAAGACCTGATGAGGAGAGGTGACATTAGCTTGACAATGCTCCGCACACCTTACTACGCTAAGCTCTTGGGATACCAATTGTACTCGGCGCATATATAAAACTGTACTCCTCTAGGGTAACTTTTTGGGGTCGTTTGAGTGTCGTATTTCTGATGAACAAAATCATTCGGAGCTGGAAGTATGCGTGCAGCAGAATAATTCTCAAATCTCCAAATGGTCAGACAGGAAGAAGCCATCGAGACTCAAAATTTGAGGAATGAGTAATCTCAAAGGTGCTTGAAACCAGAGCTGCATCAGAATCGATGGTCAAAAGGTAGAGCACAAAAAGTTTAAGGAGCCGACGATGATATTGTTGTTGAAAACATCGTAGACCTGGTGGCGAGACTTACTGTAATATCCACAAGCTTGCAGATCTTGAAGGCA
>Ga0307982_1004702_pt1 | contig 10747 bp, 10 predicted proteins | sample OrgLakmetagen989_FD_201847 | JGI IMG/M metagenome (GOLD analysis project Ga0307982, IMG submission 201847) | Saline water microbial communities from Organic Lake, Antarctica - #989 | ecosystem: Environmental > Aquatic > Non-marine Saline and Alkaline > Saline | place: Antarctica: Organic Lake... | reverse complement strand
AGTGGCATTAGAAGTAAGTCCAAGACGAAGAATGATTCCAGTGCTAGCAGCAGCATCAGTCTGGACCGTGCTTTACAGGCGAATCGCGAAACCACCTGGCAGCTCCCCTTAGGAGTGGCAAGTCGCTTGCGTGGCCTGAATGGGCCCAAATTGCTCGCTTTGCGGCCAGATGTCCCAGCGCTCGATGGACTAAGAAGAGACGAGAAGGCCGATTGCGTGCGTGCCATTCGACACTTGGAAGCTTCCGAAATGAATTGAAGAAAAAGAGCACTTGTGTTGTTGCGTGCTTAAAGACTTTAATTAAAGAGCACATTGGCCGTTTTCTGAAATTATTTTTTCTACGTGCGATGGGAGTATTTTTGTTCTTTCCAATTCTCAGCACGACAGGCGCGACACGCTCGTATCTCTAACAAATCAACAACAAGAAAAGGAATGTGCCTTCCGTGTTCCCAAATCCTTTTCCCATTTGCTTCTATGCCCAGTTACAGATAGCATATGCTTTAAATTCCCCTTCCAAATCAGAAAATTTATGGCGGTCGTATAATTCTTGGTCTTGGTCATGCTACTTATTGGAGTAGAAAAGAATACTTCAGCTACCAGCCCATTCTTATTCCATTCCCTTTCATGCGCCTTCCCTTTCTTCTTGTCCTCATTTTAAGTGTTGATCGCCGCCAATGCCTTGTCGGCATCTTCGACTCGCCACTGCTTCGCTGCCTTCGCCGACTCAAATTTAGCGAGCCAATCAGGCACCACCTGCTTCGCTTTCCGAGCAATCCGCACCAGCGCCTGCGAGGAAAAAAGCCGGGGAGAAAGAGAAAGCAATAACGAAGAAGAAGAAATTGAAAAGAAGAGAAAGGAAGTAGTTAAGACAACAAGACACATCATTACAAGGCATACTTATTAAAACAGAATCGACAATACATCAAGACAGTGAGCGCAAGCCAATACTTAAGTACTCAAAAACTCTGAATTAGCTCCCGCTTCTATTCCCGGGCTATAAAGTGTTCCAACACACACACACACACGAAAGTCTTCTTGTCTCATCTCTCTCTACACATATCATTATCGTCACACACCGGCGCGCAAGCTTTGTCGTAGTCCGGGTTCCAAAAGGTCACTGACTCCCCCACTTCTCCTGCGCGCCCCGTGCGGCCGATCCGGTGCACGTAGGACTCCACGTCCCTCGCCATGTCGAAGTTGACCACGTGCGTGACTCCCTTGATGTCCAAGCCCCGCGCGGCCACGTCCGTCGCGAACATAAGGGGGGTTTGGTTCGCCACGAAGGAGGCCAAAGCGGCGTCGCGATCGTTCTGGGCCTTGTCCCCATGGACCTCGTATTGTTAGTAATGAAGACAGACAGCCAGGTGAATGTTAGAACACGAATTGAAAGAGAAAGAAAGAAGAAGTTGTGGAAACCAGTGGCAGGGAGAGTAGAGGAGAGTAGAATGCATGGATACTGTAGTCGATGTAGCGAAGAAGAAGAGAAAGAGGCACCAAAAGCTGTGCTTTTAGGATCTAGGCTTGTGCATTACCGACACGGTGCCGAAGGACTGAAAAGTGCGCGCGCCGACGTCGACGCGCCGCTTGGTGTTGGCGAAGACCACTACTTTGGCGCCGTCCTTCAGGGTGCTCAAGAAGGCCCACAATTTGTCGTCCTTTTGGGGGGGAGAAGGAGGTGAGGTCGTTGGCACAGGAGGAGTAAGTAGAAGCAAAAAAACACAAGTAAGATAAAAACAGCAGTGGAGTGTTGTTGGCTGATGAAAAGTCTAGAACAACGCATCACGCATTTCGCCTATGCGAAGCCACCCTTCACTCTTCGCTTCCCAACTCCCTACGAACCGTCTATTCATGTCTCTTCCCTCGACCGCACCTTTTCGTCGTCGGTCGCGTGCACGAAGGACTGGGTGATGGAGGTGTTGGCCTCGAGCTCGGCGTCCTCGCTCGCGCCCACGAACACCCGCTTCACGCACCCGCTCGCCTCGGGCCTCAAGTAAGAAGCCGCCAGTTTGCGCACTGCTTTCGGCCAGGTCGCCGTGAAGAACAAGGTTTGGCGTTCAGCGGGGAGGGCGGCGAAGACCTGAACGTGCACAAGGAAAAGGATGAAATCAACGTTGTCAGTGAGAAGCATCGAAATAGTATTGATGATCGTTGACCAACGGTGATGATGATTCTGAAGGTGCCGGTGGAGGCGTTTGTGGTACAGAAGTAATGCTCTTTTCTTTCTTTTAATCTCTCGTCGACTCACCTGCGCAATTTGTTTCTCGAAGCCCATGTCGAGCATCCGGTCTGCTTCGTCCAGCACTACTATATTCGCGCAGCCCAGGCTCAGATCCCCCCGCGTGAGCAGATCGCAGAGCCGCCCTGGGGTCGCCACCACCACGGCTGGTTTGTTGGCGCTTAACTCCTTCACTTGCGCGCTCAAGGGCACTCCACCGTAGACCACCGTGGTGCTTCCAGAGGGACCGGAAAGGCCAGCCGCAGGGCCGAATTTCGCGCATTCCGCGTGGATCTGTTGCGCGAGCTCGCGGGTGGGCGCGAGCACCTGAAAACGATATGAAGCATAAGAATACGACGTTTCAACTGCAGTTGACTATTGCAGAAATAGACGAAGTAAAGAATCTATTGGAAAAAGAAAAACTGGGTAAGATGTGTATAGTCCAGAAGAAAAAGAAACAGAAAGTCGCACCAGCACTTGCGGCCCACTGTAACTGCCACTGTTGCTCTTCCGGCCCACAATCATGTGGAACGCGGGCAGCAGAAAGCCTAGCGTTTTCCCACTGCCGGTCTTGGCGACAGCAATCAAATCATGACCGTTGAGCGCAATGGGCCAGGCCTAGCAATAGTTGCGATGGTTCGAGTGGTAGAAGAGAAAGAGGTAAGCTTTATATCTATATTAGATATCAAACCACAATAGCAACGGTGTAAATGAAAGGAAGTCAAATTGAAATGAAGGAACAAGACTACTGCTAAACGGACATTGCATTAGAATTATACTAGTTTTCATTGGAAGCAAACAAACAAACAAACTAGCGGGCACCTGAGCTTGAATGGGCGAAGGGCCAGGAAACGCCGACGTGAGGGCGGACATCAATTTGGGCGCAAAGGGAGTAGCCTCAAAGGTCGCCATGGGCGGAGGCAAGTCGACTGACTGCGGTGCGCTCTCCGCTGCGTCACCTGCTGCATCATCATTTTTATCTTGTTTCTCATCCTCGTTCATGGCAGCATTCGAGGAAGCTTTCTGTTGCTCTTTGTTTTTCTTGTCCTTTTTCGCGGCTTTTTTCTCTTGCTTGATGGCATCGTCTGCTGGTTGCCCTTTTTCTCCTTTCTGCCTTTGGCCGAAGAGCTTGTCGATTACTTTCTTGAAGCTCAGCGGCACTTCAGTTTGATCTGTCCCAACCGTGCAAGAGCGAATGGATACAGTGAAATTAAAGTCAGAATGCGTAATCGAGTCCATTCATAAGTTTGACCTAGCTTGATGCTAAGTTATGCACAGCACAATGCCAACCCACAATCACTGATGATGATGATGATAATGATAATGACAACCACAGTAACATTCACTGAGTTCGATTCTAACCTGGGCCAGTGCTAGCGACGAAGCACTCGTCTCCTGGAAAGCGTGGGTGCTCGCCAAACCTAGCGAAAGAAATTTTATCTTTAAAAAAAAAAGAGGCTGCGTCTCTGTTGTAGAGACATCCTAGATTCGTCAAGTCAATTTAATGGTAAAATACTCAAATTATCGAAGGTCTAGGTATCCAAAACGCATACCGCATTGATAAGCTGCCATCTTCAGCAGCGGCTGCTAAACCCTTCGCCGCCGTTGGGTGCAATGCCAAGAGCGCAGTCGCCAATTTCAAATCCTTCTTCTTTAAGCCACCTTCAACTCGACCTGCCGCTTGGAGCTCTCCCACGCGCTCTAGCAAAGCATCCCGCGATATGAACTTTTCTTTGCCGATCCGTGTGGCGTTATCAGACGAATATGAGGTATCTTCGCCAGTGTCTGCTTGTTCTTTAGCTTTCTTAGCCGCTTTTTTTGCTGCTTTCTTAGCTTTCTTTGCTTCGTCGTCGTCTTCTCGGTCGTGCTTGCCCATGTTGTTTATGTGTGGTATAGGATGCTATTGCACCTATTGCTGTGTACAAATTGATAGGGAAAAGAAATTTTCTGACCAACTATTGAATTTGAGTGCACATTGATCTAAGGCTAAACGTTTTACGTGCTCCTCTGCTTGATTTCTTTTACAATATGCCTTCAGGTACTAGCAAGGAAATGTATCATAAGATACGATATAGTTGGACTATTCAAAGAAGCTTCAGCAATATTGATAACCAACGAGCAAGACATCACGATGAAGTTAGACACACCATATAGATAACGAGATGTGTAGCAGTATCTCTTTCAGCTATAATCAAACTGGTGCTTGCTCTGTTACTTACTTAGCTACAGATAGCTACTGTTGTGAAGAAATATTCAGCGAGACAAGAAAGATGTATGTGTACAGCAGTTTCAGCGAGAATTTTAGTTCAAATCGCCAAAAATTCACAACTCTATTCTGTGCTGCGCGTAGACCCATTCATTGTTGGCGATGACGGGATGATGGTCGAACAGCGAGAGACCATGAGTGCCTGCGCGGACAAATGACCACTCGAGCATTTTGTAATCTTTGTATGAGGGCCAAGACAGATCGCTGAAGTACCTACAGTAGAAACTTCCCGAAGTCGCTATGCATCCGCCTGACGAGTTCAGTGTCCATCCTCGAGCGAGACAAGTGAGTTCCGAATGCGCACTGAGATATTTCGCTTTCACCTCTTCAAAGGACATCTTTTGATAAAGAATGATTATAAAACTGCTGATTCTCCTGAATAAAGCGTGATTATACCGCTGAAGTATGATTACAAACTTATTTTTTCCAAGCCTTATGACTTTTCTCCAAGATGTACGCTACGCTGCTCTGCACATGAAGTGCTCTTTTCTTCAAAGCAGCAATGATTCATTTCGATTTTTCATGTGTGTTATTTATTTTTTGCTCGTGATTCTTGTCGTGTCTTATCTGCCCAGTGATCTATGACATTTATGAAGCTGAAATGCTTGGGAGGGAATCTTCGCCGAGTTGAAGACTTTTCGTGGCACGGACCTTGCAGACATGTTACCTGCCGCCATTTTAGCAGGATTTGCATTAGATCGAAGCTGGCATGGTTGTACCCTGTTTTCATCTGAAAATCGAGAGCTCATTTTATCTCGCGATACGTCGAGCACCTCGCTCATGCTTAAGCAGATCAGATGTGGCAACGAGAGCCATTTGAATTTTAGAGTCAACTGAATAAAGTAACAGACGGTCGCTTCTGAGCCATATATTCTACGTAGGAGCGCTTTCGTCTTCGGATTTGCCTTGCGTCCTTGTGTTGTTCCGAACTGTTTGGCGTCTAACAATGCGAATTGCAATACGCGAACGTTCCAAGATCCAAGATCACTGGGGTTGAGTGTTACGGTTACCGGTACCGGTTACGGCGCAAGTAAATGTGTTATATATATATTAATAGCTCCTCCTTGACTTCGTCCGATTGAGGTACGTGAGGGCATTCTAAACTTAATTCAAATGCCGATGAATTTATGATTATACAGAGCAAGGTCCTCAAGAATCAAGAAAGGCGGAAGGCAAGCAACAAGCAAAAGGCGGTTGGTGCCTTTCTGTTTTGTGCTGCTGTCCGCGCCTCAAAACTTATTCCTCCTCCTCAGCTGGCTTTGGTGGCTCAACAACGACGTCTTCTTGCTCGTCAGGCATCATGGGCACTTCGCTTGGCAGTGGCATCGGCGCCCGCGGCGTGAAGGTGGGCACACTTTTCGCACCCACCTGCCTGGGCACGCCGTAGCCCACGTACACGTTGGTGATCCGCCGCCGCGGCTGCTCGGCCGCTGCCGAGGGCGCGTGGAAGCCGCCGGCCACGCAGGTCGCGCCTGGCCACTTCAGGGACTTGGCGAAGCACACGCCGTTGGCGCTGGGGGTCGCGGCGGCCCCTTGAGCACACCCGCGGACCACCCAGGTCGAGCGCCCCCCGGTCGACGCGTCGGCGTCTTCGCTGATGGGGCGGCACAACCCTCGCGACAGGCTGGGGTCGGCGTCAGGGGGCGCGTCTTTGGCGCCCCACTTCGCAAAGAAGGCGTCGCGCTTGGCGGCCAAGTCGCTCTCCTCGCCGCCGCCTTCGTCGTCCTCCGGGGCCGGTTTCACCTGGCAGCGGCCCGACGGGCGAAGGTCCACCTCCGCGTGCACCCAGGTCTCTGGCAACCGCAGCTCCGTTATGGTGAGCCGCTTGGGGGCTTCTTCGTCTTCTTCGCAAGGCTTGGTTTTGAACTGTGGCGGGTCCTCTGCCAACGCGTCTTCGTCCGCTTCGACCCCAATCCCACTCAGAGTGAGCACGGTGTCGGCCGTGATTTCGGCAATGCACGCACGCAAGCGGTGCGCCTCCGTGTTGCCCGGAAGTGGTGGGAAACAGTTCGCGGGGCTCGTCAGATCCCCCGTGAAGAATCGGGCCGCGCTCTGGCGGTTGGCCACGATCTGCGCCGGCGTCACGTGGGGCAGCTTCGTCCAGCTGGACTTGTGCTGCGCAGGGTTGGTGGACACCCAGTACGTGTACTTGTTGGGGCCCTCTAAACCCTCGCAGTCGTAGTCCTTCTCGCCCGGCAGCGCGAAGTGCACTTTTTCTTCGGTTTCGTCGTTGACTTCAAGGGGGTCCGGCGCGGAGGTGGTCTCTGTGAGGGCCTCAGCAACGAAGTAGTCGGCGTTTTTGCCCAAAATTTTGCCCCAAAACCGCACCTTGCACTCTTCTCCTTCTCGCCCAGCCAGGCACTGCAGGCTCCGAAACAGCCGGTAAGTTTGCTCCTCTCCAAAGCCCACGCCCGCCCATGACCACAGCACTGCGTCGTCGAGGATGGGAGTCACCTGGCCCGCAGTACCTGGGTCTTCTTCCTCTGGCTCGCCTGCTTCCTCTTCCTCAGGTTCAGGCTCTTCACCCTCCACCGGCTCAGGTTTTGGTTTCGGCGGCAAAAGGTACTGACTATGCAACGCGCACCACTTCTCAATGGCGACCATTTGGAACTCTTCGGGCGTTGACGGCACGAACGGTGGGGGCTTGACTTTCTTTTTCACCGGCGGCACATACTCCTCACCGGCCTCTTCTGCGGCTGCCCGGGCCGCCTCCTCAGCTGCCGCAGCCTCAGCTGCCGCAGCATCAGCGGCGGCCGCTGCGGCAGCTGCAGCTGCAGCTTCAGCAGCAGCAACGGCAGCTTCGTCAACTGGCGGTGGAGGTACCTTGCGCAAAGCCAAAGAAAGCGTTTCAAAGGCCGTGTTGGCATCAGATGGCCGTTCCACCAGGAGGCGCAGCAGCACTTGTGTCAAGTGCGCATGCAGTGAGGGCTCGCCTGAAGCAGGCTCCTTACAAATGAATTTACGCGCGTCTTCATAAGCTGCATTAGCGGCGTCCACATCCTTGGATTCCTCCTCGGCCATACCTGTTACCGGTTGATTATAGGAGGTGAGAAGTGGGGGGCGTTTTGCTTTTACGCTTACCCAACACGAAAAAAAAAGCCAGGGGCGCAATACAAGAGTGCAATAATGATAGCTCTCAGGAAAGCATTATGATGCCATCCTCGAACTACAAAAGCAACGCTAAGGCCTGTGCACAGCTTACTGCGAGCGTCGCTTCTAGCCCGCGGAGTCTACAGTACTACAGTCGTCCACAACAAGAGCTGAACAAAAGCGTTAAAACAGCAGAAAATACTATGTTAGAGCACTAGCTTTTTATTAGCGTTAGAAAGTTAGAAAGTATAAACCGTGCATCTCTCCAAGCAAGGTATGGGGCTTGGCGGTGGCTACCACCGCCATAACGCGTTGACCCTACCGCTACATATAACCTCGTTTTATTTTCTACTGCGTAGATGAGCGGTGACACTAAAGAGGAACCGCCGCCGCTCGAGCCGGCGATGCTCTTGGAGGCTAAGGAGTTTTTACGGGGTGTGCCTGGGAACGGCGCTTCAGTCTACGACCACTTGACAAAGGTATTGGTGCGATTAATTGCAGAGCGGCCGTCGGATGCTAATGCCTTGTTCGAAGAAGTCTCGGCCTCGGTGCGCGAAGCGACCATTGCGGAGGCCGCTCGGGTCCCTACTGACGCCCAGCTGGTGCGTGCTTCTTACACTCGGTTTTGTAGTGGACAAGATTAGGAAACAAGTGCTACTTAAGTGAATAATGGGAACGGCGATCATAATGGCACATTTATAATCGTCTAGAGGACGTCGTCGTATAGAGGGCATCCATCTATCCTACATGATTTGTTTAATCTATATTATGATCACTCCCTGCGCGTGGCTTTTGGTGTCCTCTGCCTCTGCAGGCAGAAAAGCTCACTTTGGAATCGGAGGCGTCACGCGCCGCTGTTGTTAACTACGCCCGCCCTCGCGCCGAGCTGTTCAATGCGCCTGCTGCTGACTTCAATCCTGCTGTAGTCTCTTTCCCTGACCTGCTCGACGAAAGCCGGCTCTGGGCCTGGGCTGGAGTCGGCCTCGGCGACGCCACGACCTACATGTTGCACGTGAGCATCAAAGCATTAGCAGTTGAGAGACAGCTGGCAAACGCGCGCTTCTGGGGCAAAGTCAGCACTATGGCGAAGAGCAGTGGCGGGGCAGCTGCGGCTGGGGACTACTTTGTGGTGGAGTGCTTAACGCCTGTGGACCAGAACCCCGCAACGACGCGGGAGCAACGGCTGGCCATGGAAGGCTGCGAGGGCGCCAACAAGTACACTTACTACGTGTCGCCTTCCCCCGGGGCCCCGGACACGTGGGTGGCACTGCCCCACGTGACTGCGGGGCAGCTCGCAGTAGCGCAGCAAATTCGGCGCTTCCTTTCGGGGAACTTGTCCTCTACGGTAGCATCTTTCCCTCCGCTGCCGCCTTCTCCAGGCACTACTGGCCCTGCGACGGAAGCTACGCTGCTGCGCGCCATGGTTGGGCTCATTACTGCGGACACAAAGGTAGCCCTGTCAGGGTTCCTGGAGACGGACACCGAGGAAGGGTTAGACGGCCAAGGGGAGTACACGGTCATCAAGCCCGCCGAGGCGCCCGAAAGCATGGACTTCGAGCGCCTCAAGGACCCGTCCACATTCGTGCACGCTGAACTGGACATCAGCCCGGCGGGCCGCTCCCAGCCCACGCCGCAGCCCCTGGGCCCGGATGGTGAGCCCATGGACTTGCCCGAAGACCAGGAGCCGGACCCCGAGCCGCAGCCCCCCCTCCGGAGCGTGAACGAGGACACGCGCCCGTGCTCTGAGACGGAAACCGCGATTTTGGCCGAAGCGGGCGCGCCTGAAACCAAGGCGCTCTGGCAGTTCGTGGGGGCCGATGGGGCTACCCTGCCACGGTGCCCGACGGGCCCGATGCTGGAGGCCGGCGGGACCGACGGCAAAGCCGACTCGGCGCAGTCGGTGGTGGTGCTCAAGAGCCTCAAGTGGCCGGGCGCGTTCACCATAGCGCGCCAGGGAAAGACCTGCGTGAACGTGTACGTGGGCCTTGGCGTGTGCAGCAATGGCTTCAAGCCGACTCCGTATGCCCTCAAGCTACCGGGCCCCATCTGCAGCGAGTGGCGAGACCCTGCCATCGACCCGGAGGACGCCACTGCCGACGTGACTGCAGGCAAAATTGAGGAAAAAGATATCATCTTTGAGCCTCAAGCCGCGGCTGATGAAGAGGAATGATTCTAAACTGGATACGGAATTTTCGTTTAGCACAGCCATTCTTCACATATGCTCAAACTATTTGAGGACAGTTTGTGATGATGAGAGAGCGATCAGCTGGTTAGGTGGCGACGAAACCCATGACATATAAACGCAATTGCTTTTGTCGAATACCACACAGTTTCATATTCGTAAATGCTGCTTATGTATGAGGCATGTGCCCTGTATTGGGAACGCACAGAGGTATATGCGTCCTTGTCTTCTGTTATGCCTGAGCCATTTGCTATTTGCTGGATATGTACAATCGACAATCGTAATCACTCGTGAGAGCACACCCCAGTGGGGCTTAAATCCGAATAAGCACTTATTTTAAGCCACATGCAGTTCAATTTAGACAAAAATAAACACCAACCCTAACCCTAACCCTAACCCCACCCTGTAAACCAAGCGTAAACCAAAATTAGTTCGACTGGGGTGTGGTATGTCACTCGTGTTTAGTCTGCTTAGTATTAGTCCCCAGTCTTTTTTGTGTCTTAGTAAAACGACTAGTGTCAGTCGTTGTAAAGTATTTAGTGAAAGATCAGCCGGTTGGGCGTTTTTGTTCAAGCTTCGTTTAAGTCGCTATCAATGATTTTCTGAGCTTTTTGGTGCCTCTGTGACTACTGTGTGCTTGTTTTTCTTTGTTATTGGGAGAGTATTAACTAGACTAGACTAGATTTTCTGAGCTGGATTTAGTAACTATCAAATTTTTTGAAAGATCAACAAATGCCCCAACTGTTCATGTATGAGGCATGTGCCCTGTATTAGGAACGTACAGGGGTATATGCGTCCTTGTCTTCTGTTATGCATGAGCCATTTGCTGGTTATGTACAATCGTAATCACACGTGTAGCCTGCCGGTTCCGCTCCTTGGCTTGCGCTGAAGTGTCCTGCCTGGTCCCCGTCCCGGCATTGTAATTTCTCGTCGTCTCGACGGTACATGGATTGTTCTCCATGGTTTCTGCGCCAAATGGCATACAAATTTTTGC
>Ga0307982_1004700_pt1 | contig 10753 bp, 10 predicted proteins | sample OrgLakmetagen989_FD_201847 | JGI IMG/M metagenome (GOLD analysis project Ga0307982, IMG submission 201847) | Saline water microbial communities from Organic Lake, Antarctica - #989 | ecosystem: Environmental > Aquatic > Non-marine Saline and Alkaline > Saline | place: Antarctica: Organic Lake... | reverse complement strand
CGCGCGCAAACCAAAAGTAGTAGACTTTAATACCGAGAGCAGAATGAATTCAATTAAATACAGTCAAAACACACAGACTTTAATTATTCCCGCAATTCATTCGAAAACAACAAATACGCCTCAGAAAAAAGAATAAAAATCATGTGGTGAAGAAGTATAACACATTTTGCCTACTTTCGATCCATTCTTTTCTCGGTTTATTTAGGATAACGTATTACTTGCGGGCTTCGGCGCTTGCCGTGAGGGTTGGTTTCCCGCGCAGATTCGCCGAAGAGCAGCACCGCAATCCGCTCCCGTGGTTTTGAAGACTGCTCATTGGCTCGCAGCAGTTGCTCGGCTTCTTCGAGCACCTGTTCTTGGTCGATAGTTTCCGTGTTGGTCCGTGAACCACCATCGTTATTGTCATTGTTGGTGGCACAGACCGCAGGCCGAACATCGGCACAGCACACCGGGCTGGCTTCCGCCTACAAGAAAAGTAAAGAAAAGATGGCAGTATAGTGAAAGAAAGACAGAAATTAGATATAGCCTACCAATCTCCCATCATATCTGCATACCAAAGCGCAGAACGCGGTTCGTTGAAACATTCATGGACACGCAACGAAGAAGGCAAAGAACATGCGTTATACACCTCTTGGTTGGCTGGAAGGCACCGAGTCAAACCAAAATTTCCCGTAAATCCGCGCTCTGCGTCGGCATTGATAGGAATGCCTTTGTTGTTGCTGTTGCCTCCTCCTTGAGAAGTGCCACTTCGTTGCCCTTTCTTCTTTTCTTGCTCCTGCTTCTGAGCTTCTTTCTGTTGCCACATCGCTTCTTTCTTGGCTTCTAACCGAGCCTCTTTGGCTCGCTGTGCTTTCACTTGCGCGGCTGCTTGTAAAGCTTGTTGCGTAAATCCATCCTCGCGATGCCCCAGTCCTATAGCATTGTCCTGGAGATCTTCTCCATGGGTCCATTCATCACCAATGGATTGGTCATGCAATAATGGAGCTTTTGAGTCTTCGTTAAAGCTACTCTCGTGACTGTTTATTTTTATGCTGTTGCTATTTGGATTGAGATAGTCACCCATCCGACTTCCTATTCCACTCCGGCCATTCTTCTTCCCTCGTCCTCTGTCAATTTTGTCCTGCGGCTTTCGAGGCTGCGGTAATAAATCCACTAGACTGCTTTGAGGCAAAGGAACTCGATCACCATTTCCTCGCATCGCAGCCTTTTGATGAAGAAATGGCGAAGAAAATGGAAAGGTATAGGAGAATTAATGAATATGGAAGAAAAATTGACAAAAGACTGAAAGAAAAGCATATAGATCAGGCAAAACATACATATCGACAGGTCTAACGATCAATGGAACTCGTAAAATACTATTCGAGACATCAGATGCGAATCAAGGGCAGTATTTAAACCTCAACGGATTTCTTTTCGGAGGCCACAGCTGCTTGAAGGTCTGCCTCTCTTACGATGATGTCGCTGTCGGAGAAGCCATTGCTTGAGCGCATAACTTCTTGTGCGGATTTCAGTCTTCGCGAAGATGGTGACGATGCTGCCAGTGATTGAGCAACACGTCTGCTACTACTTCTACTGCTGTTGTTGCTGTTTGTCCTTTTTCCACTTCGACTATTACTACTGTTGCGGCTGCTCCCATTCTTGTGCAACCACTCTGCAAGGACACGGCGATCGGAACCTCCTTCTTGATGTTCCGTGATTGATTTCGGCTGAAGGCCGCCTTGTTCCACTTGCAGAAACCAGCCCTCTTTACCGTGAGGCTCACAGCTATCAGAGGACCATTTGTGTGCACCCTTTCCAACAAAAATTAATGTAGTATATGAAACACAAACCAAAACATACGTTGAGAATAATTTATAAATGGTAACATAAGAACATCATTAGAGGCGTACTTGAGGTTCGCGCGGAATAAATTGGAGACTTCAGAAAAGGGCATGACACAGCACTCTACATTCAATAAAACAATGAGTCTAGAAAAAGACTGCCTCGCACCGCTCGTTGGCTACTAGCTCCGCAAGAGGTTGAAGAAGGAAAAGGCGCAGACGAAGCACCAAGACCTCGGCGTAGTTCCGACGCAGTGCACAGTCGAGCGCCGACACTCTCGCAGTAATCGCGCGCACCCCACCTGACAGAGAGGTCCACGCATACGAGAAAACAAGTGCACGATCAAAATATGCATCTGAAATGCATCAATGCATGATGTTCAAGTGTTATTTTAAATGAAGGTCAGAGAGGAGAACACAAGAATCTCTGGCATCACTTTTAAGTCTCTACAATTTTCTTGAAAACTCCGCACCCTCGCACATCCATTCGATGTAGCAGCACTCACCAGGTTAAGTCGTGCCTTGGGCACTGCCCGTCAAGAGGACTTTCGTAAGCGGAAGCACACACCGACACTGATGGAGGACCATCCTCGCTGCCACTCGTTTTTTCTTTTGCTACGTTCCGCATCTTGCTATTACTACTACTACTGCTGCCACTATTGTCTACGGTGCTCTGGTCTATCATAGCCGTTGGAGAAATCCATCCCAGAGTGGCCGCCCATACAACACTTGTACGAGATGCAAAGCTGTAAGATTTGAAAGAGAATCATGGAGAAGCAGCACGTCAAAAGAAAGCACGCAGCGCATGAAATGGAAAAAGTGTGACGTGAGACAGAAGGCAAATGAGACGAGTCATTTGAATAATTCAGAAATTGATCCAAGAAATGAATCGGTACAAAATATAAACGAGGCCACATAGCGGCAGCACAATCGAAGGTCACCTCGTTGACATGCAGGCGCGGCGAGAGCATTTGTGGTGATCATATCCTCGGTGCGCTCCGGGGAGATCGCCGGACATTGAAGATGGCGAAGTTTCAGTTCCAGCAGAGGTGACGTAAGTTTGCGGGGGATGTTTGGCACCCGAGGTGCTTCCTTCCTCTGGTAAGTCGCTCGCACTGGACTCCACATCGCTGCTGCTGCTGCTGTGGCTGATCCATACACCGCCGCCACTACTACTGCTATCGAGACCACCGCTGCCACTACTTTTCGCATGTACTTTATACTTCTCTTTGTGATTGACACTTCTACTACCAGAACCACCATTGCTGTTGCCATTGCTTCCGCGATTGTGCGCTCTTGTTGCCCACACATGATTCGGTGCTGCTGCGTTCCCGTGCGTATTGCGCAGAGCCATTACAGAGGGTGGCTCAATCATCGGTACAGGTCTCCCGAGACGCACGTCTAAAGGTATATTTGCGTCAGCTGCAGCGTCGCGTACGAGAGCCAAGGACTTTTGAAATGGGTTGTTGCCACTGTCGCCACTGTTGCTGTTGATGCTACTATGACTATTGCCACTGCTGCTTTTGCTGACACTGAAGTCGCCATCGCTAAACCCACCATCGCTGAAACTACCGTCGCTGAAACCCATGTGACTTTGACTCCAGTCGCCTCCTTGTTTAACAGCATCTTCACCCTCATCTAATGAGTCGGCGGTAGTCTCGGCCGGATCGCTTTGATCAAGATTAACATTTGCTCCCTTCACTTTAGCCCACGCTGGAGCAACGGCCACGGGACGCGTCATCAACGGTAAATCGTTCGCCTAAATACATGGTTCGACAAATGAGAGGTGGGATGAATTCATTCTTAGGTCCACCATACAAATAGGTGTAGCAAAGCTGAGTGAATGAGAAAGATAGCTACCGTAGGTAATATTTAGTGCGTAACTAGGAGTGCACTGAATGAACCAAAAGCTTGATGATGTCTTTTAATCAAAAATATATGCATGGAGCACCTTGTTGTGTTTTTGCCGCCATAAATTTGTCAGCCCGAGCCGGCGCTGCTCTTGCTCCTCAGCGCTTGTGTCGAGCTCCAAGCACCCAGAGAGTTTGCCATCAGCAACTAGGAAGTGGCACCCTAATCGTTGGGCTCGAGTCGATGAACCAAGCCAGTCGATCAGACACGCAAAACTGCCGAGTAGAATGAAGACTACCGTTATCACTTTTAGCACGGCCATAACGAGTGCTGCCAGTAGCTTACTCTTTCACAGCCTGAGGAATTCAAACCGTAGCTACTATCGTCCAGATTACGCGTGATCTCTATTCATTTCGGAGAACAAAGACTGTGAACGCTATGACAGTGGCACGCTTCCCGCAATCTTCGTGGTAGCCTCGACTTTCTCGCGCTCTTGAAGACGAGACATCAAACTGATCTGATACCAAATCATGTTTGTTTCCCAGACGAAGTGGGCATATACATCAGAACATATCGAGATGGACGGCTCGTTGTTCGGCTCCTTCTATGGAACCTGCAGCTAACTTTAGTGAGAATGGTGCGGTTGTATTAGAAATACACGCATCAAGTATATAATCTTCGCACCAGAATGCTATTATAGTAGCTAGCGTTTTCTAGCAGATGGCTCTCTAGCGCTCGAGCTGCTGATAGCAAGGCTGATAGACTAGCTAGCAAAGAGTAGTTATGTTTGTGAGTTTATGTGCTAGCTACAGGGTAGTCTTGGTTCTTGATGCAACCCACGCTCGGGATTTTTGTTTTAGGTTTCCGCGGAAAAAACGAAATAGCCGACAAGTACGCAAAAAAGATCGTTTCCAGGCGTGGCCGTAAAATTTGTGGACGAATCCCGTGCGTCTGCCTGTTTCGCTTGTTCGGCAGGCGTAGGCACCTGTTCTCTGTCCCCATGGTTCAGCGTGCCCCCTTCACAAACGTGTCGCTGTGACTGCCCCTCGCTCGAAGGGAAGCACAAGCTTCAAGGCTTCTCGTGGCTACATTCCTGAGAGATACCTTCGAGATTCTACCGGCATCAGAGGTTCGCTCCTGCTGGCAAGGGCAAGGCCGCCCTCACAGTTGTTCACTCATTCAAAATGCCCGCACCGAAGGCCAACCCCAACGGGCGGTCGCGCGGCATGACCGTGGAGGTGAGCGGCCTCATTGATTTTAAGGCTGGTGCATTCATGCCTTATTCCCTCGCGCTATTTACCCTTGAATGCTATTGTTTCCCCCCACCATCCAGCTAGACAAACTGACTCGAATCTGCAGACTTTCAAAGTCAGTTCTCAAAAGCGATCTTTAGAAAAATAAACTGACTGTTTGCAACTTGAATCTCCTTCCACAGGATTTGAAGCGCATGACGGCTGCGCGGATGGCGCAAGGAGGAAGTGCCGCGTCGCCGAGTAGCTCATTCCCTCCGCAACCACAACACCCGTCTCCTGCGCTGCAGCAGCCGGCGGGACCGTACCTATATGCACAGCAGCCACAGCATCCGGGGGTAGGCTACGCGCCGCCCCTTAATTATGCTGGAAATCAGGCAATGCTGCAGCCGCCCATGCACCAACCGCAACAGCAGCAGCAGCTGCACCCACAGCTGCAACAAGGTTACCCCATTCCTCAGCCCTTCGCAGCACAATCCCCCGGGGGCTATTTCCCCCAGCAGATGCCGCCGCAGTACGCGCAGCAGCAGCAGCCCCAGCAGCAGCCCCAGCAGCAGCAGCAGCAGCAGCAGCAGCAGCAGTTGCGGCCTCAGAGTTGGCCGCAATCGCCGCCCTTGGAGAACGCCATGGCACAGCAAGGTGCGTTGCATCAGCAACACCAGCAGCAGCAAGCTGCTATGATGCACCCGGCCAACACCATGAGCCAGTTAAGCAACTGGTCCCACGCTCAGCCACCACTTCAGCAACGGCAACAGCAAATGCAGCAGCAGCTACAACAGCTAACCTCGCAACAGCAGCCGCAGCTGCAACAGCAATTCCCGCAGTCAGGAGCGCCACAGGCTCCAATAGAACCGCACTCTGCCCTATCGCAAATGCCTGCCGATTGGACTCCTGCTCAGCAACAACTGCAGCAACGGCTTCAGCTTCAACTCCAGCTTCAACAACAACAGCAGCAAATTCAACAACCGCCGCTGTTTCAGCAGCAGCAGCAGATGCCCCACCAGCAACACTTGCCGGTGTCTTACTCTTCTTCCGCGCCTTCATCCACACGAGGAATGTCCCTTGCGTCGAACCCTTCCATGATTTCGATGAGCTCGTCGCACAGCCGGGAGCGCCCTTCCCGCTCCAACAGCAGCATGGACTCTGCCCAATCCTCCCTTGGCCGCCCCTCCTCCACACCTCGGCTGCCCACCCAGCTCGAGGACGACGCGTACAGTGTAGGGGCTGGCTCTGTATCGATAGGTGGTGAAGGCAGTAGTTACGGCAGCAGTAGCGGTGGCTTAGTTGGGTTTCCGGGCACGCCAGAGAGCGACGCCATGCACGATAGTTTGATGCTTCAACGGTTGCACGCAAGACGATTCAACAGCGGCAGCAGCGGCCACACTTCTGCCGGCAGCATCAGCAGCTCAAGTCTCAACACCAGCATGCACAGCACCAACAGTTTAAGCAACAGCAGCACAAGTCTCAACACCAGCATGCACAGCACTTACAGCGGCAGCAACTGCGGTGATTCGAGTTTAGACAACCTCAGAGATACCATTCAAAGCGGCAGTTTTGGAAGCAATGTCCGGGAAACGATTCGCAGCGGTGCCAGTGTACGAAGCAATGACGTCGGCATTAACAGCGGGAGTATCAGCCGAGGACCGAGCAAAGGGCGTGGCAGTGAAATGACAGTGCAAGAACTCAAAGAGCTCACTCAGGTTTGCTAATGGAGCATATTTAAATAATTTTAACAGTATTGACCCATATTGCCGTATCTTTTCTAACTGTGTTCCATTTTGATTTCCTTCATCATGTGCTCAAGCATCATATCATTATACTTTCCTTTGCTTGGCATGTGGTCCAGGCTCGGATGTTGCGCAGCAATGGAGTTGCTGAAGGCGTCTCACCTCTTTTGTCCCAGAGCGCACCTGCGCAAACGCCGTTTCCACAGCCCGGTGGCAAAAATGCTCAAGGCAAAGGCGTTGGCAAAGGTAACAACAACACGAGCACCAAGGCAAGTGGGAAAGGTGGCAAACACACCATGAAGGGTATTGGTAATGGTGTGAGTGGCAGCAGCAAAGGCGAACATGGAGCAGGAGGCGCTCGGCCGCGAAGTGCCAGTGCGGCCGCGTCTTGGCTCTTCAGCTCGCTGAAACATCGCCGAGGTTCAGAGCAAGGAGCTGAGTTGGAGTCCGCTGAATTCAATGCAGCATCTAGTGCAGGCGGAGGACATGCAGGGCTTCCTTCTTCTCCGATGACAGCACCAAATGATAACGTGCAAGTGCGCAGCGCGAGGCGTGCAACTAGCCCTGCTGACTTCGCGAACCTTCATTTGTCATTTGACTACTCAGCAGAAGAGAGCATCATCTCCGGATCTCCAGCCGAGCACGTCAACTATGAAGAACAGTCTTCAAACGGTAACGGAGGTATCAATGGTGGTCAATCCACCGGTGAAGGTGTCATGAGTAATGGACACAACAACAACATCATCAGCAACACAAAGGCTGCATCCCAGCTAGAGGCTCCCAACAGTTCATCTTCTTTCTATGGAGCCGCTTCAACTTGTGATCGAAATCAAGTGCCACCAGGCTTGAATCAGCCGGAGCAAGATCCCCCGCTAGGATTTACCAGGCGTCGAACAGACCCAGGCCAATCGCCCCAGCAACCTTCCTCGTGGCCTGTGCTCAATCGCATGCGGCCACCTGCCCTGAATTTACCAAGCTTCTTTGGGACGCCTTCGAACCGTTCACGCAGCAAGAGCAGCCTAAGTCCTCACAGCAGTGGCGAAAAACAAAAGAAGAAAAACGAGAACCGAAACCGGTCGTCGACGATGGGGGCTCAGACCACGGAGAGCGGGCGCAACCTCAGTGCCGGCAGCACGGGCAGTGGGGACGGAGACTCACCTGGGTTGGCTCGTCAGGTCGCTGAATGGGTTCTGGGCGGACCTTCACCTCGCTCTTCAGCCGAACCTACGACGCCGCCAGGAGGCAACCAATCGGGGCTGGGGTCTAGTGGTAGGAACACAAGCAACGAAAGTGAACCAAGTTCCGGAGGGGCAGCAGCATCAGGGACATCAATGAGGGCAAGGACGAGGGCAGGTTCGGATGGCGTGGCGAGGCAACAAGGCATTGCTGCAGCCATGCTCTTAAGCGCAGCCATGGGCGGTGAGTCCGAAAGCATTTCCGATAAATCCATTTCTGGCCAACGCCACGGACCCAATCAAAACGAACCGACCACTGAGTTCGGCCTCGATGACGTGTACGGCAGTCCAAAAGCCACCACTTCCCAAGGGCGCAACCGCGCATGGACGCCCTCAGCGCTGATTGGTCGGTTGAGGAGCGCGTCGCACAGTGGGCGCTTCGACAAGAGCAGCGCCCGCGGCAGCAACAGCAGCAGCAACCACAGCGGCAGCCGCACCAACAGCCGAAGCACGAGCGGTGCGAGCTCAAGCCTGTCTCCCCACTCCAGCATCGACAGTCGGCAAAGTTCCACCAGCGACCAGTACTCTTCCGGGCGGCTTGGTCGGTCTTTTTCGTCGCCAGTTACAGTGGATGATCGAGGTGTTCACCCGAGGCCTCGAAGCAAGCCTCTGTCGTTTCTCAAGCTGTTGAGACGCGGCAGAAATAATAGCCACAGCAACAGCAGCAACAGCAGCAGCAGTCACAGTGGCGACGGCGGCGGTGGTGCATCTTTGTCGTCGTCGTCGAAGAAAAATTCACGCGTGAATTCGAATAGCAGCGACTACATTTTGAATGGCGGGCAACGGGTTATTACCAGCTTCGATAAGAACGGCCGGGACGCCAGCTATGGAAGCAGTATTGCTACAGACAGCCGCGGCAGCGATTTGCGTGCTTTCTATGAATCGCATCGAGATCTGGACAGTTTCAGCAGTTATCCGGTGCCAACGCCTCTGGAAGAAGACGAGTTGTTTGACGCCGACTTCGTGGGCAGGCGTACTGTTGATAACAACGACAACGACGATGACGAGTTAGGTTTGCCGCCTTACCACAGCGCGTGGGCAACGGAACCTTCTTCGCTGAGTGCTGCTGCTTCTGAGGCTGAGGCTGATGCTTCTTTGGAGGCTAACGATAATGGGTCGCCCCTACCACCAACAGACGGATTGCCTGTTCGGGCCTCGGACGCCGGTGCGGCAGCAGGAGATACCTCGAGTTTTAATCCAGAAACAAAGTCATCCACGGAGGCCGCTCCTCCTTCACAAGTGCCTACTGCTCTTGCAACCTCTTCCATTGACCAAGAAGGGTAGCGCGCTGTTTGATCACTTTTTCGTTTTTTTATCGTGCAGTTTTCATCTGGTTTGTTTCTATCCGGGTTGTTTATATATTTCATTTCGGTCACTAGTTATAGAAAGTATTTGGATCCTGAATTCATACCTGAAGTCAACTGGCCTTCCCGTTCATGTTGTTTTGTGATCTCTCTGAATTCAAAAATATTCCTATATTGGCCCTGGGTCCTGTCGTTTCGTTTCCACTTCCGTGACAGCAACAGGGACATTCAATTGGCAATTATAATTGTTCCACAGTTCTATATACATAAAAATATATCTGAAATGTAGAATATAGATATAGAGATCGAGGTCTAAAATATAGTTCACAGGGGCGAATGTATCCTTTCATTTCCAATAAAATTCTTAGACCCTCATTATCTCGGTTAGAAGGGAGAATACTTAACTGTGGATTTATTTGCCTTATACCATACACCATCAAAATTTGAAGTAGAAACGTTTCGAAGTAAAAAAATCCTTGAATTACTCACGTCCCTATCAGGCATCACCGTCACCTTCCACTCGTCGCGATTTCAGAGGGGACACACCAACATTTGCTTGAATGTCTTTGATAGTACCACCACCACCGCTGCTTCCATCTCCTTTGCTGCTTTCGCTGGTTGGGGTGGGAAGAAGACCGCTAGTAATCAAAGAGGGCTCTGTCCCTGCACGACCGGCATATTCAACTCCTAGGCTGCTGCCGCTGTTGCTGGTGGTGTTGCGGTGTTGCGGTGTTCGCTTGGGTCATCTCTTCTGCTTCCTCCTCCCGGGGCGGTGCCTTGCGCTTAGACGCGGAGCCTGGAGTTAATTTCTGCGTAGGCCCAACACTGCTACTAATACCAGTGACAGTGGTGGCAGTGGTGGCAGTGGTCGCAGCAGCAGCAGCAGCAGCAGAAGAAAGAGAAGCACCCTCATTGGAGTGAGTTGATTGGGCAGAAAGAGCGGGAGATATTTGCGGCGAAGGCAAGGAAGAAGGCGGGACGCTGGAAGACTGTCCATCGCCAGTGGCGCTCAAATTGCCTCTGCTTTCAGGTGTGACTTTCCTTGATGCAGTTCGCTGCAAGGCAGAAAAGTACAGGCTAGCAGGCAGAGGCGGCGCTGTTCGAGGCGGGTGCCCTTCTTCTGGCGTGACGGCGGGCAACGATGATGAAGATGAGGAAGCATCAAAGAACAGGTCGGTTCGGCTGGTCTCGTCAACAGCAAGGAGTGGAGATTGAGAAGTTGGAGGAGCAGCAAATGCTCCGTCGATTACGGGGGCAGAGGCAGGAAGAAAGGTCGCTGCCGCTGCAGTTGCCGCCGCCGCTGCTGCAGCGCTGTTCGGTGAGCCGGGGAAAAGGTGCAGAGCTCCGGTAGGGTGCACGCGAAGAGGATGGTGATGGTGTGCGTAGAAGCTGCTGCTACCACTGTCGCCACTGCTGATACCACTGCCACTGCCACCGCTGCTGCTACCGTTGTTGGCACTGTCGCCGCTGCTATAAAGCAGGTCGTTCAAATACGAGCTAGAACCGAACGTGAGGTTAGTAGGGGCGAGTTCGAGGACAGGCATGGGTGGGGGCGAGCGCTGCGGA
>Ga0307982_1004699_pt1 | contig 10757 bp, 12 predicted proteins | sample OrgLakmetagen989_FD_201847 | JGI IMG/M metagenome (GOLD analysis project Ga0307982, IMG submission 201847) | Saline water microbial communities from Organic Lake, Antarctica - #989 | ecosystem: Environmental > Aquatic > Non-marine Saline and Alkaline > Saline | place: Antarctica: Organic Lake... | reverse complement strand
AGGCGCATATCTGGGGGCAAAAAAAAAAAACACACACACACACACACACACAACAAAAGGGCGAGCACAGAACTGAGAAGAGTGAATCCGGCAAGATTACGAGTTGAATTATATTGAAAATATGTTCACTGCGTGAAGAGATTCACAGTAATGGTTTAAATTTCAAGCGTGTGGCCAGAAGGCAACACGGATCGCACTTTGTATCGAAATACTTGGCAAATTATGTAAGCATGGCATGCGGATCAACACAAAAGCGAAAACTCACCTTGAGACAATATTTAGACAATGCACAGAATACCCCGTTAAAGAGCGGGTCGGCGGTGTCTTTACGGCGATGAGGGGACAGGCGCGATGTGAGGGCAGGCAGACAGCAGGCACCACGCGGCACCGCGGCACCACGCGTCTTACTTTTTGGGGATGAGTCCAAAGTCCTGGAGTGATGCACTCCCTATCATTCGTAAACCTACGTCTCAAGTTCCTTCAGTAATGAACTTGAGACGTAGGTTTACGAATGATAGGGAGTGGGAGTGATGAGTTTTTTAGCTACAGCCAGTTGCGGGTGATAAGAAAGCAGGAAAACGGCCAACCCCCTCGTTTCTTAAGAAATCTCTTAGATTTCCGCGTGAGCCCCCCTCAGTTTCTTAGGCAACTAGCAGACAGGCAGTCCAGAAAGGCCCTTGTTTCTAGAAACCAGAGCCAAAACCCCTCAGTTTGCAGTTTCTTTTAAAAATCACTAAATTTTACCCCTCAATTTCTTAACGTGAGTGTTTCTTTTCACCCGCAACTGGCTGTACCAGAAGACTTCCCTGTACTTTCCTTCTCCTGAAGAAAGCACATCATCACCACACGACACAACACACAACACACAACGCACTAGGGTTGATAAAAATAAGTATTACTTATATATACAAATTTTTGTGGCCAAATAAGTAGATTTATAGGTAAATAAATAACAGATTTTCCACTTTTTCCGATAAGTAAAACTTTTAAAAACCGGAATTCTAAGAATGGTACTTTCTCACCTTAATATACGGTATAAATCACCGTATATACCGTATTTACTTAATTATTTACTTATTTGGGTCAAACCTGTTACTTATTTTTACGAACCCTACAACGCACAACACAACAGGCGGCGCGGCGGCGTGGCGTGAAGCGTGAAGCGAGTCCTTCCTCCCCGCTGCCCTGCCCTGCACCCTGCCCTGATCGCCACGGCCATAGTTGTTAGCTAAGAGCTTTGAATATGGCCGAGAAAAAGAGTAAGAGTTGTCCGTCAAGGAAGGTCTGTGGCAACTGCCGTTCGCCGGAAGGGAGTGCGAATACTCCCAAGCTGTCAGCCTGCGCCCGGTGCGGCCTTGTGGTGTACTGCAGCAGAGACTGCCAGAAGGCTCACTGGAAGGCCAGCCATAAGCAGCACTGTATTTCTAAGTCCGAACGGGCGCCACCACGCCAGTCTTCTTCGTCCTTGACTCACGAAGACGCTGCGCCAAGAGCAACGGCAGTGGCGGGAAAGGAATGCAGCATCTGTCTAGATTCGCTGAGCGAAGCGTCGTCCTGCATCTTGTCGTGCGGTCATGAGTTCCATGGCGCTTGCGTGGCAGAGTTGCGGAAGTTCGGAATCAAACAAATGTGCCCTTTGTGCCGCACTCCGCTCCCTCCAGGTCCAGAGAAGCTCTACGAAGAGGCCGTGCTACAGTTTGTGTCTCTTCATCGGCTGGTGAAGCATGGTAAAGCATCTTGGTCAGGAAAAAAGCATGAATTAGACGCAGTCGTAATTAGCTTGCGGTCTGCGGCGGACCAAGGGTTTGCAGAGGCTCAGAACTTTCTAGGGCGCATCTCCCTTCACGGCGAGGGCGTGGCTCAAAATGACAAAGAAGCAATACAATGGTTCATGAAGGCAGCGGAGCGAGGGCACGCGGAGGCGCAGAACTACATGGGGATGCGGTTCAAAAAGGGCCGAGGCGTGCCGCAGAGTGATGCAAAGGCGCTGCGTTGGTATCGTAAGGCCGCTGAACAAGGGGACGCGGATGGGCAGTATCATTTGGGCGCGATGTATATAGAAGGCCACGGCGTGGCGCAGAGTGATGCTGAGACGGTTCGGTGGTGGAGAAAGGCCGCTGAACAGGGGCATAAGGAGGCGCAGTTTCATCTTGGCACGCAAATTGCCGAGGGCCGCGGCGTGGCACAGAACGATGCAGAAGCGTTGCGGTGGTTCAAGAAGGCCGCGGATCAAGGGTTGCCTAATGCCCTGCTGAACTTGGGAATCGCTTACAAGTCGGGCCGAGGCGGCGTGAAACCGAGCGATGTGGAGGCCGCGCGATGTTTGAGAAAGGCGGCGAATCAAGGGTATGCAAGGGCTCAGTATTTCTTAGGAGTCTTGTACAAGGAGGGATCTGGTGTTGCGCAGAGCGACAAGGAAGCGGTGAAGTTATGGCAGCAGGCCGCTATGCAAGGAGACGTGGATGCGCAGCGGCAACTGGGAGCCATTAAATAAAACAAAAAGGCAGCTTTTGGCCAGGGAATTGTGTAACATCCAGTGTAATCCATGACCAATATAGGATTTGAAAATCCCTACTGGCGCTTTGAGTAATGTGCTTCGAAGTAAACACGTTTCTAATCACCTCAAAGGAGAAGTTTATAATGCCCTTGTTTTGTCTACTTCTCTTTATGGTTCATGAATAATGGGTGTGGGGTTCGGTGCTTACGAGAACGAGAAGAAATATTCAACTGACTCCGAATTTTCATGAGCGCCGTGTCCGTAGCATGTTCCGTGTTGCACCATGTTGGCTTTCATCATGCCTTTCATCGCCATATTAGTTCAGCCACTCCTCTTCAAAGGCCCAATGCCATGAGACATGGAGATCTTGATAGTTGATAGCTGCTATCTACCATCGCAATCGCATTTCTCGTTGTTCGTTGTGCTGGCCACGTTTCTCGGATGCCTATAACTTGGGCGCCGCGGTAGTTGCTCACTGGCTGGGTAGCACACTCAAGGCCGAATGGATGCCCTGATATGGCATTGGGCGGACATTAAAAAAGGCCCTAAAGTGCAATGGGCTACCGGTCAACTTCAAGGAATGGCGTGCCATAGCAGAGGATAGATCGAAGTGGAGATCGTGGACGTAATCGAAACCTATGCCTCCTTCCGAGAATTGATTCTACAGGGTTCATGAGAGTAAAGATGAGCATTGCATTACGCAAAAGGACACTCAGCCCCGCCAGACTTGTTCTGGAAGGTTCATCAAAGAGCAAGGTAGCTGCGCTTGAATGGCACAGGAACGTGACAGGCCAAGTGATCTCGGACATTTTTTTTTCCATGTGCATAATTTTTAAGCTTGCCATTTGGGGTCTGAACCCCACCATCTAAAAAAATAAAATAAACTTACAAAGTTAAAACTTGCCACTAGTAGTCTAGTAGTAGGCGCTAGTATAATTCGTCGCTTCTGTCAAACGGGTGTTCCTGGAGGGTTTGTCTCGGAGTTAAGAAGTGAGAAAGGGCGACGAGCGAAGTGCGATATCATACGAGAAACGAGAAGGCGAGAAGACGAGAGACGAGAGGAAGAACAAGGGAAGACGCACTCCCTATCGTTCGTAAACCTACCTAAAGAACGATAGGTAGTGGGGAAGACGCTGGACGTTGTTCTTACTGCCTCATCCTTTATATTAAATGGAATTTCGTTCGGGGTCTGTTCGTGGTGGTCGTCGTTTTTTTGTACCTATACAGTACTGTAGTACAGATTTGTTGTACATGTACAGATGTGCAGTAAACAAAACACCAGGCGGACCACGGGCACATGAAGAGACACGCACCACGGGCAATACGAGGGCACTCACCCACGGGCATCTCAAGGCCGTGCACTGAGGTGCTAAGAACACGCACCTACTCCTCCGCAGCAAACACATTGCTCCGAAGCCGCGCACCGCGCGGGCACCTAAACAAACTTGTCTCCCTGTAATCGGACTGTCGTTCGTCGTGTGCCCTTTTTTTGTGTGCTCGTATGCTCGTGTGCTCGAATGTCATCCGAGTAGAGTCGTGCCTCCGCTCCTTGTGTCAATCATTATGAGTTCGAGTAGCGGGCTTTTGGGCGACGTTGGCCTGTCCAAGGATGGCTTCAACAAAGCAGGCGGTGGCCTTATTTCCATCGACGACAACGACGACCTCGACCTCAACTCTCAGGGCTTCTCTCGCATGTGGAAGTAAGAGCTCAAGGGAAAACAGAACCGTTGCATCATTAGATCTTTCAATAGAATAGCGCATGCAGATCTGCCACTTGCTCAATGCCCACACGAAAGCACATACTTAACTCTTGATATCACAATACTTATCAGTGATAATAGTGTAGTTTGTGTCGGTCTTTGTCCCTATGATGGGCTAGTCGGAGGGAAAGCTTGCCGAGCGACATTGCACTCGCTATCTCTCAGTTCCCCTTATACTCTTTTGGAGTCCCATCACACTCAAAATATTGTTGTTCTATCGTTTAATCAACAGAGTCTACTCGGGGCAGTTGCATGGGTCGGAGCCGCCTCGAGACTTAGTTCAGGTATTGTTGTCAGCTAGGATTGCGAACGCTGCTACCGCATGCGCCTCCCCCTGCCTTCCTCCTAGACATTGTCGTGTTAGCCATCTATCATTAAACCCGCAGAACAGCTTGCGCCTAGACTCGTGCAGGCACTACTAGTCATTGAAACCCTGTCTCCTCTATGGAGCCCTCTTTGCCCACATTCCACACTCACGTATCTTTCATTTGTGGCGCCCATTCCAAATCGTGCACTAGCATCTCATGCAAGAATGTACTTGTGCTGAAGTGTGCCTTTGTTAACCATACGCTACGTACCAACCACACTATATTCGCGCAGCGCACGGTGGCGGCGAGCACTCTGGGCACGTGCGGGATTTCGGTGCTGTTTTGGGCGTGGGCCGCGCAGAACATGGCCACCAAGGTGAAGAGATGCTAGGAGGAGAAGAGAGAGGAGAGAGAAAAGGGTGTGGAGGGGCAGCATCGTTTTTCTTATTGAACATTCTTCTCTCAATCAATCTTAACATGCGCAATTTTTTTTCCCAAACCTCCCAATTATCTCGCCCTCTTGTTCATCGTTTATAACAACCACCTCCTCTTTACTTGCAAGGGCGGATTGGACTTGGGCCTGTTTTGCTTCGCGGGCACTTTCGCAGCGAATGCTTATGGGTGGCTCTCCAGCCGAGAAGTTGACGACATGTAAGCGTAGTGAGAATAGGGGGGAGGGGGGGGGGGGGGTGAGGGGTAAAATAATGGTGGGATGGAGGAGGACATTGGGCAGTGGTCTGAATGGCAAGAATACTTTTGAAGGGATTCTCTGAATGTCTTCCGTCGTGCGTGCTCTATACACTTTGAACATTCTTCTTGTAGTCGCTGCTTTTTGTGCGTGTTCGTTCGTTGTACTCTTGTTTGATTTTTCTTCTGCAGGAGATATGATTCCCTTTCAACCTCGTGTCTTCTCTCTTCTCGCTCTTACGTATACTAGGTACGCGCTCAAGCTGGCCAACCGTTTCCGGCTCGCGCCAATCGCGCACCTCGTGGTACTATATTAGAGGGATAGGAAATGCGAGTATGCTTGAGTGCAAGTTCATTCGTTCGTATTCATTTTCACTTTCCTTCGAAAATCCCCCCCCCCACCACCACTACTACAATATTAGGTCGCGGCCACCTATGCGTTTGGCGCTTGGGTCGGCACCTCCTCTAGCTTTCGCGTGTATTGCGCCCTTTTCGCCGGGCTGTGGTGCGCGTCTGGAGTGATGGTACGGGGCCTCGCCGAGCGCTGGTGAGTAAATGGAGGTGGCGAAATAAACTTACGGAGAAACTTATGAGAGGTAGTGGGGGAGTACGAGAAGGGTATTGGAAGAATTGAAGAACTATTAGTTGCTACTCGTGCTAGTCCACTTGCGTCCTTCCGAACACATTTCTTTTTTTGTTATTCTTTTTCCCTATTTTTCGTCTATTTTTTTAAAAGTTTGTTTCCCTTCCCTCTTAGGTACTGGGTGGTGAACGACCGCGGCCAAGAAGCGCGCGCCGGCGGCGGCAGCGCAAGTTTGAGCTCTTCTGGCTCCCCTCTCACTGGCGGGAACGGGATGATGAGCAGCGGCAGTTCCAAGAGCAGCCCTTTTGCCGACATCGATCACAGCCCCAGTAGCGGATTGAGTGGTGGTGTGCAGGGGGGTTCTGGCATGGGAGGAGGCGGCAGCAGCAGTGGTGGCAGTAGCAGGGGAGCTGCGGGCTATAAGGGTATCGATGACGATGACGACGAAGACGAAGCGTTTATTGCTGAACTGTAGAGCACCGAGGAAAAGATAGCAGCAGCAATTTTTTTATGGGTTCTGAGTAGCTGCCGACTGTTGTTATGAAGCATACTTAATCTTTAGCTTGGCAGATTATGACTTCAAAGATAATTAAAACTTGAAACATGAAACAATTTCTGAATTGTCTTAGCCTTTAAAAGACGTTCGTTGAATTCGAAGGACACTCGCGAATTCTGAGCGTTCACCTCCGCTAGCAGGTATGGAGACCTCCGCAGGAAGTCGAAATAGGACTTTGATATCGGAGCATGCGGCAGCAGGAAAAAGAAATCGGCAAAATTTTTGGTCGAGCCACCCCGCAGGGGCGTTATCTGTGTGTGAGAGGGTGAGAGGGTGAAGAGAGGGAGAGGGAGACGAAGAGACAAACATCCGGCGTGAGAAAATGTCGAGAACTTTGATAATATTCGTTTTCGTTGCGACGGCAGCTCCAATCCACGGATTCCTGGGCCATCAGCAACAGTGCACGCGAAGTAAGTGTAGGCGGCCTAGGGCTACATGTGGAGCCCTAGCAGCGGAGCCATCGAGTAGTAGTGGCGGCAGCAGCGGCGAACTCCTCGGTGGCACGAAATGGCGCTGCGAAGTCGACTTCGGCCGCGAGAAAGGCACTTGGATGGAACCTAGGTGCGTGCTGCACTAGACCTCTGGCTTTGACCATGCATGATTGTTTGCAGCTTCTTCTAATCATGCTTGTCTTCATACCTTTCTTCCTCGGTGCATTGCGTTTCTTGTCTGACATTATTAGATGGGGCTATGACGGCGAACGTTTCGTCTGCACACTCGACGGGCTAGAATTCGCGGACGAGCCGTGGCTTCCTAACGAGTAAGCGCGTGTGGATATGAGCTTCAGCTCTCGGTCTAGATGCCTACCTTTGGGCCATAATGTCGCCATTTCTCGAGCAAATATTCTGACTTCCAACCGTCGCAGGACTTATGTATTGAAAAATTCAGAGCAACCTCTGTAACTATATCTATCAATGTAACCTCAAGGTCTTTTCACACGAGCGATATCAATGCTCTACTAAGATTATCATTTGCTTTTGGTTTGTCTCTTTTATTGTTCCACCCTTTGATTTTTGCATGCCGGCTAGATCAAGCTCCGACAAAGCGCTTCGTGATCAGGAAACAGTGGGGGTGAACTTCCTGACCACCGGTGCAAAGAACCGCGGTTCGCAAATGGGCGCCAAGAAGGTGAGCATACAGCATTCGTGTATTCATTTCTTCTTTCTTTTCGGCGTAGTTTCTATTTGCTCGGTGCGTGCGCGTGGCATTTTGCCTTCTTTGTGTCTGTATTAGTTTTTCCTCGTCTTTCTTACTGTATGGTGTATCATCATTTTGTCGGTGATAGATCTCGGGAGGCCCTGCTTGCGCTGCGAAATTACCCGGAGGCATGGCCAAGGTGCGCGCTTTTCTATAAAAAAAGTTCAAAGCAGTATTATCATCTCAACCTTCATGAATTTATCTATTCATTGTTGTGTTGTGAGCCAGTCTACTCTTGTCCAGTACTCTTAAGAGCAACTCAAAATTTCGTGCCGTGCCAATCTACTCGATGGGGTTTCATTTTTTTGTGTGTAATATAAAGGTGCGCAATTTCCCTCGCTTGCGGTTTGAGCCCAAAGGGTGGCGCCGCGTAGGGTCCAATCCAAAGGACGGCAGTTTACGGTTCTTTGCCACTCTGCCGGAAGGGCTCGACTTTGGCACACTCCAGGTTTGGCGGTGTGGATTGGATATGGGAGGGTGGATGGGTAGGTGTTTATACCTTGCCTTGCCTTTGTTTATAAAGCTGCATATTTGAAGAGCTTTCCCCCTTGTAAATTACTGCGTTCATGAATCCTTCCGGCTCATAACCTTTCTGCACAGCTTCCACCCGGAGAAACGTTGCTCTTTGCGACCCCAGCCTGGGGCAATTTGCTTTCGAGGCGAGGCGGCATCATCACCATTCGGAGGAACGTGCTGTGGCGAGTGGAATACCGCAGCGTGGGAAACTGGCGGGCCGAAAGAATAGAGAAAGAAGAAAGAGCTTGACGGAGTAAGGAGCTACCGCGCTGTTGAATTCGATGTATAATGAAATAGAATAAGAGGACTACGCCCGGCTACTTCGCTTGGATGACAAGAGGCCAGCCAAATTTGCTTTGCTGGTTACCAATCATCAATAAGCATACCTATACCTAATGACTAGTAACGGATAATTAAGAAATTTCACGAAGAACAGAGTCATTACAGATAGCGGGTTAAGGTTAAGAGTTAAGAGCACCGAAGTCGATTTAGGAATCAAAATTGATGAGTAGTGATCTATTGGAATGGTTTTATCTATATAGGTATAGGACAAGGCACATAGCGGAGGCGGTGTTCATTAATTTTATGCGTTTTAGATAACTATGTGGGTTCATATCTCGCACATGTATAGGCAGAATCTTTCTGCTTCCTGCCTCTTTTTTCTTAATGTACATCTTTCTTGGTTCTTGGCCCATGTCTTCTTTTTGATCATCACCGGGTCCACAACGCATTCGTCCACAGCGCATGCAGCGCGAGCGCGCCCCCATTGGCCACGGCGTACCCGAAATTCCCGACCAGCAGGGCTGGCGCCACTAGGTGCGGCCATTGCCTCCCCACACAGAGAGAAGCCGCCGTGGCAGGACCACCGATGTTGCAGTTGGACGCCACCAATAGGGAAGCACGATCTAAGCCGAAGAGAGGGCCGAGGCTGAGGACCTGATATGTGTAAGATGCAGAGTGGGTGTTTTGAAGAATGGGTGAATGGGGTGCACTATAGTGAAAAGGCAACACTTGTGTTATATATAGAAGCAAGAAAGCAAAGGAGATAAGTGCTCTTGGTCAACATCAAGTTTTCATCATTGAGCTACTACAGTTCTATGGTAGCACTTACTACGAATTACAGCATTCCTTACCACTCCAAAGTGCACGGCATACACGATGCTCAAGAATCCCAGCAGTGGCACGCCAGCTCCAACCAAAGTCGTTGCCACGCCAGTGCCAGAGGCGCCCGCGGTTGCGAAAAACAAGTACAAAAGCACGGTACCCATCTGTTCACGCAAAAGGAAACGAGCAGAAAAGTGAAAGAAGAGAAGAGCATGCACGCCAGCAGAAATCAATTTCAATGGTATATAAATGAAACAAAGTCTTGACTGTCAAATTTACCAGTCACCGCATCAAAATTTATCTGTTTCCGGCACTCAATTTTCACTCAATATCAGTACATGCACGTTTGCTATTTTCATTTTATATTCTCTTCCACTCTGTAACCTTGACTCCACCATCCTCTGTCACTCACCAGGTTGCCTGCTTGATCCAATCTTCCGAACACTTTGGGCAGCAGAGTAGCCGCTGCAACGGTGAAACCTGAAGTTGCTACAATGCTCCATTTTGGGCACAAGCCTTCGCCCAAGGCCACCTAGTACGTAGTAATGGCGATGGTGAGGATTGTCATTAACATGTGAACACACATGCACTCTTGTGTGTGTGTGTGCGAGTGGGCATGTTTGTGGGTGAGAATCAACGATGGTGCACTCGAGAGTGTGAGCGGATGGGTTGGAATAATTGTGGGTTGGAAGCAAAGAGTGCCATATGTGCATCGGAAATTAAAGAAACATGCGTTAAGTTAACGTACGCATGAAAAACGCAACAATGTCAATCATCATCAGCATCAAATATGGACAAAGATCACCATAAACAAAACATCAATACACTTAGAGAATCTACCTATCTCACCAGAACAGCCGCGGCGGCTAAGGCCTTTAATAAAATGCCTTCGTCGTTCGCAGCTTCCTTTTGCTCTACTACTGGTGGTGGTCCTGGTGGTGGTACAGCAGAAGCACCTACGCTACTTGCAGTAGAAGGAGTGCCAAAAACCTGCACATCCTTCAGAATACTAGCATGTGTCTGCTTAACCACCTCGTTCGTATTCGTCCCAGTAGCCTCCACGTTTTTGCCCAAGTAATTGCACAGGGGGAAGTACAGTAAGGCCATGGCGTTGTCCGCCGTGAGACCTGCGGCAGCTGCGGCAGGGCTTAAGTTCAAGGCCGCGCTGACCTGATAGAAGGAAGAAGAAAAAAAAACACATACAGTGCATACACTGAGTATACATGTGCGAGCAAGTAAGCTGAGGAGAGGCAAGCACCTGCATTAAACTTCATTCATTGTTCTTGGAGGGCATTCGTTGGTAAAATGCACGATGCAAACATTTCCTACTCCACCAACGAATAGCAAAATTTCTTTTGAGTTGGCACAGATGAAGACAACAACAATAGTGTGACGTATATGCGCTTGCACACGCACGCATGTAAAAAAAAACGTTCAAGTGTGTTTCACGTACCGCCACGAAGTTGACGCCTCCGCCGATGTTCTTCGCGCACAGCGCGGCCGCTAGTTTAGGGGCATCCGACGCTACAAAGAGACCGGACGCGAGGGC
>Ga0307982_1004696_pt1 | contig 10760 bp, 4 predicted proteins | sample OrgLakmetagen989_FD_201847 | JGI IMG/M metagenome (GOLD analysis project Ga0307982, IMG submission 201847) | Saline water microbial communities from Organic Lake, Antarctica - #989 | ecosystem: Environmental > Aquatic > Non-marine Saline and Alkaline > Saline | place: Antarctica: Organic Lake... | reverse complement strand
CAGAGCTGTTGTATTAGAGTAGTACAGGCGATTATTCCCTTTCATGCTTTTCGAATGTAAAACAGTAGCGAATAGTATTACTTTAGCTGCTAGTTTATCGGTCGCGTCTGCTTCTGCAGCAGCCAATACTTGCTGCATTTCAAGAGCATGTTCTGTAGCCGCAGCCTCAGCAGCTTCTTGTGCTTTCGTTGCGGCCTCGTCCATCGCGATTGCCTATTCTCACGCACACCCGCATACACATAAGGCATTCACATGGAAAAAAATTAAAGCAATGAAATAGAGGCAACGAATGAAGTCAAGAGGGCGTAGGCTGGGAGAGAAATTACAGAAAGCAAAAGAAAAGAAATGAAAATCAAACGAAGGGAAGACACATAATTTACGGACCAGCGCGGATTCTCCCTGCAATTTAGAAGCCTCTAGCACTGCCGCCTGGCGCGCATTCTCACTTTCCGCAGCTGCCAAGCGAGCAGACTCTTGTTCTGCCTGTGCCTTCAGGGCAGCGGAATGTAGCGCCTGCTGTTCCCGTAGCTTGGTAGCGGATTGTGCCTGCAGACCCGCCAAAAGACCACTTAATTCGTCGATGCGTTCTTCAGCTTGGTTGGCCCGTGTCGAAGCCTTTTGGCGAAGGTCTGCTTCTTCGGAAGCTTGTTTCAAGGCTCGTTCTGCTTCTGATTGACGTAAAGCAGCCTCGTTGCTTGCGACCTGTTGTCGCGATAGAAATGGCATCAAAAACGACTATCAAGATTATTGATTTCATTGAGAAATTGTTGGACCTAGGGATGGTCTTGTCACCACGGCAGCAAGCACACCACTAGCTCTCACAGGGGTTTCAATGAAAAGGAAACTCCAACATATCACGCGAAAAGAATATCACTGTCTCTTTTATGTGCTTACCTGAGCAGCGGCCTCCGCTTCTATAACACTAGCCTCCGCTGCCTCAGCCCGTTTTTCGGCTTTTTGAACTTGCAACAACGATTCCTGGGCAGTAGCAGAGGCTTGCTCCTCCAGTGCCGACATTTGTTCGGCATGGCTGGTGGCGGCAGCGGTGTGAACTGCTTCCATTTTTGCCATGGTGGCTGCATGCTCATCTTCGAGGCGAGCCAACTAGAAAATTGAGACGAGGTAAATACCATTTAAAAACGATTAGGAGGACTTAGTACGTGTCGAGAATAGAAAAAGAAAGATCTCAATATACCACCGGACATTCACGAAGGTTAAGTATCACCTCTTCTTCGGAGGTGCGTTGCAAACGTTCAAAATCTGCTTGCGCCTCACTTAACTCGCGTCGCAATTGCTGTTCTCGGCCACTAGATGCGGCTCTGTCTTCAGCAGCTTTGATCTGGAAGAATTTCCAAAAGAAGTTTAAACCCAGAAAGTAACGCGTAAATTTAGATTACCAAGGAGGGCAGATATCTCCAAGTAATAAGAACATTGAAAACAATCTCGAGTGATCAGCACGAAACAATGTGATACATAAAGCATAATTTAGTGAGCTCCCTTTTTCGCACCTGCACTTCCTTCAGAGCATGCTCCAAGTTGTTCGCTTCGTCTTCGGCGAAAATCTTCGCCTCTTCGGCCCTTTTCAATGCTGTTGCCGACGAGCTTTGCAAACTGGTCATGGCTTCCTGAGCGCTTTCCGCATCGGCTGCAGCTGCTGCAATGGTTTTCGCCAATTCGCCGTGCAACTCCCGCAACGCTTGCTGGTTGGCGGCAGAAGCTTCGGCGTGACTTGCTTTCGCACTTGCCAGGTCCCTCTGGAAAGCTTCTTCTTTCATAGCGTGTTCCGAAGCTCGTTGCTGCATGGTGCTCTCGCACTTCTGCATCTTCACTGTAAGTGCTTCCACCTCCGCACTTGCTTTTGCCACTGTAGTCTCCGCCAATTCCTTGGTGGCATTCATCTCTACTTGCCATTGAATGGCGCGTGTTTCGTGCACCGCATTGGCTGCGATTGCCTCGTCTTTGGCGCTCTCGATTGCTGCTTTCAGCGTCGCAATTTCTTCCTGTAGTACTCCTCGTGCTGACTCTGCTTGAGTGGCCGCTGCCTCCTTCTCGGCCAGCCAGTTCGCTTCACGCTGCGAGAACTCTTGCCGATCTTCGTCATGACGTTTGGCAGCCGTTGCTAGGGACTCCTCTAGGCGATTGATTTCTTGCGCGATGGCTTCCGCTGCGTTACGGTGCGCAATCTCCGCGTTGGCCGCCTCTACTCGTGCTAACTCCAGCGCCGCTTCGGTCACCTGTGCATTCGAAGTAGCCGTTGCCTGATCCTCGAGCCTCTGTGCTTCGCTGGCAGCGTGCGCTGCCGTAGCGGCTTCCACGTGGGTCTGCGCGGCGGCCAGCTGCTGAGACACCTCGAGCAGCTGCTGTTGGGCCGCTGCTGCCGCGCCTTGCTGCCGCGCCTCAGCAGCTGCCAACTCTTCGTGAAGTGCTTGTTCGCAGGCCTCGAATGCGGCCTGGGCCTCGCGCGCGTTGCTTTGAGCCTGGTCCAAACTTGCTTCTAGCGCCTGCACCCGGTCCTCCATCGTTTCCTGCGCTTCGGCACCGCACATCTCACTGGCGTTCAACTGCTCCTGGAGTGTTGCCACCTGCTCGGCGTGGTCGGCCGACGCTGCCGACGCCCGCTTTTCAGCGGCGCCCAGCTGGTCGGTTAGTGCCTGCACGGCCCCCGCCAAGTCCGCACACGACTGCTGGCTCTGGTTGACCCGATCTCTCAGCGTGCGCTCCAGCTCTGCGAAGGTCTCTCTGTCTGCTGCCGCTTTCGCTTCGGTGGCCGCAATTTGATCCCGCAAGCTGGCCGCTTCCGCGGCTGCTTTCGCCTGCGTTTCACGGTTAGCGCTTTTCAAAGCCGAGATTTGCGCTGCAGTAGATTGCTCCAGTAGCTCCATGTCGTGGCGGGCCGCTTCGCGCTCTTTCTGCGTGAGGGCAAGTGAATCCGTCAAAGCTTTCAGCTCCTTGGTCGCAGCCGCTTCCCGTGCCATCGCTTCGGCTTGAAGATCCTCAACCTGTCGGCGCAGAGCCTCTTTTGCCACGGCATGAGCTGCAGCACTGGCCTGAGCGCTGGCGGCTTCGCTCTTCAAGCTGTCACGGCTACTCGACGCCGCAGCTTCTGCCAGGGCTTCTAGTTCCAGCTTCGTGCTTTCAAAGGACGCTTGGTCGAGGCGTGCTTGCCTCTGGGCGGCAGCTAACGACTCCCGCAAAGACGCGTGCGTTCGGCTGGCTTCGTCGGCTGCGGCTTGGGCGCTTGCCGTCAAGATCGCATGCTTGGATCGAAGGTCATCCAGAGCTTTGCCATTGGCTTTTAAAGCAGCTTCCGCTTTCTGTGCTTCCAAAGACAGGGCTTCTTCTCGAGCAGCATGCCGTGCATCTGCATCGGCTGCCGCAGCTTTCTGAGACGATAATTCCTCTGCCCAAATCTTCTTGTCAGCTTCAGCTGAATCCTTCACGGCCTGGGTTGCCTCCTCGAGCGTGGCAATTTTGTGAAGTAAGTCCTTTTCGCGTCGGACATACACTTCATTCTCCGTAAGTTTCGTTTTGTCTTCGGCAGCTGTCTTCCTCAAGGTGTTCAATTCATCAGTGAGCTTCTTAATTTCCCAGTCTCGATCATCTTTTGCTTTGCGGGTAAGTGCTTGAGCGGATGCAATATCTCTTTGTAATTTGTGCTCTTGTGCAATCGTTGCAGCCTCAGCAGTCGCCAGTTTGGCCTTCGTTGCTGACAGCTTTTCTTTTAGTGCATCCATTTCCGAAGTGAAGTTTTTCATGGCAGCAGCTGCCTCTCGTGCACGAGCATTGGCCTCTGCCTCCCCCACCCTCGCTTGGTTCAACGTTTCCTTGAGGTGGGCTACCAACTGAGTGGTGAATTCTCGCTCGGCCCCTGCTCGCTCCACCTTGCCTTCCAAGGATGATGCCTTGAATGCTTCCGAAGTAAGCGCTTCATTCGACCGTGCCTCGGTCGCTGCAAGCTCTGCTTTCAAAGCATCAACTTCCTTGTGAGCCGAATCTTTCAAGATCATCTCGTTCTTCTCCAGCAGCTTGATTTGCGCCTTGAGCTCCTCAATTTTCTCTGCATGCGCAGCCTTACTCTGGTCAGCTTTTATGCGCATGTCTGAAACTTCTCCACGAAGCGACGTCAACTCAGCGGACGAAGTCTCTAAGGAAGTCTCCAGAAATTGCGTGCGTTCCACAAGCCCATCCAAATTTACCGACGCTTTGGCTTCAACCTCAGCAATGAAGCCTTTCAGACGGCCAACTTCTGCAGCTGACTCTTGTGCGGCAGCTTCTTTCGCAGAGACATCAGCTTGAAGATTCAACACTTCAGTAGCACGCCTATCATTCGCATCTTTCGCTTCCGTGAGGCGCCTCTCAAGGTCCTTGGCTTCGCTCTGCATGGCTTTGGTTCTCGCTTCAGCCACAGAGCGCTGCATTTGCAAAGCATCGCTCAGGGCTTTCTTCTTCCGTTCTAGCTCTCCAAGCGACTCTTTGTGCGACTCTTCAGCAGATTTGAGAGTTTCTTTCAAGGCATCATGTTCCGAGTTCAATGCTGCTGCCGCTTTCTCTGCTTCGCTACGAGCTGAAGCAAGAGAGGCATCTGCAGCTGCGGCTGCTTCAAGTGCTACCGCCCGCTCACGTTGAAGGACCTTCGCTACTTCACGGGCGTCTTCTTTCTGCTTCTGAACCAGAGCGCGCGCAGAGTTTAAGGCTGCCTCCATAGCTGTCGCTTTTGTCTCGGACACTTCAAGACGGTCCTCAAGCTCTTTTTGGCTTTCTTCGTGAATGGAACGTTTCTCATCTGCGCTCGCATTTGCAACATCAAGTTTCTGGCTGAGCACTCGAATTTTGCTGACTGAATCTTCTGCAGTTGATTCAAGGACTTGGATCTTATCCTGCAGCTCTTGCTCACGCCCCTTACGAAAGATTTGAATTTCAGCCAAGGATGCTTTGGTTGCAGAAAGACTTTTCGTGAGAGCTTCAACTTCAGAACTGGTAGCTGCTGATGCTTTCAAAGCTGCTGCTTTGTCCGAAGCGATTCGATCATTCAGCTGCTTCACAATTTTTGCGTGAGAAGCTTCCTTTTCGATCAGCTCGCGTTGGATCGATGCTCGAGAGCCCTTCATTTCATCCAATTCTGAGGTAAGTGCCTTCAGAGTCGAATCCTTGGTTTCAATACTTCGCTCTCGATTGGCGAGCTCTTCACTGGTCTTGTCAGCAGCCAGTTGTACTTCTGATAGATTTGACGTCAGTGCATTTACATTATCAGTCAAGTCCTGAGACAAATTCTCCAGAGAAGTTATCGCAGCAGCATCGGCCAAGGATTGCCTGTTGAGCTCCTCCAATTCGCCAACAAGATCCTTCTCACGGGTTACGTGCATGTTGTGGGTTTCGGTTGCCAGCTCATTCGCGGCTGCCAGGCTTGCTGTCAACTTCTCTATTTTGTTGCTCGATGCATCCTCAGCAGCTTCTTTCTCATTTTCGACCTTTGATAACTGTGCAACAAGCTCCTTCTCTCGCACCTCAAATGAAGCTCGGTCCTGAGATAATGATTTCTTTGTGTCTTCCACCTGATGCCGGAGAGATGCTGCTTCAGCCGCTGAAGTCAGTGCTGCCTGGTGCGCTGCTGATTTCATGGAGGCTATGCAATCTTCCAATTCTTTCTTTATACGCTCGAATGTAGCACTCTCTTCTACTGCTTTGCTTCCCATTCTCGCTAAAGATTTTTTCAAGGAGTCTTTTTCTTTTGTTAGCGCTTCGAGTGACGTAAGGTGAAGGCTGACCTCCTCTTCAAGGGCTGCTTGACGAGCGTCTGCAGCTTCTAATTTGGCCTTGCTCATCATAATATCTGTAGCTGCTTTGGCTACAGCAACAGCTAAGTTGTCAGTCAATGAGCTGATCTCAATTGAGGAAGCTTCCTCAACTTTTCTCAGAGATTCACGCGAGCCCTCCAAATCATGCTGCATTTCTTTAATCTTCTCCAAATGAGCAGCTTTCTCATCCACTCTTTTGGCATTGGCTTGCTTCAATTCGTCTTCAAGCGTAGCTTGGTCGTTTGTCGCCGCTTTTAATGATTCCATAATTTCGTGCAGCTCGCGGATATGCTCCTCTTCGCGCGCTGTGCGTGAAGTCGAATCCTCTTCAGCACAAGCTTCAACAATGGAAACTTGTGCGCTCAAGGCACTTACTTCCGACTTTGACTGTGTCAAGGCGTCTTCTAGAGCTGCGATTTCTGACCGGGCAGCTTCGGAAGATTTTGCAGCGCGCTCATTCGCCAGTGCTACTTGCATCGACAGTTCCTGTTCGCGCATAACACGATCATGTTCCTTGCCTTCTGCTGCAGTAGCAGTTTCCTCCAGCTTTTCCTCAGTAACCTTAAGTTTCGCAGCAGACTCCGCATTAGCTACATGAGCAGCTTTCAAAGAAGCCATAATTTCGTCAAGCTCTCGAACATGCTCCTCTTCGCGTGCAATATGAGCTTCCGAATCCTCTTCAGCACGAGCTTCAACAATGGAAACTTGTGCGCTCAAGGCACTTACTTCCGACTTTGACTGTGTCAAGGCGTCTTCTAGAGCTGCGATTTCTGACCGGGCAGCTTCGGAAGATTTTGCAGCGCGCTCATTCGCCAGTGCTACTTGCTTCGACAGTTCCTGTTCGCGCATAACACGATCATGTTCCTTGCCTACTGCTGCAGTAGCAGTTTCCTCCAGCTTTTCCTCAGTAACCTTAAGTTTCGCAGCAGACTCCGCATTCGCTATAAGAGCATCGTGAGCTTGCTTTTTCGCCGTTGCTTCAGCGCTTCGTGCTTGCTCTGAGCATTTTTTAAGAGATTCTAAAACCTGTTCAGAAAATTCTCGCTCTGATTTTGCTCGCTCGAGAGCAAATTGCGCGTTAGCGAGATCCCTCTGAAGTGCTGCAAGCTTCGCACCTTGCTCTTGTGCCTGCGTAGCAGCATCCGACTGCGCAGTTACCAAATTTGCCTTTAAGTCATTGATTTCCTTGGTTGAAGCTGAAAGGGCAGCTTGGGACGTTGCCCTCGCCTCAATGGCTTGCTGCTGAAGTTCTTGCGTGCACGCTTTGTGGGCAGCCTGTTCTTCAAGCCTTTGCGCTTCAGTGGCCTTGAGTGTACTTTTCAAAGAAATCAACTCCATCTCCATTGCCGATATCACCGATCGAAAGCTTTCAGCTTCACATGCCATCTCTGAGCGTGCTACTTCCAAATCATTTTCTAAGGAAGTCAGTCGAGCTCGGGCTGCAACTTCAGCCCGAGAAGCAGCCTTTTCGTTGGCGCGAGCTTCACTTAATTGATCTTGCAGAGCAGAACCAATATCGAGAGCTACGTCATCATCGTCCTGCATTTCTGTGAGAGACTTTCCCTTATCATTCAGCAGCACAAGCTCCTCACGGTCAATTTGACCAAAAATCCTGCTCCCCTGCCTCTTTATGCCTCCTCTGTCAAACGAATCTCCTCGACCTATAGAGTTCCCACTGTCGAACGACTGTGAGCGGGAATCACTGGCTTCGAAGGCTGAAACGGTAGGAGTATTTACTGTGCAGTTACCGAGTCCAATATTTCTTAATGCTTCAGCTAGCTGTGTAGACGCCTTAGAAGCCACCTCATCGGCGATCGCGGCATCCGCAACCCACACTTTCAGGGACAACACGACGCTCCCCGCAGCTACACTCTCAATTGCTACCTGCCCAACACTGACGCCGAGACTGCGTGCACACGCTCGAGTGAAATTCACCCGATTGTCTGCCCTGAATTCTGCAAGGTCTTGGTCGTAGATTGTGACCTCGAAGCTGACCACCCACTGCACGAAGCCATTACTCGCGAGGTCGGCATTGCTAGGTGAGGGAGTTAGATTGCGACCCCAGCGATGTGACAGTGGAGAAGTCTCTTGGTCTGCATCAGAAGTCTCAGACTTGAAGTCAATTTTCTCCCCAACGACAGCGTTGCGGGCATGGGCTGCGACGGCTCTGCTCTCAGCGGCACCCCGTGCAGCAGAAGCTACAGAATCGATCGCTTCGTACGCCTGGGCTTCTGCCCGGGCAGCGCTAGCTTGGGCGTCAGCCATTCTTTTAGCTGCTCGTGCAGAGCGGGCTTCAGCCTCGACAGCCCACTTCTTCGCCTCGTCGCTCTTCTTCGCAGTGTCAGCCGCTGCGTCCTCGCAACCTTGTCGACTGTCTTCATCAACCACAATGACGCTACTTTGCTCCCGGTCCGCAAAACTTCTAGTAGCGGGAATAGGTGATGAGGCGGACGAAGACACAGCTGGAGGCGGCTTGTGCTCGTCGGCCAATTCCTCATTTCGGGCCTGCTCCTCTTGTGGCAAAGAACTTTCCTTCCCAGCGGCGGATCGAAATCGCGACGCGTAGACGAGACCAAATCCAGCGGCCGCAAGTCCAACTGCAAGATTTCGCTGACCATCATTGCTTGACATGCCTATGTACTGTGCTCGCCTGGGAAGAGGGCGTGGCTCTTGTTACGTGTTCTTGCCCTTAGATCTACCCTACTATCCCACGCCTCACCTGAGCCAGATAATTGATTAGCTCACGGTGTGAAGGAGTTTATAAACGTAGACTTTTGATGATTTAAATCAATTTAATTTGATATACCTCTGGGGCTTGTAGGAATAGTCTACCAGTTGGGCTGCCGGGGCACCAACCGTCAAGTGTGAGTAGGTCAAAGACCAAGGCAGTGCCGCCTCCTGGAATCCTGGAAAGACTGACTTCCGACAGGTCAGTTACTGAGACTATTACAGGGAGGAGTTGCCAGTAGATATTTCCATAATATTTCTTTTTGTTCTTTTCATTTTTGAATGCCTGTCGTCGAGAGTGTAGAGAGAGTGTAGTTTGACAACCTGGCGTGCTAGAAGGTCCAAGACTCTCAAAGGTCTCAAGATTCTTTCTGGAGGAGCTAGCTTGCACGGGAGCTGCGTTTGTCTTCTTTAAGACATAACACAAACTTCAGGCTAAAGTAATGTTCGCCTGATCAAATTCTTGTTACACATGTAGAGATTTCAAACTCGTCTTCTTCTTTTTTTTCCTCGATTTCTAAGGGACGTTGCGCGTTAGAATATGAGGTGCCCTCAATAGACCAAAGTGCATCAAACACGCTGAGAGGTTTCATCTTGATTGATCAGCCGAATTTAAGTCTCTTGATATGATTTTGAATGAATGTTGAATTCTTAATCCGTTATGTTTTGTGCTGAAAGACACACTCACATGATGCATTCTTTCTAGACCCTAAGTGTTCCTCTATGATACGCAGTGATTATAAACACTCGTCGATGGTCGCTCATTTCATAAACTATTCTGTTGGTAGGAGTCAGTCATTCAGAATCGGGAACCCTTCGTAGCTGCGCCTGGTCATAAGCTTCCGTCAAGAATGGAATCTCATTCTTCATCTTCTGAATATTCCGAGTCGACTATTACAACGCCGACCAATGTCACTCACCCACCTTTTCAGTCTCTCGCTTTGGATTATGCACCCCAAAGCCAAACATTGTGTAATGGAAATCAAATTATCCGCGAGGCAGCGGACCTTCAGCGCGTGCATATATGGGATACGGCGAACAAGAAGGTGATTTTAAGTATGAAAGAAAGGAGAAGGGAGGAATTGTTTGTGTGACAGAATTCACTTGCGCATGATGTGATGCGAGTGTCCTTCCGTTTCTGAACTTATTTGCAGAGGTGGTCTGTTTCTTAGGTAATTGAGGGTGATGACGCGCCGCTCGAACTCAACATAGCTGAGTACCTTGAGAAGAATCCAACTCACGAGGTATATGATGGGCATCTAAGAGGCATCAGTTTTGGCAACGAAGCGCACTTGGGCGATACTGCAGTCGTAGCAGTTGAGCAGGCTGTAGCACCACAGTCGCTAGATCAATCACCACAAAGATTGGCTGGAAACGATGCGGACGCTGAAGCTGCTGCTGATAGTTTACTATCGCCTGAGCCGTCTATAGACGAGCTGGCTGCAAGTCCCCGAAGCTTGGCTATGGCACGGTACGCCGAGCTTATGAGCAATACCAACGGCCCAAAAGCTGGTTTCAACCACAGTATCAGTAGTATCAGCCAACAGATCAGTCTTGGAGAGGAAAATGTCTTCGAAGTGCAGAAAGTGCTCGAAGCTTGCTGCGAGGCCGTTGCTTACGCCAGCGACGAACATCGACAGCGCGAGGCACATGCGTCGGCACTTTACCAACGCATTCTCGACAATGGCACCGGCTTAGAACGGGCAGACGTGAGCAGGGACCGGAGCCTGACTGGTGAACGAGTCAGCGAGCTAAAGGCAGTCGCTGAGGCGCGCCGTACGCGAGCTATGGCAGCAGCCGCCCGTGCCACAGACTCAGAATCTCCTCACTCAGGGAGCAACGGCAACGGTTTTGGGTCCAGTGGTTCGTCATACGATGATGTCGACCACGAGCCCCAGCCGCTCGAGCGCGAAGCTTTAGCTGTTGGAGCCCCCGTACTTGTGGCGGGCCGCGGTGGCGGTGTCGTGATTAAACTACTTGCCAACAGGTATAGCAAGATTAGTGCATTTTAGTATTTGACAACACTGCGAATAATTCTACTAAACCGACTATACCCCATACTCCCACACTCAACTCTCATCCACTCCCATACCACAAACTTCTACCCTACCTTTCAATACATAAAACGACGCACAGGTGGCGGCGCGTGCGCTTCGATGCTGATGGCTCTGAAGCATCTTTTAAACAACGTGACCTGTTGGAGCTCAACGACGGCCTCGGCGCACCCGCAACCTTTGG
>Ga0307982_1004693_pt1 | contig 10766 bp, 6 predicted proteins | sample OrgLakmetagen989_FD_201847 | JGI IMG/M metagenome (GOLD analysis project Ga0307982, IMG submission 201847) | Saline water microbial communities from Organic Lake, Antarctica - #989 | ecosystem: Environmental > Aquatic > Non-marine Saline and Alkaline > Saline | place: Antarctica: Organic Lake... | reverse complement strand
TCCCTGGTGGTGTCTTCTGAGGTGGCTCTGCAGTACCAGGCACTCCTTGAGGAAATGTGGGCAGGAGGCCCCACGGCTCACACTGCAGCCCAGGCCGCGTGGGACCTGCGAGCCAGCGGGGATGTGGATGCCAGCACCCATGTGAGTGCAGTCAGTAAGCTTCATGCTACTGGGCATACAGACTGCACCCATGCGGCATTCCAGGCTGCTGCAGCCAAGCTGCTGCCTGGTGTGAACTTTGTGTCTGGGCAGCAGTCTGCCTCCGCCGCCAGACCCGCTGCTGCCAGCTTTGCGTCCCTCATCGACCAGAACGGTGACGGCTTGATTTCATTCCCGGAGTTCATGGTGTTCATCACAGTGCTGGCGCTGCCCACGGAGCAGCTGGACGTGGCCTTCCACCTGTTCGACGCCGACGGCAGCGGCACCCTGGACCGGCAGGAGTACAACGCCCTGCTGCAGGTGCTGCGCAAGCGCACCGCCACCGGCAATATGGCTGATGACTCCACCATCACAGGCGCAGCCATGCAGCTGTCACAGGTGGCCCTGCCCGCTGCCGCCACTGCCGAGGGCACACCTGGCGAAGGCCGCCGCATATCCTTCAAGGCCTTTCACGCCTTCATCCTGGAAGCCAAGCGCCTGCTGAGGCAGATTGAAATCGACCGGTACAGTGGGGGTGCGGACGCGCTGTCCCCAGTGCAGTTCGGGCGCCTGGTGGTGGGCAATGCCCCAGCGCATTTGCAGGGCCCCCTCGCGCAGCGCCTAGGGGCCCGCCTGCCCAAGAACTCCCCTGGCACTATCAACATGGAGGACGTGCAGGAGTACTACATGCTGCTGGACAACCTGGGCGACCTGGTGTTCGCCATGTCGCTGGCGGGGCCCCTTGTGGCAGCCAAGGAGGGGGGGGAGCATGTGCAGGGGGCGCTCACCAAGAAGCAATTTGCTCACGCGTGTGCAGTAGTGCTCACTGAAATGCGCAAAGCTGAGAAGTTCGTCAGCGGCAGCGGCACAGCAGTGGCCAGCTCCCTCTCCCCAGTCACAGTGGAGGTGTTGTTTGCATTGTTTGACGCCGACGGCGACGGGCGCCTGAGCATTGATGAGATGTCTGCGGCAATGGAGCACCATGGCAGCAGCGGCTTGCATCATCGAAACAGTGAGGCCAAAACCGGTATCCTCGCAACGGCTGCGTGCTTTGGGCAATGCCTGCGCTCATAGTCTCCCCTGTCAACAGTGCCCAGAACAAGTCAGCACATACAGCTGCTACAACACACAAATGAAACCTCGATATACCTAACATTGTATGGCAAGTACGCGGTGTAAGGCAACTTTGCCACGCTACGTTGGTTCCTGGTGCGCTTGAGCGCAGGGGGGGGAGGTCCAGGTGCACGTGTGCCCGTTGCGAGGAATATTGATATGATAAGTGTATGCAAATTAATCGCACCGCTGGTGCAAATGTATACTGGTCGATACGTGTGCCATATTAGACCTCAGAAGCTGGCACCATGTTGAGTATGCCGCATTCGGCAGTGGAGGATTCCAGGCATTCCATGGAGAAGTTGCCTGCAAAGCGCCGAACGATCCTGGATCTGTGCTGCATTCGGCACCAGCTACCAGGCATGGCATTTCAAGTTTCTGCCTGGGTACTGATGGCAGCTACATATTTCCAGGCTGTAAATAGCAGTCTCGTCATCTTTGGCTTCGCCGCTTTGGAGACAGTGCTGCTGGACAGTGGAGTGTATTCAGGCCTCTGCGCTGCTGGAGATAAATCACCGTGTGATGCACAACTTGAAGCCGTCAATCTATTATTTGTTGTGAATGCCTCTATATCTTTGGCTTCGGGTCTTTTTGTGAATGGTGAGCGCCGGTAGTCAGACGGATGAGAGCAGCCAGCTGCATCGTGAAGCTTGTTTGCAGGCTGGGTGATGGACTTATACGGGACAAAAGTCGCAACGCTGGTTGCTAATGCATTCATGATTTCTGCCTGGACCGTGCTGACCTTCACTGCCGCTGGTGCCATCGGTATGTGCTCCCTGGTGCAGTGTTCATTGCGCGCCTGCACAGCAGCTGTCATCGCAGGAGAAGAAGGCTGGATGCTGGGCTTCAGCTTATTCGCGGCGTCCATTGGCTTGCTGGACGGCCTCTTCCACTTTGCGAACTTGTTCCCCGGTAACGAGTCATTCATCATTGGCAGCATCAGCGGATTCTCCGACAGCTCCTCGGTGGTGTTCCTCATCTTCGCAGCATTGTTTCGACAGGGCATCAACCTGCGAGACATCTTCATCGGGTACATTTGCCTGGCCCTGGTGGGCAACCTTGCCTTTGCGGTGCTGCTCATGCCGTGGCAGCCGGTGCCTGACGGCTACGATGTGGACGCGGTGGCTGCACAGGCTGAGCACCAGGCCCACCTCAACAGCGACACCCCATGCAGTGAGATAGCTAAGAACACAAGCATCGATGCCAATGGTGCCTCTGTGCAGGGAAGCACTCCTATATTCAGCACAAGTGCCGGCCCAGCAGGGCAAGTGGCCCCCCCTGCAGGCGCTGTTATTGGTACGTCCACGACCATACCAACCAAGCCTGCAGTGTCCAAGTTCCCGTACTTGTTGTGGCCCATCCGGCACCAGGCATGCACGCCTTTGTTTTGGGGTTGGGTGTTGCACTCCGCTAGCACCCTGCTGCGTTTCAACTTCTACGTGGCGGCGGTGAATGAGCACCTGGACCACCTGGGTCAGAGCGGCACTGAGTACAGCGACGCGTTCGGCATAATTTTGTCTTGTGGCCTGGTGGTGGTGCTGGCTGTGGGGCAGGTGATGGACCGGTGGGGGCTGCACATGGCTGTGCTGCTGCCCACCATCGTAGGCGTGCTGCTGTCTGTGGTTACCCTGCTGCCCTCCCTGCCCCTGCAGGCTGTGGGCTTCCTGCTGGCGGTGGTGTACCGTGGCTTTATCTTCACCACATATGCAGCCATCATCATTTCTGAGTTTGGTGTGGGTGCCTACGGGCGCCTGTCGGGCTTGGTGGCAGTGACAGCTGGCGCCTTGAACTTCCTGCAGCAGCCGCTGCTGCAAATGTCCATTCGCACATTTAACGGAGACTTCTTTGTAGCCAACGCACTCATGGGTGTGCTGTCCCTCAGTCATTTCGCCTTTGCGGCGTACTACTGGCAGCACCGTGCCCGCAGCGGCTTCGACGGTTCCCACCCCGTGCAGTGGGAAATGCACCTGTGCAAGCTGCTCCCAGTGCAGCAGCCGGAACCGATGCCTGAAGTGGATGTGCCTTGCGAGAGTATTGCTGCCTCTGCAGTCTCTCCTGTGCAGCCAGCGGTGCAGGCAAGCGATGTTGAGCTGGGAGAGACAGGGGCGGGGGGAGTTGCAGGAGAAGGGGGCGAAGGGGCCCAGCACACACCACAAGACGCAGATGAAGCAGCCACAGAGGACAATTACAGTGAAGAAGTACAAGATGTGATGCATTCAGAGCAGCCCGACAGTGCTGTGGCTGCAGCTGCTGTGCTGCCGGCACACTTGCCCCCCCCCACGCCAGCATCCCCCACCCCCCTTCAGCAGGGGCTGCACACCGACAGGGAAGACAGCGAGGGGACATCTAACACCAGACAAGACAGTGAGCAGCCCCTGGGTGATTTGGAGGGGTCCCTGGGTGTGCCATCTCCGCGTGAGCCATCATAGCTTCAAGTGCATCACACTGGCTGCTCCCCCAAGTCATGCCCTGGTTTAGGCCGTGCTGAAGCAGCAGCGATCAAAGCGGTAGGCGTAGGTGGCCTGCAGCAGCCCCACATGCCGCGACCTGTCTTGTGCGTTTCTGCCAGACGCCATGTGTCCCATGCCGCAGCCACGCTGCTGAGGCAGGCCAGGGCGCACCCCAGCAACAAAGGGATGTGCACTTGCCACAGAGTGCCCAAGCTGCTCACACCCGACTCGTCATATGCAGCAGCTGCGGCACGGTCGGGCACCAGCAGCCCCGCCATGTACACCAGCAGCATGGGCATGGTGGCCACAAAGCCCAGGGCAGGGGGCGCCATTCCCAGCTGCAGCACACGACTGCGCCAGCCATGCAGGTACACAGAGCGCACGCCCACATCGTACTCCCACAGGGCTTGCACCGGCACAGCATCGATGGCGAGGGGCACCTGCACATGTAGGCGGGAGGTGGAGCCGTGGGCGGCATTCATGGCGGAGCCGATGGCCTGCATCTGGGCGTCAGTCAGGTCTGTTGTGTCAGCCTGCAGTTGGGCACACGCGGCCTCAGCGGGCTCATTCCAGTCTGCGAAGGACACCCACAGACTGCCTCCCCCGAAGGCCACCGCTGTCAGCAGGGCCAGTAGGCAGGGCAGGGCGAAGGGAAACAAGTCTCCCCGGGCGTGAACCTGCCCTGCAGTGAGAACAGACGACCCAGCGTGTTGCAAGATGTATGTGCTGGCCAAGGAGAGCTCTGCTGACTCCCGCCACTGCAGCCACACCCCAGCCAGCAGCAGGGCCAGTGTGGCTGGTAGCAGCACACAGCAACCCCCGGCGCCCAGAGCTGTGAACGCCAGCGCCTGCAGCCGTGCAGCCTCCACGTCCCCGGCATCAGGGGCATCCCCCCCCACGCCCCCCACCCCCTCCTCGATGACAGCCTTCATCACGCTGGCGGCGCCTGCGTAGTACAGGGGGGTGCAGCCGTCAGCGTCAAGGGTGCACAGGCTGTCCCCTGCCGCTGCCAGCCCGGGCACACGTGGGCTGCGGCCTGCCATACACTGCACTGCACCCTCCACCAGTAGGAACCATGCTAGTAACACAACTGCCATGGCTGGCGCCAGCACAAGCACCCAGTCCATTCGCAGGCCCACGCCTGCAGCCGCAGCCGTCTCCCCATGCACAGCAGTCCAATCCCTGCCCACCGTGCTCTGTATAAATCCAGAGATAGATGTTTCCCCCTGTCTGAGTGCAGCTGGCACGACGCTGAACCACTGCCCGATAATGTGCAGCGTGGGCCACACAGCACACGCCACCCCAGGCAGCGCGGCCTGGCTGCACTGCACAACATTCAAAGAGCTGCTGATTGAAAAGCTAATATTTGCTTTCATCATGTACACGGGAAGAAACTGCATAGCTTGAGCATGTTCCATTTTCCACGTCAGCATGGTTAGGAATGCACCTGGCGAGAGCACGAGCAAGCACAAAAGGACAAGCCAGGCCGCACGAAGAAAAGCCGCACGCTGCTGGGCGGTGGGAGACGAACCCCCTGCATGCAATCGCACGGCCACTCGCTGCAAATGGCACCAGCTGCGCCAAAACATGTCTGCAGGCGTGTCCATGAGCGCAGTGGTCTGGTGCAGGCAAGCTGTTGCGGTGGGCGACAGCCGCAGCGCCCCGCTCCCTCGCCTAGCGGGCAGCTTACGAGGCACAAGACGCAGCTCCACCCCAAAGGGCGTAGTGTGTGTTGGCTGCCATGGGTTCTCTGACAGGGGGTGGGCAGCCCGCACCGGCTGCTGGTAGGACGCTTGCGTTCGGAGCCAGGCAGGGTCACATCTCTGCAGAGCAGCGTGTCCAAGCAAGGAAATTACAGCTAATACCCACGCAATCCCAGCTGGGAGCAGCACCCAGCGAGCTGTAATGATGTCGCCGCACGCCGCGGCATGCAGGAAGTTGGGCACCCCACGCCCCCCCCTGAACCGCCCAGCACACTGCGATGTGTCCCACACGCCCAGCACCCCCACCACAGACAGTAGAGAATCGGCCATGCCAAACGGTAGCACTGATTTGATCCATGGGTGTGGTTGCTCTGCCAGCTGACCTACTGCGGGTGCGGACTCATGCTGCTCAACGTACCCAACCGCGAGCAAGAGTGAGCCTGTGGCAAGCAGCACACGTTGACCAGTGCAAACAATCAAACAAATGGGCAGAACATACAGTAAAGAAGTACAGGAATCAGCACTGCTGATGTAAGGCTGATAATACGTGAGCATGTATGCAGCGCTGTACCAGCGCAGGCAACTCCCTGGCTCACAACAGCAGTCGTTTCGTCCGCCGTGTATTCCACTTCTGCAATTCACGAAAGTGAGTAATTATAACTGCGACCTTTGCTTTGCTCGAATTGAATATTTACCTGGCTGTCTATCCCTCGGTGGGTCTCGATCGGCATCAACGCTCTGCGGTGATGAATTCTCCTCGCGTCCATCTGGGCCGGTCGCATTGCGACGGCGCAGACGATCCAACAAGCTTGACATGCCAAGATGAAAACGCCCAATCTATTGGTAACATAGTGCTGCATAGTGCTGCACATGAGTGAATTTACTCTGCTGGTCTCAAGTCTTCTCCCGCCCGCGTTTCTTGCGCCCCCCGCCCCCCCTGCCTCGACCGGACCTGCCCCCCCTGCCGCTGTCGCCACCAGTGCTAGAGCCACCCACTGAGGCAGCCCCGCGTGCCCTGCCTCCGCTTCCATGACCGCCCCGTCCCCCCCGACCACCTCCAGCAGCTCGCTTGCTCATCCACGCAGGCATGTGATCTGAAGCACTGGGACGCATCTCGCCAGCACGCCCCCCCCTGTCAGGCACCGCTCCGATCACCACGCCCTTCACGGCACTATGCGGCGGGGTGGACGTCACCCGCAAGCCTGCCAAGTACAGCAGCTCAGGCCCAGCCTCAAACACGTCCGCCAGCGCCACGGCAAGCGGCTCCCCCCCCATCCCTGCCAAGCGCCTGCTGGCCTCTGCAGCCAGACTGCCCCCCTCTCCACCGCTGGCCACAGCACCCTCCCCCCACAGTAGGGACTGTACGGTCACGGAGAGCCGCTTCACCAGCATGGCCCGCCGGGCAGCGTAGTCTTGTTGCAGCATGCCATTCACCTGCCCCAGGATGTGCTCCACGGGCCCAGTGCGCAGCGATGGGGGCAGAAGGGGGGTGTGCCGAGGCACGCTACCCCCCTCAAAAAGCGGAAGAAGGGCCTTCACCCGGCCTAGCACAGCTGCCACTGCTCGTGCCAAGGCTGCCTCCTGGGCGGCGGCGCCCCCGTCCCCTCGGCGCCCTGACGGTACAGGCACATGCACCAGAGAGCACAGCTGCTGCCCCACTCGCAAGAGGTCTGCAGGTCCAATTGGAATGTTGTTGTTGGCATGTGTTGCCAGGAGCAGCGGGGCGCTTTGCAGCAGGCCCCCGCTGTGAGCAGTGGCCGCTGCGTGCTTCATGGTGTGCGCGGCTGCCGCCCGTGCGGCCTGCAGCTCAGCAGCCACAAACGTCAAGCCACTCAGCAAAGCGTTCGACTGAGAAACACCGGCCAAGTTGTATGTGCAGCCAATTTCGCTGCACCACGCGAGGAAGGATGCGACTGTGACTGGCCTGGGCAGCGCAATCGGGGCCTGGCCGGTCAAGTGCGTCACAAGTTTGCAGAGCTGTGGAGAGAAAAATGATGATTACATGGAGCATCAAACACTCAGTTTCGTACTTCGGTGGTCGTGGAACTCGCTAGCAGTAGAACGGTTGTGCTTGCAGGCTCAGAGAAGTCGGATGATTGCAAAACAACAGACTCCCTGCAGCAGGAATTCTCGTGATCTCGGAGCAACAACGCTCGCCTCAACTTTCTCACCCTAAGTCCTCCAAACATGCATTGAGATTGTCTAGTGGAAGTGACTCCATGACTGAATTCGATGATACCGACCCCAAAATGTCGTGAAGCGTACTACGAGCAGAAGTGCACGCTGCAGTCTGAAGCTGCGTACTGCGACGTAGCGGTGCGTATATGTATGGTGCAGCTGACACCTGCTGGTGTGCTCTGGGGTGGCACATGGTGAAAGCTCTGACATGGGGGGCTTCCCAGAATTGGGATCTCGGAGGGCAGTTCTTTTGCTGCTGTACGAGTTGGCCAAAACACGCATAATTGCAGAGCAACGGAAATGTGTAAACTAAAGGCTTGGTTTGCAAATATGGGGTGCTGTCAGAGCACCGAATCAGATCCAGGTGGGTACGCGGATCTTCACGGCGGAGCAGTGCAAGGCAAAAAAATCTCTTCGGGCGAACTCCAGCGACGAATTCAGCATGCCACCAAAACCTGCTCGCTCAAGCTGCATGCCATCAAACTGTCCGACGTTCCTGTGGCAGTTTTGCAGCCATCTGCATGGAAGCTTGTCGACTTGGCCTACAACGAGATAACCGCGTTGCCTGCAGAGTTATCGGGTTTCAAGAAAGTGCGCACCTTGGCAGTGCCGCACAACCGAATAGCGACCATCGACTGCAATTTTGACAGTATGGCATCTTTGCGTAGACTTGATTTGTCGTATAACCAATTTTCTGCCATGCCGGCTCTCCCTGCAAGCTTGACTGAGTTGGACGTGTCGGGGTGCACTCTCCTCAGCATGCAGTCGCTCGGCCGTGCGCTGCAGCCATGCAAAGACTCACTGCAGAGTCTGTTTCTGCGCTCATGTGATATCACACAGCTGCCGCCCTGGGTCGGCAGCCTGACTGCATTGCTGGTCCTGGATGTGAGCGAGTGCACCTCCCTCACATCGCTGCAGTTGCCCAACGATGCGCAATGGGGCGCACTGGGCCAGCTGGGCCAGCTGCGTGCAGCAGGCTGCCCAAGATTGGCCCAAAGTGGTGATTTGCCGGAATCCCTGCTGTCTGACAGTGCGGTGCATACCCTTGTGTTGACTGGCAGCGGGTTTAGCCAGTCCTCACTGCAGCGTATGCCAGGCATGGACGCATACATTCAGCGGCACACGGCTCGGGCAGATAAAGCCATGTCGGGGGGGGGTGCTGCCAGCACTACACTCTGTCAGGTGTGAACAACTGTCCAGCCTGCCTGCACCGAGCCAACGCTTCTGAGCGCGGTGCCTGTGGGTTCGCACCCCATGACCAGCAGCTGCAACAGGCTGGTGTGCTGCGATGGTGTCACTGTGATTGGCATGGCACCCACTGTGTCCACAGCTCTGCCTGGATGCGGGGAGGGGCATGCGCAGGGCCAGCCTGGCTTCGGGTTGAAACAGGGCCACTTTGCCGCCTGCTTCGGTACGGAAGCCAGCAATTGTTCGTGCAAATGTCAATAAGACCTGGCTCTCAAAGTCTTACAATGTGTTTCTTCTGCAAGCAGCTGCCCCCCTAACCACTCCGAGAATACCGGGTGCTGAGCCTTGCCGGTTTGGGGGACAGGAGCGGCCCAACAAACTAGAAGCGTTTCTGTGCGCGTGTATGCTCGCTCATCGTCCTAGTGTCGCATAAAGGACAGCACTATGGCAGCAGCAGCCGGTGTCGTCGGCAGCAGTAGCAGCCAGCACACGCAGCTGAGCTGGCTTCGTCCTGGAGAAGAGGGCCGCTCGCCCTGCGGGTACTGTGGGAGCAAAGATGACACGTCTATTTCTCTGTACATGTCAGCCATCTCCTTGGATGTTGTTGACTACCAGGCCCTTCTCGACCGAGGCTGGCGCAGGTCAGGCACCTTGCTGTACTTGCCAGTATGTAGTACTGCTCTCGAAGTATACCATTGCCAAGCGATGCACCGTCCAATCCACAGGACAAGGAGCGGACATGTTGCCCACAGCATACCATTCGATTGGAGGTGTCCAGCTTCCAGCCATCCCGTAGCCAGCAGAAGCTATGGCGGAGGGCCAAGCAGAGTGGCACACCAACACGCCAACGGAAGCGGAGCCCTCCGCTCGCACCGCCTCCCGCAGTGCACACCCTGATCGATGAGGTAAATACCTGGATTCATACAGTTGTATCAGATACACCGGCTCTCTCGACTGCTTGCCAATCCCTGGCAGCGCATCAGCTGCAGTGCCGTGCAGTGGGCAAGCAGAAGCACTGTTGGGCTTTCGACAGCCCCTTGCCACTTGTGGCTGCAGCAGCAAGCAGAGGCGCCCAAGCAATCAGTGTGGAGAGTGTGTGCGATACATTTGTTGCAGCTGCGGGTACGCTGCCGCCAGGAGTCTGTCTGGGTGACCCCGCTCAGAATGCGTGGCACCTGCGAATAGCGACCCTGCTTCCTGTTGCTGAGCAGCCCCAGGAGGCCCCCGCGGTGTCACAGGCACCTGAGGCACCAGCGCAGATTTCCCGACAGCCCCTGTTGAGTGAGCTGACCATGCGCATGGTGCCAGCCCGCTTCGACGCGGATGCATTCCAGCTGTACAAGAAGTACCAGCACGCGGTGCATGGGGACGCGCTTGAGGACATCACCAGGGCCAACTACGAGCGCTTCCTGGTGCAGTCGCCCCTCAAAGCACAGAGCAGCTACGGTCCCTCCAGCACAGCATCTGCAACCCATGAGGCGCTGACAGCCAGCGGGGAGAAACGAGACGCCGCAGCCAGCCGCGCCTTGGAGGCGGCAGCAGCTGCTGCACCTAGCCTGCAGCAGCTGCTGCCGACACTAGCCAGCAAGCTGGGCATCTCACAGCCGCTGGTTGAGCAGCTGCTGGTGGCGTATGGCTGCTCCGTGCGGCGCTTGCTGCAGGCTGTGACCCCCCTAGCACCCCTTCTGGCCGCCTTGCCCGGGGAGGCACACGCCGAGCTGCTGAGCAGTCAGCTGCGGATTGAGCTGGACAATTTGACGTGTCTGCATGATGCACTCGCAGCAACACTGGTGGAGCCAGTCGGCGCCGGTGAGCACTTGAAGGCCGCCCGGCGCGCGTTGGCGGGCGCTTGGCGGGAGGGCATGGGCAGCGGGGCGGGCATACCGCTGCAGGGGGCCGCCTCGGGCACAGGTGCAGTGGCACCAACGCCAGGCGTGATTGAAGCGAGGGGCGCTGACCCCTGCGCTGCTGCGGCATATGCCCCCTCCGGCAGCGA
>Ga0307982_1004692_pt1 | contig 10767 bp, 11 predicted proteins | sample OrgLakmetagen989_FD_201847 | JGI IMG/M metagenome (GOLD analysis project Ga0307982, IMG submission 201847) | Saline water microbial communities from Organic Lake, Antarctica - #989 | ecosystem: Environmental > Aquatic > Non-marine Saline and Alkaline > Saline | place: Antarctica: Organic Lake... | reverse complement strand
CTGGCCTGTTACACTCAAATCGTAATCCTGTTTATAATAGTTATGTGCGAGGTGTATTTTTTAGGTAGTGGCCGAATTTTATAGGGAAACCGAAGGCTGAAGACTAAAGACATCATAATATCGCGATTTGGAATTCAAAGTCCAAGACCCCTACAGGTGGCTCTCGGAATCGCTTCTGTCGACCTCACAACGGCCTTGTCCTTTACTGGCCCATCTATACTTACCTCCTCTGTTCTTGTACCACCCTCTGGCGGCGATGTGGTGCTCGCAGTGGCGGATATTGATGAGGGCGTCTCCGCAGCGGTTTCCTGTGCCGACAAGCAAGCTCCTTCGCGCCACACACGGCTTAGCACTTGGCTTCGTACGTCGTTGCTTTGGCCTGAGAGCTGCAGTACAGGCGGTTCAAAGTGAGCGCACCACCAGTCCCTGGCGTGGCTCCCACTGCCACTGCCACCCGAGGAAGACGACGAAGAAGGAGATGGAGGAGAAGACGCTCTTCTTGAGAAACTGCCACCGGGCGCGTGGTTGTTCATGACTTCAGGCTCCACCACCTTTACATGTGCGCGCCACGCGCCTTTGGCCTGGTTGGTGCGTTCTTCGGCTGCGTATGCACTGGTGGCGGCCTGCCGCTGTTGCGGCGACATGCGCAGCGATGCAAGGGAGTTGGGTTGAGGTGGCGGCGGCACCGAGCGACTAGGGCTCCCGTGCGAGAAGAGCAAATGCCCGAGCGCACCCTATTGAAGGGAGGGGCAGACAGTGGGAGTTGTTTCAGTGAGACGTGATTTAGGGATCAAGATATTAGTGCGACCACCAATAGATATAAACTAGCACTTGAGTAAGTAGCAGATTTACGGATACGCAGGTAACGCAAGTGTAGGGTGAGCAGTAGCATGCACCAGGAAAACGCGACGGCGGAAATCAGGAGAGCAAAGGACAATTAAGTAGACAAGGTAATGCCAAGAGGAAACGTGGAGCAGGAACACACCTGATCGTAGGTGCGCCCAAACAAGTAGCTTGTTTGTTCGTCACCTTTGATCCACCATTCGTGCAAGAACTGTTTCACCCACGGTACCTTCTTGCTAGGCAAGGTGGGCTCATTATTTGGATCCTCATGGTCATAGCGCAAGAATAGAACGCCCGTGTTGACGTAGGTTGCGTCGTTGAGGCGCGCCGCGCCATTCTCTTTGGAAGAGAGGGGGGAAATAACGAGATGAATTAGGGAAGCGGGAAAGGCGTCAGTGGAAGTAAGAAAGAAGTGTAGGTAGCTTACTTTTGCTCCATCAGACGAAGCTCTCTCACCTCGGTAAATGAGGTCCGGCGGGCCTTCTGCTTCTCGGCTTACCACCAGGCCATCCTGTGGAGCGCTTGCAACTAAGGCTCTCAGCCAGTCAAAGCTTCGAGTGTGCACTACGACAGCATCGGCATCCATATAAAGCACCTGTGTATCGAAACGTGTAACAGATATGAATTATAATTTAAGGGATTACACCAAACCAACGGTAATGGAAAAAATCAAATAACAACATGACGCCGGTTTCAATTGAGCACGTGGCTACTACTTCTCCTCCACTTTCATCATTTTACAGTCTTCTTTTTTGACGCTACCTTTTACCTTGCTGTAGTAGCCGCTGTCGACGATGTAAGCGAGCAACGCAACCTTTTTAAGTAAATTCATACCACAGTGACCACAAAGAAAGTGACGAGGGGATGACAAAATAAAGGAGCATCACGAGGAAAAGGAATCCAAAAAAACTACAGTTAACGCCACTACGACTCACTTTTTGCCAGTGCGGCGCCCGGCCACCAGCGAGGTGTGTTGCGTGGCCATCATTGGCTGAGGCAGCCCCGTAAGTGGCCCCGTTGGCAGCAGCGTCATCAATTTCAACGGCGATGAAGTCGAGCTTCGACCACCATGACGCTGTTGTGTTCGCAGCGCTCCTGACAGTGCTAGTAGGGTCTGTGGTGAAGGAGCCAGAAGGGCTATTCGTATCTTTGGGTTGTGAAGCAGCAGGTAAGGGTGCACGGTAGCCAGTAGCCCACGCAGCAGTGGTAGCCTCTGCAAACACGCCGTAGCTGCCACTGAGTTTGGATGACGTCATCATCAGGACGGCGAAGGCGGATCCATCGTGTGATGCAAAGTTGGGGCTGCCGAAGTCACTTTGGCTGCTGCTGATACCAACTTCGGAAGGCGTTCTTGGGGCGTTTGACATGCCAGAACCTGAAACGGCAGTTGCCAAGGTAACGTCCTCAGCGGCGGCAATGAGGCAACCTCGAAGCTCTGCGGCTTCAAAGCTAGATGGGCAGCATTGGAGTACAGCAGTGCGTTGGCTCTGAAGATAGCGCCGCACAGCCACATACGGGAAGTCGTTTAGGGCGATCGGAAATGGGGTAATCACCTTGGGGGCAACTGTACCACCAACAGTTACTAAACCATTGAGAATCGATCCGATGATGGCAACCCAAAGATACAGCATTATCTCTGATGAACCGACCGCACGTGCTTTTCAATAGGTGCTTGCTTTTGGCTAGCCGGCTTTTGAGTCAGAGAATTAGTATGCTGATGGTAATGCTACTATATTTCCGTCTTCGGTACTGTAACTATCTCCCTCCGATGGTGCATTTTTTGATTTTCGAGGAAAGTGCATACGTGCTAATGTGGTATTGAAAAAGTAGGAATATCGAAAAAAGTAGGAACGTTGATGTGCTGGTGGTCGTCGTGCTCGTCGTGTTGATGCGTTCCGAAAAAGATTTGTGAAACTCATTCCCCCTTGCCCACCTAGAGCAGTATATCAGAAGACGCCTCCATTCCAATCAGTTTCCTCGATGCGTTCTTTCTTCGCTTACCTCACGACAGTACTGCTAGCTATCCCTGCTGAAGCGTTTACGCCTCACGCTAGGCCCTTACGACGGCGGGCGGCAGCGGCTGTTGAGCCGCTCAATGTTGCACCTCTTTTGACAGAAGCTCCAATGTTGGTAGGCGACCTGGTGTCTGCGACTGAGGTCTACGCCCCTATTTTTGGAATGGGCATTATTCTCAGTTTCTCTGGGCTCGCTAGTGCTTTCGTGGTGGGATCACTCGTTGATGGCGATAATGTGGGTGAGCTTTCAGACCAGTTTTACGAGAAAGGGTTAAGGGATCTGGCGCAAGACTCAACATCGCTCTCTAACGCCAAAAGTACAAGCAAGGAGCTCGCAGCTCCAAGGAGTAGCGGAGAGGTTGCGGCACTGCCTGAGGAAGTTTACCTTGATTAACTGTGAACAGTATAATCGAGGTTCGCCTTGAGGTGTTGCCCGGATCATCAAGTAGACGCGAGTTTTTAGCATTCGGTCCACTCTCACTTATTCTATTTACTACGGAATCTATTGATTGCTGGACTGCTTTGACAAGCTTCTTGCGCGAGTTGTTGAAAGGGGATTTTATTGGATTATGCTTTATGTTTTTCAAGTGCGTCTGTACTCCTGAATTTGCCTTTGGAATCTAAATCTGAGTTAGGGCAAAAACCGAAGTGGCCTTTCACGTAACTCACTGGCCCTAATGGAAATAGGCCCGATACGCGATACCAGTACATTTAGGACACGAAAATCTCCGAAACTTTTGTACTATTTCGCTATCGCTATCGGACTACCAGCTATCAGGGACTACTAGAGAAGAGACAGAAACCAGGAACGGTAGGAACGACTTTAGTTCGAAACAGCAACAAAATATTTTTTGAACTCCAACTAAATTCCATACACCAAGGGTTATCTAATTCATGTAAGCAACAAGAGCCCTAACTGGCTGATTCTTTTGAGGAAGACTGCGAAGTTTGAAGTCACAAAAGAATTCTTCTAATCAATGCCGTCATCGAATCCTGCGGTTGGTTTTGTTGCACTGGGTTCCTCTTCTTTTTGACCTTCTGCCTCTGCAGCCTTGGCCGTCGCTTCTGATTGCCGAACAGCTTCAGCCATTTGCGCTTCAAAAGCTGTATCCTCGGCTGCTGTTGCTTCCGCAGTCGCCTTCCTCTTTTCTCCACTGTTCCACGCTTCCTGCTCGTCTTCCTCTTCTTTTTCGTCGTCGTTGTCGTCGTTCTCATTCTCGCCTGCTTTGCCGTGCTCCTTGCCTGCCTCGTGCATGGTAGCAATGTTGTCGAAGAGCTCTTGGTCGTCTTCGTCGTCGACTTCTTGGCCCTGGGCTTTCGCCATGGTCTTGGACATGGTGCCTTCCAGCACGTGCTTCGGGTCCAACTCACCGCGCGCGGCCTTGGTAGGGCCCTTGGCTTTCAAAAAGGCTTTCCCCATGAGGCGCAGGGCTTTCGCGCGCAGCACCCGCTGCTCCATCGGCACTCCATGGTCGCCCAGCACCTTCTTGCACACGTCCCGCAAGGTCACTTCCACGTCCAAGAGCGAGGCCGCCACCATGGTCTGCATGAACACCGGCAGCGACGTCTCCATGGCTTTGTTCATGTTGGCGGCGTCTTCGCTGTCCATGTCGTCGTCGTTCATCCCAAACATCCCCCCCTTGCTTTTTTCCTTCTCTTTCTCTTTATCTTCATCGTCAGCAGCTGTAGCGCTTTTCGCGTCCTTGCTGCCATTTTTGCTTTCGGATGACCTCGCTCCTGCATCTCCTCCAGCGGTAGCACCAGCTTCACCACCATCACTGCTGTTGCTGTTCGTGACAGCGGTTGCCTTCGCCGCCTTGTCCGCTTTTTCCTTGGCAGCCGCGGCCGCCTTGGCTTTTCTCCTTTGTTCCGCCACCAGGGGTGCCGCTGGGTTGGGGCCCTCCATCCCGCCCAACTTCCAAGCTTCGTGGGCGTCAACGGCAGCGGCCAGCGCGGCACTGTCGTGGGCCATGAGCGCGTTCACAAAGTCGCTCTTTTCCGTGAAGCCGGCAGTGGACAGCCCCAAGGGATTGCTAGCAGGGTCTGGAGCGCGCGCTGGGTCTTTCGGCCGCGCTGCCATGAGCTCCTTGAGTTCCCGCACTGACAATTTCGAGTACTCCGCCTGCTGCGCCGCTACTTCCTCTGCAGTCGGGGTCACTGGTCCGGCGGCTTCCCGCAGCCTGCTGGCTTCCGCAATCTCCTGCATTTCTGCCATTTTGCTCAAGGATTTGAACCCCATGCTGGCGACTCCCAAGTACGACATGTTCTCGTGGGTCGATTGCCGCAGCGACGCCGCAAAGCCTTCGATCCCCATGAACCCCTGCTTGTAGCCGAGCCACTTCTCCGCGGCCACTTCGTACGCCTCCCCAATGGCATGCAGCAGTGGTTCGCCAAACGTGGCTTTGGACATCGCCGCCACTTCCTCGTCCACGAAGGTCTCGAAACCCGCTTCATCGCCATCCACAAAAGTCTGCAAGCGCTTCGCGAGCTCGAGCGCGCAGCTCACTTCGCGCTTCAGCTGCCCTTTCTTCATTTCTTTGATGTCCAAACCCCCACTGCTCGTCTCGCTGCTGCCCCCCTGGCTGTGCTGCTGCATCTCGTGGGCAAGCACGTCCACCAGCGAGCTTAGGCCCAGCTGGCCAATGTACGGCTCGAACTTGTCGCCCCCAAACATGACGGCGAAGAAAATTTTCGCCATGTCCATTTGCACTTCTGCGTCAGGCCCTCCGCTTTTGTTAGCTTCGCGGCCGTATTTGTCGTAGTACGCGCGCAACTATGGAGAGGAGGAAGGAAGCGAAAGAGGAGTTTATAAAGGGGGCAGCACAAGGACATAATAGTATTAATGACTCGTCACATTTCGAATAATATAGTAGCTCAATAGCCATGAGTGTACCTGGTCGGAGGAGAGCGCTTGGTACGCTTCGCCGAGGGCTTGAAACTTGGCGTTGGCCGCCTCGTCTCCCGGGTTTCTGTCTGGGTGGCAGCTCCGCGCCTCCTTGTAGTACGCCTTCTTGATGGCGCCCGCGCTCGCGTCCGACGACACTTTCAACAGCTCGTAATAGTACATGTCTTTCACCTTCCGTGCGTTTGTGACCGCTGCTGCGCCGCCGCCGCCACCACTACCGCCGCTGCTGCTAGTGCCGTCCCCACTGCTGCTCCTGAGCACCTTGTCCGCTTCGTCCTGCAAATTGTACGGCACGTAGGTGATCCAGGATTCGGTTTCTTTGTCCCACACTTTTCCGTTGGCCTGAGCTTGCACCGATTCCACGGTGTTGTACATGCCGCGCCCAATCTGCCGGCAACCGTTGAGCACCCCCATCGCTGGGAGCGCAACGCCCATGAAGAGACCCGCGCCGAGGCCTAGTAGGAGGAGCAGCACAATTATAAGACTTAGGTGAAGTGCATCAGGGGCGTATGAGATAAGTTGACGTAGGTTGAGGACTGGGGCAGAGCAAACACCCTACTTTTGTAGCCTATCGTCCCCACTTAATACTTTGAGAAATCGAGGTGATAAACGTTAGCCTTTACAATCCCGTCAAGTTAAGCACCTTGCGCAAAGCCTTTCGCGCCGCCTTGTCGAGCCCCCATGGCCGGAAGCGTCACGAGCGCGGTGGCCCCGCTCAGCACACCCGACCCTATGTTGAACACGCCGGACTTGAGCCCATACCCGAAGTCCCTGGGCTTATGGCTGGGAAACACCATGCCGCCAACCGTACTGAGCATAGCCTAGGTAGAGAATAGCCAACAACAAGCAAGGATATGTGGCATTAGCTTGGGCAGGTGGCGAGATAAGCAAGCCCTAGAGGTTATGATGGAATTTGAGAATAGACGAAGAGGGCGAGAACAGCGAGGGAAAGAGAACTGGGTCTTGAAATCTGAGGTACACAAAAGAGTTCTGATTGATACCATACATATCTTGCATAGAGTTTATATTTTTGCACCTCAGCTTGAGCATTATGTGGGTCACTAGCGGCATCGGTTGACTCTTCTGCTGCAGCGTTCGTGCTCTGTGCTCCAGAGTGACTGCCTGTAGAATTCGATGCGGCATCACTGCTAGGAGGTTGCTCCATGATTATTATTTTTTCAGCGAGCGACGCTAAGCGTAATCAAGCAGGCTAATATGAAAACAAATGCAGCTCTAACTATGAGGGTGCCTCCAAGGATGCTCAATTCGCTTGCCCTGAAATGAATTCCTTGTTTCCTTTGGGCTTTGGGTCCAACCGGTCCAACAGCCCGGCAGCCAACAGCTCCACTACTAGCTAGTCGACTCTTTTTTTCTTCTTCACCTTCCCGAAAGATCGTTGCTTGTACTACAGTACTACTGCAGTACATGACGTACACCGTACACAGGATGACGACATCATGACGACGCGGATTACGTAATACGTCGATTCATTCTTGCTACGTGGCCTAATCATTTTAGTTCAACCATGGCCCCATCTGGTCGCGCCATCGTACTGGCGCTCTCCTTCGCTTCAGGGGATGCTTTCTCACCGTGAGTCTAGTAGCGTTTATGTTCCAGGAGTAGTGCGCTGTTGGACCGAGGATTTGCTCCGAGTGGGTTCCTTGCAAAAGCACAGATGCAACTGAATGTCGTGGCATTACTTATTTCAAATGCAGTCTTCATTCAACGCCCATTATTAGCTACTAGAGAGACAAATAAAATATGAAAGGTAACTTTATGATCTCACGATTTTTTTTTACATTCGCATCCGCTGTTTCCAAATATAATCAGGAATGCATTCGCACCTCGCGTGACTGGCCGGTAGGAACTCCTGTAGTTCTATCTTCGTTATTTTATCAGGAATGGAAGATCAGAGTTATCTTAATTTTCATTTAACGTGCTCAACTCATTGCTCTGGAACATGAGCAGGTCATCTTCGACGTTGTACGCATTGAAGGTTGTAGAAAACCCGTACAGTGCGCCAGTTGCACCTGTGAAGGACGCGGCGGGACCTAGCCCTTTCTCGCTGCCTTTGCTGCCGTCTTTAAAGAGCCTCACAGGAGGTGAGAAGGGCGAGAAGGCTGCGCCAAAGGAGAAGGCAGCGCCTAAGGAGAAAGCTGCGCCGAAGGAGAAGGCTGCCGCTGCGCCATCGCCGCCAGGTGGGATCCCTCCGGTCGCCGGTGTGGCCCTCGGCGCTTTGCCCTTCGTGGTGGCTCCCTTCGCCGCCCTCGCTGCTGCCCGCCCTCTCGCCATGAAGGCGGCTGCCCAGCGCGAACTCAACGAACAGCGCAAAGCCGCTGAGGCTGCTAAGGTACTACTTACTGTCATGAACCCATCGTTTTTTTTAATGCATGCCCTGTACTAGTCCGATCGGACTGTATGTGTGATTTGTATAGGACGCATTCCTTGGCCAAGACCCTTTTTCGTCTGCATGCTGCCTGGCTTCCTTTCTATTTCTAGGCAGTTGCACTAATGTTTTGCTCTCTTTCTCTTCATTCCTCGCTCTTGTTCCTCAGGCGGCCTCGTCGGTGGGTGGGTTCGACTTAACCGAGACCCAGGCCAAAACCTTCACGGCAGTGCTGGGCCTGGGCGCTGCTTCCGTGGCGGGTCTGGTTCTGTCGGCAATTGCGCCTACTCTCGAGGCCCCGTCCGCGCCGGCAACCGCCAGTGGGGCCACCAAGGCGGCTCCAGTGGTGAAGGAAGCCAAGCCTGCGGCGGCGCCAGCGGGCAACGGCAAGTTTGCGATCCCGGGCGTGCCCGCCAAGATTGAACTGCCCAAGCTCGCGCCGGCGGCAAACAAGCCGAACGCGGAGGCCGCCAAGAAGCCCGCGGCGGCGGCGCCCAAGAAGGCCCGCCCCGCCAACGACGCGGAGTCGAGGGCCCAGAAGGCCAAGGACGACGCGGCAGCGGCCACCGCGGCCAAGGCGGAAAAGGCAGCGGCAGCTCAAAAGGTGCGTGTTCGAAGGAAGCTGCATCTTCTATTTTTTGTTCATTCCTTGTGTAGTTCTCCTTCCTCCTTGCATTGGCGCGCATGAATTATCTCGTTATTGGCGTCTTCTTCGAGACTTGAGGAGTCTGTGCGAGTTTGCCTTTGTTTTGTAACTTCATGCTCCCTTTATTGTTTGTACGAATCACAGGAAGCCGAGTTAAAAGAAGCGAAGAAGGCCGCTGACAAGGCCGCGGCCGATGCAAAGGCTGCTGCTGACAAGGCTGCGAAGGCAGAGAAGGCTGCGGCTGACAAGGCTGCCAAGGAAGAGAAGGCTGCGGCTGACAAGGCTGCGAAGGCTGACGGTGCCGCTGCCGAGAAGGCCACTGACAAGGCCGCGGCCGATGAAAAGGCTGCTGCTGACAAGGCTGCGAAGGCAGAGAAGGCTGCGGCTGACAAGGCTGCCAAGGAAGAGAAGGCTGCGGCTGACAAGGCTGCCAAGGAAGAGAAGGCTGCGGCTGACAAGGCTGCGAAGGCTGACGGTGCCGCTGCCGAGAAGGCCGACCCCGCTGCGGCGAAGGCGAAGGCTGATGAGGCGAAGGCTGCTGACAAGGCCGCAGCGGCTGAGAAGAAGGCCGCTGACAAGGCCGCTGCCGATGAAAAGGCTGCCGCTGACAAGGCTGCGAAGGCGGAAAAGGCTGCTGCTGACAAGGCTGCCAAGGAAGAAAAGGCTGCTGCGGATAAGGCTGCCAAGGAAGAAAAGGCTGTGGCTGACAAGGCTGCCAAGGAAGAAAAGGCTGTGGCTGACAAGGCTGCCAAGGAAGAGAAGGCTGCACCAGCGCCTGCTCCTGCACCAGCTCCGGCACCAGCGCCTGCTCCTGCACCAGCTCCGGCACCAGCGCCTGCACCATCACCAGCTCCTGCACCAGCGCCTGCTCCAGCGCCTGCCCCAGCTCCGGCACCTAAGCCTGCTGCGAAGGAGTACGCAGGCCCTGAAGGCGGTAAAGTGCTCGAGGCTGAGACCGTGGATGTGGATGCGTTCAAGTCACTCCTCAAGAAGAAGTAAAGAAGACGGAAGGCATAGGAGCTATGTTAAAGGTTAGAGATATGAGTTGGCAGGTATGAGGATTGCCCGTTTGTTTGCTTCGTTATGTCTCCTTTGTTCCTATAGCCTATAGCTGCGCTCCTTTAGACGCTACTGGCTATTTGCACTGGACATTGGGCTGATGGCTAATTTGGCTACGTTATATGTTATATAGCAGACCGGAGTTAGAGAAGGCCAAAAGGCAGACAGGCAACTTCGGTTCTTGGTAATTCATACGTCTATCGATATCCCAGTAGCTTATGAGCCCATAACCATAACCCCTTTCTCACTATCCTGCTCATGTATGAGGCATGTTTCCTGTACTGAGAACGTACAGGGAGACACGTGTCCTTGTCTTCTGTTATACATGAGCCATTTGCTGAATATGTACAATATTGCCGCTTATGTAACGAAGCTCGCAGGAAGCTAAAGCCTAAACTCCCTAAAGCCTAAAGCCTACATTTAGAAGCCAGAAGGCCTAAGACTTAAGATACTTAGTGACAATAGAAGAATAGACAATAAGTATCAATAAGGTCTCGGAAACAAGGAATGGGACTCGAATTCTGAACTCGAGCATTAAGACTTTTCAATAGACCTAAGATCGAATATCCTCTGCTCTCAGCTTCTTGCTATCTTTGTTCTTGAACTCGAACTCGAACTAATACAAACCCAAATGGCACAGGAGCCAATGCTGCGGGCAGAAGTGTACGCGCATGCGATGCGCGCAAATCAAAATCGCAAATAGGAAGTGCGTAGAGAGAAGGAAGTATAGTACTTTCAACCCTCTCTAAAGTGGAAACTGTTCATGAATAAATTTGGAACCAGACTTAGATCTCTTCCGCGTCTGTTTCTGCATTGAAGAGAGCCCGTCGTTGCTTCGTCTCTTGGGCGCGCCTAGCCAAAAAACTCCACTTCTCCTCTGGCGTGACCCTGGTGTCGCACCGGGGCGGCCGTA
>Ga0307982_1004689_pt1 | contig 10769 bp, 11 predicted proteins | sample OrgLakmetagen989_FD_201847 | JGI IMG/M metagenome (GOLD analysis project Ga0307982, IMG submission 201847) | Saline water microbial communities from Organic Lake, Antarctica - #989 | ecosystem: Environmental > Aquatic > Non-marine Saline and Alkaline > Saline | place: Antarctica: Organic Lake... | reverse complement strand
GTTAGGTTTGTACGTGGGCAAGACATACTTCGTCGATGGATGTAAAAGCAGACATGTCTAGGCGAGCTGGGAAACAGTACGCGCTCCTTGGCACCAAGGTAAGACGTCGTGTGAATAGAGAAAAGTGCAATTGATTGAAAAAAGCAAAAAAAAAGTGATGCCTTCCTTGATACAGTTTTCGCCTTTTTTTTTATTCGAATTGCTCTTTTACACCGCCATCTTTCTCCTATATCTCCTCCAGTTGGAGCGATTGATAGGGGAGCATCGGTCGGCATCTTCACTGATGAGCGCTGTCAGTGCCTCAAATGACGCGGCTAACTCATCGAAGATACTTGCGGCTGAAAGAGCGAAATTTGTGGGCGCCTGTGTGCGCGCAGTGGAGCACCTGCAGAGGTATGAGGAGCACTTTCATGCGGGCACAGGTTTGTTGCTGAGATCACACGACACAATCGTAAGTAAGTGGTTAGGTCGAGGAGACGTTTTGCCGCAGAGAGGAGATCATCAGGAGTATGCGCCGAACCTCATGAGCCATGAGTATGTTCTAGCGGCGCTCTTTTTGAGCGAGCCTTCTTGAGCCGAGCCAATCTGGCGACCAGGGCGAAGCACTACAGATGCACTTCACTCTTCTCAAGCCATTTGGCCCAATGTCGCTAAAGGTGCCTCTCGGCGTTTCTTTCTGTGTGGATCCCAGTTCATTAAATGATGTAGCGACATGTGTTCTGCAGGCCGCAGGCCACTCTTAAGGATAATTCATATTGGATATTGGGCCAGTGCCTTTTCTTGAATGCACTATAATTTTATCAGGAAGGGCGAGGGGCCTGCTGCCGCGTAGGCGAGTGAACTTATTTCTGATTCGGTTTAGCTCATTCTACTCCCAATGCGATAATTCCTTTCGCATATATCTCGGCAAATATGATTGAGGTGTTTCCAGTGCAATATATCAAGAGATTGAAGTCGAAGGAGCCGCCTAACCCTTCAGTTAATCCTAAGCTTTATGAAACACAAGGCACAAGGCCTTATGAAGACGCCAAATGTAACACTTGGCCATTTTACATATAAGTATTAGCAGATGGAACGTTACACAAGGAGGTGGCCACACTTCGCGCACAAGAGCTAGAGCTGAGAGGTGGTCGCAGCTGTCCCCGTAGGAGGATTTTGATGTGGATTGGGTTGCGGTGAAGCTTCCGCCTTGGGATTCGGCGGCGGTACTGGAAACCTGTACACGGGGGCGGCCGCGTTGCTGTTGTTCGTGTTGTTGCTGGGCTTCCGCGACTGGTTCGGGCCCCGCATCTTCTTGAGGCGATACAGGAAACTGTAGTCGTAATCGTCCTCAAATTCCGCGTCTTCCCACCACGGTACCACATTAGTGGCATCGTCGTCAGTCGATCGCTTCTTGGAGTCCGCGTGATTGGTCGTGTGCAGATCTGAAGAGACCATTCCTCGCCGCGCCCCGAGGCTCGCGTAATGCCGCAAACGCAGCCACTCGAGCCCTCTGTCGTCAGGCCTCTCAACGCGACGAGGTTGCTGCAGCGGCCGTGATGGCGTTGGGTCAGTGGAGAGGGATGATCGCAAGGCGCTGGCGGGGAAAAAGTCGCGTAAAATTTTGGACTCCGCTCGTATCTGTTAAACGTTAGAATAACACATGGAGCATCAAGAAGAGAGGGGCTTAGGGCGCAGAAGGTGTGTATGTATCTGTAGATCAAACCACAGCAAAAGAATCAGAAGAAACAGAGGGGAATGAGGGAGCGAGAGGAGGCGCTTTCCTTTGACATATTTCGCCATCACGCTTCCTAGTCTAGATCTATTTACCATGGCGCTTTCTCCAGCAGCTACACCACGGTCTGCTTGTGCTAGCCAATGAATGCACGCGTTTGCCGCTTCCCCTCTGGTCTTCCTTGGGTCATTGATGGACGAAGACGAAGAAGACGAAGAAGGAGATGAGCCCTCCTGGTTCCCTTTCTCCGATGCTTTGGTGGCCTTCACTGCTTTTGCAGCTGCTGCCGCTGCCTTCTTTTCCATGATGCCCGCTATCCGCTCGGTCTTCTTCAGTTCCGCTTCGATTTTCTTGGTCTCCGCTGCAGTGCGCGAGTAGCCGTCCTTCGCGGCTGCGGCCACGGCCGCGGCCGCAGCGGCCGAGGAGGCGGCTAATTCAGCAGCGGTGGCGGCGGCGGCCTCGGCGGTGGCGGGCACGGTTCCAGCAGGCGCTTGGTTCGGAGGAGGGACTTGCCCTGGTGCTGTTGCTTTCGGCATTGACGATGGCTGCGAAGAAGAAGGAGAAGGAGAAGGACTTTTGCTTGCATCGGCCTTTTGTGCCGACGACGACGACGACGAAGGATCGGTGTCATAGGCGCCAGCCAGGGCCAGTTGCACCCGCGCCGACCGCGCCACCCGCTCCACCAACCGGCTCACCAGCGCTTCAGGGCTCGTCCAACGCAGCCGCCGCTCCGTGTGCTGCACCGTCAGGGCCGACGACGACGACGATGACGACGATGGTGACGAAAGGATCGAAGCCCCTGTGGATGGAGAGGTGGCGCCTTGAGGCGAAGGCGACGCTTCAGACGGCGCTTGCTGCGATGGCAACGACAACTTCGATAACTCTTGCTGTTGCTGCTGTTGCAATTGCTGTTGCAGCTTCAACTGTTGCTGCTGACGCTGCTGTTCTAGTTGAAGCTCTTTTTGCTCCTGTTGATTAAGTTGCTGCTGCTGCTGTTGATTAAGCTGCTGCTGATTAAGCTGCTGTTGATTAAGTTGCTGCTGCTGCTGTTGATTAAGCTGCTGTTGATTAAGCTGCTGCTGCTGCTGTTGATTAAGCTGCTGCTGTTGCTGTTGATTAAGCTGCTGCTGCTGCTGCTGCTGTTGATTAAGCTGCTGTGGTTGCTGTTGATTAAGCTGCTGCTGCTGCTGCTGTTGATTAAGCTGCTGCTGTTGCTGTTGATTAAGCTGCTGTGGTTGCTGTTGATTAAGCTGCTGCGGCTGCTGCTGTTGATTAAGCTGCTGCTGTTGCTGTTGATTAAGCTGCTGCTGCTGCTGTTGATTAAGCTGCTGCTGCTGCTGCAGTTTCTGTTGCTGGAGCTTTTGCTGGTGCTGCAGTTGTAGCTGCTGTTGCTGTTGCTGCTGACGCTGCTGCTGAGCCACAGAAGTGAGTACTTCGTGCCTTCGATCTGCGATAAAGAGGGTAACGTCTCCAGCAGGCACGCCACCAAACTTTGCGTACAGAAAGTGAAAAAAGGACGCAGGCAAGCAACCTCGATCGACTTCCCAGAACACTTCGTCGGAGATTCGCCCATAAGGCTCCAAAGGTGTCTTGGCCAAGGTTGGGCCTTCTGCGAGTCCAAAACGCCAGCCCGGACCAAACAGTTCGAGGGCTAGAGGTGGCATGTTGACGGCGTTCAACGTGGTTTTCTCGTTCGGCGCAGCAACCGGGCCAGCATGCTTATCTCTCGCAGCTTCAAGGCTAGCGTCGCGATCTTCTTCATCGGACAAGCTCCACTCTTCTTCGCTGTGTTTGTCCTGTGAGTACGCCAAACGAGACCAGCAAGCATTGAGCTAAATATGTGTAGACTGTCTAACGCATCGCTATCATGCATCAGTTCACAGGTTGCAAAGCAGTGTTCAATTACGATAGGAATTGCCGTGGGTGTGAAATACCTCGTTGCATAAAAAGGTTGATTCGAACCACCAGGGCCCAGCTAACGCTGCACTTGAGACTACCGCAGGCCCTTTGATAGTAGCGTGAGCTTGATATGCTTTACTGGTCGATTCGGTGTTGGTGGAGAGTCGAGAACGCTCTCCAGTATAAGAACATTTGGAGCGCCGTTTAGGCGGTGTCTGCGCTATCTTAAATGAAACAGGCATTTCAGTACCAAGAGCGCGTTCAATCAGAATGCCTACGGTCGAGCAAAAGGTCGGTTCAATCAACAGTTTAGTCTTCTATTTATTGCTGTGTTAGCATATCTTACTATGCGCTATGCAGTGCTATCGTGCATTCATGCTATCATCTGATTTCTGCTGTCTCTACATCTCTCTACTGTCTGCGCTGCATAGTAGCATAGAGCTCTGGCAACCTAAAATACCCTTACGGGGTCTTGAAATGAACAAAGCGCTTCGATGTTGCGAACGGTGCGAAGCCATAATTAGTAACACCAAGGGCTAAGGGGCCAAGGGTGCCTAAGATACTTTACCCTTGCTAACACTAGCATTTATCACGTTGCCACTGAAGAGATACTATAGCACGTAGCGAAGTTGTTACTGTGGCCCCTAAGGTTGCTACAGAAGCTAGCCAGACAACTACGCTCAATATCAAACCCGTACGCAAAAACAAACGCAGACATTTGTCTGCGAAGTAAAAATTTAAGGAGAATTGAGATCTTAGCTGAAGCCTGAAGTAGTATAGCCAGACGAGCCGTCGTCTAAATTTCGCAAACATGACGAAGAGCAAGTCGAGGAAAAGGGGCAGTGGCAGTGGAGGAATGGGCAGCGCTTTGAAGCACTACGGCTCGGGTAGCGGCAGCAGTTTCCAGGGAGCGAGCCGCGGCAAAGGTTACAAGGGCAAGGGAGCAGGATTAAGCGGAAATCGCAATCGTGGTGGTGGAGGCCGAGGAGGTGGTGGCGGTAAGGTTAGCGTCAAGGGCTGTGAGAAGCAGCTCAAAGCCGCTGCTCAAAGGAGCGACGTTGGGGAATGCATTGCTCTTCACGAGCGACTCGCTCACGACAGCAATGGGAGCCATCCTTCTGGAAGTGCCCTTCAGGTGTGGCGTCGACGAACACTCTATTGCAGTACAAAACCTAGCTTATAGGCAGAAGAGATCAAATGTGGCGGCTAACTTCTTATTGCAACATTTATTTTTTATGCTCAACTTTTGCTTGTGCACAGGACGGGATGGTGTGTCTCGTGAAAGCGGGTCGAATTGTCGAGTTAGCGGGCCTGCTTCGCCTCCAAGCTGGTCTACTCGCGCGAGGTGGCACTCTGGCCAGGCACAAGCCTCTCGACGCAACCGGTCTAGTGGCAGCTTTAGCAGCAACCCCTCAATCCCTAGGGATCAAGGCTCAAGATGGCGCAGATCTCGTGGATGCTGCTGCGCCACTAGTAGCTCTCCCCACTGCTTATCTGGGAGAAGGTGCAGAGGTATGTGTCCAAGGACTCGCACTTCACTCGACAGAACATGCCTAATATTCTTTTCATTTCTGTTTTTTTTTCTTTTTGCGCCACCTGCTCTCAACCTACGAGGTGCCCGCATCGGAGTGCGTAGCGTACCTCCAGCGGCGCATGCGGTGGGCGATCTTGGAGCTCCTCGAAGAAGCTGAAGCAGCTGTAGCCTCGATTACTTCCACGCCGGCTGCCAGCCGCGTGCGAGCGGGGAAATGCGTCTACATGTGCTCGTTGTCCCATGGGCAAAAGGCGGGTGAGGTCTTGGTCTCAGGCGGGGATGACGCGAGCGACGCACGGCGAACCATGCAGCCCGGGGATGTCGTGGTGGTGTCGCGCGTGGAGACCAGCAGCAGCAGCAGCAGCAGTGGTGGTGGTGGTAATGATAGAAGCAGTAGCAGTAGTGGTGGCAATTACGGTACTAGTAATGGTGCCAGTAGTAGCACTTCTAGTTTTAATGGCGCCAGCAGCAGCAGCAGCTCATCAAGGACTCTTCGAGTGGAAGCGGAAGTGAAAGTGGCGTCACCACTGGTGTTAGAACCCGTCGGAGACAAAGCGCGCGGCGCTCAGCTGTTGACGTCTTCTTCTGGGCAAGGGCAGTGCCTGTGGCGCGTGGATAAGCTGGCAAACGCAGTGCAATTCGAACGAGCTCTCACCGCATTGCGCATCGTTGCGTCCGCTGCGGCCGCAGGTGCTAATCGTCAGGACACCCTTGCGAGAACGACAGCAGCAGCTGCGGCGGCCGGCCGAGGAGGCGGAGTTGGGCAACGGGGGGATGCTGTGCGAGGCCTGGTGAAAGAAGCCAATGAACGGTTAGGAAGCACGCACAAATAGACGAAGGACTGGTTTGCTTCTGAAGAATCACTTATTGTTTTTTTTTTTCGTAAACCGACTATAGGTGGCCTGCCTATGAAATTGCTGCGGCCGTGGTATGCGCAGACGGTGATTCGAACCTTCCATGTAGTCTCCCAGACAGCCAAACAGCAGCTCCTCTTCCTCCGACGACTGCAACCTTGGCGCGCGCCGTAAAGTTTTGCAGCTCCGAAGTGAGCGCTCCGTCTTCGACTGGCATCGCCTTCATGCACCAGCAGCGGCGCTTGTCAGGTGCGGCAGCGGCAGGCTTGAATGCTTCCCAAGTAGAGGCCTACGGTGCCGCCACCTCACAGCGACTAACCCTGATTCAAGGCCCACCGGGGACGGGAAAAACTGCGTGCTCGGTGCGCATCCTAGCCGAATGGGCCAAAGACCCGTACTTCCACGCCGACACCACTACTAATGCGAGTGGAGGAGGAGCACCAGGGATGCCTTTGGGCGCAGGTTTAAATGGTGGCAGCAGTACTATGAAGGGCAGCAGCGGTGGTGGCGGAGGCAGCAAAGGAAGTGGAAGTGGAAGTGGACGGAGCAGTGGGCCCAGCGTGCTAGCCTGCTCCGATTCCAACATAGCCGTTGACAATTTGCTCGACGGGCTGCTGAGAGCCCGCGTGCGAGCGGTGGGTTGTGGTTGTTGGGCTGAATGGTGCATGTGTGCACGTGCAAACAAGTTCTGCACGGATTATCGAAGGAGATTCTGAGAGATTTGAAACCAATTTCATGTCACCTCTGTAAGAATTCGTGGTCTTCTTCTGACCTTTTATCTTGGTACCTCGTCGTTGTAACCTTGCCCCTATTTTTCCATCCATCAATTGTCCAAGGTGCGCGTGGGTCGTCCGGAAGCCACCAGGCCTGAGCTCTTGCCCTATTCTGTGGACGCGCTAGCTGGAGAGGCCGCCGCTGAAGCAGTGAAGCGAGGAAGCGACCCTAAGCAGGTGGGTGTGTTATTGTTATTACCTGTCATGTTGCTCTTCCATGCTTTGGCAGCTACGGTATCTGTACAGAGTAGGCATTTTAAGACGTCTCGGTTGTTCCTTCTATATTTCCTTCCTGTCTTCCTCTATCTGCTTCTTGCTTCTCATACTTACAAATCCCCATGATGTGCACAGGCGGCCCACGATGCGCGCACGCGTGCGCTCCGAAGTGCTGACGTCATCTGCGCTACATGTGTGGGGGTGGGCAGCGGCATCCTCGAGAAGTGCGTCTTCTCACGGGTGCTGGTCGACGAAGCAGCCCAGGCCACCGAGCTCGCGTGCGTGGTGGCCCTCGCGAGGGGGTGCCGGATGCTAGCCCTTGTGGGCGACCACTGCCAGCTGCCACCGACGATTGGGTCCGACCTCGCCAAAGGAGAGGTGAGCGGGTAGAATGGCATTAGAATGTTACAATCAAGAACTTAAGATAGCTTGCGGAACGTTTTTTTCTTGTCTCTGTCCTTTTTCGTTCAAATTTTCGTTCTTCTTCTTCACCTGTTTCACCTACTCATTTCATGTACAGGGTTTGGACGTGGCGTTGTTTACGGGATTGGCCAATGCCGGGGTGAACCCGTATTTATTGTCGACGCAGTACCGTATGCACCCCGCCATCGCGGCTTTCCCGAGTGCGTGCTTCTACGAGGGCCAGATCAGCGACGGCGTGCGTGCTACTGATCGAGCCCCCGTTCCGGGATTCGCCTGGCCGAGGCGCGACTTCCCCCTGTGTTTCGTCCCGACGCCACTGCATGCGCGGGAGGTGAGCGACGGCACGAGCCACCGCAACCCAGGGGAAGGCGATGAAGTCATGAAAGTGATCAACGCCCTCCTGTCCTCGTCTTTGTCGTCTTCGTCTTCTTCTTCTGGGCACCATTACAACGATCCGTTGCGCCTTCAACCGGAGGACATTGGCGTTGTGACTCCGTACGCAGCACAGGTATCAAGACGACAAAGCAACTTAAATGTGCCGTTTTCTGCAAGTGTGTGTGTGTGATGTAGTGTCTTCTCAATTTTATGGTTCTTCTTTTCTGTGTTGTACTCGTTTACACCTTCTTCTTTGTCATGCGTGCGTCTACCTCGACCTCAGGTGCGGCTCCTGCGGCGGTTGAGGCCTCATCCGGCGATTGAAATTGCTTCGGTAGATGGGTTTCAGGGGCGGGAAAAAGCCCTCATCATCATCAGTACGGTGCGTATACTTATGACTCAAGACATAACGGGAAGAGTCGCAACATGAGCCTTTACAGACTTTCACCATGCTCTGATGATGCATATGCATACCCTTCCTAGGTTTCATCCACATATTTGATCTGCACCCACGCATATACTTCCCTCTTTTCTCATTTTCTTGCTACGTGGCACCTTTACCAAAAAGGTGCGCGCCAACGATCGCGGGGTAGTGGGGTTTGTCTCTGACTGGCGACGAGCCAACGTAGCTTTGACGCGTGCGCAGAGGGGCCTCATTGTGATTGGCTCCTTGCCGACTCTGATGGCCGAGCCACGTTCGTGGGCGCCCCTCGTTCGCTTCCTCAGCTTGCAAGTAAGTACGAGGGGGGTTGAGTTTTTGAAGGTGAGAGATTAAGAGATGAGAAGAAGAAGAGGCTTGAGTGTGAGGGAGTGAGCACAATAGCATGGGAAGTTTTATAAACTTATGCGACCGCATGCCTCGCTCTTTTCTCATACACCCGCTGTGCTCTCTAGGGCTGCATTCTCGGGCAACCTCCCTCTGCCTTGGACGCTGTTTCAGCTGACGCTTCTGCTTCTGTGAAGATGTCAAGAGGCGACGCTTATCCTTGTGCTCGCGCCCTCTCGCGCTACCTGTGTGGGGCTCCTCCTTCAAATGAAAAAATGTTGGGAAGCAGCAGCGGCAGCGGCCATACAACCATCAGCAGGAGCAGCAACAGCCTCCGTGCCCATTCGAATGTTAATACTAGCAGCACTGACACCAGTGATCTCACAACACTATTACAGGAGCGGCGCCAAGCTCTCACCTCGTCTAGTTGCGCGAATGAACGAGCGGAGCGCGAACGTTCTCGATCACCGCACGAATCCCGGAGAGGCCGAAGTCGGTCGAGGAGTCCACATGATTGTTGGTCAAGGCGCGGCATATCTAGCAGTCCTCATGATCGAAATGGGAGGCGCAGCCGCTCGAGGAGTCCACATGATTACAGGTCAAGACCTGCGCGAAGTCGCTCGCGATCGAAGTCTCCTCCGCGAAGGAAGCATCACCGCCGTAGCTATTCAAGGTCTCGGTCTCGATCAAGATCGCGGTCTCGGGCCTCTTACGACAGTGACGAGCGGCGGCATCGTAAGCATCACAAGCACGAGAAACACCGGCATCACCACACGCACCGCCGCCGCAGCCGCAGCCATGATTCCAGAAGGCACTATCGACTCTGAGAAAGATCGATAGGAGCTCATAGGCACGGAGATGGCAGTTAGCTATTGCTGTAGATCCTGCGTTATGCATCTCACAAGCCGGTTATAATAATTTAAATGGTCTTGATCGCGATTTTACACATCAAAATTTCAATCGACTGGCTGGCTATAATTTGTGGATGGCTCAATGGTACAGGCATAGGAGCAAACGAACAATAGACAGTTAGAAGTGGTTAAAGTGCTTTATAGGCCCCGATTGCACACACCAATAAGCAACATCATTTCGATGAAACCTATTTAAAAGTTTTTAAGTTCTTTAATCCTTATCATTGTGCTTTTAGAAAATGCCTGACTGGTGACTGGAGTACTCACAGTACTGGAGTTCGAGTTCGAGTTCAGGCTAAGCCACTTCACAAAGGGACCTCATTGTAGTCAGTTCTAGTTCGGATATATCGACTTACGGAGCAGTGTGCTCAAGTGTGTTATTGTAGTTGTTGACTCCAGCTGACTCGTGCCCGTTGTGTCTGTGGTCTGATTGACTGAATACTACTGTAGTACTGTACACTACTACAGATATTACTGTACATTTTGCTGGTACATTGTACAGAAAAATCCCTGAAATCTGCAGAATGTTCTTCAAGAGAATATCTGTTCTTGTTCTGACTAACTTCCGCTGAAGGCGCGTGCCTGCGTGTGCTTACTCTCGAGGCGCGTGCAGGCGCGAGGGCAGATGTACAACCTCACATCTGATCGTTGAAGTATAAATTGATGAAAGCCATTCTCGTTTCCTCGCTCATTGCTGCTTGCAATGCAGCTGCGCTTCGCGCTCGACGCTTGTCTTATGACACCATTGCTGGGTGAGAAGAAGAATATTCCATCACTCTCCATCCAAATTTGTACCGTCTTGTTTGTCTTTTCAAAGGATATCACGTGCTAAAATTCAGCAAAGATAGTTTCAATCGATTCATTTCTCTTTTCTTCGCACCTTTTTTTGAATTCACGAGTGAACGAAGGTGGAACTCATGATTGCATGATTGTAATTCTTGCTTGTTTTTCATTTCTTCTTTTTTTGCCTCATCTCACGATTGACGCATCTGTGCTTTTCTCATCCGCAGATACGAACCCACGTCGGACGTATCTGAACATGCAAAGATTGACCTCGACCTGGAACAGATGATGGACTACCTGGGTAATGCTGAATGGACCAATGCTCAAGACATTTACGAAAACGGCGCCAATTCTGGAGGTTACGCCAGCTTCACGATCGGCGGCTCAGGCCTTGCTTCTGCTGTGACTGCGGGCACAGCCATTACTGTTACGCAAGCGTCCAACACGAATGCGGCAGGCTACGTGAAGAGCGATGCGTCGGCGGGAGACACGACGTTGACCGTCTACTATACCTCCACGTG
>Ga0307982_1004687_pt1 | contig 10771 bp, 9 predicted proteins | sample OrgLakmetagen989_FD_201847 | JGI IMG/M metagenome (GOLD analysis project Ga0307982, IMG submission 201847) | Saline water microbial communities from Organic Lake, Antarctica - #989 | ecosystem: Environmental > Aquatic > Non-marine Saline and Alkaline > Saline | place: Antarctica: Organic Lake... | reverse complement strand
GGCTTCCAGGCAGTCATTTCTGAACTTCTAATATCACAGTAGTGTGCTTGAAGTCTTAATACTTGTGTTCTTACCATCTAGAGTAAGTATTAGCCCTGGTGTCGTTATTCGAGAGCCATTCTTGTAATACCCATGGACGCCAGTCATCTGGAGCGATTTCGCCATTGGCAATCCTGGCACGAATCCTGCGGTTAAAAGCAAAATTATGAATTAAATTGATAAAAGCGGCACCAGACATTGTGGTCCAAGGTATAATAAGCAAATCGTGAGAGCTGTGAGCTTGGAATACATGGGCATTGACGAGATTATAGGTTCGCCCCACAGCAGAAACATCTAACGCCGGTCACACCAGGTCACCTTTAAAAGTATCAAATTTGACGATCAAGGTTGTTTGATGCCGGAGTTGTTGCGATGTATAGGGCTCAACGACCCGGATAGGGATCGATCACTAAAGCGCAACATCGACTGAATGTTCGAGTGAGATGTTGATTTCTTCACTTTTCTTTCAGCGATGATTGGTCGATGTACAGTAACCCAACGAACTTTTTTTGGCGAAAATCACTATTAGGTTTAGTGAATACCCCTCTGTATCAACTATCAACTATCAAGCCATCAATCAACAATCAATCAACCAGCGATTTTTTTTTGCTTGCGTTATATTTCGGTTGACTCGTCGTTCTACGTAAAATTAATTGACCATACAGTCATACAGTATTATATACAGAAGCTGAGCTTAGCACGTAATTTAGCAGGCTGCGCATACGGGCTCTTGCTAATTGATTATTGACTCCTTCGCGTAGCTTCAAACATATTCTTCTCAAGCTTCCACCCAATCCAATTTCACTATGCCTCCAAAGAAGAAAAACGTCGACAATGAGATAAGGCAGCCCAAGATTGACAAAGACCCTTTCAAATTGGCCGCTAATGATTTCAAGGGCGAATTCGAAGCGCTACTGGCCGCAGACGAAAACCTTGATATTAACGCGAAAGACGAATACGGGTTTTCGCCGCTGCTCTGGTCGATCAAGAACGGCCACGTAGAAATGGCCACCTTGCTGTTGAGCAAAGGTGCAGATATTGAGTCCTCGGGCATTGGTGGCATGCGCGGGTTGCATCTAGCGAGCGCGAACGTGAAAGAAAACTTGGTGGCACTTCTGCTTGAGCATGGTGCAGATCCTGACGGCTTAGACGAGGCCGGAAACACCGCCATGCACTGGGCGGCTGCCCGTGGCATTTTGAACATTGTGATCCGCCTCTTGGCTAAAGATGCTGACCCAAACATCAAAAACAAGCAGGGCACCACGGTAAACACTGGGTTTACTCACTGTGCACGATCGTATTAATGACTTATGCCTGACTTTTCTGGAGGTTTAACAGCAGCTCACTTGCGTCCTCAAAATATGTTAGTCCTTTTATGGGAGACAATGCATACTAAGCATTACTCTACTCTCTTCCTTTGCGCTGATCTAACTCGTGATGCACGCCAGGCCATGCACAAGGCAGCCGCGATGGGACAAGGCGCGTGCATCAAGAAGTTGATCGAGGGCAAAGCTGACCTGAGCGCTGCCGATCTCGAGGGCAACACTGCGCTTCACTTGGCTGCTCAGTCTGGATTCGGGCCGGTAAGAACAGGGATTGCATTTCTTTGAAAGAAGCGTCCCTCAAAGCTTCCCTGGTTTTAATCATCCATTGTGGAAATGCGTGGATTTTTTCTTTCTCGATGAGATGAATAGTCCTTTTTTGAACTGGCCAGCCTTGATTTACTTCTCGTCCTTCGAACAACTCCTCTCTTTTTATACCACCCTTTTTGCGCACATAGACGGTTACCATGCTCCTCAAGGCCAATGCCGACCCGACAGCAGTCAACAAGGGCGGCAAGACACCCCTGGAAGTCGCTCTTGACAAGGACACCGCTGCGCTCTTCAAGTAAGCTAGCGTTTTGTGTGCTATTTCGTTAAAGTGTTTTAAGAAGGGGGAGCTCAGCGGCTTGAAAAGTTATGATGATCGCGAGCTCGTTAAAAAAACTGATTCATTATGTATGAAAGGCTCGAACTCTATGCACCATGGAGGAATTAAAATTGACGAGCACGGAGCACGGGGGGTAATGAAGTCAGCTGCCAAGCTCCTCTCTACTTGAGCTTCATAAACTCCACGAACTAGAATTTTTTTTTTAATCGCGAATTTTTGCCTGGTTGGCAACACCTAGGACTCCTAGCTCCTATTATGAGCCGTATTGCATTGGATTTTTCTTGTTAGCCCTCTAATTAAAATTACGGAACATTTCGGTCCATATCGGCTGTTCACTTATGTCTACTGTCTAAAGTACTGAAGTTCGATTTGCTGATGTTCTTCTCATTTGCGCCATGCGTCTCGTTTCGATTTCGGTGGGACTATAATAGAATTGCAATTGCGGCTACTCTACTTCCCATTTGCGTCATGCGTCTCGTTTCGATTTCGGTGGGACTATAATAGAATTGCGAGTTGCGTATTATATTATTGGGTTCTTGAATAAGGGACCGAGGATACTTACCACATGCGAATGTTTGCCTAATTAACTTCTTAGTTTGAGCTGCTTTGCTTTTTATCTCTCCCTGTTAGCCCTCTAATTCCGGCCCCTCGGGGCCTGTGTGCTGTGTGGTGTGTGAAAATCGATGCCCACTGCCCACTCTGGAGCTCTGGAGGCGTTTTAGTTTTTTTTATTCAGTGGTCTAGGGTGTGGGGTCTCGGGTCTCCGTGCGAATTTCGCGTGGAAATGGCACTTCATAGTACTTTCTTCGGGAAAGACTCACTCTAAGACCAAGGGCATCACTCATCACTAGGTAGTAAGTACCCTTGCTTAGACTAACACTTCACTTCACATTTCGCACACTACTGTACAGTACAGATCTGTACACACGTACACACAAATTTCGCGACATCGAACACACTTCACGTTTCGCACGCACCATTTTTGAACTGACTTTTGTTCGGTGGCGCGTTTTCCTCCAAGACATATACGCGACATCTGACTTGGCCATAAGCCTAGTAATCAAAAGACGCCAAAATATGGCAGACTTGATCCGTCCGATCGATATATTTCTAGTAGGAGTCTCAAGCTCACTTTACGGCGGTACTGTGCATATCTCAATGTTGGAAACTAAGAGTGCCAATGAGTACGAACACTAACCGTTAAGAGGGAATTCGCGCTAGACTATCACAAGTGCTAACGAAGTCGTCATTGGACATAGCTTTCGCATCATTCTTACACAAGTCTAGATGATGTATTACTAGCTTTGAAATTTTTCTCACGCCCCATTTCTGTTTGCTGTTTTGCTTCCTAGCTCCGAGCGTGGACGAAAATGGCTGCTTCTGTGAATGGGTTACACGCCAGCCGTCAGCATCGGTGCTTTTAAGATTGCCGGGCAAACATCTCCTCTCTACGCTCGTGATTCACAACAAGAGCACCTCCTTGATGACGATTAAGATTGGCTTACGCTCTACAAAAGGTGCGCTTGAAGTGTAATTTTAGGAAATGTGGGCGTCCTGAAATCCATATGCCTAAATGAAGTCGTTTTGTATGCGCTTGCGTGTGTACGGTGTTCTCGTGCGTTCTAACACAACCAGACAAGCTCATGACCGTGTTCGAAGAGCACCGCTTACCGCACGACCGCGTCACGCACTTGGCGATGGGTCACTTGCCGTGCCAGTACGTGAAGCTCGAGTGCTTGCGCGGGTCTCCCGTCTCGCTGGCCAAGGTTGAAGCTCTCGGCGTGCCTCTCAAAGCTCTTCAAGCGCGTGGCGGTCAGGCTGGGCTAGCTCCGTTACTTTTCGAGGGCACGAAAGATGTGCTCTTTCGGCGACGCAAAGAAGGCGTGTTGAGAAGCAATCCCATTGCTAGGCCTCCTAAAAACACCATTCCTGCGGACGCCGATACCAATCGTTTGGTTCCCTCCCAAACGCAGCTTCACTCCGAAGCAGCAAAAAACGAAGCTGTTTCTGGTGCACCATTGCCTAATTCAAAATTACAGTGGATTCAGGCGGACGACAGCAGCAGCAGTGCTAGCGAAGAAAGTGAAGAGGATGTAGAGGAAGGCGCTGAGGAAAGCGACTGTTTACGAGCCGCATCAGAGGGAGGTAAAAGCATTGCAGCCGCAGAGAGCATCAGAATCATAGGCGGCGCATCCGAGGTCGTCGCGGAAGACCATGGAGCTGAGGGTGCGTCATGGAGTGACCTTTTGTGAGTTTGTGGTAGTTAGTTTGAGTTTGGATAATACGTACTTCGTAATAGCGTAATGGATGATGCTTGTCGGCTTGTAGCTACGCAGCTAAGGCTATAGCATAGCAGATTACGCGACTTCCTTGAAATCTGACGCAAATGTAGTTTTGTAGATCGCAGATGAATTTAGCACTTCCGTTTAAGTTCGCGCTGGACCCTTGAAGCACCGGAACTCTCGAACTCTATGCACTCTGTCTTCTGTCTCCGGACTGTCTCTGTGAATCAGTTTTTAGTACTATAATAGTTTATAGTTATGGACTGCTATGATATTATAATAATAGTAGTAGTAGTAGCAGCAGTAGCTTATACTAGTAGTATATTAATTATATTGTTATGATCTTAGATAAATTTAGATGTAGTTATGGTTCACTTGGGGTTTAAATCGTAAAGTACTGTAAAGCTGTAAAGCACGATCTCACGACCATTGCGAGTACGAAGGGTCTTGAGACTTAAAGTATAGGAATAGCACTGCTAGCTGCTAGCAGCCATCAGAGCCAGCAGCCGTAGCAAACCAAATATAAAAATAAAAAGTAGCAGCCAGCTTATAAGAGATTAACAACTGATAATAGGGCGCACAGGCGCTCAGGTGGATTACTCTATTGAAATTATGCTACTAGCTACTAGCAACCTAATGTACTAGTATATGCCTGATCCCGATCTCTGATGGCCATGCGTATTTGTAGCGCAGTTCTATGGATAAAAACTCTTCTATTAGATATGGAGGATGAAGACAAACACAAAGAGAAACGGAAATGGTAGTAGGAACTCGTCTAGAAGGCGCATGATTCTTCAACATTAAATGCTGCGGCATCATATGCATCAAATTCCTGATTTGAAGCAGCTTAGGACTCCGCTAAATCCGGCAGCAGGCTCCCATTGAAGCTTGTGTTTAACTGCGCTTCCGCAGTACCTGCAATTGGTGTTGCTGCTAGAGTGGTGGCAGTTGAAACTGCATCACTCTCTACCTGTGGCGGCGGAGTGGCAGCCTGAGCTTTGAAAGGCAATAAGCTCGACCGGCGCATTTTTTCTCTTTCCTCGTTTGCCTGCTTCGTGAAAGTGTCATGCAATTGCTGGAGCTCGTCGACGAGATCTGCTGCGGTTGGTCGATCATTGGGGTCCGGTGCCCAGGCACGACCGACAATCGCTACGAACTCTTGCCGGGACGCAGTTTCAGCTTCCGCGACAAATGGGGGCGCCGTTCCGTCGTTGAGCGAAGTTTCTGCGCGCTCTAAGGCTGCCCACAACGATGGATCGGGAAACACCGGGCGACGGCCGTCGATGATCAGTTTCTTCACTTGGGCATCGCCGCCAGGAGTCGACCCGAAAGGAGTATCTCGGACAGCGATTTCATAGAGCACGTTCGCCAGGGCATACATGTCCGACGCTGGACTCACAGTAGCCTCGCCAGAAAGGACTTCGGGGGCCGTCCAGTTCGGGGTTTCTCCCCGCGTCATGTGCGCAGGCGTATCGCCCGCAGACGCAAACTCTACGTCAGCTAACTTCACGACAAACTTCACCGCCGGGCTGTTCACGGTAATGCTGACGCTGCTGCTGCTGCTGCTGTCACTATCGGAAGCAGGCGATTTGTTGGTGCCTGAACGCATGCCCATGAAGGAAAAAAGCCCGCCTTGAGATTCACCAGGAGCTGCTGGGACGTGTGCCTTAGGGCAGTCAACCAAGTAATTGGCGCTCTTGATGTCGTTGTGGCTGGTCCCCGGTAAAGCAGCTACCAGTGCAGCGACGCCTTGGGCTGCACCGAGCGCCAGCTCAAGGCGCTCACTCCAAGGCAGTGCGTAAACGTACTGATACACTCCAGTGCCAGTGCCCCCTCCGCTTTTCTTGCCAGCAGAGGAGCGAGTCTCGCTCGCCCGAAGAGAGTTGCTGCGGTTCGCACGACTGACGCGAAGGCTTGAAGTGATGAAAGAGACCGACTCCCGCACGCTTGGCGCTTCTTCTTTCGCGTAGAGCACGTCATTGAGCGAACCTTCGGAGCACATCTAAAGAGCGCAAAGAAACAGGCAGGGGTGAGAAAGAGCGTAGTTTGGCAGAATGGTTAAATGGTAGATTGAGCCCAGGCTAATCATCAAATCAAAATTGTTTTAATGCGAAGCCTAGGTGCGCGCACCTCGAGGACAACGCAAAGGGAAGGCGGAAGAACAGCAATGCCGAAGAGCTGAACTACGTTTGGGCTTTGTAAGTTGTGCAACAGGGAAGCTTCCATGCAGGTGCGCTGCACTTCTTCTGGAATGATTTCCACCGTGAACAACACCTTTGAAAAAATAGCAAAGTAGATAGGATCACGACGTATCACTCACATCGAAAGAAAAAAAACATCAAAAACCTCTCCGATAGAGCGCAAGCGAACTTGTTGTCTGGCATGAAATGAAAAATGACTTGTTGCGAAGAATACTGTAATACATTGAAGCGTATAGGTACAACTGAGTATGAGAAAAAAAAATCGTTGCTCAGAAAGAAGACTACAACACGGTTGCAAACCATCTTTTTACCTTCACAGCGCATTTCTTGCCACACCACCGCCCTTCGTACACCCGAGCCGTCGAGCCGGCGCCCAGCATCTTTTGCTTGATCTTCAGCTTCGTGAAGTCAATGAGCGGGACTCGCGTGGCGGCTTTCGCAGAAGGTTGGGCCCCGGTTGACCCGGGCGTAAACCGTGAAAGCAAGCTGCCGCCTCGATGAGTCATTGTACTGTCTCGACTTTGCATGCGTGGGTCAGTAGATGCTGTCTTGTCAATGCTGCTCAGAGCTCCGGGCGCGTTCACGCTGCCTTCTCGGGAACGCTTGTTGAAGGCGAAGGCGGTTGACGTCTTACGCTGGCCAAACGTGTCGAGGGCATCGGACATGGCAGCTGCAGCGCTGTCTGTTAGTTCCACATTTTGAAACAAGGAATTGATGCTGTCACCTTCTTCGCCCTCGTCCTCAGCATTGCTGCCGTTGCAACGGCGGCAGCAGCGCAGGGCGCACAACGAACCGGTGCTCGAGCCTATGCCGTGCCACCATTTCGCTTCCAGCTCAAACACGTGGTAAACAACCCACGCTTTCACTAAGGACATGAGGAACGCTTGAGTGAGCTGCTGCATGCACACACCTGCTTCATTGAACGCCATGTCGCTGCTCCTCGTGTCTCGAGTCATGAGCATGAGCGCCACCGAAAGCACATGGGCGAGGGACCAAAACGAGGCCCATGAAACGACAGCAGGCCGGCGGGGAAAGCCAAGCACGCTATCGGGCAAAAATGCCAAGCATACGTAAAACAGTAAGTGTGCACACTCCCACGAAATGCGCGTTATTACGCTCGGCGGAAATGCATCGAAGGACTTGGCATCCCCATGGTACCAGGTCTCTGAAGACGCGGAAACGACGCCAAAAATGATTCCAACGTACACGGAACGCCGGATGGATCTTTGCCCAATGCCTGCGGACAAGAGCAACATTGTGATGAATCCCTGAAAGCCATCGCAAAGGCCTTCTCCTACACCAAAAGCTAAGTTAAGGACCAGACCGTCGAAATCTGCTTCCACTGCGAAAATGATCAAGAGACCCTGAATGAGGGAGCTGGCAGAAATAAGCACGAGAATCTTGAGGTGCACAGGAAAAATCGCATGCTGGCTCGAAGAGAAGTAGCCATTGGTCTTCATGTCGTACTGGGCCTTAGCCCATACTGCCAATGTGCCGCATGAGACGACGAGGAGGAAGCCATGAAGATACCTATTGAGAGAGTGCCAATTTTAGGCAAAAGGAGAATGCACGATACGCGCATGAATGACGTTGGCCAACTTTATCGCGATAAATTATCAATAAGATAGAGTGGTCAAAGATATTACCAGATCGTGAAAGGATCATGGCCTTCAACTTCCAAAGTAACGCAACCACTCCCACCCTTCCTGGACATTACTGTGTGACGCCCGGCACCAATCTGAAATGCGAAATAGGTACTAGGTGGAGGTCAACAATCTAGCGAGAATCAACTATTTCTTAGAGAGCGTCAGGACGATCTGGCCACAGCAAATAATGAATTCGTTAGCGGCACCCGCGAATTGCATCGATGGGGCAATGGTATCTCGCGCAGAGTTGTTTATGAGAACACCATCTGGCACGATGAGTGAGCGACATGAGCATGACTTCGATTTTACAATATTTTTTTCCAACTCATCAAGAATGTACGTACTACAGTGCTACTTATTACTAACAGAACAACAGAACAGAACTACGAGGTACTGTACCTCAATAGAGCTCCCATTGGTGCAGAAGATCTGGCAAGTGTGCTGCGAAGAGAGAGGAAAAGGCGTTTGAAATTTATTCCATTTGACACAGGGCCCGAGGGGCCGGAATTAGAAGGCTAATAGATAGAGATAAAAAGCAGAGCAAATCCAACTAAGAATTAAGAAGCTAATTAGGCACACACTCACGAGTGGCCATGAAAGTGATCATGGCGGTCCAAAGTGGCACGCTTCACCGTGCTCTAAGAATGGTGCTTACAACAAGAGATTCCGCCCGCAGTGGAGGGGGCTACTACGAAGACAGTCTCAGAGGCAATCCAGAAGAAGAGCCGCTCATCCCTGAGCAAGTGCGTGACCCCATTTGAATGTGAGCCTCTGTCTGGTTAAGGCTTTGGCTTCCAAAAAGCCAATGTTTTAGAATGCCGTGTGTCTGCGAGCCATTTTCCGTTTTACGAGCGACGACGAAGTCCAAGATAGGACTGAGATCAGAGAAAGCACCCCCGTATCGGCCAATGACGGGGGCAAGAACACGATCACTATGACCGTACTCATTGAGATTGCTTATAGCTTATTTATGATTTGATTTAACATTTGAGCATCTCACATCTCATATCCCGGATGCGGATGCGGATCCCATTTCGAAGCCGCTGGATTTGTACCAAATAGTGTTTTTAGAACTTAGAAGTTATAATAAGACTCCAAAGTACGCACGCGGTTCACGCAGTTCGCACGGTGCCTTCCATTTTTTCTATCTTTTTCGGTCACACCCCGATGATTACAAAAGTACGTTAAAATATCGAATAGCAAAAAGGAGAAGATACTGGAAAACCAGACGCATGTTTGACAAAGCAGCCAGTCCTGATGGCTGCGCCTTTCAAGTACTAAATAGCTGAGCGCCAGAGAGAGCAGTCAGGACAAGGGAAGCCCCAGCGATTCCAAAGAGAATATACGCAGCTAGGAATGCGTCCTGGAGGTTAAAAATAATCGAAGGGCGTGGTGAGACACACGGAGAAAATGTGGGCTCAACGGTTACGGAGCTCATAGTTGTGATATCCAATCCTAGCAACACTTCAATTCTAAACAATTGCTAGCTCCTATCATGATGTACCTTCCCAAGAACTCTTCGACCGCGCGACGACTCAGGGTTCAGGTCTTCGCCGATGATAACTGAGTCTTTGCCTGTGCCAAAGGACTCTCCTACAGCAATTCTTCTCCAGAATTCCACCGTAGCCCAGGCAAAAGGCAAAACACCAATGGCAAACACTATGGAGTCTTGAGTCGTTATGCCACGCGGTTCAAAGACGATAGGTGCAGCTGCCTCAACTACAGCAGGGTCGATTGAGACTTGGGTGCGTGTTTTCGTAAGTCTATCCCTCACGAAGTTGTTTTTGTGCAGACTTCGGCTAGGCAGCGCAACCCATGCTTCACTACCAATGACAAGCATTAACATCGCAGCAGCAAATCTCATCTTGAAATGATGCCTTCACTCTACTCCTGCACCCTTACGATCAATGAAACTAGGGATGCGCAACCAGAGTAAATCAAGGGACCGAACAACTCACGATGTGTTTTCTTGTTTGTCATCGTCACGACGTCACGACATCATCTCGTCAGATCTGCTGCTCAAGAAGTAAAAGTTGTTCTCAAGAAGTGTTCAGTTGTTCTGATGTTGTCGTCAGTCGTCGGCTGTCGTCGGATGTTACAGGGAAGAGTACCTTCATTTGAGTTTGTTGCCCAGGCAAAGATCTCTTCCATGGCCACTCGGGCATGTGCGCCCGATTAGCTTCCTAGATTTAGTTCGCGCTGCTTTCCTTATCTTTATCTCTTAGCCCTCTAATTCCAGCCCATCGGGGCCTGTCTCGTAGATCTAACATCTGTGGTGGTGGTGTTCCGTGGTCCATGTGGCGCCGGGCGCGCGTGGGCTCATTTGAAGCATATCACCCGCCGCCATGTAGAATCACGATCCTAAGAGCTCTGCAATTGCCATGAATAAATGGGAAATCCCTATGCATAATTTATGACAGAGGCCCCTACGGGCCGGAGTAAGAAGTTTAGACTAACAGGTAGAGATAAAAAACAAAGCAGCTCAAACAAGGAGCTAATCAGGCACATATATCCGAGGATTTATCGCAGCTAGTAGGTAGGTAGAAGACGAGGGTTTCGAAAAACGCTGGAGGACGACCACGACTAGCGTCCGTGGCGTTTGATGGAAGATATATGGGTTTAGCTCTTTGATAGGGAGGGACCGCTAGGCCACAAGCGGCCCGCTTGCATGTTG
>Ga0307982_1004686_pt1 | contig 10773 bp, 8 predicted proteins | sample OrgLakmetagen989_FD_201847 | JGI IMG/M metagenome (GOLD analysis project Ga0307982, IMG submission 201847) | Saline water microbial communities from Organic Lake, Antarctica - #989 | ecosystem: Environmental > Aquatic > Non-marine Saline and Alkaline > Saline | place: Antarctica: Organic Lake... | reverse complement strand
TCCAACAAGGGTGATTTACCTTACTCCTCAGAATAATAAACTTCCCGAAATATTGATTTCAGGAAGAGTTTTCACGGATCCAGTGATGAATATTTCCACACCAGATTTAACTGAGAAAGTAACTCAACCTAAAAATGTTGCTGATTTATTTAGAGACATCAATGGTTTTGGACTTATAAAGCGAGGCAATTATGCCATTGACCCTTCATTTCGAGCTGCACAATATGAGCAATTAAACATTCAGTACGACAATGGGACAAAAGTGATGCATGCTTGTCCTAACCGGATGGACCCTATAACCACGCATGTAATTCCAGAAGATATTGCCAAAATTGAAGTAATTCGAGGTCCATATTCCGTAAGATATGGAGCTACTTTTGGTGGTATTATAAACATGGTTTCTAAACGACCTGAAATGGGAAATTATGGATTTTCTGGAAATGCATCTAGCGGTTTTGAAACCAATGGAAACTCAATGGTAAATATGCTTCGTTTACAATACGCCGAAGAAAAGTTTGATGTTGTTGGAATGTACGGTTATCGCGATTTTGGAAATTATGAAGATGGTGCCGGAAGAGAAATTCCTTCTTCCTTTAGAAGCATAGACTATAGCCTGCGCATGGGTTATAATTTCAGCATGAATGAACGGCTTCAGTTACATTGGCGCCAATCTTTTGGTCGTGATGTATTGCATGCAAGTTTGCCCATGGATTCAGATTTTGATGATTCCTCTATCATTTCATTGGATTATTACAAAAAGAAAATGCAAAGCAAATTAAAAGGCATTCAAGCCAAGGCATACTTTTCGTATGTAGACCATTTAATGAGCAATACGAGGAGAAGTAATTTTACAGCAGCGGAAGCTTTTGCTCCTGTAGAAGCTATCACCGCAGGAGGAAGATTGGAATTGGAATGGGAATTAGCCGAAAAATGGAAATTATTTACCGGCACCGATGTCTTAATGATAAGCCGAGACGGAGTTCGAAACCGATTGGTAAAACAGAATATGATGGGCATGCCTTTGGAAAATCCTATGGCATTTACTGATAAAATTTGGCAAGATTCATATATCAACGATTATGGTTTGTTTGCTGAAAGTAAGTATCAAATTAATCCTTCTACTATTCTAAATGCTGGTATCCGTTATGATTTAGTACATTCTGAAAGCCAAGATCCTGAAGCTGATTTTTTAGCATATTATCCTGATCTAGATGAGCGTTTTGAAAATAATTTTAGCGGAAATATTTCGGCTAAAAAAATACTACATAAAAATCACCAGCTAGAAATAGCTTACGGTCGTGGTGTTCGCTCTGCTAACATGATAGAACGATTCATCAATCATTTTCAAGTTGGTCAAGACCCGTTTGAATATATCGGTAATCCAAATTTAGATGCAGAGATTAATAATCAATTTGAAATTGCTTACAAGGGAAAAAAGGAGGTCAATAGTGGCATCAATCAAATTAACTGGGGAGCTTCTGTGTATTATTCTCATTTTGAAAATTACATCGTTGCATTAATTGACGAAACTAAAACCAGAAAATTTATGCCCAATCAGGAACCTATTCATCCTAAAGTATTTCGAAACTTAGACAAAGCGTATAAAACTGGGTTTGAAGCCAATTTTGGCGTACAATTTTTAAAGGACTTCGATTTCAACGCAAACTTTGCTTATGTGTATGCTAGAAATGAAGATTTAAATGAGTCTTTGCCGCTAACACCACCGTTAAGAACTACCTTTTCATTACAATACAACAAAGGTAAATTTTGGGCTGGAACCGATTTAAGATTAATAAGTGAGCAAACTGATTTAGCAACTTCTTTTGGAGAAAATCAAAACACCCCTGCTTATGAATTGTTAGATATTCGATTGGGGTATGAAATTTTACCAAACTTAAACTTAGGAGCAGCTGCTTTGAATGTTTTTGATAAACAATACTTCGATCATTTGAACTTTGCTTTCAGAAACCAAGCCGATGCTGGATTAAGCGGTATGGAAAGATTAACCGATCCCGGTAGAAACTTTACGTTTTTTATGAAGTATGGTTTTTAAAACCCCGCTGTTTTTCTCATAATTTGAATCAAACAAATTTATCAGAACAAAAAAACACCCAAATTCTAAATAGAATTTGGGTGTTTTTGATATTTATATGGAGCTTAGTCCATTAATTCAACGTATTGTTTAATTGCTAAAGGCATAAAACATGTAAATATTTTAAGCATTATCAATAGGACGTTCAAAATAATAATCAGTATTAGACTTATTTTTTACAGAATGACTTTTTTATTAAGATTTAATGAACCATAAAGGTAAATCCTCCGTATGTATGATTGAACTAAAAAACAAACAAAAATGAAAAATGTAAAATTTAATGTAGTATTGATTTTAAGTTTAGTGGTAACGACGCTGAGCTTTGGACAAACAAAAATGGTAGGTGGTGCAGAAATGTATCCTACTAAAAATATCATTGAAAATGCAGTAAACTCGAAAGACCACACTACGCTCGTTGCAGCTGTAAAAGCAGCAGAGCTAGTAGAAACTTTGTCAAGTAAAGGTCCTTTTACTGTTTTTGCACCTGTAAATTCTGCCTTTGCAGCTTTACCTGCTGGAACTGTTGAAACGCTTTTGAAGCCAGAAAACAAGGCTAAACTTCAAGCGGTATTAACTTATCATGTTATTGCAGGAGATTTTAAAGCTAGTGATGTTGTAGCCGCAATTAAAAAAGGCAAAGGGAAAGTTGAATTAAAAACTGTACAAGGTGGAATTCTAACTTTCATGTTAGATGGTGGTGCTGTAAAAATTAAAGATGCTGCTGGCAATATTGCTACAGTAACTATTGCAGACGTCAATCAATCTAATGGTGTAATTCATGTTATAGATACCGTTTTACTTCCTTAATAAAAATTGAATCTAAAAAAAGGGCTTTCAGTTTTGAAAGCCCTTTTTTTTTGGTTTAAACTGTGAGTGACTTACATTTTAAATACTTTATTTTATATACACTAAAGCAACATTCATTAAATTCGAATTATAATTAGGGCATATAGTTGCTATACTGCTACAAAAAGCACAGAATATTTTAACTAAATTAAATGTTCAAACAGTATCCTTACGTTAAATACAATTTTACATCAATAGCTTAATTTCATTACTTTCTTGAAGGTGTAGAGAAAGATACTTCTAAATTGTATGATATTCGATTGGGGTATGAAATTTTACCAAACTAAAACTTTGGAGCAGCTGCTTTGAATGGGTTTGATAAACAATACTACAATCATTTGAACTTTACTTTCAGAAACCAAGCCTTGCTGGATTAAGCAGTTTGAAACTATTAACCGACCCTAGTAGAAACTTTACATTTTTTATAAAATATGGTCTTTAAGACCAAGTTGTTCTCCTCAAAATTTGAATCTAAAAAATTTATCAGAACAAAAAAACACCCAAATTCTAAATAGAATTTGGGTGTTTTTGATATTTTTATTAAGCTTAATCTATTAATTCAACATATTGCTTAATTGCATTTTTAATTTCTAGAGCTAGTGCATTGTTTCCATCAGTATCAACTGGACTAATTTCAATTATACCATCACTGTTGCCATCTACCGCTGCATCAAAATTTACTGCATCAACCACACTTAGAAGGTCAAACTGGAAAGTAATTTCATTGCTGTTTGCATCTGTAATTACAAGATTTTGACCTGCATCCTCATAATCTACTTCAAAATCTTCACTAAAGATGTGGTAAAACTCAAATGGCACACCGTTTAAAGTTCCTGTCATCAACATTGATTTTTGAAATAAAGGACTGCTACTATCAGAGCTTGTTTCCATTTCAAATTCTACTTCTTCGTATTCGGCAACTGGGATGTTTACTTCAGTTATAGTTGTTGGGCCGCCCACTACATCTAGTTCAAAAGGACCAAAAACTTTATAGTCATCGTCATCATCACTGTCATCGCCAACATCGTTTGAAGAGTCACAGCCATCATCATCAGTTTCTACTGCAAACAGTTCAAAATCATCTGTAAAGTACAATTCTGTTCCACTTTGCAACTCTACCTCATATGTGTAAGGGTCTTCATTATCATCTTCCATTTCTGCTTTACAAAAAGGGTCGTTTGGATAATTGGTGTCTAAATAAGCTTGGATTGGCTGAGGTAATTGGTCAAAAGTCAAGTAGTAATCATCTACGCTTGGAGAAGAAATTCCTTGACCAAAACCATCCGCAAATTCAAATTCAATTCGGGCAATGTTTACTTTAAATGATTCGATATTCAAATTGGCATTTTTACTTACAGGTCGGTCGGCATTCTCTTGCGTAATTGCGTTTACTTTTATCTGTACGTTAGAAGTTTCGGTATTAGCGTTAGTGTTACCAACATTGTCATCTTCGGTTGAACAAGCAATCATTGTTGCTGCAATTACTAAGCTAAAAACTAATTTTACATTTTTCATTTTTCTTGTTTTATATGGGTTACAATTATATAACAAGGCTAAATTAATCTACCCTACTTTTTTATTCGATATTTTCAAAAATAAGTTGGTCTTGGTCGTCTGTTAATCTGATTCTGTTGTTATTACCGAATTCTTCTACTACCCAATCTTCAACTAATTCATCTAGAGCAAGATTTTCAAAAGTTAAATCAAGCTTGGTTTGGTTATCGTCTTCTACAATAGTCCAAGTACCATTTGAGCTAGTTTGATTTTCTGTATTGAAGACTGAAATACTTCCGTTTGCATTATAGGTAAACCTAAATTCATCTACTTCATCTGTATCATCTTCACCATCGTTTAATAAATTGAACACAAAAAAAGTTTCACCAATTAAAAATTCATCAAGTTGGTCAATAGGTGTTATAGTAGGAATATATAAATTAGGCTCGAAACAGGGTGTTGCTAAACCATTATATATACTTTCTAAATCGTCCACAGAGTTTACTTCAGTTGTTTGACCATCAACAATGATGCTTACAGGGTAAGAAAACTGAAAGAATCCATCTTGTTGTTGTAATAGTTGTAAATAATTAAAAAACTGAGCTTGATTGTTAAGGATGCGTGTGGTACTATTTTCGTCTGATAAGCTAAAAGAATTAAGTTCCAGAGGATACATGAAATTAATGCAATTGATTTCTGAACTTTCTGAAGCATTGGCTAACACCGCATCAAATTCAGTTAAACTTTGAATACTTGTAGTTTCATAATTAACCAAAGAAACTTGCAATGGAAAAGTAAAATTCACTTGGTAAACAAGCGTATTTTCGTTTTCTAAAAATGCAATTACATTTTGATAATCATTTTCTTCAATTAAATTAAAACTTTGGTTATTGATTTGAATAGCATATGGAAATTCAATTTTAACAGCGCTACTCCCATCTATAAAATTATCTTTTGTAGTATTATTTTGCAAACTTCTTTGCAAAAAAGAATTCAGTAAACTAGTTGATGATATGGTAGTGCTAGTATCAATATCAAGTTGAAATGCATCACTTTGGCATCCTGAAATTAGGATAGAAACAAGGGATATAAAAATAAAATATTTTTTTTTCATTGTTTTAGGTATAAATTTATTTTATTTGAAAACTTCAACCAAAAAATGTTATTACCAACAAATGTAATGGTATTTGATGATAACTAATAGGTATTCATTTTAATTATAACAACTGAAAAAGGATTTACCCTAAAAGTAGGGTAAGATAAAGTTGAGCTGTTATATAAATAAGGCAACAGTATATGAGTCAAGATTTAATTACAGAAGTTTGCGAAGAACGCATTTATAATCAATTGTTTGAAGAATATTCAGACCCCATTTATCATCATTTTTACTATAAATTTGGTAATGTAGAATGGGCAGAAGAAGTAGTTCAGGAAACCTTTATAAAGCTTTGGAAAAAATGCAAAGATGTACCTTATACCAAAGCAAAATCGTTTTTGTACACCGTGGCTAACAACTTGTTGATAAATAAGTATCATCACCAAAAAGTAAAATTGAAGTACAAAAATGAAAATATAAACACCAACCAAGACAACCAGTCCCCTGAGTTTTTATTAGAAGAAAAAGAGTTTAAAAACCGATTATTAAAAGCTATTGAAAATTTGAGCTCCAAACAACGTAGTGTGTTCCTGTTACATAGGATTGATGGCAAAAGCTATAAGGAAATTGCTATAATAGAAGACATAGGCATTAAGGCTGTTGAAAAAAGAATGAGTTTGGCTTTGCAGCATTTACGAAAAAACATAAAAGAAATATAAAATATCCTTACTTTAAGGTTATAAAATCTAAAATAGTTAATCATGAAGGAAAAATTACAATTGGCTAAATGGATAGATGAACAACTATCTAAAGATGAAGAAAAAAATATTCCAGACCTTGAATTGTATCGAAAAATAAAAATATACAGTGCAGATATGCAAGCTCCTGCCTTGAATAAAAATAAGGTGAAGCAGAAAATCAATTCAGCCAAAAAAGCCAATGTATCTTCACCTATGTATTTAAAATTTGCAGCTACTCTCGTACTACTTTTAGGTATTGGTTCAGTACTATTTGTTTTAGGTAAAGTGTCTGTACATGGCCAAGATTCGGTTAGCTATGTGTATTTACCAGACCAATCTAAGGTGCATCTTCAAAACAACTCTAGTCTTGACTATAATCGCTATTTTTGGTTTTTGAATAGAGAAGTAGAACTGAGTGGTAATGCTTTTTTTGAGGTAGAAAAAGGTGAAAAATTTACGGTTAACACCACTCATGGTACGGTAGAGGTACTCGGCACTAAATTTACTGTAGAAACAGATGCTGATAATTTAAAAGTAATGTGTTTTGAAGGTAAAGTTGCAGTGTATTTTGACAATCAAAAAGAAGTGCTGTTACCAAATAAATCTATTAAAATCAATTTAGAGCAAAAGCAAGTCATGCCTAGCGAATTCAATTACAATCAACCAATTTGGGCTTTTGATAACGTCAAATTTGATGCAATATCTTTTGAAGAATTAATAGCCATAGTTTCTGATAAATTTTCAATACGAGTAGATTATTCTGCATTGCGAAATCCATCTGCGTTTACAGGAACTTTGCAACTTGATAATTTAGAGGAAAGCCTTTCTGTAATTGCTTCAACTTATTCTGTTCACATTAACCAAATCAACAAGAATAATTATATTTTTGTTGAACATGAAATGGAGTAAAAAAATAGTTTTTGTCACTTTATTTTTGTGGTGCTTACAAGGCATTGCACAAATCAAAAATGGGGTTGAACTTTTAGCGTATCTGGAGGATAACTATGAAGTTAATTTCAATTATTTACCTGAAGAAGTTGCGCAGGTGTTGATATCATTTACTTTAGATGAAAATGCTGAAATTTCAGCTATTTTGAATCAAATTCATTTACAAACCAATTTAATTTTTGAAAACTACAAGCCCAAATACTACAATGTAAGGCTTCAAAAGTATAGCTATTGCTTTGAATTTATAGACTTTTCCACAAATAAACCTATCCCTCAACTTCAGTTTTTAGTGAATAAGGAAGATTTTTACAAAAGCAATGCCTTTGGAAAGGTTTTTATAAGCAATACAGCAAATATAACAGATTTTAGTATTGTTGATTTCAACTATAGCCTTGCGGAAGCTTCTACCTCAAAACAAACTGACATAAGCTGTCAAAAAGTATATGTCATGGAGGTTGAAAGTCTGAACGAGGTAATCATTACTGATTATTTAACCAAGGGAATAAGTATAGGAAATGACATGGCAATTCGTATTAAACCCAGCCAAATGGGAAGCCTTCCCGGATTAGTACAGCCAGATGCATTTCATAGTTTACAATACATCCCTGGTATTATGAGCGCCAACGAAAGCATAGCTGAAATTAATACCCGAGGCGGTACCCATGACCAGAATCTAATGTTATGGAATGGAGTTAGGATGTATCAAACTGGTCATTTCTTTGGGATGATTTCTGCTTTAAATTCATTTGCGCCCAATGAAATTAAAGTGTATAAAAATGGTAGTTCGGCCAGGTACAACGAAGGACTATCTTCTGTGGTGGATATTACGACCTTTAGTGAATTTGATGCTGAAAATTCAAGTACAATTCACGCCAATTTATTAGGTACTAGCTTAGCTACAAGTCAACAATTAAACAACAGATGGAAAATTGATGCAGCTATGCGTGTATCGTTCACCAATGCGTTTACATCGCCCACATACCAACAATTTTCTGAACGTGTATTTCAAAATACAGATGTATTTCTTCCAAACCAAGACGCCATTGAGACAAGTAATATTGATTTCTATTTTCAAGACTTATCAGTAAATGTTCAACACAAAGTAACTGAAAAAGATGTCCTAAAATTTGGATTTCTAGGCTTTCAAAATCAGTTGGATTTTGATGAAATAAATAGTATCACCAATGAGCGTGCTGCGAACTTTTTGAGTCAAGATAGCTATATGGGCATGTTCAACTGGGAACACATTTGGAATGCAAAAAATAAAAGTGAAGTGCAATTTTCAGGGTCGTTTTATAATTTAGAAGGATTTAATTCTTCAATTCTTACAGCACAATCTATTGAACAAAAAAATGAAATCATCGATTTAAAATTAAGCCTTATTCACCAACTTCAATTCGCTGAAGAAAAACAATTGATGTTAGGCTATGACTATCAGGAAATAGGGATTACTAATCAAAACCAAGTTGACTTCCCTTCTATTTTTCAATCGGATAAAAAAGTAGTGGAAATCCATTCGTTGTTCGCTGAGTGGGAACAAAAAGCTGCAAATAACAAATTACAAATACAATTTGGTTTACGGTCTAACTACTACAGCCGAATAAACAAATTGGTATTAGAGCCTAGGTTTAATCTAGCATATCAACTGAATGGTGGACATCAACTACTGCTATTGGGTGAACAAAAACACCAAAGTATAAGCCAGCTCATTGAACAGCAACAAGATTTTTTTGGAGTAGACCAACGCCGCTGGTCATTGAATAATAAGGATGCTTTTCAGTTGGCTAAAAGCCAACAATTGGAGATGGGTTGGCAGTATACTTCACGAAGCTGGTTACTTCAATCACAAGTATATTACAAAACAGTTGAGGGCTTCAATTCCAAGAGTCAAGGTTTTCAAAATCAGTTGGAATTGGTAAATATCATTGGGTCTTATACTACCTATGGCTGGGAAAGTTTGCTTCAAAAAAAATGGAAAAACTTAAGGTTATGGACCAATTTTTCATTTAGTAAAAATGACTATAGCTTTGAAGGATTTTCTCCCTCCATATTTCCGAACAACTTTGAGCTGAGCTTGGCAAATTCTTCTGGAATTAGCTACCAACAAGAGCAATTTTCAATATCCATAGGAAGCCGCTTCCATACCGGAAGACCATATACAACAGTAAATGAAAACAGTCCCATTATTGATATTGAATTCAATCCGTCTATTCAGTTCAATTCCCCAAACCAAGAAAATTTACCAGTTTACCTTCAAATTAATGCTTCTGCAGATTATAGTATTCCATTCAACAAATCTGAATTAAAATTTGGTGCAAGTGTGATGAATATTTTTAACAGAAGAACGTCTTTAAATGAATTTTACGAACTTAATAATTCAGCAGATACCATACTAACAAGAAGGCTTCGAAACTTAGGCTTTACTCCTAATTTTTTTGCTACTTATTACTTTTGAGAAAAATGCTTATTAAGAGTTAGGTGTTGTTCTAAGAAGGAGAGCCTAGTGTCATATTAATAAACTAGTCATTATTAAGTTCTTTTAAAAGCTGTTTTGTTTCTTCAGACTTAAATTTGGTGTCTAAATTTTTTAGTTTTTCCAATTGATTTTTTGCATTTTTAAAATCTTCATTTTTCAGATGAATTAGTGCGGAATACCATAAAGATTCTGCCTGATAATCATACTCCATTTGAGTAAGTGGAGATAATTCTGATAAAGCTAAATCATACTTAAATTGGTTAAGTAAAGACAATGCATAATAAAACTGAATATCGGGATTGGCTTCCATTTGAAGCAATTTTTCAAAGGCAAGTTCAGCACTTTCAAAATCCCCTTTTTCGTAAGACACAAAAGCTTTTAAACTTGTGTTTTCAATATTTCCCCTAGTTATAGGTAGGTAGGTGTTTGGATAAACTGAATAATTTGAGTTATACAAGTCCTCTCCTGATGGAGTTGTATTGTTAGTTAAAAAGAATCCTACTAACAAAATACTGGCAATTGCCAAATACCATACCTTAGAAAAACTAGTTTTTTTGTTTACTTGGTTTATGTTTTTAAATTCCAAATCTTGAAGTGTAGCTTTAATTTCTCTTGCTTCTTGCAATTTAAAAGCGGCAACAAGATCTTGTTGTAACTTAAGTTCTTTTTGAAATGCAATATCTGTTTCTAGTAATTTTTCAAAAACTTTCTTATCTGCATCAGTTAATTTTCCTGATATATACTGTTGTATGTATTGTTCTTTTTCCATTAGTTAACTTTAAGTAGGGATTTTAAATGCTTTAAGCACCTGGATTTTTGACTGCGAACAGTGTTACTGTCCTTGTAATGAGTTTGTTCAACAATATCGTCAATTGTTAACCCTCGATAATAAAATAATTTTAAAAGGCTTCGACAGGAATCTGAGATTTCATTCATTCGTTGAGCTAGTGCTTTCTGCCTGTCTGTTGGCAAATACATTCCATTTTCCAATAATTAAAAAACGATTTAGCATTATGAAAACACAAACATCAAAAGCGAACGGATTAGTAAGAAGTCTTGCAATTATCCCGATTATCACTTT